>ERZ1370068.10455-contig-9153_pt1 | contig 35541 bp, 38 predicted proteins | sample MGYA00561227_ERZ1370068 | MGnify/ENA primary metagenome ERZ1370068 (study PRJEB38410, sample SAMEA6850437) | metagenome | study: Metagenomic assessment of the ecological functions of the soil: analysis of the soil microbiota associated with the... | reverse complement strand
GTATGCTTCGTTCAGTTACGTATTGCTATCAGTGAACCGGGCGGTGCCTGAAGTGACGTACGCGGCCACGAAAGAGGACGGCGTCGGTTCAGTCGAGATACCGCCGTGGCCGGGGATGAGCGGCGGAATCCTTGACCCGGCCGGCGCTGTGGATTCGGTCAGGTCACCAACCGGGCCGAGGATGCCCGCGGCCAGGCCGACGAGGAGGCAGTCAGACCGATAGCGCGGGGAAAAATGTCGCGCGGGCGATGAACATGAACGCCAGACCCGGGCGGCCAGTCCCCTACCGCCTTCGACGGTCTTGCCCGGGAGACGGCGGGCGCCAGCTGTGTCGCCCCACGGCCCAGCCACACAGTAGGCGCCGGTGTCTGCAAGCGAAGGTCGCGGCCAGCGCCACTATCCGCAGTGCCCAGCCGCGGCGTCCCGGTAGGTGAGCGGCAGCGACGCGATCGACCGCCCACATATAGAAAAGTCACGAAGCCGGCGCCGCCAGATCGGGCCGCGGCGGAGGGCAGCCAATCTCGTCGGGCCGGACCAGCGCCAGGGCGGAGACCAGGCGCGACGATGTCATGGCCCAGACGGGGTCAGCCCCGGTCGAAGGTAGACGGCCGCGGTGGTACCCCGACACCCACCACGAAGGCTCGCTCGCCCGCGGCGCGCCTCCGCTGGTCATGCCGGTGTACTCCGGCCAGGGCCAGGCCGGCCACGATCAGGCTGAAGCGGGTGCCAGCGGCTGGCGCCACGGCGAGCGCGCCCGGGAGTGCAGGGCGACCACCTTAGAGGCCACCCGGGCAACCAGGTTACGATTCGTAGCCAAGACCGTTGCCGCTCAGCGCGTGGTCGACGTGGCTCCTGCTCGCGCGTGCGGCCGTAAGCGGCGCTCGCGACCGCGGAAGGACTCGAGCGCGCGGTACGAACTCGTCTCTGCCGAAGTCAGGCCAGTAGCGTGTCGGTGAAGTAGAGCTCGGCGTAGGCCGCCTCCCAGAGCAGGAAGTTCGACAGCCGCTCTCGCCGGAGGTGCGGACGAGCAGGTCGAGCTGGCGGCAGCCCGCCGGTCTGCAGCGCGCGCCGAGAAGTGCTCCTCGGTGATCGTCCTCGGGGCGTGAGCGCGCCGCGCGCCGCCAGCTCCGCCAGCGCGCGCGCGCCGTGGACGACGATCGACTCGCGCCCGCCGTAGGACAGCGCCAGGCAGAGCGTCATCGGCCCGGTTGCCGGCCGAGTCGGCGCATCAGCGCCTCGAGCGGGTCGCGCTGACGAAGTCCGGCAGCCGGTCGACGTCGCCGATGGCGATCAGGCGGATGGCGTTGTCCATGATCTCGTCGCGCCTGTCGATCGACGTAGTCGCGCAGGAGCTGCATCAGCGCCGCCGACCTCCTCGGCGGGCGCTGCCCAGTTCTGCGCCGAGAAGGCGTAGAGGGTGAGCGCCCGCAGGCCGACCTCGCGGGCGGCGCGCACCACCTCGCGCACGCGACGTGGCGCCTTCGCGGTGGCCCTCGACGCCGCGGGCAGCCCGCGCGCTGCGCCCAGCGGCCGTTGCCGTCCATGATGATCGCGACGTGGCGCGGCAAGCTGAGCAGGATCGAAGGGCATCACGGCGTCTCGCGTATCACAGCGCACGCTTCCATTCAACTCGTAGCGGCGCGATCTGCGCGACTCGGTTTGTCGGGCGGCCTGGCATCGGACTAGCCTTGCCTGAGCGGGGATCATGACAGCGAGAGCCGTGAGGACATCGAGTCCTACCTGCTGCAGATCGGCTCTGCCGTACGAGACGATCAAGCCCGGCATGTGGAACGTCAAGCCTCAGGGCACGAGAACCTGCTGATGTCGATCGCCGGGCCGGTGGTGGTGTTCCGGCATCAAGGTCGATGGACGCTGCCCCGGACGGGCGACCGCGAGGCGCTCTACGAGACGCTGCTCAGGCTCGAACACCACGCGAGATGGTCCACGGCGCGTTCGGCATCGAGGGCGAGCGCGGTCGTCATCGTCGACGCGCCTCGAGCTCGAGAACCTCGACTTCAACGAGTTCCAGGCCGTGATCGACGACATCTCGATGGCCGTCAGCAAGCACCATCCCGAACCTCGTCGCGAGTTCGTCGACGCGCGCCGCCTGCAACCATCCTGCCGTCCGCCGCGCATCCTAAGGACAACGACCATGGGAATCTTTTCGCGGCCTCGGCACGCTCATCAAATCGAACCTGAACGATCTCATCTCGCAAGGCCGAAGACCCGCAGAAGATGCTCAACCAGATCGTCGTCGAGATGCAGAACCAGCTGGTCGAGGCGAAGAAGCAGGTGGCGGTCTCGATCGCCGACGAGAAGCGCCTGCAAGAAGCAACTGGGACGAGCAGATCGAGCTGTCGAAGAGAGTGGGAGCGCAAGGCCATGCTGGCCGTGCGCGGCGGGCGACGACGTGCTGGCCAAGGAGGCCCTGCGCCGCAAGGGCGAGCACGACAAGCAGCAGTCGTGAGTTCGAGCAAGCAGTGGGGCCTGCAGAAGCAGGCCGTCGAGAAGCTCAAGGATCAGCTGCGCACGCTCAACGACAAGATCGAGGAGGCCAAGCGCAAGAAGAACATCCTCATCGCGCGCCAGAAGCGCGCCGAGGCGCAGCGGGCCATCCAGGACACGATGCGCGGCCTCAGCGACACCAGCGCCTTCGACACCTTCGATCGCATGAGCCCAGCGGGTGGACCAGATCGGAGGCCGAGTCCGAGGCCTCGGTCGAGCTGGGCGGCGAGCTCGACGGGCGACACGCTCCAGCAGAAGTTCAAGGCAGCTCGAGACGTCGGCGGCGGCGGCGCCGACCACGCGCTGGCCGAGCTCAAGGCCAAGATGGGCCGCCCCATGCCCGGTGCGAAAATTGCCAGGCGCGCTGCCGCAGAGGCATGCCGGAGGGCAAGAGCAGGGCAGAGTGAGGAGGCGGCCCGAGCCGCTCCTCCGACGAGCCCTGAGCCGCACCGGCCCGCCTCGCTCTGTCTTGCATGGGCATCGTCCCTGCTCGTCAGCGACGACCAAATCGTGCCGGCGGGTGATCGGGCAAGCGGTCGCGACCGACCGCGGTTGTGGTGGGGCTGCAAAGCCAACGTGGTGCGGACTGGATGCGCGCAAGGCGCTGACGCAGCTCAACACCGCAAGCCGCGACGTGGTCATCGCAGGCTGTCGTTGCAAGGCATGGACGGCTTCGCCTTCTGCCGCCAGCTGCGCAAGATGGCCAGCGGCAAGGGTTGCCCATCTGGTGATGTCCGGGTTCTACAAGGACCCCTCGACTGATCGCGACCATGCTGCGCGAGCTGCAGGCCATCTTCAGCCAAGCAAGCTCAGTCGGCGGCTGACCGGGCATCCTGGCGCGCGCGCGCTGCCCGGCTCTGTCGGCGAAGGTCATTCAGCCCAGCAAGGTTTGACCTGGAGGGCAGCCCCTGCTGGTGGTCAGCGACGAGATGATCTGCGGCGGCCAAGGGTTGAAAGCCGGACGCGCGCGGATCGCTGGTCGACCGGAGCGTGGCCTGGCTGCTGTTCGATCACATCGAGCACAGAGCACGAGACCGCGGCGCGCTGGTGCGTGGCAGGTCCGCAAGGGATCTGTTTCCACCTGCGCGACGGGCGCGCGGTGGCGGCGGACTCGACCCTGCGCCACGGGCCCTGGGCTCGCTGCTGCTGGCCAAGCGATCGATCACCAGCTCGAGTACCTGCTCAGCGAGACCAACAGCGGGGCCAGAAGATGGGGACAGTACGATGGTCGAGAACCGACACAGATGACGCCGGAGGAGGTGCTCGAGTACCTGGCGGCGCAGGCGCGCAAGCGCGCATCGCGACGCTGCGATCCCGCTGGCGAGAGGGCTGGCGTTCGTCCGCGGCGACGCGTACGCCGAGCGGATCATGGGCACCACGAAAGCTGGACACGCCCAGGATCGTGCGGCCTCTACCGAACCGCCAACGCCCGGGACTTTGTGGGGCAGTTCGGCGCAGACGCAGATCGGTTGCACTGTTACCCAGCAGCCACGCTGACCATTCGCGCCTCCTTCGGAGGCGTCTTCGGCCAGGATTCCTCCGGGCCCATCGACGAGGGAGCCGACCTCGGCGCGCCTTGATAGAGACGACGGCCAGCTTTAAAGTGCTGGCCATCCGAGGCCCCTCATGACCGCCGGCCTGGCCGGAGCTGGACGAGCCGTGGAGGCGGCGGTGGAGCCGTGCGCGTGCGCACCACGGAGCCTTCACCCTCGAGCGCGGCTCGGCTCGAGCGACCGGAGCGCGCCGTGGCTTCGACGTCGACATCGGCGACGGGAAGTGACGCGACCGGAGCTGGCGGTCTACAGCGGGGACGTACCACCCGCCAGCGGCGGTGCGACCGGCAACCATGGAGCGGCCCCCGACGCTGGAGCGGCGGTGCTGGCCCCGGAGGCGACGGCGATGCTGCACCGGGAGGTGCTGCGCGGTTACCTCGACGTTCACGGCAAAGCGCCGCACGAGGTGCTCGGCGTGGCCCGTGACGCCTCCGTCGGGCTGAGGAGATCCGCCGCGCCGGGCAAGCGGGCGCGCTTCCTCAACCAGACGCTGTCCGGGGTGGACCTGGGACCCGATGTGGCCAAGCTGGAGTCGGTGCGGGCACCACGAGCGCGCCTTCCGCACCGAGCTGGTCAGGCGCTGCCGGCCCCGGTCGAAGACCGGCGTGCGCGCCGATCCCCTGGGGCGCGCGGGTGAACACGGCGCCGAACGTCTGCTGGAGCTCTGCTTCATGCTCCTCGACCACGCGAAGATCATGCCGTACTACTTCTACATGTGCGACATGATCCCGAACGCCGAGCACTGGCGGACGTCCGTCGCCGAGGCGCAGGACCTGCAGTACGCACTGCTCGGGTACATGCCCGGGTTCGCCACGCCGCGCGTGGTCTGCGACGTGCCGTTCGTCGGCAAGCGCTGGGTGCACATGTTGAAGGACTACGACCGCACGAAGGGCATCTCGTACTGGACGAAGAACTACCGGACCGGCATCGAGGACGACGACCCGGACGCGCTCACCCGGCAGTACCCGTACTACGACCCGATCTACACGCTGCCGGAAGAGGGACAACAGTGTGTGGCGCGAGGAAGCGGCCAACCACGCCGAGGGAGTCGCTGCCCGCCTGAGATCGCCGTCAGCCGCTCAGGACCTCGGTGAACGCGTTCGACCAGGACTGCTCCTCCCTCCTGCAGACAGCACCTTGGTACGACTGCAGGTTCGCGAGCATGTCGTCGGTCGGGAACACGAGCGGGCTCTCGGCCAGGAACGACAGGTACGCGCTGATCGCCGGCCTTCGTCGCCTCCTCGGCGTGCTGGCGCACGAGGTCCTGCACCGCAGGCACGGGCGTCGCGTATCCGACCCACTCGGTGATGCGCCGTCGCGATCTCCGGCCGGTAGACGAAGATCGAGGAACGCGTGCGCGTCGGCGGGATGCTGCGCCGTCCGCAGCAGCTCCATCGGGGTCACCCACAGGATGCCGCCCTCCTCGGGCACCACGAACCGCAGGTCCGGGTTCACGAGCTGGAGCTGCAGGACGACGTCGCCCGACCACGCCATCGTCGCCCACACGTCACCGTCGGACAGCGCGCGCGTGTAGTCCTGCACCGTAGTACTGGCGCAACGATCCCGGCGTCCGCGCTGTTGGATGAGCTTCCCTTCGCGCGCTGCACGTCGTCGTCGGTCGCGCTCTGGATGTCCGACCCCCAAGGTGACATCAGCGTCAGGTTCATCGTGTCGACCATCTCCGTCAGCATGCCGACGTGCCCCGCGAACGCCGGATCCCAGAAGGTCGTCGAACGACGTGAGCTCGCGCCCGGTCTTGCCGGGTCGTAGGCGGTGCCCGTGATGCCGCCCTGCCACGGGATGCTGTGCGCGTTGCCGGGGTCGTACGCGGGATCGGCGAACGCCGCTCCGATGTTCGCCGTCACGGTGGGGAGAGCCGTGTGATCGATCGGGGCGAGCCAGCCGCAGATCGATCCATCTTGACGACGACCCAGTCCGACAAGCGTGATCAGGTCATAGCCGGGATCTTGGCCGGCGCTCATCTGCGGCACGAGCTTGCCGAAGAACGCGGCGTTGTCGTTGATGTTCTCCCGATACGTGACGTCGATGCCTGTCTCCTGCTCGAACGCGACGAGCGTCGGGCTGTCAGCGCCCTTCGCGCCCGGGTCGATGTAGCAGCGGCCACTGGGCGATCGGAGCTCGTGCGCGCAGCGGCGGAAGGCCCGACGGCGTCGCCGCGGCTGCCGTCGGCGAGGACTCGGCACCCAGCGCCGCCGCACGCGGCGAGGAACGCCGCCGCCGCGAGCCCGGCCCCGCCTCTTGCCGCGTGGCGCCGGAGCAGATCGCGACGGGTCAGCCGAGCGGCCGGCCAGACCGCCGAGACGAAGCAGGTCGTCGATGGACATGCGACGACATCCTGGTCCTGACCGAGCGCTTGGTCAAGATAAGGCGCTGTGCTACCGTGACGCGGCCATGAGCCGGATCCTCACCGTGGTGGCGGCACAGGTCCGCCCCGTTCCCTTCGACCCTGCGGCGACGCTGCAGAAGTTCGAGGACGAAGTGCGCATGCTGCGCGGCGGGTTCCCCGACGCGGACCCTACATCTTCCCGGAGCTGTACCTGACCGGCGAGCATCCGTTCGTCCGTGCGCCGGCCGGGTACGACGAGAACGCGCAGCCGATCCCGGGACCGTTGACCCGGGCCATCGGACGCATCGCGAAACGGGCGGGGTCGGTGGATCGTGTGGCCGGCTCCATCGTCGAGCAGGTCGGCGATTCGCGGTACAACACCGCGGTCGTGTTCGGTCCGTCCGGGCCGGCTGGTCGCGCGGTACCGGAAGATCTTCACGTGGCGGCCGTTCGAGCCGTACGCGGTCGGCACCGAGGCGCCACCGGTGTTCTCCATCCCCAACGTCGGCAAGGTCGGCCGTGATGATCTGCTACGACGGCTGGTTCCCGGAGATGGCGCGGAGCCTGCGCGCTCGCGAGGCGCGGAGGTGATCGCGCATCCCACGCTCACGTCGACGCCCGACCGCGAGGAGAGAGCTGGTGATGGCGCGCGCGAACGCGATCGCGAACCAGTGCTACGTGATCAACCCGAACGCGGTCGTCACGGTCGGGGGCGGACGGAGCATCCGGCGTCGATCCCGCAGGGGCGCGTGTTGTTCGAGGCGGGCTCGGGCGAGGAATTCATCCCCGAGGTCTCGACCTCGAGCGCGTGCAGACCGTGCGCGAGCGCGGCACACGCGGCTCGAACCGGCTGCTGCACCACGTGCGGGACGCCCCGCGCGCTGCGTTCTCCGCCTACGACGGTCTCGGCCGGGACTGAGACCGGCGCGGGTGTCTGCCCGTCCGCGGCGCCTGCGCCATCGTGGCCTCGAACAGCCGGCGGAGCATGCGCGCGGTCGGGAGCCCGGGATCGATGACCTGCTGTTGCACGAGCCCGTCGGCCGCTGAAGCGAACGCCTCCCCACGCTCTTGGCGTCCAGACCCTCGATGCCCAGCTCCTGGCCGAGCTGCCGGTAGCAGCGTGACGAACGGCGCTCGCCACCGCGCGTACTCGGCGCGCGTACCGCTCGCGCACCTGCTCGTCGGCGAGCGCGGAAGACGTAGATCGACATGTGGACGCGCATCACGTCGGTCGTGGCCGGCTGCGCCATCCACGCGATCACGGCGCGCATGCGGCTCACGGCAGGACCGGGGCCGTCGACCAACTCCTCGAGCGGCTGGATCCAGTCGCGCCGCGCCTGAACGAGCAGCGCCAGGATGAGATCGCGCTTGTCCTTGAAGTGGTAGTGCACCATCCCGTGCGACACGCCGGCGCGCTGGGCGACGCCACGGGTCGTGAAGCCGTCGGGACCGTGCTCGGCCAGCGTGGCGCGTGCCGCTTCGAGGATCCGCTCCCGGAGTGGCCGCCCTGCGCCTCCCGGGCCGTGCGCCGGCGGTCACCGGTCAGCGCATCCTCCGGGAGGCTATCCCCAAGGAACGCCGACGCCCTCGACCGCCGGGCTCCCGGCAGCATCTCGGAGAACGACGTCCCGTACGGGCAATCGTCCCTGAGCTTCAGCACCAAGGGCTTGAGGTTCGGAGGCTGGGAGAAATCGAACGCCCCGGCGAGCGGGCTCGCCTGGGCGTCGCGATCGGTCAACTGCTTGAGTCCGTGCAGGTCTTCGATGAACCGCAGGACGGACGAGAACTCGTAGTCGGTGTCGTCCACGTAGCCGCCGTCGGGGTTGTCACCCGTGCGCGTGTACGGCGAGATGATCAACGCGGGCGTGCGCGGCCCGAGACCCATGATGTCGTAGTGCGGCGGGACGACCGGGTCGTAGAACCCGCCGAAGTCGTCCCAGACGACGACGATCGCGGTCGACGCCCAATCGTCGCTCCGCATGATCGCGTTGATCTGCGTCACGGTCCAGTTCTCGCCGGCGCACACCGAGACACCGGCGCCGGGATGCTCGTTGTACGACTCCGGCGGGATGAGCCACGAGACGCTCGGGAGCTTCCCGGCTTGACGTCCTGGATGAAGTTCTCCGGCGGTTGCACCTTCGCCCACATCTCGGGGTTGAAGCGCACGTGCCGGATCGCCTGCAGCGCATTCATCCACTGATCCTCGTTCGCGTAGTACTTCCAATCGATGCCGGCCTTCTCCGAGGAGGTCGGGCAGCGTCTTCACGTTGATGCAGGTGCGGATGTTCTCCCAGAACGGGCTGATCTTGTAGATCATGTTGGGGAAGTCGTTCGTGTAGATTGTCCTCGTACTTCATGATCTTCTTCTTCTGCGCATCCGGTGAGGTCGTCGCGGAAATGCGGCGTGAACTCGGTCGGGTCGTCGCAGTAGCTCCCCGGGTGATCGGTCGTGCTCTTGTTGTCCACGATCCCTTGCGACTGCGCCGCCACGGTGTAGAGGTGCTCCGGGAACGTCGGCCCGAACATCGAGGTGAAGAAGTGGTCGGCCAGCACGAACCGATCGGCATATGCCCAATAGTTCGGGAGACCGGATCGATCGAAGTAGGTGTAGCCCGTCATGTCCTCGCCCGATCCGATGATGTTGAAGCCGTTCATCGCGCCGCCGTTGATCGAGTACAGACCCGACGAGAACCCGTGCGTGATGTCGTGGGGAGGGACGTCGGGAGCCGGCTTCAGAGCGTAGTCCGGTCCGGGTGTGCATACGCCGTCGGTGCACGTGAGGGTGCCACCCTTCGTCGCCCCCTCGGCTCCATGACCGTACGTCGCGAAGTAGTTGTTGAACGTCCGGTTCTCTCTTCACGATGAAGACCACGTGCTTGATCGGGCTGTCGGGACCCACCACGCCGTCACCGTGGCCGCCGCCGTCACCGTTCCCGTCGCCCCCGCCTGAGCTCGGTTGGCCGGTCCCTCCGTCGGCGTTCGTCTGACCACCGCCGCCGAACGGCCACGCGAACCACGCCACGGCTACTACGGCCACGATCGCGAGCGCCGACGCCCGCGCGTCGTCGGCGGATCTGCTTGCGCGTCGGACGCCGTCGATGCGGGATGCGGGCGGATGATGGGGCCCGTTGGCGGTTGCACGATGGTCGCGAGTCTATCGTCGGCCTGGTGATCGGGAGCGGAACGCGCGCAGCATCCGCGGCCAGCCGTCGCACGGTCGCCCGGTACGCGAGGATCCGCCGCCCGGCTCTGCAGTTGATACGGATCCGCATCACCGATCGCGCCTGTCATGTCGTAGAGCTCGACGGTCCCGTCCGCGCTCTCGATGATACGCGAAATCGACCGTCCGAACGCCTTGCCATGCAGGGATCTCACGGTCCCCGCCCAATCCAGGAAGACGCCGGCCGGTGCGTGCCACGGCGCCCCGAGGCAGCGCGGACGCGAAGCTCCGTCCGTCGACCGGCTGCCCCGGTTCGACGCCTGCGAGGTCCGCGATCGTCGGGGCGAGATCGACGTTGGAGATCAGTCCGGGGACGTCGTGCGCCTGCGCTCCGGGCACCCTCGCCGCGAACGGCGTCCGGATGCACTCCTCGTACTGGCAACGCTTGCCCCGGATCCGGTGCTGGCCGAACGAGTAGCCGTTGTCGGTGAGGAACAGGATCACCGTGTGCTCCAACTCGCCGCTCGCTCGGAGCTGCTCGACGATCCGCTCGACCGCGTCGTCCACGCCGAGCAGGGTCTCCAGCCTCGTGTCGCCGATCCTGGATGAAGCCTGCTCGCTCCGAAGCGTCGACCTGACGGAGCTTGCGTACCCACGCCGGCTTGTCCGAGACGTTGCGCTCGACCACGCTCGGCGACACCGGCATCGCGGACGTCTGCGAACGCGCCGACGTGACGTAAGGGCGGGGTCCACGGCGGATGCGGCGCGCTCGTCGCGAAGTACAGGAAGAACGGACGGTCGTCCGGCGCGGTCCGCAGGAAGTCGACGGCGTGGTCCGGCGAACAGGTCGGTGGCGTACGTGGCAGGGGCATCGCTCGTCTGCAAGGCCACCCCTTGATCCACGAAGCCGAAGTTCGAGTACGTCGTGGTCGCGGCCGTGTTGCGCTTGACGACCCAGCGGTCCCATCCCGGCGGGATGTACGGTCCACGCCCGAACGGGTACCGATTGAGGTACTTGCCGATCAGCCCGGTGAAGTAGCCCGCACCGTGGAGCCACGTCGCGATCGTCTGCGTGTCGTCGAACCGCGCGCCGTCGTCGTTCGTGCGGACGTGCGTGTGCCGGCTGTCGAGACCCGACAGGATCGTCGCGCGCGATGGACAGCAGAGCGGCGTCTGGATGAACGCATCCGGGAACCACAGCCAATGCCCGTCGGGGTCCTGCACCTGCGATTGCAGCCACGGGAGCGCCGGCGGATACGACGGGAACGTGTCGAACGATTGGTCGTCGGTGAGGATCACGACGATGTTCAGCCGTTCGTCGGAGGCTGCGAGGTGCGGGCGTCGCATCGAGCGCTGCTGCGGCGAGGACTGCCACGGCGAGGATCACCGCGGCGACCCGCCGGGGACTAGCTGCCGGCATCCGGCGCCTTCCGCACCTTCCAGATGTGCTCGGCGGGGAACGCCCGCGCCCACTCGAGCGGCGCATAGTCGTCGTACGTCGTGGCGGCGTCGGCGTCCGGTCGCAGCTCGATGAGGTCCTCGATCTCGGAGTCGATTCGCCCGGAACAACCGGATCCAGTCGCCGTACGTCAGCTGGAACTCGGTCGTGCTCCAGTCCGGATCGTCGTGATCCGCGCGACGCAGCCCGAAGTAGTCCAGTCGCATCTCCCGCGCCGCCGGCAGTTCGTCATCGCCCCAGGCCACCCACATCCACGGCGTCGTGCCGTTGAAGACGAACAGGCCACCCGGGCGGAGGACGCGCGCGACCTCCGGGACCGTGAGGAACGGATCGGCGAACCCCATGACCCCGTGGTCGCAGAAGATCAGGTCGAAGCGCTCGTCGGCGAACGGGATCCGCTCGCCGTCGGCCTGCACCACCGGGAACCGAACGCCGGACTCCGCCATCTTGGTCCGGCCGTGACGCAGCTGCGTCGCGGAGAAGTCGAGCCCGGTGACGTTCGCCCCACGCATCGCGACCCTGATGCCGAACTGGCAGCGCGCCGCAGCCGTACTCCAACACGTCGAGGCCGCGCACGTCGCCGAGCGCGTGCACGTCGTCCTCGGGGACGTCCCACACGCCCCACGCCAGCCGGTCCCACCGGTCGAGCTGTGCGGCGTTGCGCTCCTGGTACGCGTCGCTCTCGCCCTCCCAATGCGGTGCGGTTGCGCCGGACGTGCTCGGTCGAGCTCGGTCACGGGGCATCCATCCAGCCGCCGTCGCGCCCGGTGCGGGCGGCGACCAGCCCGGCCGCGATCGAGAGCGCGATCTCCTGCGGCGTCTTCCCGCCGAGGTCAGGCCCGAGCGGCGAGCGGATGCGAGCGAGGTCCTCGTCGGTGAACCCCATGGCGCGGAGCGCCTCGACGTACGGTCCCACGTGACGCCGGCTGCCCATCACGCCGACGAAGTGGACCGGCGATCGCAGCAACATCGCGAGCGCGTCGGCGATCCCGGGAGCGTCGTGATCCGTGTGCACGACGTCGGTCCTGGCGTCGAGCGCCACGGCCGTCGATCGTGTCGACGACCTCGATCCGCATCCGCGCGGTGCCCCGACGTGACGCGTTCCGTCCTCGGCTCCACCAACGTCGTGCGATATCCCAGCCCGTGAGCGAGACGCAGGAGCTCCAGCGCCACCGGCGTCGCGGACACGATCACGAGCGAAGGCGGCTGCGGATGTGGCTCGACGAAGACCTCGATGTCTCCGAGGTCATGGTGGAACACGGCGGTGTGTGGGCGCGCCGACTCCTCCGCCAGAGCGTCCCGGGCAGCCTGCACCGCGGCGGCATCGAACTCCGCGCATCCGAGCGTGCCCTCGAGCGGGCCGCCCGGCCCGATCACGATACGCGCCCCGACCGGGCAGGGCGGGGCACCGATCTGCTTCACCGCGGTGATCGTCACCGTGCCGGCCGTGGTCGACGGGGCGGGCGGTGCTGGACGCGTCTGCCCCTCGTCGTGGCCCGTGGGATGCGCGCCGGTGGAGCCGGCGAGCAGATCCACCGCGTGCGGCACCACGGGGAGGATGGCTTCGAGGCCCTCCGCAACGCCCTTCGGGCTTCCCGGGAGATTGACGATCAGCGCCGAGCCGACGCTCCCGACGACCGCGCGCGACAAGCGCCGCCATCGGCGTGTGGCGTCAGGCCCGCGGTCCGCATCAGCTCGGCCATCCCGGGTGCCTCGCGCTCGATGACGGCCTTCGTCGCCTCGGGCGTGACGTCGCGCGGCCCGAACCCGGTGCCGCCGGTGGTCACGACCAGCCCGTGGACCGACGGCCAGCTCCCGCAACGCGCGTTCGATCTCCGCCCGCTCGTCCGGCACGACGACCCGGCTGCTGACGTCGAACCCGGCAGCGCGCAGGAGCGACTCGGCGGCGTCGCCCGACGCGTCCTCGCGCGTTCCGTTCGAGACACCGTCCGACACCGTGATGACGGCGGCGCAGACGCGATGGATCGGCCATGGCGACCAATCCTCCCATCTCGGCCGGAGGCTGACGTACTACCGTGCGCGGCGAACGTGCCTGCGCGACGATCGAGGAGGACCGATGAGCGATTGGATCGACGAGCTGGCCGAGGCGCTGGGGGTGGAGGCGCTGACGGCCGCGGAGACGGATCACATCCTGCGGGTCGCGCGCGACGTCGCGCACCGCGTCGAGCGCAGGGATACCCCGCTCGCGTCGTTCCTCCATCGGGATGCACGTGGCGCGCCGGACGGCCGACGGCACGGCCGCGGGACATCGCGCTCGACGAGGCGATCGCGATCGCCGACGCGCTCCTTCCTCCCGCGACCCGAACGGCCGTAGCGCCGAAACACGCGTCCCGGGTAGGCTGGTTGGATGACCGACTGGCTGCCGCCCCTCACGCCGCCTCCGGCCGAGGGTCCACTCGTGGACACGTTCGGCAGGATCGCCGACGACCTGCGGGTATCCGTGACGGATCGGTGCAACTTCCGGTGCACGTACTGCATGCCGGCCGAAGGGCTCGCCTGGCTGCCGAAGAGCGAGATCCTCACGTTCGAGGAGTCGACGCGGCTGCTCGGCATCTTCGTCGGCCTGGGCGTCGCGTCGATCAAGGTCACCGGCGGCGAGCCCACCGTGCGCGCGGACCTGCCGACGCTGGTGCGGATGTACCGGGAGGTCGGCCCCGAGCTCGACATCTCCATCACCACGAACGGCGTGCTGCTGGACCGGCTTGCCGGTCCGCTGGCCGAGGCGGGCGTGGATCGCGCGACGGTCTCGTGCGACTCGTTGATGCGTCACCGGTTCGCCGAGATGACGCGGCGTGACGCGCTCGACAAGGTGTTCGCCGGGCTGAAGGCGGCGGAGGACGCCGGCCTCACGCCGATCAAGATCAACACCGTGGTGATCGGCGGGACGAACGACGACGAGCTGGTGGAGTTCGCGCGTTGGTCACGCGAGACCGGCTACGAGGTGCGCTTCATCGAGTACATGCCGCTCGACGCCGAACACGCCTGGGAGCGATCGAAGGTCGTCCCTTCGCAGCGGATCCTCGAGATCATCGATGCGGCGTTCCCGCTCGTCGGCCGTCGGCCACGCGAACGAGCCGGCCACCGTCGTACGCGTTCGCCGACGGCGCGCCGGGACGGATCGGCGTCATCGCCAGCGTGACCGAGCCGTTCTGCGACACGTGCAACCGTCTCCGCCTGACCGCCGAGGGACAGGTGCGCGCGTGCCTGTTCTCGCTGGAGGAGACGGACCTCCGCGGACCCACTGCGTGACGGCGCCACCGACGACGAGCTCGCCGGGCTGATCCGCACGACCGTGTGGCGGAAGTGGTCGGGCCACCGCATCAACCACGCCGACTTCGTGCAGCCGGCGCGCAGCATGTCGATGATCGGCGGCTGAGCCGGACCGGACTCCGCCACCGCACCGTCCCACGAACGCGGAACGGGGGCGGTCTCCCGCCCCCGTCGCATCGTTCCTGATCGGGTCGCGCGCTACGCGCCGCCGTTCGCGAACGCGAAGCTGTCGAGCGACGCCTGCTGCCCCATGGAATAGTCGAACGAGTAGTTGACGACGCGTGTCGACGTGATGTCGTTCGCGTTCGTGAACGTCTTCGGGCACCCACGGGACGACGTCCTTCCATCAGGTACTTGTCGAGGTCCGCCCAGCATTGCGACGCGCTTGTCACCGATCGGCGACGGAGCACGCGCGCATTCCAGCCAGACGTCGTCGACGTCGGGGACCGTCGTGCCCGCCGGGTATCCCCACTCGGTCAGCTGTTCTCGCGCTCGCCCCGAGGAGCGAGTAGTTGCAGCACGCCGGGTACAGGCTCGCTGGAGTCGAACAGCGGCGGGCCGAACGTGTACGCGTCCGCGTAGTCCTGCATCCAGCCGACGTACACGCACAGCGGGAACTTGTCCGGCGACGAGATGCACTTGGAGTAGATCACCGGACCGTCCAGGAGCCTTCGGGCTGATGTCGATCCCGAGGCCTTTGACGTTGTCGGTGAACAGCGCCATGACCTTCGGACCCGGATCCTGCTGCACGCCGAGCGCGATGACGTTCTGGCAGACCGGATCGTCGCAGACGCCGTCGCCGATCCGTGTCGTACTTGGACTGCGCCATCTCGGCCTTGGGCCAACGCGAGGTCGCCGTGGTCGTCGGTCGGTCGCGTACGGGTTGTAGTCCTTCAGCTTCGCTGTCCAGGAGTCCGTCCGGGAAAGATGTGCTCCTCGGCGTTGGTCCCGGTCAGCGCGCCTCCTCGGCCAACTGCCTGCCGCCCGCCTTGTCGATCACGCGCAGTTGAGCGCCTTCGCGCACGTGGACGTCATCGAACGGAGGCACGCCGAGGTTCATCGAGATGTAGCGGTTCACGGCGTTCTGTCGGATACGCGTGTGCAGGTACGGCTGCAGTGTCGGGGTCGGTGCTGTACTGCTGAAGGACGTTCGCAGGCACGTCCCCGACATCGCTTGACGTAGTCGACGTCGCCGCTGAGGACCTTGTTGATACAGGTCGGCACGGGTCGCCGCCGATCGTCGCCTCGATCCGGTCCGGTACGCCGGACGCAGCCCGTCGGTCGCGGGGTCGTACGAGGGGTTGCGGACCAGGACGATCGAGCGCCCGGGCACGTAGCCCGAGACGGGCTCCTGGTCGCTTCGGCCGGGCACGGAGAAGTCCAGCGTTCTCGCTGCCCTCGAACATGTAGGGGCCGCTGGCCGACGAGGAATCGGCCGGTAGTTGGTGCTCGTGTCCGTCGGCGACGCCGAGCACGGCCTTGGGGTCGGCTGGTCTGGCGGGATGGGCGCGGTCGCCGGCACGGTGAACCGCCACGGCATGTCGCCTGCCCGTCGGTGAGCGTGACGGTCAGCGTCGGTCGTCGGGTGCCGACAGTCCGCGTGATCGAATCGGCCTTGCCCGCACCGTAGTCGTCGAACCCTTCGATCACCGGAGTAGTAGAACGGTATCCGCCCGCAGCTCGGCCTGGTATCGGACTCCGCGCTCGAGCGCGCGGATGAAGTCCTGGGCGGTGACCTCCACGTCTCGCAGCGGCGGTGGCGTACATGACGCCCGGCTTGATGGAGAACGTATAGGTCAGGCCGTCGTCTGAGATCGGTCGGAAGGGCCGTGGCCAGGTCGGCTTCAGCTCGCCGCCGCCGTCATCCACGGGAACGGTTTCGTCGACAAGCAGCGTCCGCACCAGGCAGCACCGGAAGTAGCTCCAGGACACCTGGTAGTACTCCTCTGCGGGTCGAACGCAGAGGAAACACCGCTCGTCTGCGCGAGGTGCAACGTCCCGCCCGGCTTGATCTCTCCTCCACCGGTGGATCCGCAGACGGGTCTGCTCCCCGGCGTTCCGCTGTCGCTACACGCGGCAGCGATGATGGCGAGGACCGCGATCACAGCGGCCATCCGCACGGCTTTCCTCATGCCACACCCTCTCTAGACAGGCGGGCCCATGGTGCCACCGGGCCCGTGCAGCGTCCAGCCACCTTGGATACGAGCGGGGTCCTTGCGCGGAAGGTTGCGCCGATAGGGGGGCCGGACCTGCGATTCCTTGCCCCCGAACTGCGGAACCGTGCCCTTGGAGGTGTTCCCGCAAGGGCCATCGCGACGTCCACGCGTCGTTCATCAGGCCGTGACAGCGTGAGTAGCGCCGAGAGGTTGCGCCCTCTCAGGCGCGCGGCCGGGCTCGCGTCCGCCCCCGCGACCCCCTCTCGAAGGTCGCTACGATCGTGACCGGTTCGATCGGATCACCGGGTTCGAAGCCCAGGATCTGGGCGTAGAACGACAGCTCAGCCTCAGCGGCCTGATGATGCTCGTCGCCTTGCGGGAACCCGTGCCTTCGCTCGCCGCTCCGAACAACAGGTACGCATCGCGGCAGCCCCTTGGCGTTCAGCGCGTCGACCATGACCTCGACTGCGCCGAGGGACGACCTCGTCCTCCGACCCCCGGAGCAGGATCATGGGCACGAGATCATGTCCACGAAGTGGACCGAGACCTGGCGCGGTACAGCTCGGCGGCTTCCGGGTACGGCCCGACCAGCGTGTGCTCTGTACCGCGACTCGAACTTGTGGGTCCGCCCGGCTTCGCGAACGGCTCCAGGTCCGAGATCCCGTAGTAGCTCGGCCCCGCAGCGAAGTCGTCGTGGAACGTCAGCGCGCAGAGCGTGGTGTAGCCGCCGGCGCTCCCGCCGCGGATCAAGAGCCGGTCGCCGTCGACTGCCGCCCTGACTCGACCAGGTACCTGGCCGCGTTGATGCAGTCCGTCGGTGTCGACCACGCCCCAGTTCCCGTTCAGCCGCTCGCGATATGCCCTCGCCCAGCCCGTGCTCCTGCCGTAGTTCACGTCGACGACGCGCGAACCCGCGGCTGGTCCAATACCGCATCGCCATGTCGAACTCCGGCAGAGACGGCCGACGTGGGACCACCGTGGCTCATCACGATCAGCGGCGGCCGCTCGTCCGGCCGGTCCGGTGAAGTCCTTGTTCGCCGGCGCGTAGAAGAACGCGTGCGGTGAGACCAAGCCGCTCCGTCGGGAACTCGATCGCCGGGGAGCGCGACAGGAACTCCGGTTCGACGGTGATCGTCGTCGCTCTCCTTCAGCACGTCGACCGACCGAGCGAGGAAGTCGAGCACGCACCACCTGCGGCGGCGTGTCGACGCTTCCACCCACGAACGCGATCGTCTGCCCTTCGGCGGCGATGAACGGGAAGTCGATCGCGTCGTACGGCAGATCAGAGGTCGAGCAACTCCGCCGGTCCGCGGGTCGATCACGGAGACGTGCTGCGTACCGTTCCGGTCCAGATGCACGCGATCCGGCCGTCGTCGAGGAACGCGTACGTCGAGACACCGAACACCCACTGCGGCCAGCCGAACTCCGCGTCCATCGGGCAGATCGGCACGCACCTCGCCGTCGACCTCTCGATAGCAGGTTCCACCAGTGCCGGTCCGGTCCGAGACGAAGTGCAGGACACCGTCCGGACCCCACTCCGGCTGGAAGATCGACTCTGCTCCGGCCGAGCCTGCCGGCGACGAGGCGTTCGCCGGACACGGCTCCGCTCGGTCGAGGTCCGCGACCCACAGCTCGGAGCCGTCCCACGGCAGGTACGGCAGATCCCACGCGAGCCACGCCAGCTTCGTGCCGTCCGGCGAGATGCGCGGCGTCGAGAAGAAGTCGCGGCCGCCCACGACGATCGACGCCTCGCCGGAGCCGTCCGTCGGGATGGCACACGATCTCGTTCACGACGCCGTCGTCCTCGTGCCGTTCGCGGACGCAGATCAGCCAGCGATCCGTCCGCCGTCACGCGCCCGTCCGCGTACCGCACGCGTCCTCCCCGTCTCCGGCGTGATCGGGCGTCGGCGTGCTGCCCGGGATCCTGAGCGCGGTAGAGGCGTTGATCGGCGAAGTTCGGCAGAAGACGACCTCCGCGATGCACGCACGAACGCACCCGCCGCCGTACTCGTGCACCTTGGTCGCGAGCGTTGAAGCCCTCCGGCGTCACGTCGGCGCGGCCGGACCGGAGATCGGCGCGGACGACCACCGATCGTCCTCCCTCCGACGGGCGGCCCTCCATCCAGTAGGCGGCATCCGTCCTCGAGCCGACACATGGCTCAGAGCGAGACGCCGCCCTCGACGAGCATCGCCGGCGCTGATCGGCGAGCGCCAGGTGCCGTACGGCGCGATCGGTCCGCTCGCTCATCGCGGCCTCCTCCCACGATCACCCGCGGTCACCTTCGAGCGAACCGCCCTTCGTGGTCTCGACGTCGCGGAACCCGCCCCGCCGGTAGATCGGCATCACGTCCCGTGCCCGGTCGGGATCGACCTCCATCAGGAGCCACCCGCGGCGCTCGCAGCCACGCGGAGCCTCGTCGACGCGTCCGGCGGATCAAGCCGAGCCGTCGTCGCTGCGATCCGTGAGGGTGCGCGCCGGCTCCCACTCGCGGATCTCATCCGGGAGATCAGCCGATCTCACCGCTCGCCACGTACGGCGGGTGCAGCGTGATCACATCGACGCTGCCACGGAGCTTCTTCGGGAGGGCTCCGAACAGATCGCCCACGCGGAAGCTCGACCTGCAGGCCCAATCGGTTCGCGTTCTTCCGCGCACGAGCTGGATCGCGTCCTTCGAGACGTCGGTGCCGCCAAACCGCCGACTTCGGGAGCCTCGTTCGCCACCGCCAGCGCGATCGATGCCACCGCCCGTCGCCAGGTCCACTGCCACCGGCGCCTTGCGTTGACGCAGCCGCCGCACGGCTTGCTCGGCGAGGAACTTCGGACGAATCACGGGGGACGAACACACCGGCTCCCGCGATCAGCTCGAGCCCGCGGAACTCTGCGTAGCCCTTGATGAACGGGATGGGCTCGCCGGTCGCGCGGCGCCCACCATCGCCTCGAACCGCCGGCGATCGCTTCGCCGAGACGTCGTCGTGCGGGTCGAAGTCTCCGCCGAGGACGTGCATCAGCAGCTCGTCGCGCCTCCCACCGCTTCGCGATGCTTCTGCCAGTGGTCGATCGGACGGGGACGCCTTGAGCGTCCGTACCGCGTGGTCGCGCAGCTTTCCGGCGTTCACGGGGACGCATCGTACCGGTTCGCCATCGCTACACTCCTGCGCGTATGCCACGCGCGAGCGCCGATCGCCCGCCGCGAAGCCCGCGATCGCTAAGCCGAAGAAACCGCGTACACGCAAACCGCCGGCGTCGCACGTCCGAGGTGCGGCTGACGGCCGACCGGCTCGTGGTTCGCGCGTACCGAGAACGGCGAGCGGAAGTCGTCCAGCGGGCTGCTGGTCCAGCGACGGCCACACCCGCTCCCAAGCCACCTGTCGTGGGCCGAGGTGCATCTGGTCAGGTCCCAGACGTCCGCGTGCGCGAAACCAGGGACCGCGTGCTGTACCTGCCGTCGTCCGGCCTCGAGGTGGAGCTCGAAGGCGAGGAGCTCGTCCTGCTGCGGAAGCGCGACGTGCAGGCCGTGGCGTCCCGCCCGCCACGAAGGCCGAGCGCCAGCCCGGCCAGTACCTCTAGCGCCGGCAGGCCGTCAGGCCGGGACGAGGCTCAGGGCGGAGCCGTACGCGTGTTGTTCTCCGCGGTTCGGATCCACGATCACGACGGACTGCCATGTCCCGAGCGCGACGCGTCCGCTCCAGCACGGGGACGGTCAGCGATGGCGACACGAGCACCGGCAGGAGATGATCCCCGCCGTGGCCGATCGATCCGTGTCGATGCGCGTACCGGTCGTCCGCGGCAGCAGTCGCTCGAGCAGCTCGTCGAGGTCCTCCTCCGAGCCCGATCCCGTCTCCATCAGCGCGACGCCGGCCGGTCGCGTGCGGGACGAAGACGTGCATGCAGCCCGTCGCTCCCGGCCGTCGCGGCGAACGCACGCACGTGATCCGTCACGTCGATCACGCGCCGATCGGACGTTCGGACCTCGATCTCGAGCGGAGCGCACGTCAGGACGTGAGCGGGTGGATCTTGCTCTGGCTGGCTCTGGCACGCTGCCGTCCCCGAGCCCGGGTCCGGCTGCCTTCGACCACGTCGGCCTCGCGGCATGGCGGACTCCACGCCTCCGACATCGGGTCTCCGGTCGCCGGTGTCGGCTCGTCCGCCTCCGGCGTCGTGGCGCCCGCGCCTCCGGCGTGGTGGCGCCCGCCTCCGGGCGTGGTGGCGCCCGCCTCAGGCATCCCGGTCCGGACACGCCGCCGGCGGAGACCTCGCGCGCCGGGCGCGGATGGCGGTGGCGGTGGTGCGAACCCGGCAGGATCACCGGCCACCGCGACGTGTGGTTGCCGGCTCACCATCGCCATGATGCCCGCGACGATGGCGACGCCCCTCCCGCGATGCACGAGCCAGATGCCGATGCCCGAGCGAGACCGGAGAAGTAGTCACGGATCTCGCCGGGAAGACCGATGCTGGCGAACGCTGAGGCCGCATTGTCGATCGCGTCGTTCTTCTGGATGGTCGCGTCGTACAGGGCGAGACCGCCGCCGACCGCGCCGCCCGACGAGCATCACGATCCCGACCACGCTGGCGGCTGCTCGCCATCGTCAGGAGCACCGCCGCGACGACGACCACGACGCCCGGCCACCAGCGTCCACTTCCCGTCACCGCTCTTCCAACCGGTGACGCTCACCGTGCCCTGCGCGCGAACGGCCGCCGGGATCGTGCGCGGGGTCGATGCCGAGTCGCTGTCGCGATCTTGTCGAAAGTTCACGCTCACGGTCGCCCAGTTCGGGAACGAGCCGATCGCGAGCGCGACGCCGCCGACGACGCCCGATCGATCAGTCGGGCAGTCGAACGGAGCGACGCTCGATCGCAGTCGTTCTCCATGGATGATGCCCCTCTCCGATCTCGTCGGAGTGTTCCACCCGACCATCGTCGATGCACGCCCATCCGGAAATGAGCGTCCGACGCGTCGCTACGCGACCGATCCCTCTCGGCCAGCACCTCCGCGTGCTCGGCCTCGACGAACCCGTCGAAGCCCACGAGCGCCATGACGTGCGCCGGCCACCGATAGTCGACCGTCCCTCGCGCCGGCCGATACGCCGCCGTGTAGAGCGTCCCGAAGCCGCTGTCGTACGCCGTGCTGAACAGCGGCGACGCGCAGGAACGCACTCCTCGAACGACGCAGCGGTCGTCGTCGGGATCGTCGAGCAGATCGAGGATGCATCGCTCGCGCTCGATCGTCCGGGTCGCGCGGGCCTGCTCCGGCCACTCCACGATGCCCTGGTGGTTCGTCGCCGCCGGGACGTTGCGGAAGAACGGCTCGCGGTCGGGCGACAGGTACGCGGTCAGCACCTCGCCCGCGCGCATCGACCACGCGTCAGGTTGTGGCGCGAGCGCGTACGGCAGCCGCGCGAGCGGCTCTCGGCCGACGCGACGTCGTCGCACGTCTCCAGGCAGGTAGCGAACGACGAGCGGGATCCCGAACCCGTCGCCGAGCACCCGCCGCCCGCCGAACGTGAGCGACACGGCAAGGCCCGCGTCGTTCATGCCGTCGAGCAAACCCCACAGGCAGTCGCTCATCCCGATGACGCGCCGTTCACGCAGCCGCGTCGACCAGATGATGCCCTCCATGCGCGACGGGGCGTAGTCGTAGTTGCGCACGAGCATCGGGCCGCCGTCGCCCGACCACACGCCCTGCGAGCACGCGGCGAGGTACGGCGGCGGCCGGTAGAGCGAGAGCATCCGCGCGGCCAGGTCACCACCGCCGGCGAGCTCGACGACGCGCTCGTACGCATGGCATCAGCTCGGGCATGTGCGCACGGAGCATGCGCACGCTCGTCGCGTACGACGGCCGGGCCTCCTCCCCTCGCGGAGGAACCACTCACGGTAGTGCGGCCAGCGCTCCTCGAAGACCGCCGCCCACTTCGGGCCGAGCTCCAGCTCCTCGATCGACCGGAACGAGAACGGGACCATCTGCATCAGAGCATCTTGAAGCCGAACGGTTCGGGCCGGATCGATGGCGCCTCCTGGCTCGATCGGCACGCTCGCGAACTGCGCCTGCACGCCGTCGATCCAATGCCGCGCGCGGTCGGTCAGCTCGTGGTCGTCGTCCAGGAACCGGCCGCGCGTCACCATGATGCCCAGATCGGCTCCGGGGTAACGGTAGTGACCCGGCCCTGCGATCCGCAGGTAGAACGCCTCCCGCTCGTCCGCCACGGTGTGCCAGTCGGTCTCACGCCGCGCGTACGAGATCGCGCGGTCGTCGCCCATGCGCCACACGCCGGACGACGGCGCTTCGATGATCCGCTCCACGCGATCATCGGTCTGCTTCAGGATGAACTGCGTCCAGTCGTCGATGTTCCCCGGATGCGCCCATCGCTCGTTCAGCTCGTCGACATCGATCTCGTAGTCGACGTCCATGAACTCGAGCAGGTGGAACAGGAACAGCGGCATGTCGCCGTACGCGACCGCCGTGACGTTCGTGATGCTGCGACGCGCCGGTCACGCGCGGGTTGAGCTCGCCCAGGTACATCTCGCCGGTCGACTCGTCCGCCAGGAAGTCGAGCTCGAAGTAGCCGCGGTAGCCCTCGCGGCGCAGGCGCTCGCCCATCGCGAACGTCCGCTCCGCGCGCGAGCGCGCCGCTGACTCTCTCGTCAGCACGTCGGGGAACACGTCGTTGCCGCACCAGCCGCCGTCGTACGGCGTGAGCTCCGGGAACCCGGTGAGCTCGGCCATCAGCGGACCCGACCAGCGTGCCGTGGCGCGTGATGACGCCTTCGATCGCGCACTCCCGCGGGTCGATCCGCCGCATCACCTTGATGTCGTGCCCGACGATCTTCTTCTCGTGCGCCTTCCAGTCCCCTCGTCCGCGATGAAGAACGTCGTCTGACCGGAGTCGCCGTACGGCGTCTGCACGACGAGGTCGTCGCCGAGCCCGCGGCGCGCGCGAGCTGCACGAGCGCCGCGTAGTCGTCCGCGCGACCCATCGTGTTCGGCACGCTCGGCACGCCGGCGTCGTTGCCGAGCTGCGTGGTGACGATCTTCGAGTCCAGCCGGTGACGGAGCGACGGCCGGCGGGAACGCCACCTCGAGCCCGAGCTCGCCGGCGAGCTGCTCGGTCTCCTCGTCGAACATCAGGAACGCGGCCTTGCCGCCCGGACCGCGTCGGCCGACGAAGTCCGCGACCTCCTTGTGCCCCAGCAGGTAGTTGCGAGATCTCCTCGATCGATGCGAACTCGCGCGGGCTCGCTCCTCGGGCACGAAGACGTTCGGATGGAACCCGTCGAACGAGTCGTAGTAGTTGAGGAACTTGAAGTTGCGCACCCACCGGTCGATCCCGAGCAGGTTGAACGCCGTCGCCGAGACGAAGTAGATCGGCGTCTCGTTCGTCCGGAAGAAGCTGCGGATGTCGGCGATGCCGCGGAGCGGTCCGTTCTTCAGCGCAGCCGCCTCCTCGTGCGACGACGGCAAGGTACCTCAGGTCGGGTCGCTCCGGGGCATGAGACGGCACGGTTGCTGGCATGTGATGTAATGATGTAATCTCCATTGCATGACACACAGCACGAACCACCTCACCCGATGAGCTCAGGGCTGGTTCGCCGGCCGCCTTCCCGCCGACTGGTTCGGTCGGCGCCCCGACCGTCGAAGCGGACCGCGACGAGATCCTCGTCGTCGGCACGCTCGCTGGAGCCCGAGCTCCCCGCCGACGCGTCGGCCGACGCCGTCGCGGCCGCCGGGCGTCCCGCATCGCGGGGTTCCGCGAGGACACGCGCGGCCAGCGGATGCGGATCGCCGATGAAGCCCAGCATCGGTTCGGGCGCAAGGTCTCGCTGGGGAGCCAGCTGCGGCGACCAGACCGTGCTGGTTCACCACGCTCGCCGCGCCGGCCATGACGCGGCTCCGCATGCCGCGAGCGCCGGGTGCTCGACACGCTGGTCGACGCGGCGTGGCGCGGAGCCGCAGCCACGCGCTGGCCTGGTGCGTGCGACTGGTGGCCGAGCGCCAGGACGACTGGCTGAAGGACCTCCGCGGAGCCCTCGAGTCGGTGGAGAAGGTGCGCGCGGAAGGGCCCGAAGGACTGACGACGCGGCTGGCCGGCTTCGGGCCGGCGCTACGCGCCGCGCCGACGGACCTCGACCACGACGTTCATCGCCTTCGCTCACGAGGACGCGATCCCCGGCGACCAGGCCCTCCGCTACGCTCTCGCTGCCCAAGCGCGCCGTCTCGACCGTCCGATCGGGGTAGACGAGCGTCACGTCCACGTGACCCGACCCCGTGTACGTCCCACGGACGGATCTCCACCAGGACGGCTTCCTGTTCCCCGAGCACGCATCGAGCCTACCGAACCGCCGAACTCAAGCTCCGTCGCCCCAACGCCGACGTTGGAGGTATGACCAGAGGGGAGGCTTGTTCCGTCGTCGCACGATCACGCTGACGGTGGCGTTCACGCTCGCCTTCTCGCTGCTGTCCACGCACGGCGCGCAGGCCGCGGTCGCGCGCCGGCATCGCAGCTCGGTGAGGCGGGCTCGGGACCACCACCCGATCCCAGTCGTGCTTCCCGGAACGCGCCCGACGCTCCGGCGAGGCCGCTCGGACGTTCATCGATGATCGTCTGGTCCGACCTGGACAGGTCGACGAAGTGGGCCAAGGAGGCCATCAACTACGTCAGGCGCCGACCAACGAGTGGATGCGCGACTTCGCGCCGAACCCCGACGGCACGTACCCGTTCCAGCCGAACGACGATCGAGACCCGCGAAGTACTTCGCTCGGGCGGTCGTCATGGCGCTCGCGCCCGACCGAGACCGTCGACCCGACCATCACGTTCCCGGACCTGGATCCGAGCGATGCGTTCTACCCGGCGGCGAACATCGCGGTGAAGCTCCGCTGGATGAAGAAGACGGCCGCGGGCACGTTCGCGCCGGACAAAGCCGGTGACGACGACCATGGTGCATCGCGTGCTGACGCTGGCGCTCGGCCTCGAGCCCCGCGATCAAGTCGCTCAACCATCTGCACACGGCGGACGGCGTGACGTTCGCGCTCCCGGCGAACTTCGGCGCGCTGATCCTGGGGATGCGCCTCGGGGCTCCGGCTACAACAGCTCCAACGAAGCGAACGACGTCGCTCCCACGACGCCGCTGTCGCGCGCGCAGGTCGCGTACTCGCTCTATCGCGCGGTCGACGCAGCCTTCGTGGAACGTGCCCGTCACTGATCGAGCAGTACCAGGACATCGAGCTCCCGTACGCTCACGCCCGGACCAGCAGCAGATCGTTCAGTGGGGCGTCAAGTACGTGGGCTTCCCTACGTGTGGGGCGGCGAATGGGGGTTCGCGACGTCGTCGTACGGGCAAGCCGGTCCCGGGCTTCGACTGCTCGGGCTTCACCTGGTGGCTCCTCCGCGCGAGCGACGACGCGTACTGGCACGTCTCCCCCCGCGGCCGTACCTCGGATGGGATCTGCCGCAGCGCACGTCGGCGGACATGGCGACGGTCGGCAAGCTGACCGTACGACAAGCTGCAGCCCGGCGACCTGATGTTCTACGACGGTGACGGCGACGGCCGCGTCGACCACGTCGACACGTTCATCGGCAACGGCTGGGCGCTGGACTCCTCGAGCACGCCGGGCGGCGTGACCATCATGTGGGTCGGCGACGGCTGGTACCGCGACCACTTCGTCCACGGCCGCCGGGTGCTGCCCGACCAGACCGTCTAGCCGCCGACTCGCGTCGGCATCGAGCGCCGCCTGCAGCAGCGCTCGCTCCTGGTCCGTCAGCGGACGCGACCGATCCGCGTCGGGATCGCGCGGAACGACCACCGCCTCCGCCTCGGCCGCGATCGTCCCGTCCGCCTTCACGATCTCCTCGCGCGTCCGCACGCTCGACCGGCCGAATCGACGCCAGGCGGCACCGGACCACGACCTCGCCGTCGGCCTGCGTGAGCTGGTTCCGGTAGTCGATGCCGATGTGCGCGAGGACGAAGTCCCAGCTCCCGTTCGGCCGACCCGAGCAGCTCCTGCGCCCACGCGTCGCGACACTCCTCGAGGTACGTCAGATAGACGCCGTTGTTCACGTGGCCGTAGGCGTCCATGTCGCGCCAGCGGATCCGGATGCGCGTCTCGTGCATGCGCTACGACGGCTCGGGGTTCATGCTGCCCGACCGGAAGCCCTCGAGATCGAGCGTCACGTATCGGTAGCCCAGCGCACGGAGGCCCTCGACCGCCTGCTCCCTGATGCCCGGCTCCGCCAGGCGCGCGACATCAGCCACGTCCACCTCGATGCGGGCGACGTCGTCGTGCACGCGCACGCGGCACTGTCGGAACCCGAGATCCTTCAGCAGCCGCTCGGCACGTCCGACCTTCGACAGCTCTTCCACCTTGATCGTCACCCCGAACGGGATCCTCGAGGCGAGGCATGCGGACGCCGGCTTGTCCCACGTGGGGATGGCCAGCTCACGCGACGCCTCGCGCACATCCGACTTCGACATCGCCACCTCGACGAGCGGGTGACGCACACCGTGCTCGGCGGCGGCCGCAGTCCGGGCCGGAAGTCGCCGAGGTCGTCCATGTTCGCGCCCGACACCACGACCGAGAAGTCGTCCTCCTCCGCGACCCGCGCGAGCACGTCGTACAGCTCCGGTCTTGCAGTGGTAGCAGCGGTCGGTGCCGTTCGCGAGGTACGCCGGCCGTTCGGCCTCGTGCGTGCGCACGGTTCGATGGACGATGCCCAGCTCGTCGGCGACGCGCCGAGCCTGGTCGGCTTCGCCCGGCGGGAGCGACGGCGAGACGGCCGGTGATCGCGAGCGCGCGATCACCCAGCGCTCGAGCCGCGACCGCGGCCACGAGCGTGGAGTCGATGCCGCCGGAATAGGCCACGACCACGCCGCCCGTCGAGCGCCAAGACCTCGTGGAGCCGGTCGAGCTTGCGTGTCACCACCGGTGGTCGCCATCGGCGGCGATTGTCCCACGGCCCGCGGGCGGACCCGCGACGGGCTGGCGACCGGCCCTGGACGTCAGAACGGCCCGGATGGGGATCCGGGCCGTTCCTTCGGAAGAGGGGCTCCACCGATTGGTTCGTTCGACCTCCCGGGAGGGTTCATCGCGAGATGTGGCGAAGATGTGACCGTCGGTTCGCAGAGACGCGTCCGACTGTCGGGTCGCAGGACGACGAAGGGGCCCCGGAGGGCCCTCGTCGAACGCTGGAGATGCGAGGACTAGAAGTCCATGTCTCCGCCGCCGCCGCGGCATGGCCGGAGCACTGCGTCCTTCTCGGGCTTGTCGGCGACGACCGCCTCGGTCGTCAGGAACAGCGCGCCGATCGACTGGCCGCGTTCTGCAGCGCCGAGCGCGTCACCTTGGTCGGGTCGATCACGCCGAACTTCAGCATGTCGCCGTACTCGCCGGTGGCCGCGTTCAAGCCCGTAGCCCGGGTCGAGCGCACGGACCTTCTCGACGATGACGCCGCCCTCGAGGCCGGCGTTCGCGCGCGATCTGCTTGATCGGCTCCTCGAGCGCACGCCGCACGATGGCCGCCCCGGTGAGCTCGTCGCCCTCGAGGTCGACCTTGTCGAGCGCCGACTGCGCGTTCAGCAGGGCGACGCCGCCGCCGGGCACGATGCCCTCCTCGACGGCCGCCTTGGTCGACTGCACCGCGTCCTCGATGCGGTGCTTCTTCTCCTTGCAGCTCGACCTCGGTGGCCGCGCCGACCTTGATCACCGCGACGCCGCCGGACAGCTTGGCCAGCCGCTCCTGCAGCTTCTCGCGGTCGTAGTCGGAGTCGGTCTTCTCGATCTCGCTCTTGATCTGGTTGATGCGGCCCTGGATCGTCGGCCTCCTTGCCGCGCACCCTGCGACGATCGTGGTCTCGTCCTTCGTGACGACGACCTTGCGCGCGGTGCCCGAGCAGGTCGAGCGTCGCGTTCTCGAGCTTGAGGCCGACCTCCTCGGAGATGACCTGGCCGCCGCGTCAGGATCGCGATGTCCTGCAGCATCGCCTTGCGGCGGTCGCCGAACCCGGGGCCTTCACCGCGACGGAACGGAACGTGCCGCGGATCTTGTTCACGACGAGCGTCGCGAGGGCCTCGCCCTCGATGTCCTCGGCGATGATCGCGAGCGGCTTGCCCGCCTGCATGATCTTCTCGAGCAGCGGGCAGCAGCTCCTGCACGCTCGAGATCTTCTGAGTTCACGATGCAGGATGTAGGGGTCCTCGAGGACCGCCTCCATCCGCTCGGGGTCGGTCACGAAGTACGGCGAGATGTAGCCCTTGTCGAAGCGCATGCCCTCGACGAACTCGAGCTCCATGCCGAACGTGTTGGACTCCTCGACGGTGATGACGCCGTCCTTGCCGACCTTGTCGACGGCCTCGGCGATGCATCTCGCCGATCTCGGGGTCGGCCGCGGAGATGGCGCCGACGTCGGCGATCTGCGTCCTTGGAGTCGACCTCCTTCGGACTGGTTGCTTGATCGCCTCGACCGCGAGCTCGACGGCGCGCTCGATGCCGCGCTTCAGCGCACATCGGGTTGGCGCCGGCCGCGACGTTGCGCAGGCCTTCCTTCACGATCGCCTGGGCGAGCACCGTCGCCGTCGTGGTGCCGTCACCGGCGACGTCGTCGGTCTTCTTGGCGACCTCCTTGACGAGCTCGGCGCCGACCTTCTCCAGCGGGTCGTCGAGCTCGATCTCCTTGGCGATCGAGACGCCGTCGTTGGTGATGGTGGGAGCGCCCCACTTCTTCTCGAGGACGACGTTGCGGCCCTTCGGGCCCGAGCGTGATCTTGACGGCGTTGGCGAGCTGGTCCATGCCCCGCTCCAGTGCCCGCCGTGCCTCCTCGTCGAACGAGATGATCTTCGCGGCCATCCACTTCCTCCTCCTCCGGCTTCTTCGGTCGGGTTCTCAGCCTGGGTTGTCGACTGCTAGCACTCGGCGACTCCGAGTGCTAACGATTCTGGGTCGAGGGCGTCGCGGCTGACAATGCGGACCGCCGCCGTGACATCATCCCGCATGGCCGACACGCCCGCCTGGCAGCGGCGGTTCAGCGCCACGCAGACGGGCTTCCCGCCTGGAGCGACAGCGCCGCAGACCATCTCGCGTTCGTCTCGAACGAGAGCGGCTCGTGGCAGGCGTGGGTGACCGACCTGGACGGCAGCGGGCTGAACGGCGGGTCTCCGGACGAGCCGGTGGGTGTCGAGGCCGTCGCTGATCGCGCGCCCGACGGACGCGTGGTCTGGTGGCGCGACGACACCGGCGACGAGCGCGGGCGATGGGTCGGCGGTGCCGTTCGAGGCGGAGCTCCGGAGCCGCTGGTGCCCGACGCTCCCGCGGCTGGTCGGCCGGGATCTCGTTCGCCGCCGATGTGGTGGCGATCGGGGATCGTCACCGAGGAGGACTACCTCGCGATCGTGGCGGAGCCGGCATCGGCTCCCCGGACCGTCCGCACGGGCGCGGACCCCGATGGGTGTCGGAAGGCTGGATCCGCAGGGAACGCGGCGGCATCTCCGGCGCGACGGCCGGCTCGTGAGCCTCCGGCACACGGAGAACGGCGACATCCTGCACCACGCCCTGATGGTGCTCGACGCCGCGGACGGCGACTGGTCGCGCACGCTCGTGGACGCCGGCTCCAACCTGGACCCCACAGCGTGGAGCCCACGCCCGGGGACGATCGGCTGCTGCTTCACGTCCGGAGCTCGGGGCGTTCGAGCGACCGGCGATCTGGACGCCGAGGTCCGGCGAGCGACGAGATCTGATCGTCGATCTCCCGGGCGCCGCGATCCCGGTGGGGTGGTGGCCCGACGGCTCCTGCGATCCTGGTACGTCACGAGTTCGAGGGCGCGTTCGAGCTCTCCGGGTGGATCCCGACACCGGCGAGACCGACGCTCGTCGCCGACTCGAACGGCGAGATCACCGACGGCCGCGGTCCGTCCCGACGGTCAGGTGTGGTTCCAGACGAGCGACAGCGTCAGCCGGCCGCGGGTCGTGAACGCGGACGGCGACGGTCGTCCTGATGCCCGCCGGCGACCCGCCGCCGAGCGGCCGGCGTATCGCTCGTTCTGGTTCGACAACCCGGCCGGCCAGCGCGTGCAGGCGTTCGTCGTCACGCCGCCGGGCGACGGGCCGCATCCGACCGGTGATGAGCGTGCACGGCGGACCGGAGTGGCATGAGCGCGACGCGTTCGATGCGGAGACGCAGGCGTTCGTCGACGCCGGCTACGCGGTGGCGCTCGTGAACTACCGCGGATCGACCGGCTACGGCATCGCGTTCCGCGAGGCGCTGGCGGGCAACCCGTGGTTCCCCGAGACGGAGGATGTGATCGCGGGCCTCGACGCGTTGATCGCCGCGGGGATCACCGATCCCGATCGCGTCGCGCCTTCTCCGGGCTGGTCGTGGGGCGGATGCCTCGCGTGCCTCAACGTTGGGTTGCATCCCGATCGATGGAAGGCGGTGTTCGCCGGGATCCCGGCAGGCGACATGGTCGTCGCCCACTACGCGTCGATGCCGGAGATCCAGGCGTACGACGTGGCGCTCTACGGCGGCACGCCCGAAGGCGTTCCGGAGCTCTGGCGCGAGCGCAACCCGATGACCTACGTCGACCGCGCGGTCGCGCCCGTCCTGGTCATCGCCGGCGAGGAGGATCCCGCGGTGTCCGATCGAGGGGATCACGCCGTGGGTCGATGCGTTGCGGTCACGCGGCGTGCCGGTCGACGTGCACCTCTATCCCGCAGGGCATCACGCGAACGCAGTCGATCAGCAGGTCCAGCACATGCAGCTGATCCTGGACTTCTTCGCGCGCTACGTCTGACGCTGATGCGCTACTCGTCGCCGGCGCCGGACACCACCATGTCGTTGATCTGCTCCACGATCTCGGCGTTCGCGAGCGTGGTGACGTCGCCGAGCGGCCGGCCGCGAGGCCACGTCGCGCGGCAGCCGCCGCATGATCTTGCCCGACCGCGTCTTCGGCAGGTCCGTCGTGAAGATGATCCCGTGCGGCCGCGCGATCTTCCCGATCATCTGCGCGACGTGATCGCGGAGCTCCTCGGCCATGGCGTCGTCCCCGACGAACTCCGACTTCAGCGTCACGAACGCCACGATGGCCTCACCGACCAGGTCGTCGGGCCGGGACACCGACCGCCGCCTCCGCCACCTTCGGATCGTCGACCAGCGCCGCTTTCGATCTCGTACGTCGAGAGCCGGTGCCCCGCAACGTTCATGACGTCGTCGATCCTGCCGAGCAGCCAGTAGTAGCCCTCCTCGTCGCGCTTGGCGCCGTCGCCGGCGACGTAGATCTCCGGCCCGTACTTGCTGAAGTACGTGCTCACGTATCGATCGGGGTCGCCCCAGATCGTGCGCGCGATCGCCGGCCACGGATGCTTCAGCACGAGGTACCCGCCGCCGCCGAGCGGCGACCGAGTTCGCCGCGCTCGTCGAACGACGTCGGCCTCGATCCCGGGGAACGGGTGCGTCGCGGACCCGGGCTTCAGCGTGGTGATGCCGGGCAGCGGTGTGATCAGGATCGCGCCGGTCTCGGTCTGCCACCACGTGTCGACGACCGGGACAGCGCTCGCCGCCGATGCACTTCCAGTACCAGACCCACGCCTCGGGGTTGATCGGCTCGCCGACCGGAGCCGAGCAGCCGCAACGACGACGAGGTCGTGGCTGCTCGGGGAACTCCGTCCCCCACCGCATGAACGCGCGGATCGCCGTGGGCGCGGTGTAGAGGATCGTCGCTCGGTACTTCTCGGCGATCGACCACAGCCGGTCCTTGTCGGGCCAGTCGGGCGCGCCCTCGTAGATGATGCCCGTCGTGTGGTTCGCGAGCGGGCCGTACACGATGTACGAGTGACCGGTGACCCATCCGATGTCCGCCGCGCACCAGTACACGTCGTCGTCGTGGATGTCGAAGATCATCCGGTGCGTCGCCGCGACCTGGGTCATGTAGCCGCCGGTCGTGTGCGCGATGCCCTTCGGGCTTGCCGGTGGTGCCGCTCGTGTAGAGCAGGTACAGGAAGTCCTCGGCGTCCATCTGCTCGGGCGGGCACTCGGCGGGCTGGTCCGCGATCAGCTCGTGGTACCAGTGGTCGCGCCCTGCGGTGAACGCGTGCTCCCCACCGGTCCGACGCACCGTCACGACGTGCTCGATCGTCGGGCACTCCGCGAGCGCGCGCGTCGGCGCTCTCCTTGAGCGGCACGACCTGGCCCCGCCGATAGCCGCCGTCGGCCGTGATCAGGACCTTCGCCTCCGCGTCGTTGATGCGATCCTGCAGCGCCTCGGCCGAGAACCCGCCGAACACCACCGAGTGCGGCGCGCCGATCCGCGCGCACGCGAGCATCGCGATCGGGCAGCTCCGGCACCATGCCGAGGTAGATCGCGCACGCGGTCGCCCTCGCTGCACGCCGAGACCTCTGCAGGGCGTTCGCGAACCGGCACGTCTCCTCGTACAGGTCGCGGTACGTGATCGTGCGGGTGTCCCCGGGCTCGCCCTCCCAGTGGTACGCGACCTTGTCGCCGCCGCCCGCCTCGCACGTGGCGGTCGAGGCAGTTGTACGAGGCGTTCAGGGTTCCGCCCGGTGAACCACTTGACCCACGGCGCGTTCCAGCTCCATCACCGCGTCCCATCGGCGGAACCAGGAGATCCGCTCCGCCTGCTCCGCCCAGAAGCCCACGGGATCGGCCGCCGCCCGGTCGTAGATCGAGGCGATCGGACACGACGCGCGCTCCACGAAGGCCGCCGGAGGCTCGAAGACGCGCTTCTCGGAGGCAGCGCCTCGATGTTCCGCTCGGTGTCGCTCACGGTCGTGTCGCACCCCTCTAGGTCGCGGAAGGTCAGCATCGTACGCAGGGAACGTCCGCGTCCCGCGCGAGCCGACCTGGAGCGCCGTGAGTACTTGCAACACGGCTCGGAGCCTCACCATCGTGTGTGAGGCCGCCGTCTGAGGCGGCCTCGAAGCGTAAAGGGGAAGGAGGCAGGCGGTGGCGCAATACGAGGGCTACTGCATGAAGTGCCGTGAGAAGCGGACGTTCGAGGGCGAGATCGTCACCCTGAAGAACGGCCGCCCCGCCGCACAGGGCGCCTGCCCGGTGTGCGGCACGAAGCTCACGCGCATCTTGAGCAAGGCCGATGCCGAAGCAGCGAAATAACCCGGGCTGACCAGGCGATACCTGGTCAGCGGGAACGAGACAACAGCGTCTCCGGGGCGATCAACACCGGCCCCGGGCTCATCCGTTGGTGGCGGGCCGATAGGTCCGCCACCGTCGTCTCGATCGAACACCTTCTGGGCCGCCCGGGCCACGTCCGCCCAGAATCCCTGAAGCCGCACTGCGGAGTCCTGGAAGCACGTGTGGTCCGAGGGCTCCAGGCAGAACATCGGGAAGATCTGGCCCTCGATGGCGTCGGCGATCTGCGCCGACGGTGATCTCGGCCGGATCCCGGGCGATCCGGCACCCACCTCCGGCGCCTCGGAAGCTCTCGACGAGCCCCGCCTTCGAGAGCGCGCCCAGTTGCTGTTCCAGGAACCGCAGCGGGATCTGCTGGCGTTCGGCGATCTCACGCGCGGGCACCAGCGTCCCGTCGTCCCGACGATTGGCGAGCTCGATCATCGCCCGCATCGCGTACTCCAGCTTCTGACGAGACCTTCAGCACGACGACCGCTCCTCCATCGAGCCTAGGTTGGGCGTGTCACCTACGTCAACGAGCCGACCTGCGGCGATGCCGCTTCGGCGCAACTCCCCGGTTCCAGGTATGCACACCATCCTCGTATCGGCCGACAGACCACAGTGGGAACAGACTGTATCCGACACCGTGCCCGTGGAAGGAGCGGTGACAGAACCGATGGCCCGGATCCTCGTCGTCGACGACGAACCGGACGTGCTCCTGCTGTGCAGGGTGAACCTCCAGCACGCCGGCCACGACGTCCTGGAGGCCTCGGATGGCGAACGGGGCCTCGCCCTGGCCGTGTCGCGAGGTGCCCGACGCCATCGTCCTGGACCTGATGCTTGCCGCTGATGGACGGCTACGGCGTGCTCGATCGCACCTGCAGGCCGATGACCGGACCCGGACTATCCCAGTCCTGGTGCTCACGGCGAAGGCGCAACGGGAGGATCGCGTTCGCTGCTGGGAGGAGGGCGCGTCCGAGTACATGACCAAGCCGTTCTCGCCGGCTCGCGCTGTCCGCCGGCGTTGATCGGAGCTGATGGCGATGACACCCACGCAGCGCGAGGACCGCCGCAACGACGTGCTGAGGAAGCTGCGGGACGAGTCGCCGTCGTGGCGCTAGCCGCCGCCGTGTCGCTGCGGCGCACCGCGTAGTCGACCCCACGATGATGATCGCCTGCGCGTCGGTCGGCGATGTTCACCGCCAGCTCGTGATCCAGGAGCGACACCTTCGCGCCCGGATCGAAGTACGTGTCGGCGATGTACCTGGCGTTCGGACCGGTTCTGCGCGGCGTCCGACCCGCCGCGGAAGTAGACGATGGTCTTCGGGACGGGCTTCGAGGTCGGCGTCGGCCGGATCCTGCGCCGCCACGTAGCCGTCGGCCTCCAGGACCTGCTGCACCTCGGCGGCGAGCCGCGTCTCGTTCGGTGCCGTTGAAGACCGCGATCAGGACGCCTTCGATCTGCGGGCTGGGCGTCTCCTTCGGTGGCTGCGTGGGCGAGCTGGTCGGGCGGACGCGGACGGACTGGTCGACTCGCTGCCGCCCGCCCCGGTCGGCGGAGGACGACCGCCGCCGCTCGCGAAGCCGTTCGCCAGCACGGCGATGCCGCCCGCGGCGAGCGCCAAGATGATCACGATGCGTGCGGTCCCCAGATTCACGCGGCCCATCCTACCCCAGCGTTGCCCACCTGCGGCGCGTCAGCCGGGCGCCGGCTACAGCGGGATCCCGAGCCGACCGGCCGTCCGCTTGCGCCGCCTGAGCGTCTCGGATGCGCCGGAGCCGGCGGACCAGCATCGGGTCGTACGCGATCGCCTCCGGCCGGTCGATGGCGCGGTTCAGCAACTGGTGGTAGCCGCGCGGCGGAGAAGCCGAAGCGCTCGCGGATCGCGCGTTCCTTGGACATCCGCAGCTTCCAAGCCTCACGCTCGAAATCGAGGAGCTCA
>ERZ1370068.6537-contig-5513_pt1 | contig 35546 bp, 50 predicted proteins | sample MGYA00561227_ERZ1370068 | MGnify/ENA primary metagenome ERZ1370068 (study PRJEB38410, sample SAMEA6850437) | metagenome | study: Metagenomic assessment of the ecological functions of the soil: analysis of the soil microbiota associated with the... | reverse complement strand
GTTACGGCTACTGCAGGAAGCCGCTCTTTTGCGGTAGCGCACGACGCACATAGCCGACGCCGAACGAGGCAGCTGAACATCATGTTCATGCCGAGGATGCCGGGCAGCAGCCAGTCCACGTAACGCACTGCGGCGCCGCTCACCGGCTGGCGCGTCGCAGCGCCTCCCGCGGTCTCGAGCAGGAGGTTTCCGACCAGGTACCCTTCTGCGGCGAGTCCTCGTTGATCCAGTATCGCGGCGCGGCGCGCAGGTCCAAGCAGGAGGTCAAGCTGATGGCGCTCGACCTTTCGAATCGTCGACTGATGTCCTTGGCATCGATCTGCACGAAATCGATGTATCGCGTGCCGAGGAAGGGATGGAGGCTCGCATCGAGTGCGGAACCTTCGGGCACGACCACGTCGACCTTGAACATCGCCCGCGGCTGGCCGCCGAAGATCACGGCGAAGGCGATGACGAGGGCAAGCGGGAACAGGAAATTGAACATGAGCGTCGAGCGGTCGCGCAGGAACTCGAGGTTCCGTGCATGCCAGACGGCGAGCAGGCGGCGCAGGCTCATGTCCGCAGTTCCCGGCCGTGAGCTTCGAGGAAAGGTCCTCCGAGGTTTCGCGGGCGGATCTCGATCTGCCGCAGCGGCACGCCGCGTTCGAGCAGATGCCGCAGCGCCCCTCGACATCGCCTGGTCGAGATCTCGATGCGGTCGCTCGCGACCAGGACCGGCAATGGAAAATCCTCCGGCGCGCCGCGGAAGTCCTCGCGCGGGCAGCTCGATCACGCACGTCGTCAGAAATGCTCCGCGAGCAGCCGGGACGGCGGTCCCTCGGCGATGATGCGGCCACGGTCCATGATCGCGACGACGTCGCACAGGAAGTAGGCTCCTCCATGCAGTGCGTGGTGAGTGGAGGACCGTCCGGCCCTCGGCCTTGATGGAACGGATGAGATCCCAGAAGTTGTGCCGCGCCTGCGGGTCAGAGTCCGGTCGTCGGTTCGTCCAGGAACAACACCTGCGGGTCGTTCGCGAGCGCGATGGCGAGCAGCGGGCCGCCGGGCCTGCCCGCCGGACAGCTTGCGATTGTCGCGGTCCGCAACCTGTTCGAGCGCGCAGGTGCGGATCAGGTCCTCGACCTCGCGGCGGCGCGGGTAGAGGCGCGTGAAGAGCGTCAGGGTCTCCCGCACGGTCAGGAATTCCTGCGGCGCCGTTTTCTGCAGGGCTGGGTGCCGGCTTCCGCGCGAAAGCGCGCGCCGAGCGGCTCGCCGCGGTAGAGCACGTCGCCGGATGTCGGCTGCGTGACGCCTTCCATCATCTCGACGGTCGTCGTCTTGCCCGCGCCATTCGGGCCAAGCAAGCCGAGGCACTGGCTCCGCCATCGAAAACGAAACGCCGTCCACGGCGCGCACGCCCGGGTACTGCTTCACGAGATCGCGGGACTTCGAGCACGGGCGGCATGGTCGTTTGCATGCTGGCGCGGGCGCGATTGCGCGCGTACGCCGGAACTCCGTTCCTACCTGCTGGCGCCGCTCGGACCTCGGGCTTCACGCACGCTGCCGAACCGCGTCCTGATGGGCTCGATGCACACGGGCCTGCGAGGACCGCGCCGAACGGCTATCCGCGCATGGCGGCCTATTTACGCGGAGCGTGCGCGCGGCGGCGTCGGCGCTCATGGTCACCGGCGGCATCGCGCCCAACATCGCAGGCTGGCTCGCGCCCTTCGCGCTCGCAGCACTCGCCTCCGGCGCGTGCAGCGCAGCACCGCATCGCTGATCACGGAGGCCGGTGCATGCCGAGGGCGGCAAGATCGCGCTGCAGATCCTGCACGCCGGCCGCTACGCCTATCACCCGCTGGCGGTGGCGCCTTCGTCGCTGCACGTCGCCGATCACGCCGCTTCACGCCGCGCGCGCTCACCGCCGGCGGCGTCGAGCAGACGATCCGCCGCTTCGTCGCGCTGCGCGCGCTCGCGCGCGCAGGCCGGCTACGACGGCGTCGAGGTGATGGGTTCCGAGGGCTACTTCATCAACGAGTTCGTCGCGCCGCACACCAACCAGCGCGACGACGACTGGGGCGGCACGTTCGCGAACCGCATGCGCTTGCCGGTCGAGATCGTGCGCCGCACGCGCGAAGCGGTCGGGCCGCGACTTCATCATCATCTACCGCGCTGTCGATGCTCGACCTGGTCGAGGGCGGCAGCACGCTGGGACGAGGTGGTCGCGCTCGCGCAAGGCGATCGAGGCGCGCCGGCGCCACGATCATCAACACCGGCATCGGCTGGCACGAGGCGCGCGTCCCGACCATCGCGACGATGGTGCCGCGCGCCGCGTTCGCGTGGGTCACGCGGCAGACTGAAGGGCGAGGTGCGGCATCCCGCTGATCGCGACCAACCGCATCAACGATCCCGGCGGTTGCCGAGCGATGTGCTTGCGCGACGGCGATCGCCGACATGGTCTCGATGGCGCGGCCGCTTCTCGCCGATGCCGAGTTCGTCGCGCAAGGCGGCGGCCGGCCGCGCCGACGAGATCAACACCTGCATCGCCTGCAACCAGGCGTGCCTCGACCAGATCTTCGAGCGCAAGGTCGCCTCGTGCCTCGTCAATCCGCGCGCCTGCCACGAGACCGAGCTCGTCATCACGCGACCACGCGCGCCGAAACGCGATCGCCGTCGTCGGCGCCGGGCCTGCGGGGCTCGCGTGCGCGACGACGCGCCGGCCGAGGCGCGGGCACGCGGTGACGCTGTTCGATGCGTGCCGCGGAGATCGGCGGCCAGTTCAACATGGCCAAGCGCATTCCCGGCAAGGAGGAGTTCGCACGAGACGCTGCGCTACTACCGCCGTGAGCTCGAGCTCGCGCAGGCGCGTCGTTGCTGGGCCGTGCGGCTGAAGCGGCCGGATCTTACGAGCGGGATTTCGACGAAATCGTCCTCGCTTCAGCGTCCTCCCGCGCGTCCCCGCGATTCCGGGCCTCGAACATCCGAAAGTCATGAGTTACGTCGACGTGCTGCTCCGAGGCGAAGCCCGTCGGCGCCTCGGTCGCGATCGTGGGCGCCGGGGTCGGATTCGACGTCGCCGAGTTCCTGAGTCACGATGCGTCACATGCCGACGAGTCGGGCATCACCGGCGTTCCATGCGCGAGTGGGGGCATCGACATGACGCTTGCAGAGCGCGGCGGCCTTGACCCGCGTGCGGAAGCCGCATCCGCGCGGCGAGATCTGGCTCCGTGCAGCGAACACCGACCACCGCCCGGCGCGCGATCCTCGGCAAGAACGACGGATGGGTGCATCGCCTCGCGCTGAAGCGACGCGGCGTGCACATGCTCGCCGGCGTGGCCTACGAACTCATCGACGATCGCGGCCTGACGATCCGGACCGGAGCGGAGTCCCGCCTGCTGCCCGTGGATCAACGTCGTCACCTGCGCGTGGCCAGGAGCACGCGCCTGAACTCCTGGCGGGCTCGCTGCGGCGGGCGTCAGGCGCACTTGATCGGCGGCTCGAAGCTCGCAACCGAACTCGACGCGAAGCGCGCGCGATCGACGGGGTTCGCGCCCGGCGGCTGCGCTGTGAATTTCCCGGAGAGTGGCGTGGCGCAACTGGGCCGTGCGTCGACGATGGCGCGCCGGATCGCAGCTGGCGCGTGCGGCAGAGCGCCGGGCGCGGCGCGACGACTCGCCGGTGCGCGTGCTGCCGGGCGGGCTGGTCGAGATCGTCGTACCGAACGGCACGCGCGCCCCGCACGGTTGAAATGTTCGTGACACGGCACCGGCGCTGGATCGAGCGGACGGTCGACTCTATCGGCCGGCAGAGGTGCCGGCAGGAGGGCGTTCTGCCTGAGCAGATCCGGTTCCCGGCGACCGGAACAGGAGCTACGTACTGCGACGAGTCGACCAGGCCATGGCCCGCCGCGCCTTCGCATCGAGGGACATTCAGATCGTGCTCGCCGGTGCCCAGGGCCGCCCGGCGCTCCTGCGCCATGCCTTGCAACGCTTCACCATGCGTGAGGCCCATGCGGCGCTCGCGCCCTGGCTCGCGCGGCTTTCCGCGGCATCAGGACTTCGCTACGAGCGGATCCAGATCCGGCTCACAGCGCACGCGCTGGGGAAGCTGCTCGAGGGCCGGCACGATCAGCCTGAACGCCTGCCTCGTTGTTCCAGCCGCCGGAGGTCGTCAATTACCTCCTGATCCACGAGCTCGCGCATACGAGCACACATGAATCACTCGCGCCCGTTTCTGGCGCCTGGTCGCGGATCTCGAAGCCGCGCTGGCGCGAACTCGACGCCGCATTGACGCGCGGCTGGCGCGAGAGTGCCGTCCTGGGCGATCGGCTGAGCCTGCCATGACGTCGGCGACGCCGGCGACACGGGGCCGCGCCGCGCCCATGTCGTGCTCGGCGTTGCGCTGCTCGCGGTCTCGAATGGCGCGATCTTCGCGCGCCTCGCTGCGGCGCCGCCGCTTGCGATCGCCGCCTGGCGCGTGGGTCTCGCGCTGCTCGTGGTGCTACCGCTTCGCGCTCACCGCGCAGCGCCCGGCGCAGGCGCGCCGGGGCGCCATGTGCTGCGCGGTCGGTGCAGGCGCGCCTTGCTCGCCGCCCATTTCGCGACTCGGATCGCTTCGCTCGAGCACACGACGATCGCGCGCAGCGTGCTCCTCGTCAGCACTTCGCCGATCTGGGTCGCGCGTGCTGCAAATTCATCGCGGGCGCGGCGCACCGTCGCGGTCGACGCTCGCTGCGCTCGCACTCGCTGGTCGCCGGGGCCGCCATCGTGAGCAGTGGCTGGTCACGGCGGCGAGGGTGCGCTCCTGGGCGACCTGCTTGCGCGTCGCGGGCGGCATCGCATGGCGCGGTTATTTCCTGCTCTCGCGCGAATCCCAGAAGGAGCTCCCGTTCCGGACCTATCTCGGCATCGCCTACGGCATCGCGCGGGCCTCCTGCTGTGGGCCGCGGTGCTGCTGACCGGCACGCCCTCGACCAGGCTATGACCTTGCGGACCTGGTGGGCGCTGGCGGCGATGGCCGCGGTGTCGCAGCTCATCGGCCACAGCGGCTACACCGGTCGCTCCGGCACCTGAACCCGCAGTTTGTCGCCGTCGTATCCGTCGGCGAGCCGGTGCTCGCCTCGGTGCTCGGCTGGTGGCTTCTCACGGCGAGGCCGTGGACTGGCGCACCGGCGCGGGTGGCGCTCACTGATTCTCGCGGGCATCGCGACTGCGCGGTCCGCCGAGCATAGCTGCCGCACTCCGGCTCGGTGCGCGGCCGAGCTTCTCCGGTGCGATACCCGAGTCGTTCAGCCTTCGCGCCGCAGCCGCGGCCCGGCGCTGACGAGCGCGGCCGCATCGGCGACGGCGAAGTGCGGAAATCGGACCCGGCGTTGCCGTAGGCGGCGATCGCGACGCCTGGGTGCCGGGCGCGCAGCGCCTCGACGCAACGGCGCTTTCCTCCGCGCGGCGATTCTCGGTCACGAGACCTCCATCCGAGTCGCCCGTCAATCCAGGCGACTTCCGTGCAGATCGTCTCGTCGAACGCGAAGCGAGCGCCCGATATGCGCAGCACGTAGAGGTCCACGCTGGCCGAGAGCAATACGAGCCGGTCCCCGGCTGCGCGGTGACGCGCAATCGCCGCAAGTGCACCCTCGCAGAGTTCGCTCTTGCCGATCGAGGCGACGTATTCGGCGGTCCAGCGTTCCACCTCGTCACGCGTGGCGCCGGACATAGCGCGCGCGGATCAGGCGCCGACTTCAGACGGCCGCGATCCCGGTGCGGCGATGAAGTGAACGCAGCGCACCGAGCGCCTGTCCGCTGAATAGCCTGCGCGTGGATGCCGGCTGCCGCCAGCCCAGAAGTGTGGCGGCAGGAGCGTGTCCGCGCCGCGTGATCGTGCCGTCGAGGTCGAAGACGCGCGATCCGCATCGCGGCCCGGCTCAGGCCGCGAGCTGCCGCAACACGAAGTGCAGGATGCCGCCGCTTGTCCACGCTACTCCCACCTTGGGCGTATCCACACGGACATTGACCTTGAAGTATCGTGACCTTGCCCGGAAGAGACTCTTCGCCTGGACCGTCGCTTCCCGCGGCTGCCGGGCCGTGAGTCCCTCGATGTCGAGAGACCTCCGGTGCCGTCGAGTCCGAGCGAGCTCGCCGTCTGGCCATCCTGGAACGTGAGCGGGAACACGCCCATGCCGACGAGGTTGGCGCGGTGGATGCGCTCGAAGCGTCTCGGCGATCACGGCTTGGACGCCGAGCAGGCTCGTGCCCTTCGCCGCCCAGTCGCGCGATGGAGCCGGTGCCGTACTCCTTGCCGCGCGAATGACGACGAGCGGCACGCCGTCCGCGATGTAGCTGCATCGCCGCGTCGTAGATCGGCATCTGCTCGCCGGCCGGCAGGTGGCGCGTGACGCCGCCTTCGACGCCGGGCACCATCAGGTTCTTGATGCGCGATATTGGCGAAGGTGCCGCGCATCATCACTTCGTGATTGCCGCGGCGCGCGCCGTAGCTGTTGAAGTCCGCGCGGGCACGACGCCGTGCGACTGCAGGTACTTGCCGGCCGGCGCATCCTTCCTGATCGCGCCGGCGGGCGAGATGTGGTCGGTGGTGATCGAGTCGCCGAAGAGGGCGAGGCAGCGCACGCGCGCGTACGGTCGGAAGGCCGGCGGCTTCTTGCCCATGCCGTCGAAGTAGGGCGGATTCTGGATGTAGGTGCTGCCGCCGTCCCAGACGTAGGTTTCGATGCCGCAACCTGGATCCCGCGCCAGCGTTCGTCGCCATGGAAGACATCGGCGTAGGTCTTCGAGAACATCGCGGCATTGACGCTCTTGGCGATGAACTGCTGCACCTCGAGTGCCGTCGGCCAGATGTCGCGCAGGTACACGGGTTTGCCGGCGGCGTCGCGCCCGAGCGGGTCGCGTGAGGTCGATGTCCACCGGTGCCCGGCGAGTGGCGTAAGCGACGACGAGCGGCGGCGAGGCGAGGTAAGTTCATGCGCACTTCCTGGTGCACGCGGCCCTCGAAGTTGCGGTTGCCGGAGAGGCACCGAGGCGACCGACAGCTTGTTGTCGCTGACCGCCTTCGAGATCGGAGCGTTGAGCGGGCCGGAGTTGCCGATGCAGGTGGTGCAGCCGTAGCCGACGCACGTTGAAGCCGAGCGCCTCGAGATCGGCCAGCAGCTCCGAACTGCTGGAGGTACTCGGTGACGACCTTCGAGCCCGGCGCGAGCGACGTCTTGACCCAGGGCTGGACGGTGAGGCCGCAGTCCGCGCGCATTGCGGGCGACGCAGGCCCGCGGCGAGCATGCACCGCCGGATTCGAGGTGTTCGTGCAGGACGTGATCGCGGCGATGACGACCGCGCCGTCCTTGAGCTCGTAGGCGGCGGCGCCGTCCTGACCGCGCGCCGAACCCGCGGACGACTTCTACTTGTCTCGGTCCCGGGCGAACGCGTCGCGATAGCGCCTTCAGTCGCGTGTCGCCGAGCGACGCGGTCCTGCGGGCGCTTCGGTCCCGCGAGGCGACGGCTTGCACGCTGCCGAGGTCGAGGTGCAGCACATCCGTGTAGAGGGCATCCGGCGCGCCGTCGTGGCGCCAGAGACCCTGCTTCAGCGCGTACTCGCGCACGAGCGCGATCTGCGCTTCCTCGCGGCCCGTGAGCCGGAGGTATTCAAGCGTCACTTCGTCGATCGGGAAGATGCCGCAGGTCGCACCGTACTCCGGCGCCATGTTCGCGATGGTCGCGCGGTCCGCGAGCGGAAGCTGGCCGAGACCGTCGCCGAAGAACTCCACGAACTTCTCGACCACGCCGCGCTTGCGCAGCATCTCCGTCACCGTCAGCACGAGGTCGGTCGCCGTCGCGCCTTCCGGCGAGCTCGGCCGGACAATCTGCACGCCGATGACTTCAGGGATCAGCATCGTCGAGGGCTGGCCGAGCATGGCCGCCTCCGCCTCGATGCCGCCGACGCCCCAGCCGAGCACGCCCACGCCGTTGATCATCGTCGTGTGCGAGTCGGTGCCGACGACCGTATCCGGGTAAGCGAGTCCCTTGTCGTCGGCAAAAACGACGCGCGCCAGGTATCTCGAGATTGACCTGGTGCACGATCCCGGTGTCGGGCGGCACGACGGAGAAATTGTCGAAGGCTGACTGGCCCCAGCGCAGGAAGGTATACCGCTCCCGGTTCCTCTGGAACTCGAGCAGGGCATTCAGGTTCAGCGAATCCGCGGTGCCGTAGTGGTCCACCATGCACCGAATGGTCGATCACGAGCTCGGCCGGAATCAGCGGGTTGATGCGGCCCGGGTCGCCGCCGAGCTTGGCCATGGCGTCGCGCATGGCGGCGAGGTCGACGACCGCCGGCACGCCGGTGAAGTCCTGCATGATGACGCGCGCCGGCGTGAAGGCGATTTCGCGCGCGGTAGTTTTCGCGGGTCCGCCTTGGCGAGCGCCAGGATGTCGTCGCGAGTGACGCTCTTGCCATCCTCGTGACGCAGCAGGTTCCTCGAGCAGGATCTTCAGCGAGTAGGGAGGCGTCCGACGTTGGGCTCGGCGATCGCGTCGAGCGCGCAATACTCGTAACTGCGGCCGCCGGCTTCGAGCTTGCGGCGGGCCTTGAAGCTGTCCTGCATGAATCCTCCAGCGGGTGAAGCGCCATTATAACGGCCCCGCCGAGGCACTCCTCGCCGTCGTAGAAAACGACGTACTGTCCCGGCGCCGCGCCGCGCAGCGGCTCTGGCGAAGCGCACATCGGCGCCGCCTGCAACCTGCGTGACGCGGCAAGCGACGTCCGGCTGGCGATAGCGCACCTTCGCCGTGCAGTCGAAGGCATTGGCTGGCGCCTGCCCCGCGATCCAGTGCAGCTCGACCGCGTGCAGGCCGGCGCTGTGAAGCGCGGGATGGTCGGCGCCCTGGACCACGACGAGGGCATTGCGGGCGAGGTCCTTGGCGGCGACGAACCAGGGCGCCTCGACTCGCCTTTCTGGCCGCCGATGCCGAGCCTCGCTCCTCTGGCCGAGCGTGTAGCGTTCGAGGCCCGGGTGGCGGCCGATGACGGCCCCGTCGAGGCGCTCGATCGGCCCTGGCCGGGCAGCCACTGGCCGACGAAGTCCCCGAACGGGCGCTCGCCAATGAAGCAGATACCGGTCGAGTCTCGCTTTCCGGCGACCGGGATGCCGCGATCGCGCGCGATCGCGCGGACTTCGGGCTTGCGAAGCCCGCCGACCGGAAACTCGCAGAACGCGAGCTGTGCCGCGTCGAGCGCATGCAGGAAGTAGCTCTGGTCCTTGTTGCGGTCGAGGCCGCGCAGCAGGCGGGGCCGCTCCCGATGCGCGCGTAGTGGCCGGTCGCAAAACGCTCGGCGCCGAGCCGCTTGGCGTAGTCGAGGCCGACGCCGAATTTCACCTCGCGGTTGCAGAGCACGTCGGGATTTGGCGTGCGTCCGGCCTCGAGTTCCGCGAGGAAGTGCGCGAACACGCGTTCGCGGTACTCGGCCGCAAAGCTCGCCTTGTGCAAGGGGATGCCGAGTTCCTCGGCGACACGCCGCGCATCCTGGAAGTCGGCTGCAGAGCGCAGTAGCCGTCCTCATCCTCGCTCCAGTTCGACATGAAGAGCGCTTCGACCTCGTGGCCGGCATCCTGGAGCAGGGCCGCCGAAACCGCGGAGTCGACGCCGCCCGAGAGCGCGACGATGACGCGCGCCATGGCCTCAGCCCGCCGCCCGCTGAATCGCGAGCCCGTCGAGCGGCACATGATTCAACATGTCGAGCGGGTAGCGCGCCCCGCGCAGGAAATCGTCGACGCACAGGAGCACGAGGGGCTGCGGTGCTGCTGCGCGCGCGGCGAGACCGGCGCGGTTGAGCCAAAGCGTGCGGATGATCGCCTGATCGAGCCGCGCCGCTTCGTCGCGCTCGCCGACGCGGCCTGCAAAGGCGATACGCAGGATCATGCGACCCGCCGGGCCCTGCCACAGGTAAAGGCCCGTCACGGCATCCGGATGAAACACGCGGCCGGTTTCCTCGCGCGTTTCGCGCACGACCGCCTCGATGAGCGACTCGCCGGCCTCGAGGTGGCCCGCGGGCTGGTTCAGGACGACGCGGCGGCGCGGCGCGCTCCTGCACGAACAGGAAGCGTCCGTCGTCTTCGGCGATCGCCGCAACGGTGAGGTCGAGCTTCAGGGACATGGGCCGATTATAGCGGCGGCGCCGCGAGGCCCCTCAGAGGTGCTGCTGGCGGGTCTCGGCTTCCGGCTCGCTCGCGATCCAGATCTCGTCGAAGTAATTGAGGTAGCGGCGCGCGACCATGGGATCGTTCATCTCGACGATGCCTTCCCAGCGCGAGGCCTGGAGGCGGTAGACGAGGGCGCGGTCGTCGGCGATCAGGAATGCGGACTGGTTGTCGCGGCTTTCCGACTTCACGCGCCGGATCTCGATGTGGCTCGTGATGCGACGGGCGAGATGGACGAACTTGCTGCCCTCGTAGACGACGCGCGAGGGATCGGCGAGCAGCACGCGAACCTTGGCGTAGCTCTTCGCGAGCACGAGTTTCTTGACGATCTCCAGGAACTGGGGCTGATCGTAGACTGCGGGCTCGAGGTCCTGCGTGTACATCGTGAGCAGCCGCCGTGCCGCGAATGCCACCTGCTGCGTGGCGCCGCGTGCCTCGTCGAGCGTTCCGATGATGGAGCGCGTTCCAGTCACGCTCTGGCGCTGGGTCTGCACCGATGTCACCCAGGACGAGCGACATCCTCACGTGTGGAATGCCAGCCTCGTCGAACACTTCGCCCTTCCTCTCGAAGCCGAACTTCTCGTAGAAGGACATCGCCTGCACTTGCGCATGCAGGTATGGTTCGCGGATGCCGAGGCGCCGTGCCTCGCCGAGCAGCTGGAGCAGGATCTGCATCCCGATGCCCCGGCCGCGCAGACCGGCAATGACCGCGATTCGGCCGATCTTACCGGCGGGGTTCAGGCGGCCGGTGCCAACTGGGTCACGGTTCAGGCGGACGAGGACATGAACGCTCGTCGCATCCTCGTCATCCCACTCGTCGGATTCGGGGATACGCTGTTCTTCGATGAAAACGGCGCGGCGGATGCCCTCGATCGCGCTGCGGTCCGCATCCCAGTCGGCGAGCGCACATTCCAGCTGCAGTATCCGCCATGGCAGGCGGGCTTCAGAGGGCGCGCGCGAGCGCCTCGGCGAGGCCGGTATACGAGGCAGGCGTGATGACTTCGAGGCGACGCCGCGCCTCGTCCGGCAAGCCGAGCGTCGCGATGAAGGCGCGCAGTGCCGGACCGCCGACGTCGCGGCCGCGCGTGAACTCCTTGAGCTTCGTAGGCATTGGCGACGCCATGCGCGCGGAGCACGGTCTGATCGCCTCCGCCAGCACTTCCCAGCGCGCGTCGAGGTCGGATGCGATGCGCGCGGCGTCGGGTTCGATGCGCGCAAGACCCGCGAGCGCCGAGCGCCAGGCGAGGAGCGCGTGCCCGAAGGCGACGCCGAGGTTGCGCATGCACGGTCGAGTCGGTCAGGTCGCGCTGCCATCGCGACACCGGCAGCTTCTCGGAGAAGTGGCGCAGCATCGCATTCGAAAGGCCCGCATTGCCTTCGGCGTTCTCGAATGCGATCGGATTCACCTTGTGCGGCATGGTCGAGGAACCGATTTCCCGGCGACGGCCTTCTGCGCGAAGTACCCGAGTGAAACGTAGCCCCAGGCATCGCGGCAGAGATCCACGAGGATCGTGTTGCGCGCGCGCAGCGCATCGCAGTACTCCGCGATCCAGTCGTGCGGCTCGATCTGCGTCGTGTAGCTCGTTCGGCACGAGGCCGAGTCCCTCGACGAGGCGGCGCGACTCGGCGCGCCAGTCGATCGACGGATCGGCCGCGACGTGCGCGTTGAAGTTGCCGACCGCGCCGTTGAACTTGCCGAGGATCTCGACGCGCCGGAAGCCTGCGGCCGCGCGGCGCAGCCGCGCGGCGAAGTTCGCCATCTCCTTGCCGAGCGTCGTCGGCGAGGCCGCCTGTCCGTGCGTGCGCGAGAGCATCGCAAGCGGCAGCATGGCGCGCCGCCAGCCCGGCGAGGTGGTCGGCGACGGCGGCGATCGCCGGGAGCAGGATTTGCTCGCGCGCCTCGGCCAGCATCAAGGCATAGGCGAGGTTGTTGATGTCCTCGGAGGTGCAGGCGAAGTGGACGAATTCGAGCTGGGAGGGCGTCGCGCCTGCGGCCGCGAGCGCTTCGCGCACGTAAGTACTCGACCGCCTTGACGTCGTGATTGGTCTTCTGCTCGAGTTCCTTGACGCGCGCATGCCCGGACTTGTCCAGCCCGCGCGACAAGGCTTCGATGCGGCTTGCGACGGGCGCTGCCGGGCGGGCGAGGGCCGGAAGCGCCCGCCTTCGGCGAGCTGGCGGAACCAGGCCGCCTCGACACGGATGCGCCGGTCGTTGAGTGCAGCCTCGCTGAAAAGCGCCGCAAGGTCGGCGCATTTCTCGGCATAGCGTCCGTCGAGCGGCGACAACGCGTGCAGGCGGGAGTCGGTCATGGAGGCGGAGCGCAACTGATAGAATGCGTATGTTACCCGTGAGCGCCAAAGACCGCATCGAAAAGGACAGCCTCGGCGAGGTCCGCGTCGCCGCAGACGCTGTGGGGCGCCCAGACGCAGCGCGCCGCGGACAACTTTCATATCGGGCGCTCCCGCATGCCGGAGGAGCTGATCCGCGCCATCGGACTCATCAAGTGGGCGGCCGCGGAGACGAACGGCGAACTCGGCGAGCTGCCGAAGCCGGTCGCATCCAGCCATTGCCGCCGCTGCGCTCGAGGTCGCCGAAGGCCGGCACGCTGACCAGTTCCCGCTCGGCGTCTTCCAGACCGGCTCGGGGACGAGCACCAACATGAACGTCAACGAGGTGATCGCACACCTCGCAAGCGCAGCGGCTCGGCGAGAAGGTTCACCCGAACGACCACGTCAATCGCCGCCAGAGCAGCAACGACGTGATCCCGACGGCGATCCACCTCGCTGCGGCGACTGCGCGGTCGCGGCATCGTTGCTTCCGGCGCTCGACAAGCTCGCGAGCGCGCTCGCCGCCAAGGGCAGAGAAGTCGGCCACCATGTGAAGGCAGGGCGGACGCACCTCATGGACGCCCTGCCCGGTCACGATCGGCCAGGAAATGCATGCCTGGCAGACGCAGGTCGAGGACGCCCGGGCGCGAATCGATGCAGTGCGCGAACGGCTCTGCCGACTCGCGCTCGGCGGCACGGCGGTCGGCACCGGCGTCAACGCACATCCGGAATTCGCGCAGCGCGCCATCGCGCGGCTCGCCGCGCGCACGGGCCTTGCCTTCGTCGGCGCGCCCGACCGCTTTGCGGCCATGGCGTCGCAGGACACGGCCGTCGAACTGTCGGGATGCGCTCCGGCCTGCGCTGTCGCGCTGCTGAAGATCTCGAACGACCTGCGCTGGATGAATTCCGGCCCGCTCGCAGGGCTCGCCGAGATCTCGCTGCCGGCACTGCAGCCGGGCTCGAGCATCATGCCCGGCAAGGTCAATCCCGTGATACCGGAGGCCGTCGCGATGGCGGCGACGCGTGTCCTCGGCCACGATGTTGCCGTCAGCCTGGCCGGCGCTTCCGGCAATTTTCAGTTGAACGTGATGCTGCCGCTGATTGCGGACACGCTGCAGGACAGCATCGCGCTCTCGCCGACTCTGCAGTTGCGCTTGCGGAGCGCGCAATTCCCGGCCTGACCGTACACGACGCCAAGATTTCCGAGTCGCTCGCGCGAAACCCCATGCTCCTCACCGCCCTCGCGCCGCGTATTGGCTACGACCGCGCAGCGGCCATTGCAAAGCGCGCAGCCTCCGGAGTCGCGGCCGATTCTCGACATCGCGGTCGAAGAGACCGGACTTCCGCGTGATGAGCTGGCTCGCATCCTCGATCCGGCGCGCCTCGCACGCGGAGAAAAGCCGGCCCCGTGAATGCCGCGGCGCCGCTCGAGCTGCATCGCCTGCCGGTGGCACGGATTGCGCGCCGAGCTGCGACGCCGGCTCGCCGGCGAGCCCGCGACCGGCGAGGCGCCGCGGATCGGTCACTACGCCGGTGTCGATCCGCGCGCGGCTCGAATCGCTCATCCCCGCGGCGACGACGCGCGCTGCGGTACTCATTCCGGTCATCGACCGTGGTGACGACCTCACAGTCCTCCTGACGCTGCGCGCCGATGACCTCAAACACCACGCCGGGCAGATCTCGTTTCCCGGAGGCCGTGTCGAGGCCGGGGATGCGGATGCGGTTGCGACGGCGCTCCGCGAAACCGAGGAGGAGATTGGCCTGCGGCGTGAGTTCGTCGAGGTCCTCGGTCGCCTGCCGGATCATGCGGTGATCACGGGCTATCGCGTCACGCCTGTCGTTGGGCTCGTGCGCCTGGGCTTCGAGCTCGTGCTCGACCCGACCGGAGGTTGCGGGCACCTTCGAGGCGCCGCTCCGCCACCTGCTCGATCCGTCCATGCGCGCGGCGCAAGCGGAAGATTGCGGGCGAGGAGATCGAGACCTTCGACCTGCCCTGGGGCAGCTTCCACATCTGGGGCGCAACCGCCGGCATGCTGCTGACGCTGCGCGAAGTCCTGGGCGAGGCGAACTCCCGTGGCACTGAAAAACTGCTCGCGATCATGGACCGGCTGCGGGATCCGCAGCGTGGCTGTCCCTGGGACCTCAAGCAGGACTTTGGATCCATTGCGCCCCACACGCTGGAAGAAGCCTACGAAGTCGCCGACGCCATCGAGCGCGGCGACCTCCCTGCGCTCCGTGACGAGCTGGGCGATCTCCTGTTCCAGGTCGCCTTCCACGCACGTCTCGCAAGCGAGCAGAGCTGCCTTCACTTCGACGACGTCGTAGAGGCGATCTGCGACAAGCTGACACGGCGCCATCCGCATGTCTTTGGCGATGCCGTCGTGACCGACGCCGAGGAGCAGACCCGCGTCTGGGAGCGCATGAAGCGCGAGGAGCGCGCGGCGCGCGGGGAGGCCGGTGCACTGGCCGACGTGCCGCCGCGTTGCCGCGCCCTGACGCGCGCGCAAAAGCTCGGAGCGCGCGCCGCCGCCGCCGGATTCGACTGGCCCGATGCCGCCGGCCCGCGAGCAAAGATCGACGAGGAACTGGCCGAACTCGACCGTGCAATGGGCTCGCCCGATCCCGGGCCACGTGAGGCGGAACTCGGCGACCTCCTGTTTTCGGTCGTGAACCTCGCGCGCCACCTCGATATCAACCCTGAGATGGCGCTGCGCCGGGCGAACGCGACCGGTTCGCGCGGCGCTATCGCCATGTTGAACGCGAGCTCGCCCGCCTGGGTGAGGCCGCAGGCAGCGCCTCCCGCAGCTCGCTGGACCGTCTGTGGGCGGCCGCAAAGGCTCGAAAATCCCTGATTTCGCGCCGCATGCGGCGTTCAGGACGCATTCATTTGGTCCGCCATACATTGACGTCCTGCGGGTGTCTGCCGCGGACCACTCGGACCAGGGCACGTCACGAAGGCTTCCGTCTTAGAATGTCGAAATGGCGATGAACCGGACTCTCTCCTCTCGCTGCCCTGTGCCTGATCTTCCGTGATCGACTGCATATCCCGCGGCCGATGCCCTCGCGTCCGGCGGCCACCGCGGCCCGGGTGGCGGGGAACGCGTGCTCGCCGACCGGGCGATCTCGCTCGACGAGGCGGTGGCGCAGGCCGAGCGCCGGCAGCAAGGCGCGTGCCGTGCGTGCGGAGGAAAAACGTCACGGCGATCGCGTCGAGTACCGGATCCGGCTGCTCGCCGAAGACGGCCGCGTCTTCGAAGTGCGGATCGACGCGGCAACCGGCCGCGAGGACTGAATCGTGCGCCTGCTGGTGCTGGAAGACGAGCCGGCACTGCGCGAGACGCTGGCGCAGCAGTTTCGCGCCGCGGGATTCACCATCGACGAGGCTGCCGACGGGGTCGAGGGCGAATTCGCGGGCCTCGAGTATCCGGATCGATGTCGCGGTCGTGGACCTCGGACTGCCGCGACGCTCCGGACTCGATGCCATCCGCGCCTGGCGCAAGGCCGGCAGGAAGTTCCTCGTCCTGATCCTGACCGCGCGCGACAGCTGGCAGGAGAAAGTTTCAGGCCTGGATGCCGGCGCCGACGACTACGTCACGAAGCCTTTCCGTTTCGAGGAAGTGCTCGCGCGCGTGCAGGCGCTGCTGCGCCGCTCGGGCGGCTGGTCGCAGCCGATCATCAGTTGTGGCGCGGTCGCGCTCGACACGCGCGCGCAGGAAGTGCGCGTTGCGGGCGAGCCTGTCGAGTTGACGGCATTCGAGTACCGGCTGCTCGAATACCTGATGCTGCGCGCGCGGGCAGGTCGTGTCCAAGACGGAGCTGACCGAGAAGCTCTACGAGCAGGATTTCGAGCGGGACAGCAATACGATCGAAGTCTTCATCGGTCGGCTGCGCCGCAAGCTCGACCCCGACAGCCGCCACCAGCCGATCGAGACGCTGCGGGGCCGCGGCTACCGGATCTCGCGCGACCCAGCGTGACGCCCGCGACTCCATCGCTGCAGTCGCGGTTGCTCCTCACGCTGGCGGCACTGCTCCTGGTTGCCGCGGCGGCGGCGGCTTTCGCGCTCGACTCGCTCTACCGGAACCTGGGCCTGCGCGCGCTCGAGGACGTCCTCGATGCGCAGGTCATCGCGCTGATTTCGACGGCGGAGATCGGCGCCGACGGGCGAGCTCGTGCCTCAAAACCTCGCGGAGCCGCGCCTTGCGACACCCGGTTCGGGGCTGTATGCGGAGATCAGCGGCGCAAAGGGCGGCTGGCGATCGCCGTCGGTCGTGGGCAGCGGCCTCAACCTCGCTGCCGAGCCGAAGCCCGGCGAGCGGCGCTTCGAGCAGGCGCGTCTCCCGGACGGAACCCGCGTGCTCGGGCTCTCGCTCGGCATCCGTTGGGAACCCGCGGAGGGTCCGGCTGCGGATTTCGTCATCCGCGCAGCGCAGAGCCTCGAGCCCTGGTACCAGCAGCTGCTGCGCGTGCGGACCGGCATCGTCACCGGCCTCCTGCTGCTTGGGCTCCTGCTGCTCGGCGGGCTCTCCATTGCGCTGCGCGTTCGCACTCGGGCCGCTGGAGAAGGCTCGAGACCGAGATCGTGGATATCGAGGCGGGCCGGCGCGAGTCGCTCGGCACTCGGCTGGCCGCGCGAATTGGCCGGCGTCACGGGCAACCTCAACGCGCTGCTCGTCGGCGAGCGCAAGCGGCTGGAGCGCTACCGCACTGACGCTCGGCAACCTCGCGACACAGCCTCAAGACGCCGCTGGCCGGCGATGCGCGCTGCTCGACCGCGGGGAATCAGCGCCTGCAGTACTCACGATCCGCAGCTCGAGCGCATGCAGGACATCGTCCAGCATCAGCTCGAAGCGGGCGGTCATGGGCGGCAGCGGCGCGACCCTCATCGATCTTGCGGTACAGGCGCCGCTCGAACAGTTGCGATCGGCGCTGGCCAAGGTCTACGCGGACAAGCGGGTGACGGCAACGCTCGAGATCGCGCCGAGTACGGCCTATCCGATCGATGCGGGCGACTTCCTCGAGCTTGCCGGCAACCTCATGGACAACGCATTCAAATACGGGCAGGGCGCGCGTCGCCGTGCGCGCTGCGCCGTGGACGGCAGCCGGACTGGCGCAGGCCCGGCCTCGTTCTCGAGGTCGAAGACGATGGCAGCGGAATTCCCGCCGGTGACGCGCGCCCGCGTACTCGAGCGGGGCGCGCGCGCCGACGAGAGCGTGGCGGGGCAGGGCATCGGACTCGCCGCCGTCGCGAGATCGCGGCGGCCTACGCCGGCACGCTCGAAATCGGCGAAAGCCGCCTGGGCGGCGCGCGGCTCGGCGTCAGGCTGCCCGGCCGCTGAATGGTCAATTGACGTCGAACTTGATGCCCTGCGCGAGCGGCAGCGTCGCTCGAATAGTTGATCGTGTTCGTCTGGCGGCGCATGTAGGCCTTCCACGAGTCGGAGCCCGACTCGCGGCCGCCGCCCGTGTCCTTCTCGCCGCCGAACGCGCCGCCGATCTCGGCGCCCGAGGTGCCGATGTTCACGTTCGCGATGCCGCAGTCGCTGCCGGCCGCCGACAGGAAGCGCTCGGCGATGCTGCAGGCGATCCGTGAAGATCGCCGACGACAGGCCGTAGTCCGTGTCGTTGTGCATGGCGATCGCCTCGTCCAGCGTCTTGAACGGGATCACGTACAGGATCGGCGCAAACGTCTCGTGCTTGACCACCGGCATGTCATTGCGGCGCGCGCACGATCGTCGGCTCGACGAAATAGCCCGGCCCCGGCAGCGTATTGCCGCCGCAGCGGATTTCGCCGCCCTGGCTGCGAGCATCGGTCAGCGCGGACTCGAATTGCCGCACTGCGGAGGCGCCGACCAGCGGGCCCATCAGGTCTTCGGGTCGAGCGGATTGCCGATCCTCACCTGCTTGTAGCTTGCGACCAGCCGCCGCTCGAGCTTCGTCGATCCGCGCGACTCGTGGACGAGGAGCGCGTCGGGTCGTCGTGCAGCGCTGGCCGGCCGTTCCGACCGAGCCGAAGAGCACGGCGGGCACGACGAGGTCCAGGTTCGCGAACTCGTCGACGATGATCGCGTTGTTGCCGCCGAGCTCGAGCAGGCTGCGGCCGAGGCGCGATGCGACGCGCTCGCCGACGTGGCGGCCGACGCTGGTGGATCCCGTGAAGCTCATGAGCGCGACGCGCCTGTCATCCACGAAGCGGCTCCGCGAGCGCGTTGTCGGCCGGCGATGAAGAGCTGGAAGATCGGCGGCAGCTTCGCCGCTTCGATGACTTCGTTGCAGATCTTCTGCACCGCGATCGCGCAGAGCGGCGTGTGGTGCGAGGGCTTCCAGACGCAGATGTCGCCGCAGACGGCGGCGAGGAACGCGTTCCACGACCAGACCGCGACCGGGAAATTGAAGGCGCGAGATGATTCCGACGACGCCGAGCGGATGCCACTGCTCGTACATCCGGTGCCGCGGGCGCTCGGAGTGCATCGAAAGGCCGTAGAGCATGCGCGACTGGCCGACCGCGAAGTCGGCGATGTCGATCATCTCCTGCACTTCGCCGTCGCCCTCGGCCTTGATCTTGCCCATCTCGAGGCTCACGAGGCTGCCGAGGAGATCCTTCTTCGCGCGCAGCGCATCGGCCATCAGCCGCACGGCTTCGCCGCGCTGCGGCGCCGGGAACTGTCGCGCCAGGCGGCGAAAGCCGCGACGCTGCTCGCCATCACGCGCTCGTAGTCCGCCGCGCCCGCGCCGCGGATGCGCGCAGATGACCCGCCCGTCGCCGGGTTGATCGAGTCGATGAGCGGCCGCGTCCGGCGCGGCATGCCATTCCTTGCCCGACCAGGCGCCCGGGTTCACGGCCGCAAGCGCCGAGGCCCTTGAGGATCCGGTCCGTCTCGCCGCCGATCTTGTCCTGCATCGGCTTTCTCTCGGTGTTCATCGCATCGCTCCTGCGCGGCTGCGCTGCTTGCCTGCCTTGCCTTCGACCATGACCCGCGCCGAGATGGACTTGTCCGTGCCGTGCTGGTACCAGGCGCCGAACCGGTTCGGCGAGCACCTCGGCAGCCGGAACTGCTCCTGGCGCACGAAGCCGCGGTACGCCTCCGGCTTCGCAGCACGAGGTCGACGACCGCCGTGATGCCGTGCCGCGGTCGTCACCTGGATCGCCGACCACAGCCGCCCGAGGATCTCCTGCGGGTAGATCTTGTTGACGTAGTTTTCCTCGCGCAGTTCCCCATCCTGGCGGCCGCTCACCGCGACGTAGACGATCACGACGTCCTGCAGCGTCTGCGGCACCGGCGTTCTCGAGGATGCGCTTCAGCGTCGCCGCGGTCCTGATTCAGCTTCAGGTCGTTCATCAGGCAGGCGCATCTGCTCGCAGTGGCCCGGGTAGCGGATCGTCTTGTAGTTCATCAGCCTGCAGTGCGCGCGCCGTAGGTTTCGCCGAGCGAGCCGAGGCCGCCCGAGGTGTTGGAACGCCTCGTAGCAGCGTGCCGTCGATCTCGATTTCCTCGAGGCCCCTCGAGCGGCGCGGACTCGATGCAGCGGCCGTCCGCGATCGCCTGAGCAGCGGATTGCCGTACTCGTTGATGAGCCCGTCGGTCGACCAGGTCATCGAATACTTCAGCATGTTGTTCGGGTGCTGGGGCAGGGCGCCGACGCGCAGCGTGACGCTCGTCAGCTCGTCGAAGTGCGTGATGAGCTCATTGGCCGCAATCGAGATGAAGCCGGGCGCGAGCCCGCACTGCGGCACGAACGGCTGTCGTCGCGCCCTCGGCCGTCGCGCGCACGGCGCGCGTGACCTCGACGTCCTCGGTCAGGTCGAAGTAGTGCAGGCCGGCCGCGCGGGCAACCTTCGCGACACCCGGGTTGCAGAAATAGGGCAGCGACGAGATGACGGCATCGCAGGGGTGAGTCGGCAACGTGCTTCGCGAGGGCGGCCGGGTCGGCGGCGTCCACGGCGTGTGCGCACGACGTTCCGCTTGCCGTGCGCGCGCACGACGGCGCGCGCCGCGTCGCCGTTGACGTCGGCGAGCTGGACCTCGTAGCCGCCGGCGTCCGCCAGCAAGCTGGAGATGAGCGCGCCGATCTTGCCGGCGCCCAGGATCAGTACGCGATGCATCGGAAAATCACCTGAAAATGGGTGGCGCATTCTGCCCATTCCGGCGGTCGTAAACCACCCCTTGAAGCCTTTATTTTTGCAGTGCAATCAACTCCGTGTACGATGGTCCGCAATCATGAATGTCGCGGTCGAAACCGGCGGCTGGACACCCGGACAGCTGGCAGCGGCTGCCGGCCCAGCAACAGCCCGTTTACAACGGACGGCAAGCAGCTTGCGCGCGTGCTGCGGCGAGCTCGCGCGCCTGCCGCCGATCGTCGTCTCCTGGGAGATCGACCAGCTGAAGGACGAGCTCGCGAGCGCACAACGCGGCGAGCGCTTCCTGCTCCAGGGCGGCGACTGCGCAGAGAGCTTCGCGGACTGCGACTCGGACACGATCGCGAGGAAGCTCAAGATCCTCCTGCAGATGAGCGTCGTGCTGCTGCACGGCCTGCAAGAAACCCGTGATCCGCGTCGGCCGCATCGCAGGCCAGTTTGCGCGAAGCCACGCTCCGGCCGAGTACGGAGACGCAGAACGGCGTGACACTGCCGAGCTATCGCGGCGATCTCGTGAACCGCGCGGCGTTCACCGCATCGGATCGCGAGGCGGACCCGGAGCTGCTGCTGCGCGGCTACGAGCGGGCCGCGCTCACGCTCAACTTCGTGCGCGCGCTGGTGGACGGCGGTTTCGCCGACATGCATCACCCGGAGTACTGGGATCTCGGCTTCCTGCAGCACGCGAAGCTGCGCGATGCGTACCGGCGGATCATCGACTCCATCTCCGATTCACTCGACTTCTTCGCGGCGATCTCCGGCTCGCCGGTGCACGAGGCCTCGCAGGCGCTGTTTCTACGCGAGCCACGAGGGACTGCACCTGCTGTATGAGCAGGCCCAGACGCGCTACCTCAAGCGCCGGCAGCGCTGGTACAACCTGTCGACGCACATGCCGTGGATCGGCCTGCGCACCAGCGCCCCGGGCGGCGCGCACGTCGAGTACTTCCGCGGCATCGCGAACCCGATCGCGGTCAAGGTCGGGCGAGGGCACGGATGCGGCCACGCTCTGCGGAGCTCGTGCGTATCCTCAATCCGGACAACGAGCCCGGGCGCCTGACGCTGATCCATCGCTTCGGCGCGACCCGCATTGAATCGAGCGCTCCCCGCGATGATCCGCGCGGTGCGCGACACGGGCCGCCAGGTCCTGTGGGTCTGCGACCCGATGCACGGCAATACCGAATCGACGCCGAAGGGCATCAAGACGCGCCGCTTCGAGAACATCCTCGCGGAGGTCGAGTCCGCATTCCGGCATCCACGACGAGAATCGGATCGCACCTCGGCGGCGTTCACTTCGAGCTGACGGGCGATGACGTCACCGAATGCACGGGCGGCGCCCGCGGCCTGACGGACCTCGATCTCGCGCGCGCCTACCACACGACGGTGGATCCGCGGCTCAACTATGAGCAGGCGCTGGAGCTCGCCATGCTGATCGGGTCGCCAAGGCAGCAGACGCTGATATTCGGACATTATCAGACGACTTGTCCGTTGGAATCTCAGAACAGTTCTGAACACAGACGACGGCGCGTGGCGGCGTGCCCGCGAGCCTCGGGCGAGGTCCTGACGCCGGACGCGATCGCTTTCGTCAACGAACTTGCCGAACGTTTCTCGCAGGAACGCGACGAACCGCTCGCGCGCCGCGCCGCATTGCAGCGGCAACTGACGCGGGCGCATTGCCCGACTTCCCGGAAGAGACGCAGGCGCTGCGCGAAGCTGAATGGAAAATCGGCTCGATCCCCGCGGACCTTGCTGGACCGCCGGGTCGAGATCACGGGGCCGCCCGAGCGAAAGATGGTCATCAACGCGCTGAACTCCGGCGCGAACGTCTTCATGGCGGACTTCGAGGGATTCGCTGTGCCCGACCTGGGCCAACCTGATCGATGGCCAGGCGAACCTGATGCAGGCCGTGCGGCGCACGCTCACGCACGAGACACCGGAAGGCAAGGCCTACCGGCTCAACGACAAGACCGCCGTGCTGTGCGTGCGGCCGCGCGGATGGCACCTGCCGGAAAAACACTGGCTGCATGGCGAACGAGCCGATCGCCGGCGCATTCATGGATTTCGGCCTCTACCTGCACCACAACGCTGCCGAGCTGATCGCGCGCGGGACCGGGCCGTATTTCTACCTGCCCAAGCTCGAGAACCGGTTCGAGGCGCGACTCTGGGCGCGCGTCATCGAACACGCCGAGCGCCTGCGCGGCCTGCCGCGCGGAACCGTCAAGGTCACGGTCCTGCATCGAGACGATCACGGCCGCCTTCGAGATCGACGAGATCCTGCACGAACTCCGGGACTGGATCGTCGGGCTCAACTGCGGCCGCTGGGACTACATCTTCAGCTTCATCAAGAGATTCGGCCACCGGCCGGACTGCGTGCTGCCGCGACCGCGGCAGCGTGACGATGACATCGCATTTCCTGCGTTCGTACTCGCAGCTCGTGATCCAGCGCTGTCATCGCCGCGGCGCCTTCGCGATGGGCGGGATGGCGGCCCAGATCCCGATCAAGAACGACGCTGCGGCGAATGACCAGGCACTCGCGCGCGTACGTGCGGACAAGGAGCGCGAGGCGGGCGACGGGCACGACGGGACCTGGTCGCGCACCCCGGGCTCGTGCCGGTTGCGCGGGAGATCTTCGACCGCCTGATGCCCGGGCCGAACAACCTCGGGCGCTTGCGCGAGGACGTGCACGTCGATGGAGCCGATCTCCTGGAGGTGCCCTGACGGGCGCGTCACGCGCGCGGGCCTGTCGCAGCAACATTCGACGTCGGCATCCGCTACCTGGCGGCCTGGCTGGGCGGCAATGGCTGCGTCCCGATACATCACTTGATGGAGGACGCCGCAACCGCCGAAATATCCCGGGCGCAGCTGTGGCAATGGGTGCGGCACGCGACGCCGATCGAGGATGGGACCGCCGTCACGCTTCAAACCATGCGCGACGAGGCACAGTCCGTGCTGGCCGAAATCCGGCGCGAGACCGGCGACGTCGCCTTCGACGCAGGGCACTATGGGCGTGCCGCCGAGCTGCTCGACCGGCTGACCGCCAGCCTGGAGTTCGAGCCGTTTCTGACACTTCTCGCATACGAAGACATCGATTGAACCGGGAGCATTCATGATTTTGCAGAGCGCCGCGCAGATCGAAAGCCATTGGAAGGAGAGCCCGCGCTGGAAGGGCGTCACGCGCGGTTACACGGCCGCCGACGTCGCAGCGCCTGCGCGGCACGGTGCACGTCGAACACTCGCTCGCGCGCCTCGGCGCCGAGAAGCTCTGGCGCTACCTGCATGAATTGCCGTTCGTGAACGCGCTCGGCGCATTGACCGGCAACCAGGCGATGCAGCAGGTGCGCGCCGGACTCAAGGCGATCTACCTCTCCGGCTGGCAGGTCGCGGGCGATGCGAACCTCGCGGGCGAGATGTACCCGGACCAGTCCCTGTATCCGGCGGATTCGGTGCCGGCGGTCGTACGCCGCATCAACAACACGCTGCCTGCGCGCGGACCAGATCTGCCACGCGGAAGGCAACGACAAGACGGACTGGCTGCAGCCGATCATCGCCGACGCCGAGGCCGGCTTCGGCGGCGTGCTGAATGCGTTCGAACTCGATGAAGGCGATGATCGACGCGGGCGCCGCCGGCGTGCATTTCGAGGACCAGCTCTCGAGCGCCAAGAAGTGCGGCCACATGGGCGGAAAGGTGCTGGTGCCGACGCAGGAGGCCATCAACAAGCTGGTTGCCGCGCGGCTCGCGGCCGACGTCTGCGGCGCGCCGACCGTGCTCGTCGCACGCACGGACGCCGAGTCGGCGACGCTGCTCACCGCCGACGTGGACGAGCGCGACCACGCCTTCATCGCCTCGAAGGAGCGCACGAACGAAGGGTTCTTCCCGGTCAATGCCGGCATCCCGCAGGCCGATCGCGCGCGGCCTTGCCTACGCGCCCTACGCGGACCTCATCTGGTGCGAGACGGGAACGCCCGACCTGCACGAGGCCAAGGAATTTGCCGAAGGGATCCATCGGCAAGTTCCCCGGCAAGCTCCTGGCCTACAACTGCTCGCCGTCCTTCAACTGGAGAGAAGAAGCTCGACGACGCGACGATCGCGAAGTTCCAGCGCGAACTCGGCGCGATGGGCTACAAGTTCCAGTTCATCACGCTCGCCGGATTCCACGCGCTCAACTTCTCGATGTTCGAGCTCGCTCGCGGCTACAAGGACGCGCAGATGAGCGCCTACGTCGCGCTGCAGCAGGCGGAGTTCGCGGCCGAGGCCGTCGGCTACACGGCGACCAAGCACCAGCGCGAAGTCGGCGCGGGCTATTTCGACGACGTGACGCAGACGGTGACCGGCGGCAATTCCTCGATCACGGCGATGCGTGGCTCGACGGAGGAAGCGCAGTTCAAGGCGCGGTGAAGCGCGGGGAAACGCTCCGGGCGCCGCGTTCGATCCGGCCTGCCGGCGTTGCCCGCGGCTCGCACGCTTCCTCGACGGCGTCCGCGAAGCGCATCCGGACTATCACTGCCGGCCGGTTGCGACCTTCGGGCAGGCGCGTCATCGACTCTCGTCGTCGGGCTTGCGCCCGGCCTGCACGGTGCGAACCGCACGGGTCGGCCGTTCACCGGCGACCATGCGGGCATCCTCCTGTATCGCACGCTGCATGCGCACGGATTTGCCTCGCGCGCCGAGTCTGTCAGCGCCGATGACGGGCTCAAGCTCGTCAACTGCCGCATCACGAACGCCGTGAAATGCCTGCCGCCCGGCAACAAGCCGCTGCCTGCCGAAGTGCGGCAGTGCAACCGCTATCTCGAGCGCGAACTGTCCGCATTGAGGCCCGGCAGCGTCGTGGTCGCGCTGGGAGCGATCGCGCACGGCGCGGTCCTGCGCGCCTGCGGACTGCGGCCGGCGGCAGGGCGCTTTGCCCACGGTGCGGAGCACGCGGCTGCCGGGTCCGCTCCTGCTCCTGGATTCCTTCCATTGCAGCCGGCTCAACACCAATACCGGCCGCCTGACGCCCGCCATGTTCAATCGCGTCTTTGCCCGCGCCCGCCACTTGATTGGAGCCTGACGCGGGCCACACCATGGCCGCGTGAAGGACTTCGACGCCAGGGCCTTACGTCACAGCGGCTCCCGGACCGCCCGGGCGTCTACCGCATGCTCGACGCGGGACGGGAAGATCGTCTACGTCGGGAAGGCGAGGAGCCTCAAGTCGCGCGTCGGCAGCTATTTTCGCGCCGACAAGCTGCAGCCGAAAGTGCAGGCGCTGGTGCGCGTCGTGGCGGACATCGAGGTCACGGTCACGAACTCCGACACCGAGGCGCTCCTCCTCGAGCACAACCTCATCAAGAGCCACCGCCCGCGCTTCAACGTCATCCTGCGTGACGACAAGAGCTTTCCTACCTGCACCTCTCGGCTCACGTTCCCGCGACTCTCTTTCTATCGGGGCTCGCCGCAAGCTCCCCGGGCGCCTGTTCGGCCCGTACCCGTCGGCCAGCGCGGTGCACGAGACGCTTGAACCAGCTGCACAAGCTCTTTCGCCTGCGCAGCTGCAGGGACACGTTCTTCGCGAACCGCTCGCGCCCCTGCCTCGAATACCAGATCGGCCGCTGTTCGGCGCCGTGCACGGGGCTCATCGACGCGGCCGTCCTATGCCGCGCGACGTCGAGTCGGCCGCCATGGTTCTCGACGGGCGCGCAAAGGACGTGACCGTGCGCCTCGGCGCAGACATGGACCGTGCCGCGGAGCAGCTCGATTTCGAGCGCGCCGCGATGCTGCGTGACCAGCTCGCGGCACTCACCGGACGTGCAGGCGCGCCAGGTCGTGACGCGCGCACGCGCGGGCGCCGATACCGACGTGATCGCGGTCGCGGAGGAGGGTGGCGACTTCTGCGTCGCCCTCATGTTCGTCCGGGGCGGACAGGTGCTCGGGACCTCGACATTCCACCCGCGGGCGCCCATCAGCGACGCCCCCGAAGTCCTCGCGGCGTTCGTCGCCCAGCACTACCTGGAGCGCGATCCGCCTCCCCGAATCTATCTTTCGCACCCGATCGAGGACGCAGACACGCTGGCGGCATCGCTGTCGGAGCGTTCGGGCCGAAAGGTCGGGATCAGCGTGGCGCGCCGCGGCTATCCGCAGCGTTGGGTCGCGCTCGCTGCGCAGAACGCCGCGAACGCGTTGCGCATGCGCGAGGCGACCGAGGCAAGCCTCGCGGAGCAATTCGAGGAACTTCGGCATTTCCTCGGCATCGCTGCAGCCGCTCGCTGCGCATCGAGTGCTTCGACGTGAGCCATACGCAGGGGAGGCGACCAACGCATCCTGCGTCGTCCTCGGCCCGTCGGGCCCGATCAAAGCCGAATACCGCCGTTACAACATCGAGGATGTCGAGCGCGGCGACGACTTACGGCGCGCTCCAGGCAGGCGTTGCTGCGCCGCTATCGGCGCCGCAAGGCGGAGGAATCGCCGCTGCCGGATCTGCTCCTGATCGATGGCGGCAAGGGACAGCTCGAGCAGGCGATCAGCGTCCTCGCGGAACTCGAGCTCGAACTTCCGGCAGTCGCCGCGGTCGCAAAGGGCGCGGATCGGCGTGCCGGACAGGAGCGCATTTTCTTGGCGGGCCATGGGGCGGCCTCTATGCTGCCTCCGGACTCGAAGGCACTGCACCTGATCCAGCGCGCGCGCGACGAAGCGCACCGGTTTGCGATCAGCGGGCATCGCCGCAAGCGTGCGCGATCACGGCAGACGTCGATGCTGGAGGCGGTCGCAGGCCTCGGCCCTGCGCGGCGCCGGGCGCTGCTTCGGCATTTCGGCGGCCTGCAAGGCGTGCTGCGCGCCGGAATCGAGGACCTCGGGCGCGCGCCCGGCATCGGGCCGGCACTGGCCCAGGCGATCTATGAGCATCTGCATCCGGGAGCGGGATGAGCGGTCCATTCACGATTCCGAACCTGCTGACCGCCATCCGCATCGCCTTCATCCCGGCGATCGTCGTGCTGTTCTATCTGCCGTATCACTGGTCCGACATGGCCTGCGGGGTCGTCATTTCGCGCTGGTCGGCATCACCGATGCCTTCGACGGCTACCTGGCGCGCAAGCTCGGCCAGGTCTCGCGCCTCGGCGCTTTCCTCGATCCGGTCGCGGACAAGCTGATCGTCGTGACGGCGCTGGTGCTGATCGTCAGCAAGAACCCGATCTGGTACGTCACGCGCTCACGGCCGCGGTCATCATCGGCCGCGAGATCGCGATCTCGGCGCTGCGTGAATGGATGGCGACCATCGGTGCCCATCACAAGATGCGGGTCTCCGGTGTCGCCAAGTTCAAGACAATCGTGCAGATCGTCGGGCTCTCGATGATGCTGTTCCACGAGGACCTGTTCGGGCTGCCCATCTATGCTTTCGGCCTCGTGCTGACGGTCGCCGCGGCCGTCGCTGACGCTCGTGGTCGATGATCACCTACCTCATCGCGGCAGGCCCGGAATTGAGGGGTTCCCGCGAAACTTGACAGTCCGGGGTGCGTTCCTAGAATGTCGCCTCCGGATTGGCACGGTCCCCGCGGGAATAGCTCAGTTGGTAGAGCGCAACCTTGCCAAGGTTGAGGTCGCGAGTTCGAGCCTCGTTTCCCGCTCCAGATTTCACTGAAACCCCGGGACGGAATTCCGGGGTTTCGTGTTTAATGCCCCCGAAGGCTAGGTGGCAGAGTGGTCATGCAGCGGCCTGCAAAGCCGTGTACGCCGGTTCGATTCCGACCCTAGCCTCCACGATCTGCGACGCCCCGGTGGCGGAATGGGTAGACGCTACGGACTTAAAATCCGTTGGCCGCAAGGCCTTGCAGGTTCGAGTCCTGCCCGGGGCACAAGAATCCAGGATCGGTGCATATGGCAAAGACAGTCCGCGACGTCATCGGCGATCCCGCAACGTGGTCCAACTATGGTGAAGGCGGTATGGGGATGCCGCTGATTCCGCGGCGCGACAATTGTTGGCACGCGCGAATCGGAGCCGGACGAGCTGAGGGTCGTCATCGACGCACGTGGGCGGCCTCTGCACTCGACGTTTGTCGATTGCAGATCGCGACGTACGCCAGCGCCTTATCGATATCCCTCCAACCTGGCCTCTTTGCTGGAAGATTGCCTGAATCACCCGCTGTAGAAAGGCAGCGGGCCACGCTCATGCGGCCGTGCAGGTTCCTGTCCTGACCCGGACACCACACCGAATCATGGAGGTCGCGATGCATACAGGCCACTGCCACTGCGGCGCTGTCCGCTACGAAGTCGACGCCGAACCGAAATGGTCTGCGCTTTGCCACTGCGCTGATTGCCGCCGCCACGCCGGCGCACCGGTCGTCGGCTGGAGTGCATTCCGAGGCAGACGCCCTAAAGGTCTGTCCAGGGTCAGCCGAAGGTATATCGCTCATCCGAGCACGGGCGCCGGCACTTCTGCCCCGACTGCGGCACGGGCCTCTTTTATTTCAACGCGGTCAACCTGCCGGGCATCGCGGACGTACAGAGCGCGACGCTCGACGATCCGATGCAGTAGCGCCGCAGATTCATGCAGACTGGCCGAGCGCCTCGCATGGATGGAGCGCGCACACGAACTGCCCGCTTTCCGCGCTATCCGTCCAAAGGATGATTCGAACCTAGAGCGGGTAGATGCCGAGCGGCTCGACGAGCTGCCAGCCGTTGCCCTGGTCCATGTACTCGGCGCGTGCTTCGAACTTCTGCGGCTCGCCGGCCTTGGTCGGACCCTGCCAGCTCCACGACACGTCGCTGCTGAATGTCACGACGCCTTCGAATTCGACGACGGCCGATTTCATCTTGTCGCCGAGCGGATGCGCCGATACCGATTTCTGCTTGAAGCTCGACGAGCGTCGCCTTGCCTTCGATCGCGGGATTCGCATTGATCTTCGACAGGATGTAGGGGCCCATGGCGCTCGTGTCGGGCACATCGCCGCTGCCGGCGACCGGCAGCGGATGCCGCGACGGTCCCGCTGACAGCCGCCGGTGCCGCAGCCTTCTCACTCGCGTGGCTTGTCACCGCCGCAGCCGCAGAGGAGAACGACCGACAAGGCCGCTCCGCCGACGATGACAGCTGCGAAGAGCGCCGCCGGAGCTGCTTTTTCATGCGGCGCAGTATACGGGCCATGCGACTGTGACCGCGTCCGGGGCCGCTTCAGGCCCACTCTGGTATAGTCCGCGCGACCTGAGAGGCCGGTGAATATTCACATTGCAACCGCATAATTTTTCAGGCATTTCTGCGCGAGACATCGACGTGTGGCGCGGCGAGCGGCAGGTCCTTGCGGGCGTGTCACTCACCGTGGCCGCCGGCGAGTGCGTTCACGTACTCGGGGCCAACGGATCCGGCAAGACGACGCTCTTGCGGGTCATCGCCGGTCTCGCTGACGCCGGAGCAGGGGGCCGTCGAGTGGGGCGGCGCGTGCGACACGCGAGCGGCGCGACGATTGGTGCGCCGCGATCAGCTACCTCGCTCACAGCGACGCGCTCAAGCCGGAATTGACGGCACGCGAGAATCTCGCCTTCGATGCGGGCCTGCGCCGGCGAATTCGCGATGGCGAAATCGACGCGGCCCTGGGCGAAGTCGGCCTCGCGCACGCGCGGGATCAACCGGCGGGATTCCTGTCCGCGGGCCAGCGGCGAAGGCTCGCGATGGCGCGCGTCACGCCTCGCCGCAGCGCCGTTCTGGATTCTCGATGAGCCGTATACGAATCTCGATTCGGCTGGCGCCGCACTGGTCGCCGGCCTGATCGGCCGTCACCTCGACGCGGGCGGAGCGGCACTCGTCGCGGCGCATCAGCCGCCGACGCATCCCGCACCACGTGCCGCGCCGCGTGGAACTCGCCTCATGAGCCGCACCGGCATTCCTCGGCGCCGCCTGGCTCGCGTACCGGCGCGACCTCGTGCTGGCGCTCCGCCACTGGGGCCAGGTTGCGCAGCCGCTCATCTTCTTCGTGATGATCACGACCTTGTTTCCGCTCGCGCTCGACCCGGAGCTGGCTGAACTTCGCCGCATCGCGGCCGGCATCCTGTGGGTCGCCGCGCTGCTGGCATCGCTGCTCGGACTCGAGCTGCTGTTCCGCTCCGATCATGCGGATGGCACGCTGGAGCAGATGTTCCTGTCCGGCCAGCCGCTCTCGATCCTCGCGCTTGCGAAAGGCCTCGCGCACTGGACGGTCTGCGGCCTGCCGATCGTGCTGCTGACGCCTTTCGTCGCGACCGGCATCGGCGTGCCGTTCGAGGCGGTTGGCACCGCGATGAAGTCGCTTGCCCTCGGCACCGGCATCCTGAGCGCGCTCGGCGCAATCGGCTCGGCACTCACGCTGGGCCTGCGGCGCGGGAGTCTCCTGCTCGGGCTTCTCGTGCTGCCGCTCGCGATGCCGGCGCTGATATTCGGCGCGCGTGCGATCGACCTGTCGATACACGGCGACAGCGCGCGCGGGCCATTGCTGCTCCTTGCTGCCATGCTGGTGCTGGCCCTGACGCTCGCGCCACCCGCGAGTCGCGGCGGCCCTCAGGATCAGCGCGGAGTGACGCGATGAACTGGACCTGGTTTCACAAGCTCGCCTTCGCCGCCGCACGCCTACCGGATTGCGGGCCGCCTGGCGCCCTGGTTCGGCTGGCCGGCATTCGTGCCTGATTGCGGTCGGGCTCTTTGGCGGGCTCGTGCTCGCGCCCGCGGACTACCAGCAAGGCGATGCCTTCCGCATCGTCTACGTCCACGCGCCCAGCGCCTGGCTCTCGATGTTCGTGTACGGAACGATGGCGGTCGCCGCCGCCATCGGCCTCATCTGGCGCATCAAGCTCGCGCACGCCGTGGCAGCCGCGTCGGCGCCGATCGGCGCTTCGTTCACGGTTCTCGCGCTCGCCACCGGCTCGATCTGGGGCAAGCCGATGTGGGGCACCTGGTGGGTGTGGGACGCGCGGCTGACGTCGGAGCTGCTGCTCCTCTTCCTTTACGCCGGCGTCATGGCGCTGCGCGGCTCGATTGATGACCGCGACCGCGCCGACCGCGCCTCGGCGCCTGCTCGCGATCGTCGGTGTCGTGAACTTGCCGATCATTCATTACTCGGTGAACTGGTGGAACACGTTGCACCAGGCCTCGACGCTGACCAAGTTCGGCAAGCCTTCGATGGCCGGCGGCATGCTCTGGCCCTTGCTGACGATGCTGCTCGGCTTCACGCTTTACTTCGGGGCCGTGCTGCTGGTGCGGCTGCGCGGCGAGATCCTGCTGCGCGAACGCGATGCCTCCTGGCTCAGAACGGTGCTTGCGCGATGAGTGAATTCCTCAATATGGGCGGATATGCCGCCTTCGTGTGGCCCTGCATGGCGCTCGCCGTTGCCGTGCTCGGCTGGAACGTGCTTGCCGCGCGGCGACTCCATGCGCTCGCGCGCGAACGGGCGCTCCGGCGCGGCAGCGGCGAGGAAGGGCGCGCTCGTGACTCCCCGGCGCAAGCGTCTCCTCGCGGTCGTCGCGATCGTGGCGGGCGTCGGTGCCGCGACCGCGCTCGCGACGCTCGCGTTCCAGGACAACCTGCTCTACTTCTACAATCCGACGCAGGTGCTCGCGGGCGATGCGCCGGGCGGCCGGACATTCCGGATTGGCGGCATGGTCACCCAGGGCAGCCTCAAGCGCACCGACGGGACGCTCGAGATCCGCTTCGTCGTCACGGACTACCAGCACTCCATCCCGGTGCGCTACGAGGGACTCCTGCCGGACCTTTCCGCGAAGGGCAGGGCGTCATCGCACACGGACGGATGACGGACTCTGGCGAATTCGTGGCCGATGAAATCCTCGCCAAGCACGACGAGAAGTACATGCCGCCGGAGGTCGCGGAATCCCTGCATCAACCGACACCGGCGCGGGTTTCGCCATGATTCCGGAGCTCGGCCATTTCGCGCTGATCCTCGCGCTGCTCCTGTCGATCACCCAGGCCACGTTCGGCCTCGGCGGCGCCGCGCGCCGGAACGACGCGTGGATGGCGGCCGGGCGGCTCGGCCGTCGCAGGGCCAGTTCGTGTTCGTTGCGCTGGCTTTCGGCGCCCTTGCCTGGTCATTCATCGAGCGCGACTTCTCGGTGCTGTACGTCGCCTCGAATTCGCATTCGCAGCTGCCGCTCTTCTACCGCATCGCCGCGGTCTGGGGCGCGCACGAGGGCTCCTTGCTCCTCTGGTCGCTGTGCCTCGCCGGGCTGGACGCTCGCAGTGACGGCGGCGAGCGGCTCGCTCGAGACGCCGTTTCGAAGCCGCGTGCTCGGCATCCTCGGGATCATCAGCGTCGGCTTCCAGCTCTTCATGCTGACGACCTCGAACCCGTTCACGCGCCTGATACCGGCAGCCGACGGAGGGCCTCGATCTCAACCCGCTGCTGCAGGATTTCGCGCTCACGATCCATCCTCCGATCCTGTACCTGGGCTACGTCGGGTTTTCGGTCGCGTTCGCTTTCGCCGTGCGCGGCGCTGCTCGAGGGCCGGCTCGACGTCGCGTGGGCGCGCTGGACGCGGCCCTGGACGCTCGCGGCCTGGCTCTTCCTCACGGTCGGCATCGCGCTCGGCAGCTGGTGGGCCTACTACGAACTCGGCTGGGGCGGCTGGTGGTTCTGGGACCCGGTCGAGAACGCCTCGTTCATGCCCTGGCTCGCGGGAACTGCGCTGATTCACTCGCTCGCGGTCACCGAAAAGCGCGGCCTCGTTCAAGAGCTGGACGCTGCTGCTCGCCGTCACGGCGTTTTCACTCTCGCTGCTCGGAACCTTCCTCGTGCGCTCGGGCGTGCTGATCTCGCGTGCACGCGTTCGCGACCGACCCGAAGCGCGGCATCTTCATCCTCGCCTTCCTGACGATCGTGATCGGTGGAGCGCTCCTCCTGTATGCCTTGCGCGCGCCGCGGCTCAGGTCCTCGGCGGCCTTTGAGGCGACGTCCCGGGAGACCTTCCTGCTGCTCAACAACGCGTTTCTCGTCGTCGCACTCGGCCTCATCCTCCTCGGAACGCTGTTCCCGCTGTTCATGGACGCACTGAATCTCGGCAAGGTCACCGTCGGTCCGCCCTGGTTCAACCTCGTCTTCCTGGTGCCGATGATGCCGCTGCTCGCCTTGCTCGGCGTCGGCATGCACGCGGCCTGGAAACGGAGCCTGCTCGCGTCGTACAGGACGCGCTTGTACGCGGTGGCAGGAACTGCGGTCGCCGGCGCGATCCCTCATCGGCGCTGCGGCCTACGGCGATATCCGTCCGATGACGACGATCGGCTTCGCGCTCGCGCTGTGGGTCATGTTGTCTTCGCTTCTCATCCCGCTTGCACGCCTGCGCGCGAGGCAAGGACTGCCCGCCGCCGTCCTCGGATGGTCGTCGCGCACTTCGGCATCGGGCTGGCGACGCCTCGGCATCACCGGCGTGCAGTCGTTCAAGGTCGAAAAGGACGTGGCCCTCGCGATCGGGTCGAGCGCGTCGATCGGCGGCTATGACTTCAAGTTCGCGGCGATGCGTGACGTTCGCGGTCCCAACTATGTCGGTGTCGAAGCGGACGTCGTCGTCTCGCACTGGCGGAAGCCCCGTCACGACCCTGCATCCCCAGAAGCGCCTCTACAACTCGGGCGGAAACGCCATGACTGAGGCGGGCATCGAGGTCGGGGCGGCACGCGATCTCTTTGCGGCACTCGGCGACGAGACTCGGACAGGGGCGCTGGAGCCTGCGCCTGCAGTACAAGCCGCTCATCCGCTATGTTCGGCTCGGTGCGATCCCGATCGCGCTCGGCGGCGCGATCGCGGCCATCGATCGCCGCTATCGCGTGCGTGTCGCGGCGCGTGTCGGCCAGGCGATCGTGCCGGCTTCGCCATGAAGTTTCCGGTGCGTTTCCTGGTACCCGCGATCGCTTTTGCGGGGCTCGTGGGCTTCTTCCTCGTGGGACTGCAGCGCGACCCCAGCGCCATTCCGTCACCGCTCATTGGCAAGCCCGCGCCGGCGTTCTCACTCGAATCGCTCTCGGCGATCCCGCCTGGAAGGTGGGGCCTGCGGATTTTGACGGCAAGCCCTGGCTCCTGAACGTCTGGGGCACCTGGTGCGTCGAATGCCGCGCGGAGCACGCCGCGCTCTCTGCCATCGCGCACGAGAACCGCGTGCCGATCATGGGACTCAACTGGCTCGACGACCGCGCGCCGGCACTCCAGTGGCTGGCCCAACTCGGGAATCCCTACGTCTCCGTCGCTTTCGACCCGGAAGGCAGTGCCGGAATCGACTGGGGTGTCTATGGCGCGCCCGAAACATTCCTCATCGACCCAAATGGTCGCGTGATCAAGAAGCATGTCGGGCCAATGACGGCGGAGGTTTGGCAGCGCGAGTTCGTGCCCTGCTGCCGCCCGCGGAGCACGGACCTTGATACGAGCCTTCGACGCTTGCCGCGATGCTGCTGCTTGCGCCGCTCGCGGGCGCGGTCGACGCCGGCCAGCGCTTTGAGGATCCGGCCGCGCAGTCGCGCTACGAGCGGCTGATCCGCGACCTGCGCTGCCTCGTCTGTCGCAGCGAAAGCATCGCCGACTCCAATGCGCCGCTCGCCGCGGAACTCAGGCGCGAGGTCGAGGAGATGATTCGGACGGGCAAGAGCGATGCCGACATCTACGCGTTCATGACGGATCGCTACGGCGATTTCGATGCTGATGAAGCCGCCCGTCGCACCGCGCACCTGGCTCCTCTGGGCCGCGCCTGCGCTTTTCGGCATTTGCGGCATCGCGATCGTCCTCGTGACGGTGCGTCGACGCGCGGCAGGCGGCTCGCGCAAGCCCCGCGGCGCTCGACGAGGAGCCGGACCGCCCGTGACCGCCTTCGTTGCGATCTGCGCGATCCTCCTCGCGGCCGCCATTGGCTTGCTCGTATGGCCGCTGCTGCGGCCCGTGGGGAGGGTGTTGAGCGCGCAAGCGTTGCCGCGGCCATCGTGGCGGCG
>ERZ1370068.9546-contig-8317_pt1 | contig 35550 bp, 50 predicted proteins | sample MGYA00561227_ERZ1370068 | MGnify/ENA primary metagenome ERZ1370068 (study PRJEB38410, sample SAMEA6850437) | metagenome | study: Metagenomic assessment of the ecological functions of the soil: analysis of the soil microbiota associated with the... | reverse complement strand
ATGTACTTCGTTCAGTTACGTATTGCTACCATTCGCCGCGCGATGGCATCGGCATGGGCCGCTCCTTTGCCGAATGGGCGAAACCGGCCGCCGCATGCCGCGGCTCGCAAAGAGCCGCCATGAAATGATGGCGCCGGAAACGCAGCACGCCGACCAGCTGGTCGCGAGCGCGTCATCAGTCGATCCGGTGACGATGCGAGCCGGGCCGCAACTGGCGCATCTCCTGAAGCAGCGCCGCTGCGGGTACGCGCGCATGGCTACGTTCTCGGTTCGCCCTGTGAGTTGACGCGCACGGTTTGTCCCGGAGGCGACGTCATTTGCGCGTGATGCTCCTGGCCGCGGAAATCTGCGTAGGTTACACGATCCCGTAATCCGCGTGCGCCGGGCTCGCGGCCGCCGTCTCACGCAGCGCCGGACGTCCCCTCGTGGACTGCCCGCCGCCGTCGCGCCCGACATTGGCGCCAACGACACCGCCGACCACCGCACCGCCCACCGTGGCTGCGTCGATTTTGCCTCACTGCCGCTGCCGACCTGAGGTGACCGGAGTTCCGCCGAGGACCACGCACCCACGACGGCGCCTGGAACGTTGGCATTGCCGTGTTGCTGGACCTGTTCGCGCTCGACCCATGGCGGCGCTGCTCGGCCTGCCCGACGACGCCACGAGACCGAGGTCACGTTTACGTTGGCGTCGTAGGAAGGCGTTCGTCGCTTCGCTGATGGTAGTTGTAGGTGGCCACGGGTGCGGGTGAATAGCGCATGAATCGTGCACGTGGCGTTCGCTTGGAGGGATCCACCGTACGCACGGAAGAGATGCACGGTCGTTCAGGCCCATCGCCTGGCAGCGACGGATAACGGCCCGGGCGAAGAATCATGCAGCGGCCACCGAATCGGCGCGTGCGTCGCAGACTTCCCATCGGTCGCTTGGCCACCGATGACCGGAGGAGGCGCGGTCGTTGAACCCGAGGCGGTTGAGATCCTGCACCTGCTTCTGCGTGGTGAAGGAGCGGCCCGGTGAAGGTCTCGTTCTCGTAAAAGGTGATCTGCGCCGACGCGCAGGTCGCAAATGCCGAAGCCGCAGGCGCAGCGCCTGCTTGAGGACGATATTCATCTAGACGGACCTTCTTCCGCTGGGGAAGTTGACCAAGGATCACCACCACGGCGAGCACGAGGAGGATATGGATGACGCCCCATGGTGCCAGGAGCTCACGAGCCAGGGGCCCAGAGGATGACGAGGACGATCGCGATGGTCCGAGAGCATGGTCTAGATCTACTTCACGCGCATGTCGTTCTTGACCGAGTTCACGCCGTTCACGAACGGGCCGTAGACGTCGCGACGCGACGTTCGGCGTCATGCCGAGGGCGACGAAGCCGGACAGCTGGACGACGCCCTTGAAGGTCTCGACGTTGATCTCGGCCGACTTGAGGCCTCTTCTGCTCGAGGATCGCGGTCTTCACCTTGGCGGTGATGACGAGTGTCGTCGACGTATTCGCCCGGTACCTTCCGACTTCGCGGTGGGGCGCAGCCGATGATGCCGGCGACGGCGATGATGGCCCAGCATGGGGATGACGCGCTTGAACGCCTTATTCATTTGAAGTACTCCTTGGTTAAGGAATTCGAGGCTACGAGGGATCTTGCGTGCAGGTCTGTTCGACTACCGCACGTTGCACGATTCGCGCTGCGGCGATATTGACGCGCGCGCGACGCGACCGAAGAGGCGATGCGGGAGACGAGCCTTGCCGCCCAGCGGGCGAAGCGTGCGCGCGCCAGCTGATGGCGAGTCTGCGCGCCTGATGCCTCGCGAGCGCGCCGATCGCATGAGCAGAGTCTCCTTCTCGCGCGCGGAAGCCTTGCGGGCGGCGCTCATTGCGATTCGTGGAGGGCGCGGATGTCCTCGCCCAACTCGTGCAGCGTCGCGGCGAGCGGTTCGGGCGCGGCGGCGGCGCATCCTGCCGCAGCCCCAGGAAGAGTCCCGCGCCGGCTTACGCGAGATACAACGCGATCATGGTGCCTAGATGCGGCCGATGCGGTGGGTGTCCCCAGAAGAACGCCGCGACGGCAGCGGTGAGCAGAAGGAGCGCCGTGTGCAGGAGAAGACGGCGCCCCCGGTCGCGAGGACCAGCGGTTGCTTGCGCCTCTCTCGATCTCTTCGCGCAGATTCCACCGAAGCGAGCGCGCCGCGCACGCAGGCCATGTCGGCGAGCGTGGCACCGATGGCGCGCCGCAGCGCGTCGGAGAAACCCCGCCCGCGGGGGGCGGGAAGGCAGGCGCGCGCCCATCGCAGAAATCAGCGGCGCGCGATCAGCAATCCGGCGACGAGTCGGTGAGGGCCCGATTCACCGCGGCGAAGCGATGCCGATGGCTCGCCACGCAGTTGGAATGCACATAGTCGTCGGTCGCATCGGCCGCGGAGCTCGCCTGTGCCAGCGCGCGTCAGGCGCAGCTTGTCGAGCCGCTGGCCGGCCGCAGCGATGCCATCGGCGACGCCGTCGCGCAACGCGCCGGCTTTGTCGCCGCCGGCCTGCCAACGGACTTCAGCAACTGCTCGGTTTCGGTGACGGCCAGGTGTTGAATTCTTCGTACAGGCGGTCCTTCGATTACATCGGCGCGCTTCATGCTCATGGGTTCTCCGGTGGAGTTGCGCATGGGGGCAGGAGAGTGCGCACGAATGAACAAACGCGCAAAGTCGGTACGGCAGCGCACAATGGCGTATGTCCGACACTCCGGCAGGAGAGACCTCCGCCTCGCGGCTTGCACTTTCAGCCACGCGAAAGCTGAAACGGCTTGCGCGCGGCAGCGGAAGCGATCGAGAATGCCGTTGGGCGACGCGTGCTCTCACCACGAATCAGGCGCCATTTGTTCGTCCGTCTATTTCCCGACCACCAGCATCGTCTCTCACGGCACCTGTGCGTGCTCGAGTCCGGCGCTTCCTCCCAGATCGCGGTGGTCGGCAACGACCCGGCGTGATCGGCGTGTCGCTCTTCATGGGTGCGAGACCACGCCCAGCCGCGCGGTCGTGCAGAGCGCCGGCGTGCGCCTACCGGCTGCCGACCAGGCCATCAAGGACGAGTTGCACGCGGCGGTCCGCTGCAGCACCTCATGCTGCGCTACGCGCAGGCGCTCATCACGCAGATGGCGCAGACCGCGGTGTGCAACCGCCACCATTCCGTCGACCAGCAGCTGTGCCGCTGGCTGCTGCTCGGCATCGACCGCCTGCAGGAGCCGAACATCACGATGACCCGGAGCTCATCGCGAACATGCTGGGCGATGCGCCGCGAAAGGAGGGTGACGGAAGCGGCCGGCAAGCTGCAGGACTTGCAGGCGTCGTAATCCGCTACCGGCGCGGGCACATCAGCGTGCTCGACCGCCCCCAAGCTGGAGAGGCTCTCGTGCGAGTGCTATGACGTCGTGCGCCGGGAAGCTGGCGCGGCTTCTGCCCTGGGTCGCCCCCACTGAACGAGGCCTGCGCCAAGTTGTGGTAGCGAGCAGACCGGGGGATTCGCCGAGGCCACAGGGTAGCATGCCTTCAGATCGTTGAATGGAGGGCGTCTATGGAAGGTCCGAGGCGAATCGCTGATCCTGAACGGATTTGCTCGAGCGCTTGCCGCAGGGCCGCCGCTCGCCGCGTGATCGCCGGCTGCGAGCGTGTGCGGCTCGCCAGCATGGAAGAGCCTCGGCAGGAGCCGGAGAGGAGGATCTTGCGCAGCGTCTACCGCTCCCGCCGGCAGCTCCATCTCGACCTTGGTGCCGATGGGCTCGATCCCTTCCCCCGGAGAGTGAGCCTTTGCCGGAAGCGGGGCTTCTACGGCATTTCCGTGGCGCTCGGCATGACAGAGCTCGCCGATGCATGCGCGTGTGCAGGAGCCCGGCTCGGCCTGGCGCATGGAAGCTCCGGCGCCTTTCGCCGCGAGCGCGCACGCACCCGCGCGCTACGCGACTGCGTCGACCGCTACATCTTCGTCACCATGGCGCAGCTCAGTGCGCAACGCGGGATGCAACCGCTTCCACGTCGTGCTGCAGCGGGTCGCCGGGCGCATGCTCATGACGGCCGACCGCGCGCATTCGCCTACGTTCCGCCTCACGCATGAATCCTCGCGCGAACGTCCTGGGCGTGAGGCGCGTCGGGAGTGACAGGCAGCGAGCATGCTGCAGAAGCGCCAGCTGATCGGATACTCGCGCGGCCTGGTCACGATCCTCGACCGCGCACCGGGCCTCGAGGCGCCGCGTGCCGATGCTATCGCGATGACATCCGCTCCCCGCCGCTACCTGGGATAGGGGTCGGTCCGCGGTGATCTTCGCCTCGCGGATCACCTTCGACCAGTAGTCGAGGTCCCCCTTCACCGTCGCGTCGAGCTCCGCGGGCAGCATGAAGCGGATCGCCATTCCCGTCGCGCGCGCCCGCTCGACCACATCCGGGGCCAGCAGCGATTGTTGCGTCGCGTTGCGTGAGCCCGCTGGATCACGGCGCGCGGCGTGCCCGCCGGCGCGAAGAGCGCGACCCACGCCTCGAGCGTGAAGTCCGGATATCGCCTCCGCCGTCGTGGGCACCTCGGGCATCAGCGGATGGCGTGTCTTCGCGGCGACCGCGAGCGCACGCACGCGATTCGATTGCACGAAGCGCGATGAGTGAAGGCGGCGTGGCGACCGTGACCTGCACCTGGCCCGCGATCACGTCCTGCATCATCGGACCCGCTCCCTTATATGGAACGTGGACGATGTCGATGCCGGTCTGCTGCTTGAAGAGCTCCATCCCCACGTGCGGGCACGGATCCGCTGCCGCGGCGAGGCGTGGTTGAGCTTGCCCGGTTCTTTCTTCGCGAGGTCCGACGCAGCTCCTGCAGCGTGCGTACCGGGCACCGATGGATGCACCGCGATCGTGCGGCGACACGGCCACCATCGCCACCGACGAGAAGTCGCGGACCGGGTCCCATGCAGAGGTTCCTGAACATCGACGGGTTGCCGACGCATGGAACATCGAGTAGCCCACGAGAAGCGCGTAAGCCGTCGGGCGGCGCTTTCGCGACGAACGTTGCGGCGATGTTGCCCGAGGCGCCCGGCTTGTTGTCGACGATCACGGGCTGGCCGAGCTGCTTCGGACATCTCGGGCGCGATCATGCGCGCGACGGTATCGAGGATCCCGCCGGGAGTACGGGCACCCGATCGGAGTGATCGGCCTCGACGGGAACGACGGCGGCTGCGCGACTGCGATCAGAAGCAGCAGCGCGCAGCCGGCGGCGATGATGCGGGCGATGGAAGGCGTCATGGGCTCATGCCGTGGCGCTGCTTGCACGCCGCGGTCTCGGGTGATGTGAGGAAGGCAAGCAGGTCGCGTGTTTCCTGCGCATGCCCGGACGTCGCGCACACGGCGCCGCTGAATGTCGTGGTCGCCTGGATTGCCGCGGGCAGCGCTCCGAGGAGCGTGATGCCGTCGAGGTGGATCAGCTCGAGCTGCTGGAAGCCCAGAGTCCGCTTCACCGCGGACGGGGAAGGGCGCCCACGGGAACGCCGGGCGGTGCCTGTCTTCCGTCGCGTTTTCACCGACTCGGCGATGCCCCACTTCTGAGGCGCGCGAGGTGCGAGCCGCTGGGGCCGGTCGAGAACCCGATGGCTTCGCCTTCATCACGGCATCCGCGAACCGCGCTTTCGCTCGAGATGTCGGGCGCCGGCGCGCCGCGGCGACGGCGACCGCGATGCCGGGAGCGCGCGACATCCGCCCGGGTTCCGGAAACCACGAGACCCTCGGCTTCGAGCTTCGCGATGGCATCGGCGGCGAAGCACGACGAAGTCGCTTCTCGCCCGCGCGCACGTGCCGCGGCATCGACTCCGCCCATGGACGTGACCGAGACGCGCCCTGGCCCGTCTTGCGGACGTAATCGCGCGACAGATCGGCGAGCACGTGCCTTCGTCGCCATCGACGACAGGGCCCGACAGCGCGCTCGCTCATCCGCGTTTTCCAGGGCTTGTCCCAGGCGATGTTCGCTGCGTCCTTGCCCGCCACGGAGTAGAGCGCCTTCGTGTTGCGCGTCTCTGGAACTCTTCCAGCGTCTGGCCGCGCATGTGCGCGTAGATGTGCAGGTTCGACACGCCCATCACCGCGCCCAGCTTCTCGAGCATGAAGAAGATCGACGCCGTAGTGGATGAGGCCGCGCCAGTCGCGCCGGCGGATCAGGTCGCGCTCCTCCTCGGTGAGCCCGGCGGCCTCGAAGCTCGCTTCCGGGTCGCGCGAGGAACGCCTCGCGGTGCGCGGGCTCGACCATCCGGTGCAGGTAGTCGTTGATGCGGATACGCGCTGCACGCTGCGCTCGAGCGTGAAGGGATACGTGCCCGGCAGCCTCTCGATGCCCGCGAGCTGCTCGCGCCATGTGGCGGCGGTGGCGCTCGACCGCGATCGCATCGGGTTCGCGCGTCCGCGCCCTCGTAGATCGCGGTGGCGATGCCGGTCATCGACGGCAGGTAGTAGCTGCGATGCTTGCATGTCGACCTGCGCCGAAAGCGCGCCGCGCATCGCGAGCCACATGACGACTTCGGCGCCTTCGAAGCCGCCGCAGCGTCGCGTATTCGGCGATCGTCATCGACGCGAGGCTGCTCCGGATCGCGCTCGAAGAGGTCGAGGAAGCGGCTGTCCCATTCGGGATTGTTGAAGCCCGCGCGCTCGCCGTGCACCTGGTGCGAAAGCCCGCCGGTGGCGACGATCGCGACGCGCAAGATCGCCCGGGATAGCTTTCGATCGCGCGCCGCAGCGCCTGCCCGAGCTTGTAGAAGCGCCGCGCGCTGGGAATCGGGAACTGCAGCACGCCCATCTGCGAGCGGCACGATGCGCAGCGGCCAGCGCGGCTCGTGCGGGCAGAGCATCGACAGCGGCGAGAAGCAGCCGTGGTCGAGCGGCGCGGTGCTGGAAGAACGACATGTCGAACTCGTCGGCCATCAGCGAGCTGCCGATATGCGACGCGAGCTGCGGGATGTCCCGTCGATCGGGGGCAGGTCGCGCGCGCCGCCGCCTTCGTCGGCCACCGGCCACTCGGGACCCACGCCGAGCGCGAAAGCCGAGTAGTGGTCGAAGAAGAACGACGTGACGTGGTCGTTGTAGATCCAGCAGCAGGACGTCGGGCTGCTTTTCAGCGAGCCACGCCGGCGAGCGGCGCGAACTGCGCGAAGATCGGCGCCCACACGGGGTCGTCGCGCTTGTTGCGGTCGTAGCGCGAAGCCGATGGTCGGGGTATGCGAGGCGGCGATGCCGCCCACGATGCGAGCCATGCGGACAGTTTACAATTTCGACGTCCGCATGATCCGCGCCGTCATCCTCGATCTCGACGGGACCCTTCTCGATACTGCGGGCGAGATCGCTGACGCCATGGACCGGACGCTGGACGAGCTCGGATTCAAGCGTGTTCCCGGCAGGAGATCCAGGCGATGATCGGGCGCGGCGTCCCGAAGCTGGTCGAACGCGTGATTCGTCGCATCGGTACCACCGGAATCGATCCGGCCAAGATGATCGGGCGCTTCGCGAGGCGCACTACGCGCAGACCGTGGGCACGAGCGCGCCGCTCTTCGAGGGCGTGTTCCCGGGACTCATGCGCCTCCACCAGGCAAGCCTCAAGCTCGCGGTGGTGACCAACAAGCCGCGCTTCTTCACCCAGCAACTGCTCGATTCGGCGGAAGTGGCGCGCTTCTTCTCCGCGGTCGTGGCCGGTGACGACGGCGTGCCGAAGAAACCGGCGGGCGACATGCTGCTCGCCGCGTGTCGTCGTGCGATGGGAACGCAGCCGTCCGAGACGCTGATGCTGGGCGACTCCGACAACGACGTCGCCGCGGCGCGTGCGCGGCAGGATGCACGGTGTGGTGCGTGCCCTACGGCTACAACGAGGGCGGCGCGGTCCCGGGGACGCTCGCGTGCGACCGCATCGTCGCGACGGTGGAGGAAGCAGCGCGGTTGGTCACGGGCGCGGCCTGAAGACTGAACGCCGCTCGATCGCGAGCGCGATCCCCTGGCCCACGCCAATGCACATGGTGCAGAGCGCCAGCTTTCCGTTCGTGCGGCGAAGCTGGTACATCGCGCGTGGTGACGAGGCGCGCGCCGGATGCGCCCAGCGGGTGGCCGATCGCGATCGCGCCGCCGTTCGGATTCACGTGCGGCGCATCGTCGGGGACGCCCAGCTCGCGCAGCACCGCGAGCGCCTGCGAGGCGAACGCCTCGTTCAGCTCGATCACGTCGAACTTCGAGACGGCAATGGCGCAGGCGCGCCGCGAGCCTTCTTCGAAGCGGGCGCCGGACCCATGCCCATGATGCGCGGCGCAACCCCGGCGGTGGCCATTCCCAGGATGCGCGCGCGCGGCGTGAGGCCGTGTTTCTTCGCCGCCGATTCGCTCGCCACGATGAGCGCGCGAGGCGCCGTCGTTCACGCCGGAGGCGTTGCCCGCGGTGACGGTGCCGCCTTCCTTCACGATGGGCTTCAGCTTCGCGAGCGCCTCCATCGAGGTCTCGGCGCGGATGCTCGTCCTTCGAGACGACGACGGGTTCGCCCTTCTTCGCGCGGGATCGTGACCGCCACGATTTCCTCGGCGAAGCGCGCCCGAGGCCTGCGCCGCCAGCGCGCGCTGCTGGCGAGCGCAGCGCGAATGCGTCCTGGTCCGCGCGCGAGACCTTGAAATCCTCGGCCACGTTCTCGGCGGTTTCGGGCATCGGGTCGATGCCGTACTTCGCTTCATCTTCGGGTTCACGAAGCGCCAGCCGATGGTGGTGTCGTACACGGCGTTCGCGCGCGAGAAAGCGGCCTCGGCTTTGGGCATCACGAAGGGCGCGCGACATGCTCTCCACGCCGCCGGCGATGCCGATCTGCATCTCGCCCGCGCGGATCGCGCGCGCGCGAGCTGCCGAGCGCTTCCATCCCGGATCCACAAAGGCGGTTCACGGTGGCACCCGGAACCTCGATCGGCATGCCCGCCAGCAGCAGCGCCATGCGCGCGACGCTTGCGGTTGTCCTCGCCCGCCTGGTTGGCGCAGCCGTAGATCACGTCGTCCAGCGCAGCCCAGTCCACGCCCGGATTGCGCCGCACGAGCTCCCGCGAGGGGCACGGCGCCCAGGTCGTCGGTGCGGACCGATGAAAGCGTGCCGCCATAGCGCCCGATGGGGGTACGGACGGCGTCGCAAATGAAAGCTTCAGGCATGGCTATTCCTATGTAGTGAACCTGTCTATAATCCGGTCTGCATAGCAAGAACGCCCGATAACCGGCGCACCTAGGGGAAATAAGGAATGCAGCGGATCGTCCTGGGCGGCCCTCGCATTGGCTCTCGCCCCGTGCGTTTGCGCCCAGGAACCCGTCAAGGTCGGACTGGTGGCCCCATTCTCCGGGCCGCAGGGCGACTACGGCAAGCAGATGGAAGCCGGGATCGAAGGCTTTCTTCGAAGCTGCACGGCGATACCTTCGCCGGCCGCAAGATCCAGATCCTCGTGCGCGACACCGGCGGGCCGAACCCGAAAGTCGCCAAGCGCCTTGCCCAGGAGCTGGTCACCGCGCGACAACGTGGATTTCCTGGCCGGCTACGGCTTCACGCCGGAAGCGATGGCCGCCGCCCCCGTTGCCACGGAGGCGAAGAAGCCGATGATCGTGATGAACGCGGCGCTCCTCGGTGGTCACGACGCGCTCTCCCTACATCGCCCGCTTCTCCATGACACTCCCGCAGGTTTCCGCCCCGATGGGAACCTGGGCCGCGAGGAACGGCATCAAGACGGTCTACACGCTGGTCTCCGACTTCGCGCCCGGGCATCGACTCGGAGAACGGCGTTCACGAAGGAGTTCGAGGCGCCGGCGGCAAGGTCGTCGACTCGCATGCGCACGCCGCTTCGCAATCCCGATTTCGCGCCGTTCATTCAGCGCATCAAGGACGCCAAGCCCAACGCCGTGTTCGTGTTCTGTCCCGCGGGCGAGCAGAGCATCGCGTTCATGAAGGCCTTCGCGGAGCGCGGCCTCGCCAGGAAGGCATCCAGGTGATCGGTCACCGGCGACGTCACCGACGACGACGTGCTGAACGCCATCGGCGAGCCCGTGGTCGGCGTCATCACCAGCTCACCACTATTCGGCCGCGCACGATTCGCCCGAGAACAAGGCGTTCGTGAAGGCGCTATTGGCGAGGCCAGACGGCGCTCAAGCGTCCCGAACTTCATGGGCGTGGGCGGCTACGACGGCATGGCGGCGATCGCCGAGGTGGTGAAGAAGCTGCGGCAACAAGATCGACGGCGACCAGGCGATGGAAATCCTGAAGAACGTGAAGCTCACGAGCCCGCGCGGCCCGATCGCGATCGATCCGGCGACGCGCGACATCGTGCAGACCGTGTACATTCGCAGAGTCGAGAAGCGCGCCAACGAATACTGGAACATCGAGTTCGACAAATTCGCAGATGTGAAGGACCCGGGCAAGTAAACGATCCCAGAGAGGAACAAGAAGATGAAAGCTCAGGAAGACCCTCATCGCCTCCGCGCTCACGCTCGCGTTCGCCGGCTCCGCACAGGCCGCCCTCGGTCGTCGAGATGTACGGGCTCGCGTTCCCGGTGTTCGATTCCGCCGAGACGAAGAATGCGACCACCGGCGCGCGCGTGCCGCCTGCGGGCGAACGGCCCACGCAGCTTGCATCGACCGCGGCTCTACACCGGCGTCAACGACCCGCGGCGCACGCGCATCACCGTCGGCACGTCGAACTGGGGCTTCCGCGGCTACGAGGACCTCGCCCCGGGACTTCGCGCCGTGTGGCAGCTGGAAAGCGGGTTCCAGATCGACCAGAACGTCGGTCCCGGCATCGGCGCTCGCGATTCGAAGGTCGGGCTGCAAAGTCCCATGTGGGGCGAGATCTTCATGGGCCAGTGGGACACGCCGTACAAGTACATCTCGCTGCCGGTGAACCCGCTGAAGGGCGGCTACGTGTTCGACCGTACGGCGATCACGGGCAACCCCGGCTTCGGCGTGAACAACACGACGACGCAGTTCACCCGCGGCAACGTGAAGGCCGACGCGGCGTTCGACCGCCGGCAGGGCAACTCGGTGCAGTACTGGACCCCGACGTGGGTGGCTTCAGCCTGCGCTTCCAGCATTCGGCGAACGAGGGCACGGGCGCGGTCGTCGCGGGCGGACCGGTCATCAAGCCCATCGTCGAATGCGGTCTCGGCCGTCTGGACCTGGGGACAGCTCTCGCTGCGCTACGGATACGAGGAGCACATGGGACTACTTCGGCATGTCGCAGATCGGCGGCAGGTGCCGCGGGCACGCTGACCAACCAGCACTCGAAGGACACGGGCCAGAAGTTCGTGTGGCTGTACCGCATCGGCAACACGCGCTTCACCGGCGCTTATCCGAGCGCCTCGAGTACACGAACGAAGACAGCGGCGCCGGCAACGCGATAGGAGTACAAGCGCGACGCATGGTACTGTCGTGCTCGAGCAGTTCTTCGCACAACAACACCACGAGCATCTACGGTTCGTACGGCGCAGGCGAAGGACGGCGACTGCTCCCGCGTCAGGTCCGTTCGCGTGCGTCACCAACGGCCTGGGCGCCAAGTACTACACGCTCGGCTTGATCTACCGTTTGTCGAAGCGCTCCGAGATCTTCATGGCCTACTACAAGATGGACAACAAGGTGAGCGGCCAGTACTCGCCGGGTCCGTTCGTGAACGGGACGACCATCGCTCCGGGCGCGGACACGCAGGCGTTCGGCGTCGGCATGTGGCATAGCTTCTGACCCGCGCTCAGCCAGCGACAAAGGGCCGGCACTGCCGGCCCTTTTTTGGAGCTTCGCCGATCAGAGTCGTGACAGCTCGGTCCGGATGGTGCGGTCCAGGTTCTCCACCCAGCCGTTGTAGTTGGTGTGGATCGTTCCGGCCGATTCGTTGAGGTTCTGCGAGCTCTTGTAGACGATGCTGTATTTCGTCGCGCTGTAGGGAATGTCGACGACCGCCGTGTGAGTTCGCAGGCTGAGCGTGCCCTCGAGCTTGCCCGGGCCGGCGTCGGTGATCTTCCAGCCGAGCGACGTGCCGGCGGCGATGATGCTCTGGCGCACCTGGGCCGCGGTGGGCTTGGAGTTCGGTGCGACCACCTGGACGTCTTCCACCTTGACGATCGGCGCGATACGCATGCAGCCGCCAACTGCCACCGCGATCACTGTGGCAACGATGATGTTCTTCATTGTTGTTCCTCCTTCAGTGTGGTTGTGGACTTGCTGCTGCTCCGTTGAGACCGTCCCGTGGGCCTTCGCTGTGCGCGCGTGAAGATCGCGCAGCGTCGCGAAGCTCCGCATCGGTGGGCGCCTGCGTGATCGCGAGCTCGCGTTGCGACCTTCGAGATCCCAGCCCGTCGCGGCCTTCGCCTGCTCGACCGTCACTCCGGGATGCAGCGCCACGAGCGTGAGCTCGCGCGTGGTCGGATCGGGCGCGAGCACGCCCATGTCGGTGATCACGGCCGTCGGACCCTTGCCGCGCGCGCCGGATTTCGCGCGTGAATCGCCGCCGTCGAGGTGGCCGACGGACGTCATGAAGTCGAGCTTCGCCACGAAGCTGCGCGGCGTCTGCTTGATGATGATCCAGACCTCCTTGCGCGTTCGAGCGATCTCCGGCGCGCCGCCCGCGCCCGGCAGGCGCACCTTGGGCTTCGCGTAGTCGCCGCCGATGACGGTGGTGTTGATGTTGCCGAAGCGGTCGACCTGCGCCGCGCCGAGGAAGCCGACGTCCACGCGGCCGCCCTGCAGCCAGTAGCGGAAGATCTCCGGGATCGACACCACCGGTGTCGGCAGTGCTCGGCGAGCTCGCCGTCGCCGATCGACAGCGGCAGCACGTCGGGCTTCGCGCCGATCGTGCCGGACTCGTAGATCAGCACCACGTCGGGCGCGTGCGTGAGGCGCGCGAGGTTCGCCGCCGCCGAGGGCATGCCGATGCCGACGAAGCAGACGGTGCCGTTCTTCAGGCGCCGCGCGGCCTCGATGGTCATGATCTCGGTCGGCGCGTGTCAGCCATGGGCCGTCTTCTTCCAGGCCGATCGCCACGCCGGCAGTAGGCCATGTGAACTCGCGCGTGCGTCTTCGTGCCGAGCACGTGCTGCTTCATCCACGCGAGGAACGTGTCGCGGTCGCGCGAGATCGCATCCCACGCGCGTGCAGAACGCGTTGTCGCGGTCGTAGTAGCCGTGCGCGTAGCTGGGATGCGCGCCGCACGGCACCTCGCACACCGCCGACAGCGCCCAGTGGGGCAGGAAGCACGCGTTCATCGGCGCGCTCGAGATCGTCGACGACCTGCTCGACGGTCGACGATCGCGGCCTTGCGCGGCGAGCACCGCTTCCTTCTGGATGCCGACGATGCCGTCGATCAGCACGTTGCCTTGCGCGGTCGGCGCGCTGGGCGTGGATGATCGTGACATCGGGATTGATCGCCGGCGTGGCGGCGAGCTTCTCGCCCGGTGAACGGGCAGGTGATGGAGCGGATGTTCGGGTTGTGCTTGGGCAGGTCGGAGCCCACGTAGCCGCGCAGCACCGAGAACGGCAGGCCCGAGGCGCCCGCCTGCGTAGCGGCCCGCCATGTCGGCGTGGCTGTGCTCCTCGATCGCGAGCGGCATGCGGCCAGCCGTTCTCGATCGCGTCGCGGAAGCGGTGGATCGAGCCCACGCCGGGATTGCCGCCCCACGAGAACATGCAGCCCCGTCGGCGCAGCCCATGCCGATCAGCTGGTCGTAGATGATGTCCGGCGTCATGCGGACGAGCGTCAGGTCTGCGGCGCTGCTGGCGGATCGACCTCGTGGCCGGCGGCGAAGGGAATCAGGTGGGTGAAGCCCTCCATCGCGACCGTCTGCCCGTCGCGTCACGTAGCGGCGCGACCGCGTCGGCGAGCGGCATGATCTTGTTCGGCATGGAGGCGGAACGACGTTCTGGCGGAAATCGCAATGATAGACTCGGTCGCGTTCCGATTGCCATGCATGTGCGAGGAGGATTCGATGGCTGAAGAAGAAGAAAGCCGGCGTCGACCGGCGCGCGTTCCTGAAATCCGCGCGCTTCGGGCGCAGCAGTTGCGGTCGCCCCAAGTGCTGCGCAGTCAGGGAGCGCCGAGGAAGCGAAGCGCTGCGCCGAAGGAGGGGCGGCGCCAAGCCGAAGAAGGACAAGACTATCCCGGCGACATCGTGATCGAGCGTCCCGGCTCCGACTTCATGATCGACGTCATCAAGGCGCTCGACCTCGAGTACATGTCGACCAACCCCGGGTCGAGCTTCCGCAGCCTGCACGAGTCGCTCGTCAACTACGGCGGCAACCGAAGCCCGAGCTCCTCACCTGCATGCACGAGGAGGCGGCGGTCGCGATGGCGCACGGCTACGCGAAGGCCGCGGGCAAGCCCGATGGGCGCGCTCGTCCACGGCACCGTCGGGCCTGCAGCACGCGCGCGATGGCGATCTACAACGCCTGGGTCGACCGCGTGCCGATCGATGATCTTCGCCGGCAACGGTCTCGACGCGACCAAGCGCCGCCCGGGCACGGAGTGGAACCACTCGGTGCAGGATCCGCGCTGCTGGTGCGCGACTTCGTGAAGTGGGACGACTACGCCGGTGTCGCTGCAGCACTTCGCCGAGTCGACGGTGCGCGCGTACAAGATCGCGACGACGCCGCCGATGGAGCCGGTGCTCATCACCGCCGACATCGACCTGCAGGAGGAGGCGATCCACGAGGAGAACCTGCGCATCCCGAAGCTCACGCGCTCGCGCCCGCCGCAGGGCGACCGCGCGCGCGCTCGCCGAAGCGGCGAAGTGGCTCGTCGGCGCCGCAGCATCCGGTGATCATCGCCGACCGCGTGCGCGCGCAACCAGGACGGCGTGAAGCTGCTCGGTCGAGCTCGCCGAGGCGCTGCAGGCGCCGGTGGTCGACCTCGGCGGGCGCATGAACTTCCCGATGCACGCATCCGCTGTGCCACAACGAGGCGCGCCGCGCGCTGGTGCGCGAGGCCGACGTGGTGCTGCTGCTCGAGGTGGCGCGATCCGTGCGGCCAGTTCAACTCGATCTCGGATCCGCACAAGGAGCATGCGCTCGGTCGCCGCAAGAAGGACGTGCGCATCGTCAACATCTCGATGCAGGACGTCTACATCCGCGTCGAACTACCAGGACTTCCAGCGCTACCATGCCCGTGGACCTGGCGATCAACGGCGACGCGCAGGCGAGCCTGCCGGCGCTGATCGACGAGGTGAAGCGCGCGACGACGGATCGACCGGCGCGCGCGCGCTTCTGCGCGCGCGGCAGAAGCTCGAAGGAGGAGCACGCGAAGGAGCGCAGCGCGCGCGCGGACGAGGCGGCGCATCGGCTGGGACCTGCAGCCGATCACGACCGCGCGGCTCGCCGCCGGAGACGTGGAACGCGATCAAGGAGCGAGCGCTGGTCGCTCGCGGTGAGCGACCGCATCCCGTGGGCGCGGCGCCTGTGGCCGACGACCGAGTACCACCAGATGCTCGGCGGCTCCGGGCGCGCAGGGCGTGGGCTACGCGGCGCCGGCTGCGCTCGGCGTCGCGCTCGCCAACAAGTCGAAGGGGCTCTTCACCGTCACCTTCCAGCCCGGACGGCGACCTCATGTATTCGCCCGGCGTGCTGTGGACCGCGGCGTACCACAAGATCCCGATGCTCTACGTGATGCACAACAACCGCGCCTACCACCAGGAGATCATGCACGTGCAGCGCATGGCTGCGCTGCACAACCGCCGGCGTCGACCAGCGCATGGGTCGGCACCACCATCGACAATCCCGCGATCGACTACGCGAAGCTCGCGCAGGCGCAAGGCGTGTGGGCGGAGGGCCCGATCGACGGATCCGGCGAAGCTGCGGCCCGGCGCTGAAGCGCGCGGTGGACGGTGGTGAAGACGCGGCGCGCCCGGCGCTGGTGGACGTCGTTTGCCAGGGACGATAGTCCGCAAAGCTGCATCGACTCATCGCCGTCGTCGCGGCAGCGGCGGTCGCGGCTGCGGCCGCGCATCACCTCGAGCGGCACGAATCGGTGGAGATGATCCCGAAGAGAATTCCTCTTCACCGCGAAGCTCAGAGGACGACGGTTTCCGCCCGCGCGGCGGGGACCCTTCCCGTGGTCATCATCAATCACGGCAAGCAGGGAGGGCAATCCGCGCTTCCAGCATCGCTTCCGCCCCGAAGCGGCCGCGCTCTATTTCCTCGAGCGGGGCTATCTCGTCGTGGTGCCCATGCGGCCGGGGTTCTCCCACTCGACCGGCAACTACATCGGCGCCGGTTGCAGCGTGAAAGCAACGGCTTCGCGCAGGCGCACGACGACGGGCGATGCTCGACTATCTCGCGACGCTGCCTTACGCGGATCGCAGCCGTGTCCTCGTAACCGGCGTGTCGCACGGTGGCTGGACCGCGCTCGCGCTGGGCGCGCTGCATCCGCGCGGCGTGAAGGGCCTGGTCAATTTCGCGGGCGGCTTGCGCCAGGAGGGCTGCGTCGCGTGGGAAAACACGCTCGCGCGTGCGGCCGGATCATACGGACGGCGCACGGAGGTTCCATCGCTCTGGCTCTACGGCGATAACGACACGTTCTTCTCGCCGCCTACGTTCACCGCAATGTATCGCGCCTACACCGCTGGCGGCGCGCGCCAGAAGCTCGTGGACTACGGCGAGTTCGGAAACGATGCGCACATGCTGTTCGCGCTGCGCAGGGCCGCGAGATCTGGGAGCCGGAGGTGACGGCGTTCTGAAGAACCTCGGCCTGCCGTACGAGCCGGTCTGGAAGCCGGCGCCATCACTGACGATCCCGACGCGGTTCACGCCGCTGCAGGCGATGCCGATTTCAGTGGTCGCGCACGTGCATGTGGCGGATCACGCCGCCGCCGGAGGGAATCGCCCAGGTCTGGAACTTCTCCGTCTTCCGGATCGAAGCGCACCAGCGTGTTGGGCTTCACGTTCGACTCGCTGTACCAGAGGACGCCGTCGAGCGTGCGCCATCCCGTAGGGCTGCGACTTCGGCCCGCCGGGCGAGTGCCATTCGCGTACGCTTGCCCGTACGCCGGATCGAGCCGGCCCGACGATAGCCGCGCGCATAGTCGGTGTACCAGATCGCGTCGTCGGGCGTGATCGCCATGCGCGCGCGGGCGCGCGCCTTCGCGGCAGCGTGAAGATTCGCGGATCGCCATCGTCTCGGGTCGAGGCGCGCCACCTTGTTGGTGCCGAAGAGCGCACGACGAACGGCACGCCCTTCGAGTCGAGTTATCACGCCGTAGGGGCGCGAGCGCGGCGTGAGCGAGTCACGAGCTTCACTCTCGCCGGTCGCCGGATCGATGCCGGCCCGATGCGGTTGCCGCCTGCACCGTGAACCAGAGCCGTCCCTTCGCGTCGAAGATCGGCGTATGCGGATCGCGCGCATCCGCCTCGGGCATCGGGTATTCCTTCACGCTGCCGGTCGCCGGATCGAGGGCGCCGACGTGCGCCTGCGGAATTCGCGGTGAACCAGATGCGCCCGCGGGCTGTCCTCGATGAGGCCGTGAGCGGTCCCGACTTCGGAGTCTTCAGCGCGTATTCGCGGAACTCGCCGGTGCGCGGGTCGAGCCGCCCCAGCGTGTTGTTGAACTGGCCCGTGTACCAGAGCGGCGCCGTCGCGCGACATGAGCGGATCGTGCGGCCGCGCGCCGGGCGAGGGCACCGAATCCATTCGGCGATCTCGACGCGCGCCGGCCCCGGAACCATCACCGCGGCGGGGCGCGGTCTCTCCGGGATAGTGCTCGCAGCGAGGTAGGCGACGAGAGTGTGGCTGCCATCTCCGCATCGCGTGAACGTGCGCGCCGACGTTCCTCATCATTCTGCCGAGGACGCTATGTGCCAGTCGGTGCGCGGAGTAGCCCGAGCGCCCGTGACGCGCGACAAGCTCGTGGCATCCGCGTACAGCGCCGCGACGAGCTTCGCTGTCTCGCCTTCGGCCGGCGCCTGTCTGCAAGCGGCCGCGACGTTGCCAGCGTGGCGGCAGGACGGCGATGAGCTGCTCCTCATGGTCATCACTCCTTGAGGAGCGGAATCTCGCTCGCCTTCGGTCCCGGGCTTCGATCGACGCGAGACGTAGGCGTAGATGTCCGCGAGGTCCTGGTCGCTCACGAGCTCGCTTCGGATAGCGCGGCATCTGCTCGCGCGGGCGGCGCACCTGCTGCGCGAAGCCTTCCAGCGGCCAGTACGTCGTAAGGCGATGCGCGGCCCTGAGCCGCGGTCCGCCGCCCTGGCCGGCGGTGCCGTGGCAGGTGTAGCACATGTTCTTCATGAACAGCCGCCTTGCCGCGCGCCGCGTCGTCCGGCGGGCGCTTGCGCGCACGCGGCCGCGATCGCGAATGCGCCGCGAAAGCGGCGCCGAGCAGTCTCAGTTCTCATGTGTCCTCCTCCTCCTGTTCTCGAGTGATCGCGGCGGCCGAGGTCCCGTGCCGCGAAGATACCGACGCTCGGCGAGCGAGACCACGCCGCCCGCCAGCAGGAACGCGCCGTTCGCCCAGAACACCGGCAACAGGCCGAAGGCCGAACCGATGCCGCCGAAGACGACCGGCACGACGATCTGCGTGAGCTTGTTCACGGTGAGCCGCATGCCGAGCGCCTCGCCCGAGCGTCCCGGCGGCGCGTGGTTGTAGGTGAGGATGATCGTGAGCGGCTGCGCGCAGCCCAGGCCGATGCCCAGCAGGAAGGCGACGCAGCGCCAGCAGGCAGCGCCTGCGAGCACGAGCGGCACGAGCATGTAGGTGGCGCCCGGCGATGAAGAGCGACGCGGTGAGCACGCCGACCTCGCCCAGGCGCCGCGTCGGCGCGGTGCATGCCCATGCGCACGATGAAGGCCGCCACCGCGTAGCTCGACATCACCAGGCCGATCGCCGAGGCCGAGAGGTCGATCGAGCGCCCGTACACCGGGAAATAGAAGGTGAAGAGCTCGATGCCGGTGAGCGTCACGCCGCTCATGATGAGCGTGCGCCTGAGCCCCGCGTCGCGAGCAGCGCCAGCGAGCCGCCCGGACTTCTCGTCGCGCGCATGGATCACGCGCGCGGGAACGAGCCGTCGGGTGGCGCAAGGATGATCGCCGCGCGGCATCAGCGCCACGCCCGCGAGCAGCACAGTGCGTGGGCATGAAGCCCCAGCCGTCGATGGAGAAATCCGGCGAGCGACGGTCCGATGAACGCGCGAGATCGATAGCGCCGAGCGCGAAGGTCGCGAAGTTGCGCGTGCGCGCCTCGCCGCCGCCGATACGCGCCGATGAGGTTGTGGACCGAGACGTGGAAGAAGATGTGGCCCAGGCCGACCAGCGTCGCGCAGGCCATGCAGCGCGGGCAAGCCCGCGCCGGCGAGCGGCGACCAGGAGTCCCAGGGCCAGCATCACCGAGCGCGCCCGCGATCATGGGGCGCTCGTCACGCCGATGCGATCGGAGATCTTTCCCGCGTAGACCGCGAGCACGAGCGGGAAGGCGGCGAAGAGCGCCGCGAGCACGCCCACCTGGAACGGAGTGGCTCCGATGTCGAGCGCGGAGAGCGACACGAGCATCTTGGCGCCGCGCATGCTCGATGCCTTGCAGCAGCGACAGCGAGGACGGCGATGTAGACGAGCAATTTGTCTCTTGTTCCGTCGCGAGGAACGCAGGTCCGTCGGGGTCGCTCGAGTATACTGGCCCGATGTCGGTTGGACGCAACGATCCGTGTCCGTGTGGCAGCGGAAAGAAGTACAAGAAGTGCTACGGGCGGTGATCGCCATCGCGCCGCGGCGGCAGCGCGCCATGCGGCGAGTGCACCGCATGCTGCGACGGATGGGTAGCCGGCGTGATCGAGGGCCACGAGATGAAGCCGGGCACGCCGTGCCACTTCCGCGGCGACGGCTGCTGCACGATCTACGAGCGCCGCCCGCAGTATCCCTGCCGCGATTTCATCTGCGGCTGGCTCGCGCAGGGCAGTCCCTTCCCCGATGACTTGCGTCCCGACCAGCTCGGCGTGATGATCATCCCGATGCGCTGGCGCGGGCGCGACGCGCTACGTGTTGCGCTCCGTCGGTCGCGACCCCGACGAGGCGGTGCTCGCGTGGATGCGCGAGTTCTGCGAGCGCACGCAGAGCCCGTTCTTCTACGAGATCGCCGGCGAGCGCTTCGGCTTCGGCCCGCCGGAGTTCCAGGCCGGAGATGGCCGACCGGGTCGCGAGGGGCGAGGCGCTATGGGGCCGGACTAGTCAAAATAGCCCGACTCGATGAACCGCAGCCACAGGTGCCCACCACCTTGATGGACTCCTGCGTGAAGAGATAGTGATGCATGCCCTCGAGGCGCGCGACGCGGAGTACTTGCGGGCGTACGGCTCCATCACCTCGCGGTGCGCGTCCACGGTTCGCGGCGGGATCGCCTCGTCGCAGCGTGCCATTCATGTCGAGGATGGCGATCTGCTTCAGCTCGACTGGCGGGAAGCTCGGCTCCATCATGTCCTTCACGAACTGGGCGAAGCCCGCCTCGCGGTAGGAGCGCGGCAGGAAATCCGATAGCCAGAGGCGCGTCGCGACATCGGCGAGCGCCGCTGCGCCGAACTGCATCATCGGGTCCTCGCCGCTCTTGAAGCGCGGGCCCTTCTGCGCGTTCTTCCACCATGCGTCGCGCGTCGCCGAATCGAGATCCCTTCGTGTAGTAGGTGAAGTCGTCGAGCCCGCGCTCGCGCACGCGCAGAGCCGACTGCGCATAAGGCTGGTTGAAATCGCCCGATTTCGCGCGGCGATAGACGTAGGCGAGCCCGTGCTGCTCGTGCCCCAGCCGAAGAGTAGCCGTCGGGCGGGAGATCCTTCGCGAGCGGATAAAGGAACGCGCCGCCGGTGGACATTCCCCAGTAGAGGACGAAGTGCTCCTGTCGCTTGCGCCGGGGAATTGCGCGCTCGATGGCGAGCTTGTATCCGGCGAGGAATGTGGAGGGTGTGGCGGCGAGCATCTGGTTGTAGAGCGCGCGTGCCCGTCCTGGGAACGCGATACACGGCGCTGTCGCCGCTCGCGCGCCCTGGAGGCCCGAGGACTTCACCTCGTAATCGGCGCTGCTCCAGTGCGCCTTCTGCTTGCGGCTGAAGATCGGCATGCGCGACTCGACGGGCACGCCTTCCCACGATCCGTCCGCCGGCGCGAGGAAATTCCAGCGGCCCGACGCGGGTGAGTGCGACGAAGGTCACGCCGCGGCGCGCGAGCCACACACCGGGACCTTCCTTTCCTTCGGGTGTCTCGAGGAAGTCGCCCGCGTATTCGCTGCCGGGCTCGCCGCCCACCACGACGAGCTTGCGCCGCCGAGTGCAGTGCGCGGCGTGTCGGGCGTGAGGATCACCACGACCTGCGTGAACTCCTGGCCGAACGAGTTGAAGTCGATGTACTCGACGCGCTTGGTGTAGGTCGTCGTCGCCGGGAATTCGTCCCCGGCGGCGATGGCGGCGAGTGCCTCCATCGGCACGGTCTCGCGATCGGCGGGAAGTGCGGCGAGCAGGGCGGCGAAGAGGATTTCTTTCATGTGGAACGGCGGCTCCGCGATGGGACAGACCACTGGGAACGGGACATAATTTACGCACCTAACGGAGGTCCGCAATGCCCCAGGTCATCGAATTCACCTTGAACGGCGAGCGCGCGCGCGTCGAAGGCTGAGCCCAACAGCGCCGCTCCTCTATGTGCTGCGCAACGACCTGGATCGCTCGCGCCCGAAGTTCGGCTGCGGGCTCGGCGCAATGCGGCGCGTGCACGGTGCACCTCGACGGCACCGCGATCCGTTCCTGCGCCACTCCGGTGCGTCGAGCGCCGCGAACGCGAAGGTCACCACGCTCGCAGGGCCTCGCGCGCGGAGCGGGCACGCTGCACGCAGTGCAGCAGGCGTTCATCGACGAGCAGGCGGCGCAGTGCGGCTACTGCATCAACGGCTGGATCATGACGGCGGCGGCACTCCTGGAATCGAACCCGCGCGCCACCGACGAGGACATCCGCAAGGGATTGTCCGGGCTCAAGTGCCGTTGCGGAACGCACATGAGCATCCTGCGCGCGGTGAAGCTCGCGGCGGGCCGCATGGCCGCCGAGAGAAAGGCATAGGAGGCCGCCATGGACGAATTCGTCACCACGCAACGCGGCACGACGCGGCGCGATTTCCTCAAGGCGGGCGGCGCGCTCGTCGTCTCGTTCTCGGTTCCCGGGTGCGCGGTGGACAACGCCGCGCGTTCCTCCACGGCGCTGCCCGCGGCGGGTGCCGCGTGGCCGGCCACCGTTGACGGCGAATGCGCTCGACTCGTGGCTTCGCATCGGCGCCGACGGCAGCGTCACCGCGTCGGTGGGCAAGATCGAGGCCGGCATGGGCATCTCGACCGCGTTCACGCAGATCGTGGCCGAGAGCTCGACGTGCCGATCGATCGCGTGACGATCGTCATGGGAGACACCGCGACCACCGTGGACCAGCGCGGCACCGGCGGCCCAACGGGATCATGGACGGAGGCTCGGCGCTACGTCGCGCGGCGGCGGAAGGGCGCGCCGCGCTTCTTTCGCTGGCGTCGGCTCGCCTGGGCGTTCCGCGGCCGACCTTCGGGTACGCGAGGTGTCGTGTACGTGGCGAACGATGAATCGAAGCGCGTTTCCTACGGCGAGCTCATCGGCGGGCGCACTTTCGACGTCAAGGTTTCGGAGAAGCCGAAATTCAAGGACGCGCGCGACTATCGCGTGATGGGGCAACCGGTCCCGCGGCTGGACATCCCGCCGAAGGTCACGGGCGAATATCGCTACATCGGGGACTTCAGCATGCCCGGGATGCTGCATGCGCGCGTGGTGCGCCCGCCGGAAGCGGGCGCGACCGTCGTGTCCGTCGACGAGTCCGCGAAGCTGCCGGGGCTGGTGCGCGTCGTGCGCCGCGGAAATTTCGTGGCCGTCGTGTGCGAGCGTGAAGAGCAGGCGATCGAGGCCGCGCGCAAGCTCCGCGTCGAGTGGTCGAAGCCCGCGCCGATGTTCTGGACCGGATACGACGGGCTTTACGAGCTGCTGAGGAAGGAAAAGCCCAAGGCGACAAAGGAGGAGGGCAGCAAGGGCGACACCGAGGCGGCGCTGAAGATGGGCGGGCGCGTGGTCGAGGCGCGCTACGAATATCCGTTCCAGTCGCACGCGTCGATGGGCCCCGCATGCGCCGTGGCCGACGTGCGCGATGGCGGCGCCGTCGTGTGGTTCGGCGGGCAGAAACCGTATCCCATGCGTCATGCGCTCGCCGACCTGCTGAAACTTCCCGCGGAAAAAGTGCGTGTGGTGTGGATGCCGGGTCCGGGATCGTATGGAATGAATGACGCCGATGACTGCGCGGCCGACGCGGCGCTCATCGCGCAAGCCGTGGGCCGCCCGTACGCGTGCAATACACGCGGGCGGACGGAACCGGATGGGACCCGAAGGGCCCGCCGGTCACATTCCACATGCGCGCCGGCGTATCCAGCGACAACTCGGTTTTCGCGTGGGACTACGAAGCGCGCGGATTCTCGGGACGCGTTCCGCAGCAACGGCACCGGAGCAAGCAGGCGATACGCTCGCCGGGCAGCTCGCCGGCGGCTTCAAGGCGAAGAACTCCGACTGGCCGCAATTTCCCGCCGAGTCGTATGGCTTCCCGAACGTGCGCAAGGTGAGCCACACGATCGATTGGAATCGTTCCATGCCCACGGGATTGCGCACCGCGCACCTTCGCGATCCGGACGGCATGGCCACCTGTTTCGCTTCCGAGTCCTTCGCCGACGAGATCGCCTACGCGACGAAGATGGATCCGGTGGATTTCCGCCTGCGCTATATCACCGACAAGCGCGAGGCGGCCGCGGTGAAGGCCGTCGCCGAGAAAGCCGGCTGGGAGAAACGCGTTGGGCCGAACCCACGCTCCGGGCGCATCGTCACGGGTCGCGGCATTGCGTACGCGCCGCGCAACCGTTCCGTCGTGGCGATCGTCGCCAACGTCGAGGTGGATACGCAGACGGGCCAGTATCGCGTGACGCGCTTCACCTGCGCGCACGACTGCGGCTTCGTGGTGAATCCCTCCAACCTGCGCGGCACCATCGAGGCGAACCTCATCAGGCCATGAGCCGCGCGCGCCACGAGGCGGTGCGCTTCGACGAGAAGCGCGTGCTGTCGGTGGACTGGATCACGTACCCGATCGTGGACATGACCGAGGTGCCGGACGCGATCGACATCGTCATCCTCAATAACAGGCCCGAGGCGAGGTCGCTGGGCGCGGGCGAGCCGTCGTCGCGACCGGTCGCGGCGGCGATCGCGAACGCGCTCTTCGACGCGACGGGCGTTCGCCTGCGGCGCTGCCCGCTCACTCCGGAGTCGCTGCTGGCGGGACTGAAGGCCTAAGCGCGGCGTGCGCGTTTCATTGAACGGACTCCGGCGTAAATAGGCCGGATGAATCATATGTGTGCGCGTGTTGCGCCCGCCGCATATAAGCGACGGCTGAAACGCGCGGAATAGATTGACAGCGTCGTGACTTCGTCGGTAGTTTCGGTGTCGGCGAAAACGCCGCATCGATCAAACCCATGGAGGCGCATCCAATGAAGCGACTGACCCCAGTTGCCGCCGCTGTACTCGCCCTGGCCACAAGCCTCGGGGCGACAGTGGCATTCGGTAAAGATTACGTAATCGTCACCAAGGGACAGGGCGTGGGCAGCACGAACCTGGACCAGGCCGTCGCCGCTGCGGGCGGCACACTCACGGGAAGGCAACAGGACATCGGCGTCGCCTTCGCGAGTTCGGACAATGCCGGCTTCGCCGCGACGCTGATCAGCGACTCGCGCGTGCAGGACGTGGTCGAGGACGTGATCGTTCCGTGGATCGATCCCGCCGCTGTCGTTGGCGACGCGGAATCGGTCGCGGCGGTCCCGGCCGAGGCCGCGCCAGGCGCTGCAGGTGGAACCTGAAGGCGATCCGCGCGGATGTCGCGCACGACAACGGCGACCTGGGCTGCGGCGTGAAGAGGGCGCGCGTGGCCGTCGTCGACCAGGGCGTGTATCCCACGCACAACGATCTCGCGCCCAACCTGAACACGGGCCTCAGCAAGTCGTTCGTGCCCACCGAGCCGGGCTTCGCGTTCGTGGTTCCCGCGGGAGCGCACGGCCCCGGTGTTCAGCCATGGCACGCACGTCTCCGGCATCATCGCCGCGCCCATCAATGGCATCGGCATCGCCGGCGTGGCGCCGTGCGCGGAAATCGTGAACGTGAAGGTGCTCCAGTCCAGCAACGGAAGCGGCGCGTTCTCCTGGGTCATCAACGGCATCATGTACGCCGCGGGACCCACCGTGCAGGCCGACGTCATCAACATGAGCCTCGGCGCCACGTTCGACCGCATCAACCAGGGCGGCGGCGGCGCCGGATCGCTCATCTCGGCACTCAACCGCGCGGTGAACTTCGCCACGCAACAGGGCACTCTGGTCGTGAGCGCAGCGGGCAACGGGGCGTGAACCTCAACTCGCGGCTTTGGTCCGTTCCGGCGCAGTCGGGCAACGGCATCGCGGTTTCGGCGCTGGCGCCGCGAGGGCTACTTCAGCCCGTTCGGCAGCACAAATACCGATCTGCCCGGCCTCGTATACGAACATCGGCCGCTCCGTCGTGGGTATCGCGGCTCCCGGCGGCGATTCCGCTTATCCAGGCAACGAGAACTGCACCGTGGCCGGCATCACGCGCGCGTGCTGGATCTTCGACCTGGTCTTCGCGCCGGGCGCGGTGTTCGGCGGCGTGAGCTTCTCGTTCTTCGCCGCGGGCACGTCGATGGCCGCTCCGCACGTCTCGGGCGTGGCCGCGCTGGTCGTGGGCAAGTACGGCAAGATGTCGCCGGCCCAGCTGACCGCGCGCCTCGAGAATTCCGCGGTGGACATCCTCAAGCCGGGCGCGGATGACTTCTCCGGCAAGGGGACGCCTCGACGCGGTGAACGCTACGGTAAGAAGTAGTCGCCTCAAGGAGAAACGGGAGCCTCGGCTCCCGTTTTTCTTTGGAGATCCGCGAAATCACTCCGGCGTGATCTTCGCGTCCTTGATCACCTTCGCCCACTTGTCGGTCTCGGACCGGTAGAGCTTGCCCATCTGGTCGGACGTCATGGCATCCGGTCTCGACGCCTTGCTCGCGCAGCCGCTCCTTCATCGCCGGCGACTCGACGATCGCGGAAATTTCGTGGTTCAGCCTGTCGACCACGGGCCGGGGCGTTCCGCGGGAGCAACGGACGAATACCAGGTGACGACCTCGTAGCCCGGCACCGTTTCCGATGAGCGTGGGAACGTCCGGCAGCTGCGAGGCGCGCTTCGGGCCCGAAACGCCGAGCGCGCGGATCTTGCCGCTCTGGATGTGCCCGAGCATCGACGGCAGCGCATTGAACATGAACTGCACATTGCCGGCGAGGAGATCCGTCGTGCCCGGCGCGCTTCCTTGTAAGGGCACCTGCACGGCGTCGATGCCGGTCATGAAGTTGAACATCGACCCGGCGAGTCCCTGGGTGGTGGCGGCGCCGAGCGAGCGCGTAGTTCAGCGAGCCGGGTTTCGCCTTTGCGAGCGCGATGAATTCCTTCGTGGTCTTCGCCGGAACGCTCGGGTGCACGACCAGCACCAACGGCGTGAAGCCGATCATCGCGACCGGCGTGAAATCCTTCAGCGTGTCGTACGGGTGGTTCTTCATGAGCGAAGGCGTCATTACGAGTACCGGCGTGGCGAGCCCGAGCGTGTAACCGTCCTTGGGCGACGCGGCGACGGTGCGCATGCCGATGGTGTTGCTGCCACCGCCCTGGTTCTCGACGATCACGGGTTGCTTCACGCGCTGCGACAGCTCCTGCCCGACGAGGCGGGCAAGGATGTCGGCGCCGCCGCCCGCAGCGTAGGGGACGACGATCCGGATCGGCTTGGAGGGATAGTCCTGCGCCAGTGCGCAGGTGGATAGAAACAGGAAGGCGAGGAAGCCGGCGAGGTGTCTGGTGGTCATGGATCGATATTAACGGACAACGGTTTTGCGAACTGTGATGCTCGATCGGCGATCAAACGGCCATGCGAAAGGACCCGGGTCCGGCTGCCCCGGCCATCGCCGTTCGCGGCGAAGGCGATCAGGTGGCGCTCGGTGTGCTCGATATCCGCACGGTCGTTGAGGCGCGACGCCGCCTTGCCGATTGGCTCCGGGGGCCGCAAGGCACGCGCACTCGATGTCCGGGAAGCTCGAGGGGCTCGATACACCGGGGCGTTGCTCCTGTGCGGATTGCGCGATGACGGCGTGAAGCTCACCGGGCTGCGCGATGAGCACCGGACGCTTCTCGATCTGGTCGGCGGCCTGGAGATCAGAACCGCTGCCGAAGGCGCCGCGGGTCGCTCGTTGGCGCGAGATCGTGATCCGGGTCGGCAAGGGCGCGGACGATTTCGGGCGCGACTCGCTCGCGGTCATCCGTTCATGGGCCGCGCCGCTTCCGCGGTCGGCCAGGCTCTCGTCCATCCGGACGCGCCTGCGGCTCGCCTCGATCTCGCGCCAGGTCGCCGGAGACCGGCATCGATGCGTTGCCGATCATCGGGCTGCTGGCGGTCATGATCGCGATCGTCATCGCGCTACCAGGGCGTGGCGCAGCTGCGCCCTACGGCGGCGAAGACCTCACCATCAACCTCGTCGCGGTGTCGGTGCTGCGCGAGATGGGCGTGCTCATCACCGCGATCATGGTGGCCGGGCGCTCGGGATCGGCGTTCACGGCGGAGATCGGCGTGATGAAGGCGCGCGAGGAGATCGACGCGCTCGAAGTCGATGGGCCTGGACCCGATGGATGTGCTGGTGGTGCCGCGGCTGATCGGCCTCGTGATCACGCTGCCGCTGCTCACGTTCTTCGCCGACGTGATGGGGCTTGCTCGGCGGCGCGGCTGGTCTCGCAGTCGCTCCTCGCGCATCTCGCCGGTGCAATACCTCGATCGCGTGCACCACGCGGTCGACGCGAGCGATCTGTTCGTGGGCCTGGTCAAGGCGCCGGTCTTCGCCTTCGTCATCGCGGTCATCGGGTGCATGCACGGCCTGCGCGTGCGCGGCTCGGCCGAAAGCGTCGGGCAGGAGACCACGCGCGCGGTGGTCAAGTCGATCTTCCTCGTGATCGTGCTCGACGCGCTGTTCTCGATCCTCTTCGAGAGGCTCGGCCTGTGAGCCACGCGCGAATCCTCCTCCGGCGCGACGGGCATCGTGAACCGCTTCGGCACGCAGGTGGTGCACGACCAGCGTCGACCTCGAAATCGAGCGCGGCGAGATCATCGGCATCGCCGGCGGCTCGGGATCGGGCAAGTCGGTGCTGCTGAAGACGCTGGTCGGGCTGCACCGGCCCGATCGCGGCAAGGTCGCTGATCGACGGCAAGCCCGTCGAGTCGCTCGACCGCGGCCGAGCAAGGCGTCCTCATCGGCGTGCTGTTCCAGCAGGGCGCGCTCTTCTCGTCGCTCACGGTCGCGCAGAACATCATGCTGCCGATGCGCGAGCACACGCGACCTCGCGCCCGCGGAGCAGCGAGAGCGATCGCCGCGATGAAGCTCGAGCTTGCCGGGATTGCCGCCGACAGCGGCATCAAGTTCCCGGCGCAGCTCTCGGGCGGCATGGTGAAGCGCGCCGCGTTCGCGCGCGCTCGCGCTCGACCCGCGCATCCTCTTCCTCGACGAGCCGACCTCGGACCTCGATCCGCTCACCGCGAGCGGCATCGACGCGCTCGATCCGCAACCTCAGCACCGGAGCCTCGGGCATCACCTTCGTGATCGTCACGCACGACCTCACCACGCTCTTCACCGTCTGCGGGCGCGTCGGCCTGCTGGTCGACGGGAAGATCAGCGATCGGCACGGTCGACGGCTGCATGCGCGATCCAGGCAGCCGTGGATCCACGAGTTCCTGCCATGGCCCGCGGGCGCAGCGGCGCGATGAGCGCAAGGAGCGACAAGCCATGGAAACCGGATAAGCGCTACTTCATCGAAGGCCTGTTCATCATCGGCTCTTGCGATCGCGCATGCGGCGCTCGCGTTCGTCTGGCTGGCTCGCGCAGCCGGCACAACGCGACGACGTCGTCTACCGGATCCACTTCGCCGAGTCGGTCAGCGGGCTTGCGCTCGGCGATCCGGTCAAGTTCCACGGCGTCGACGTCGGCACCGTGAAGGCCATGGCGATCGACCCGACCGACTCGCGCCTCGTGCAGGTCGATGTCCGGCTGCGCAAGGAAACGCCGGTCAAGACCGATACGAAGGCGAGCCTCGAAGCTCAAGGGCATCACGGGCGTGGTCTTCATCGACCTCACGCCCGGCAGCTCCAATGCTGCAAGTCTCGCGTCCGCCACGCCCCCGGGCCAGGTACCGGAGATTGCGTCGGAGAAGAGCGTCCTCGCGATCGTCTTCGATGAGCTTCCGAAGATGATCCTAGAAACTCTCCGCGCTGGAGACCAAGGCGGGCAAGGTGGATGACAGACGTGGGCCAGGTGGCGCAGGAAGTGAAGGACAATCCGCTGGTCAAGCTTCGGCAGCAAGAAGAAGGACAAGAGAAAGTAAGGTAAAAGCAGGCGGAGCCCGCGCGCTAGGGGCCACTCCTCTGTCCTCGTCTTGCTGGTGCGTGTGCGTGTGCGCGTGTCGGCGGGCCCGTTGGCCGTGATCGTGGTCGTTGCATCAGCTCCTTCGGGACGTCGGGGAACATCTCGCGCGACGTCGGCGCCGCGCCTCCCGACCCATTCGACGCCGCCCTTCTTGCGCGCGGCGGACGAAGAAATCGTCCCACGTAGAGCTTCGCAGGATCGCGCGCGACCTCCAGGCGCTGGGCGAGGGCGGCGAGCATCGAGCTTGCGGATGCGCCGGCCGTCCCATCCTTCGCACAGCGCCGCAAGCTCCGCGATGCCGCGCCGCGATCCTGCGGCGAGCGGCAGCGAGCGCCGGCCATTGCACCGCGAGCTCGCCGATGGCGCTCTCGAGGATCTTCGCCGATGGTGTCGCGGTCGGGCAGCGCGAAGCGCATCACGAGGTCGGCGCGCGACAGGAACGCCTCGTCCACCGCTTCGATGAAGTTGGTCGTGGTGACGAAGAGCACCGAGGGCAGCGTTCTTCGCGATCTCGTCGATGCCGAGGCAGCACGGCATCGGTCGCGCGGTGCACGTCCACGGGGTTCGCCTCGAAGGACGCCGTCGAGCGGCGCACGGCGAAGCTTTCGACCTCGTCGATCAGCACCACGGTGAACGGACGGCGCGCGGCGATCTCGGGCACGGTCTCGGTCGAGCAGGCGCGTCACGTTGCGCTGGCTCTCGCCCAGCATGTCGCTCGGGAACGCGTGCGGGTTGATCTCGACGAGCGTGGTGGCGCCTTGGCGCGCGAGCGCGAGCGCCGCGACCTGCGCGAGGCCGCGCGCCATCGTGGTCTTGCCGGTGCCCGGCGGGCCGGCGAGCACGATGAGCCCGTGCGGCAATCCCGACAGCATCGAAGCTTGCGGCCGTGCTGCAGCACGAGCAGCGCCTGCGCGAGGAGCCGCTCCTTCACCTCGCGCGGGACGATGATCGCGTCCCAGTCGCGGTCGTGGTGCTCCGCGGGCAGGACGTGCATCGACAGCACGCCGGGGGCAAGGGCGGCGCGTGTCCGGTCCATCACTCGCCCGGCCGCTTGTCTTCGGGCCACTGGATCTGCGACAGCTCCTGCATCGAGACGCAGCGTGTCCTCGGCTTCCTCGAAGAGCACCATCGGATCCATCAGCGCGCGCATCGTCTCGAGGATCGAGTCGAACATGTGGATGCGCACCAGCCGGCACTGGTTGACCGGGTCGTCGTTGAAGTGCTGGTGCCAGAGGAAATGGTCGACGACGATGAGGTCGCCCTTCTTCCAGCGGTGGTGCTCGCCCTTGTCGGGCGCGGTGCCGAGGAAGCTGTGGCCGTGGCCCTCGACCACGTAGAGCCACGCCTCGCCCGGATGGCGGTGCAGCGATTGGGTCTTGCCGGGCGCGAACTGGATCATCACCTGCGTGAGGCCCGAGGCCTCGTTGCCGATGGCGCGGTCGTTCAGGAACTTGGTGCGCGTGCCGCGCGGCGTGGCGAGGATCTCCTGCTCGTCGTAGGGCGTGTGGATGCGGCCCGAGCGGCGCTTCTTCGCCTCCTGCGCGAGGCGGCGCAGGCGCCGTGCGTAGGGATCGTCGCCCGGGTGCCGCCGGAGAACTTCGGCCGCGGCGGGCAGGTCGGCGAACGGTCTCGTGCCCGGCATCCTCGATCAGGCTCATGCCGAGCGTCCACGAGCGTGGGCTCGGACGAGTAGCTCATGAAGCGGCCGGGCCTGGTCGCCGTCGTTGCCGTGGCGGTGCCAGCTCCACGCGGGAATGTGGATCGCGTCCCACGCCTTCCAGTCGTAGCGCACGCCGTCGACCTCGGTCCAGCCGCTGCCCTCGACCATGAAGAGGATCGCGTCCCACGAGTGGCGGTGGATGGTGGTGGCGCGTTCCCGGATCGACCTCGTGCACCAGCGCATCGAGGCAGCGTGTGGGGCGGTCGCCGTCCCAGCCCATGTAGACGCCGGTGCGCAGCCCGCGCGCCGTGGGCACGCAGCGTCACATCCTCCTCGCGGATCACGCTCTGGCGATAGTTGCGCCACTCCTCGAGGAACTCGGCGCGGCGCTTCTTCTGGATGTGGTAGTGCGTGGTGGTGGTCTGGGTTTTGGTCGTCATGTGAGTCGTTCTGCTGGATATGGAACAGTGTTCCATTTGATTGCCCGCCCGGACGAGTTCAAACATAGAATGCGGAAGACGGTCAATTTGGCCCGCAATCCTCTGATGACGCCCTGCGCGCCGTCCGAAGTGCGCTTCCGCGCTGCTCGCCTGCCTGCTCGTCCCGGCGGCGCCGCCCAGCGCGGCGAAGAACGACGAAGTATTCCGTGCTATCGCGGCGCCGATCGCGACGCGCGGCTCGTGGAGCGCGCGAAGCAGGAAGGCACGCGTCGTCCTCTATACGTCGCTCGCGCCGACCGAATCGAAGCCGCTCGCCGAGGCGTTCGAGAAGAAGTACGGCATCAAGGTGGAGCTCTGGCGCGCGCTCTCGGACAAGGTCGTGCAGCGCGTCGATCACCGAAGCGCAGGGCAGGCGCCACTCCGTGGACGTGGTCGAGACCAACGGCCCGGAGATGGAGATGCTCGCGCGCGAAGCTCCTCGCGCAGGTTCTATTCACCCTACATCGCCGACCTCCCGCCCGACGGCGATTCCGCCGCATCGCACCTGGTTCCCCGACCGCATGAATTTCTTCGTCGTCGGCTACAACACCGCAGAAGGTGCAGCGCTCCGAGATCCCGGCGACCTACGAAGGCTTCCTCGATCCCAAGTGGAAAGGGCGCATCGGGCATCGAGGCCACCGACGCGCGAGTGGATGGCGACCCTCATCAAGAAGTGGGGCAGCGACAAGGGCATGGACTTCTTCCGCAAGCTCTGCGGCGATGAAGCCGGACGTGCGCAAGGGCCACGTGCTGCTCGCCGAACTGGTGGCCGCGGGCGAGGTGCCCGTGGGCCTCACCATGTACAACAGCAACATCGAGTCGCTCAAGAGGAAGGGCGCACCGATCGATTTCGTTCCGGTGCAGCCGGTGCGTCGCGCGTCCCGCAGGGCATCGGCGTGGCGCGCAATGCGCGCCGCATCCGCAACGCCGCGCTCCTGTTCGCGGACTTCGTGATCTCGCCCGAAGGACAGCGGCTGTTCGAATCGATGGGCCGCGTGCCGGCGAGCACCCGGGTGAAGAGCGAGCTCAACAATTTCCCGTTCACGATGATCGAGCCCGCCATCGGTGCTCAGGCGAAGCCGAGAAGTGGGAGAAGCTGTGGAGCGGCTTCTTTCTCACCAAGCAGTAACCAGAAACTCAAGGATGCATGGCCCATGGATGCCCTTCCCACGCACTGGCTTCTCGCTGATCGCGGTGGTCTTCCTGCTGGGCGCTGAAGCACGGCCTGGACCCCGATCACCTCGCCGCGATCCGATGGGCTCACGCGCTTCAACGCCGCCAGCGCGGCCGCGCCTGTCGCGCTTGGTCGGGGTTGTTGTTCTCGGCGGGCCACGGCGTCGTCGTGACGATCGGTGGCGGTGGCTGGTGGCGACGGTGGCCACAGAATGGCGCGCCCCGGCAGTGGCTCGAGCATGCGGGCACCTGGATCTCGATCGCGTTCCTCTCACGCTGCTCGGAGTGGCCAACCTCGCCACTGTGCTGCGCACCCCGCGCGGCAGAGTGGTTCAAGGCCGGTCGGCCTTCGCAGCCGCATCTTCGGCGCGCCTCACGCGCGCGGAGCACCCGGTGGTCATCGCGGCGGTGGGCGCGGCCTTCGCGCTGTCTTTCGACACCACGATCAGCCAAGCGGTGCTCTTCTCGATCACCGGATCCAACCCTCGCCGGCTGGATGTTCGCGGCCTCGCTCGGCATCGTGTTCACCGCCGGGATGATGGCCACCGATGCGCTGAACGGCTGTGGGTGAGCCACCTGGTGCGCTCGGCCGACCGCACGGCGGCGGCCGCCGCGCAGCGTGATGAGCCTTGCGATCGCCTTCACGTCGCTCGCGATCGCCGCGCTCGCCGCGGCGCGCCACTCGCTGCCGTCGCTCGACGCAAGCGCTCGAGGGCTGGGGCGTCGCGCTCAGCGCCGCGGTGATCGTGGGGGTGGCGGGCGCCTATGCCGCCGCCATGCGCCTGGCGCTGCGCCCGGCGTCGAGTGGCAGAGTCACGCATTCCGCATAAAGAATGTCGGACCTCTCCATGGAACGAATTCCCAGAGCCGAAGCCGCGCCGCATGCGGTTGTCCTCCGTGGCCAACTCGATACGCCTCACCAAGGCGTTCTCGGAGAACGAGTTCGAGATGGGCATCAGCGCGCTCGCGACTCGCCTGGGGCTCGCCAAGAGCACGGTGCACCGCCTCGCCACGACGCTGGTGGAGTACGACATCCTCGAGCAGAACCGCGAGACCGGGAAATACCGGCTTGGACTGGCGCTGTTCGAGCTGGGCACGCTGCGTGCGCCGCAAGATGGACGCGTGCCTCGGAGTCGCGCCAGCAGATGTACTGCGCTTCGCAGAGATGACGGGCGAGACGGTGCAGCTCGCGGTGCTCGACCACCTGAGCGTGCTCTACATCCGCATCCTCGAGAGCCGCCAGGCGGTAAGCGATGTCCACCATCGCCTGGCTCGCGCGCGCCGGCGCACTGCACCAGCGTCGGCAAGGCGCTGCTGGCCCATCCAGGCGCGCCGGAGATCGTCAAGCAGGTGATCGAGAACGGCCTCATGCAGCGCTACACCGCCAACACCGATCACCGATCCGGCGGCGCCTCAGGAGGAGCTCGCGTCGGTGCCGCGCCGCAGGGCTTACGCGATCGACGACGAGGAGATCGAGGTGGGCTGCGCTGCGTCGCCGCTCCCGTGCGCGACCACACCGGGCATGTGATCGCCGCCATCAGCGTGGCCGCGCCCGGTGCAGCGCATGAGCAAGAAGAACGTCCAGACCACGGTGCCCGCCGTCGTCGCGGCGGCCGAGGCCATCTCGCGGCGCCTGGGCTACCTGCCGTCGCTTTCCAGCGCCCACGCCCTGGCGAGTGAAGCATGCCGTCAAGATCGAGGAGGGCGCCGAATTCACCTGCGGCGCCGACGACGACACGCTGCTGCGCGCGGGGCTGCGCGCGGGGCTGGGCATGCCGTACGAGTGCAACGCGGGCTCCTGCGGCACCTGCAAGGTGGAGCTCCTCGAAGGAGCAGGTGTCGTCGCTGCGGCCCGATGCGCCGGGACTTGCCGATCGCGACCGCGCCGAAGAACCGCGTGCTCGCCTGCCAGGCGCGCCCGCAGAGCGATTGCACCATCGCGGTCTGCGCTTCGCGACGAGAACGTCCCGGTCCACCGGCCGGCGATATTCTCCGCGCCACGCTCGCCGGGTCACGCGCGACCTGCACCCACGACATGCGCGAGTTCACGTTCCAGGCGCAAGGAGGCGCCCGGCTTCCTGCCCGGGGCAATACGCGCTCTTCTATCATGCCGGGGCTCGACGCGCCGCGCACCTATTCCATGTCCAACATCGACGACGGCAGCGGCCAGTGGCAGTTCGTCGTGCGCCGCGTGCCGAGCGGCACCGGCACCGTCACGCTCGTTCGACAAGGTCGCCGATCGGCGCGCAGATCACGCTCGACGGCCCGTACGGGCTCGCGTACCTGCGCGCCCGACAGCCCGCGCGACCTGGTGCTGCATCGGCGGCGGCTCGGGACTCGCCCCGGTGCTGTCGCTTGCGCGCGGCGCGGTCGCCGAGCCGCGGCTCGCGGGCCGCAAGATCCACGTGTTCTACGGCGCGCGGACGAAACGAGACTTTGCCGGCGCCGCCGAGCTCGCGCGTTGCCCGGCTTCGGCAGCCGGATCACCTTCACGCCGGTGCTGTCGCACCACGGGGACGATCTGGTCGAGACGTGGGATGGAGCGAGGGGGCTTCGCACGAGATCGCCCTCATGATTTCGTGGGCGAGCGCTGCCCGAGTTCGAGAATTACTCGCCGGACCGCCTGGATGGCCGAGGCCGTCCAGAAGATGCTGATCGAGAAGCGCGTTCCCTATCCGTGCGAGCAATACGTAACTGAACGAAGTACAAC
>ERZ1370068.10521-contig-9212_pt1 | contig 35562 bp, 62 predicted proteins | sample MGYA00561227_ERZ1370068 | MGnify/ENA primary metagenome ERZ1370068 (study PRJEB38410, sample SAMEA6850437) | metagenome | study: Metagenomic assessment of the ecological functions of the soil: analysis of the soil microbiota associated with the... | reverse complement strand
AGTTACGTATTGCTGGAGCGGCGGCTGCTGTCGAAACTAGAAGGTTGATGAATCGACACACATCGATCACCTGATAACCAGTTCGGGGCTGGCACGTGGCAGAGCTGATGACTGCGCTGTTGACGCTGGAGATGTCCGGACCGCGTGAGGCGAATCTGGCCTCGGGAAGAGCTTTGTGAAGAGGCTTTAGGAATCGAGTTTGAGTTCAGAGTTCAAGCTTCAGCTTGCCAGCCTTATAAGTTGACTGCGACTGAAGGAGTAAGGTTCAGAGTTCAGCTTCAGCTTGCCTCGAACGTTAACTCCGACTGGAGGAGCAAGCTGAAGCCTGGACCTCAATACAGAAAAATCGCAAATGCTTGACACGATAACTCCTCGCCCGAGGCTAAAGTCGATCATTTGAAGCCATGGTCGTGCAAGCTCCTGATGTTTGTGTAAAGTCGATCTGAACGGATAGTCTGAAAGTCATGGCAAAAGCACTTGTAGTAGTCGAGTCACCCTCTAAAGCGAAGACGATAAACAAATATCTTGGCTCCGATTATCAACGTCATAGCCTCGGTTGGACACATCAAGGACCTGCCCAAGAAGGGCATCGGCATAGACTTCGATAACAACTTCGAGCCGACCTATGAGACCATTCCAGGCAAAGAGAAGGGTCATCAAAGAGCTCAAAGTCGGCTGCCGAGTGTCGAGCACGATCTACGTCGCGACCGACAACGATCGCGAGGGCGAGAAGCCATCGGGTGGCACGTGCAAGAAGAGCTCAAGGGCACCGGCAAGAATCAAAAGACATTCCGCCGCGTTCTATTCAACGAAATTACAAAGGCGGCTAATCCAGGATCCTTCAGCACCCGACCGACATCGATCAGAATCTCGTCGACGGCGCTCAACAGGCCCGCCGCCTCCTATCGCCGATCGGATCGTCGGCTATCAGGTCAGCCCGCTGCTGTGGGACAAGGTGAGGCGCGGCCTCTCCGCCGGCCGCGTACAGTCCTGGTCGCGCTGCGGCTGGTGGTGCAGGCGCGAACGGGAGATACTCGCCTTCGTATCGACTGGAGATACTGGACGATAACGCGCGAATCTGGCGGCTGGATTGCCTCCGGCCTTCGATGCGCAGCTCATCCGAGTTGAAGAGAAGAGCCTCAAGGTCCGGCGATTTCGGCGAGGATCTCAAGAAGAACGAGATCCACATCAAGGAAGAGAAGCAGGCCAACGATACGTACGCCGATATTCAGCGCCAGGACCTTCGTCGTTTCGTCGGTCGCCACCAAAGAGAAGAAGCGGAATCCGGTGCCGCCGTTCATCACCTCAAAGCTCAACAGGAGGCCTCGCGCAAACTTCGCTTCAATGTGAAGAAGACGATGCAACTCGCCGCAGAAGCCTATGAGGGATTTCGACATCGGCACCGAGGATCCGGTCGGCTTGATCACTACCAGCATGAGAACCGATTCGATCAGGTGCGCCGACTCGGCGCTCGTAGAAGTGCGGGGATCTGATCGGCAGCCAGTTCGGTCGCGGGCTATCTTCCCGAAAAGCCCATCTTATACAAATCGAAGAAAGATGCTCAGGATGCGCACGAGGCGATCCGCCCGACCTCCCGTGCTGCAGAACGCCCGATTCTAGTAGCGCCCTATCTGAGCAAGGATGAGCATACGCTGCTACGAGTTAATCTGGCAGCGTATCGTTGCGTCGCAGATGATGCGCCGCACTCTTCGATCCAGACGACTATCGACATCAAGGCCAGGCAGAGCGCTACGTGTTTCGCGCCACCGGGCTCGGTGATCAAGTTCAACGGTTTCCTCGCGGTATACGAAGAGGGTAAAGATGAGAAGGACGAGGAGGATGACGAGCAGTCACGTAATCTGCCTCGAGTAACGCAGGGCGAGCAGTTGGCTCTCAACAAGCTCAACCCGGATCAGCACTTCACTGAGCCGCCGCCGCGTTTTACGGAAGCAACGCTGGTGAAGGCGCTGAAGAGAAGCGGATCGGCCGGCCGTCTACCTACGCGTCGATCATGACGGTGATCCAGGACCGCGAGTATGTCGAACGCAAGGAAGGGCGCTTCAGGCCGACCGAGCTTGGAACGATCGTCAACGAGCTGCTGGTCGCGAGCTTCGACGATCTGTTCAATGTCGAGTACACGGCTCGACATGGAGGCGGAGCTGGACGAGATCGAAGAAGGCAGCGATGGTCTGGACCGACGCGCTGGCTGAGATTCTAGGCGAAGTTCACCAAGGACCTGACGGTCGCGCAAGGAAACATATGCGCGACGTCAAGCGCCAGGAGATCATCACCGACGAGAAGTGCGAGAACTGCGGCTCACCGTATGGCAATGAAGTTTGGCCGCTATGGTCGATTTCTCGCCTGCACTCAACTATCCTGAGCGCAGAGACCACCCGTGACCTGGCGAAGGCCAACGATGAAGTCGGCGAAGATACATCGCCGAAGCTGCGTGAAGAGATTTGCGATGAACCCGCGGCAAACCGATGCAGGATGAAGCGGGCGCTTTGGTCAGTTTCTGGCCTGTACCGGCTACCCCGACTGCAAGACTACAGAAAGATTCAGAAGGGCGGCAAGATCTCCGCGCCGGATGTTGTGCTCGAAGAGTTGTGCCCACAGTGCAGTAAGCATCTGGTACTCAAGGAAGGCCGGTTCGGTCCCTTCACCGCCTGCTCGAATTATCCAACTTGCAAATACATCAAGCAGGAGATCATCGGCATTGCCTGTCCGGAATGCGCCGGAGATCTGGTGGTGAAGCGCGGAAGCGAAAATCATTCTACGGCTGCTCTAATTACCCGACCTGCAAGTTCGCTGTGTGGGACAAGCCTGTACCTCCAGTCCTGTCCCGACTGCGGGGCCAGGTTCCTTGGTCGAGAAGGTCAAGAAGGACGGCGAGCGTTATCTCGATGTGCCGGAATGAGGAGTGCAAGCATAAGGAGCCGCTTTCCCGAAACGGCCGGATTCCGAGGACAACGCGGCCTGATTCCAGGGTTCGACCTTCGACCGTAATCGGAGCGCCCTGCCTCTGAACCGCACGCCTCTATAGCCTGGTTTTTGAGTTCAAGCTTCAGCTTGCTCTTTCAGTCCGCAGTTAACGTGAGAAGGCAAGCTGAACTCTGAACTCTGTTAGAGAGATCCCTGCAGAATGACGAAGCAACGAGTAACCATCCTCTTTTTGGTTTCCTGCTCGCGGTTGCAGCGCTTGCCCTGTGCTTCATTATCTTCAAAGCCGTTTATCGGGGCCTTGCTCAGCGCGGCCGTTATCGCAATCGTCTTCTTTCCCGTTCAGGCGAAGATGGTGAAGTGGGTTCACAGCCCCAGCCTGGCTGCTTTGCTCTCCACGATTCTGGTGGTGTTGGTTGTGGTGGTGCCTGCCGTAGGTATTGGAGTTGCAATCACCGAGGAAGTCACCGATCTTTACCACGAGCTTGGGGAGCGGAGTTCGGATTTTGGCGGCTGGAGTCCGTGGCATGTGTCGGAGCTTCTTCGCAGGCCCCTGGATTGGGTCGGCAAATACGTTGATCTGTCTCCAGATCGACCCTCGCGCGTGGCTCCTCACGCCGGCTCCAGCAGGTGGGATCGGTCCTTCATCCTGAGATAGGGTTCGTGCTCGGCAACATTACCTCGTTCTGATCAATTCTGTCATTGCGCTCCTTCACGCTCTTCTCTTTCTTTTTAGAGAGGGCAAGTCGCTGCGCAGGAGAGTGGCTGCGTTGCTCCCACTCAAACCAGAACAGGTGGAGCGTCTGTTCAAGCGGGATCAACAACACTATTATCGCGACCGTATACGGCGGACTTGTTGTCGCCGCTGCGCAGGGAACGCTGCACCGGTCTGGCGCTTGCCGTCCTTGGGATGCGCTCGCCTGTGTTGTGGGGAGTCGTCGCGGCCTTCTCTCTCTTTTGCCTCTGGTGGGGTCTGCGGTCGTGTGGGTCCCGCGGCTGCTTTGCCTTACGCGACCGGTCACTGGGTGATGGGCGCTGCCACTGGTTGGCTGGGGCGCCGGGTGGTCGGGACGATTCGACAATGTCCTTCCGAGCCAGTGTTGATGCGCGGCGTGGTCCAGATGCACACACTGCTCATCTTCTTTTCCGTATTTGGAGGCGTGCGCCTTCGGGTTTCTCGGGCCTGTTCGTTGGCCAGCGGTTATTCTGGCAGTCACGATCTCACTTGCTCAGTATGCTGAGGGATGAAGCCGATGACGCGCCGAGCGGAGAGGATCCATCAGCGGTTGGCCCCATCCCGGGCCGACGGGACCCTCGGCTGGCCCGTTTTCGCTCGGACAGACCCGAGGAGGCAGTACGGTGCTCGAATGATCTCATTTTGTACGCACGGCGTGTAATTGTGGATTCGGGCCCGGGGGTTCAGGTCTGTCTCGAACCCGTGCACCTTCGATTTACCATAAGCGGACCCCATATGAAAATATTGTTGCCAACGCCGGGGGAATTGTGGTAAAAAATAATCACTGACAGCAGCAATTGAGGTGCCTCACCTCAATTCCTGAAGTGAGCGGAATGGTAGAGGACGAATGCTGGATGTAGATCTCGTCCTCTTTTTTTTCTTCGTTGCCTCGGGCAATTCCGGTCGAGTTGAGACTGCCATCGGTCAATAACTGGCGGGACTTTACACTCGATAAGGAATGTCTTCGTTGTTGTGAGCGCCCGGCGCGAGAACTCTCTCAGATCTGCGAAACCCACTCCGAACTGAACTCGTCGACAGGGATTGTGATTAGAAAACGAATCCTGACCGACCTCCAAACCATAGTGCAACATCCACAAAGGCTGAGGGCTTCCTGCAGGGTTAGTGATTGGCTTACTAATTTTTTACCAATGCTAACGAAGCGGGGACCGGATAGCGCCGGCTACGAGCAATGCCCCACATTGATCGGGGAATGCCAATATGCCGGGCTCAGGTCACCCACCTGTTGAAAACAGGTTCAAAGTTAGTAACCCACACGGCTGAGTGGTTGCCCTCCCACCTACCTCCAATCAGCCCGCAAGTCCCATCGGCCTCGATTAGTGCCCGCGCCGGTTCTGTGGTTTAATATTACCAGAGTGAATGAAGGAGGATAGATGAGAGTCATTATTCTGGGTGATGTTGTCGGTAAGCCTGGGCGCGATGTGCTTCGGGACTCCCTCAGACAACTCAGGGACAGCCCTCGAAGCCGGAGTTTGTAGTAGCCAATGTGGAGAATGCCGCAGGCGGCAGCGGAGTAATAAGAAGTGTTGGCCAGGAGATTCTGGACTCCGGAGTGGATCTGATGACGTCGGGGAATCACATCATACGATAAGAAGGAGGGCGTGCCCTACATCGAACAGGAACCAGGTGCTGCCTCGCCCCGCAAATTACGCTGCCGATGCCCCGGGCCGCGGCGTATGGTTGGGCTCGACACCGTCGGGAACTGCCAGTCGCCGTCATTAACCTCCAGGGGCCGACATCTCATGCCGCCCACGGATCTGTCCGTTCAAAGCCGCCGACCGGCTGATCTCAGAGATCGGTAATCGGGCCTCCGTGATAATCGTCGACCATCACGCGGACAGCCACCTCTGAAAAGATGGCGATGGGCCGGTATCTTGACGGAAGAGTCTCGGTAGTGGTCGGAACTCACACCCATGTGCAGACCGCCGACGAACAGATACTGCCTCGTGGTACGCGCGTATATCACCGATCTTGGAATGACCGGCCCGCACGACGGCGTGATTGGCGTTCAAACCTGACCTGGTGCTGACGAGGTTCTTAAGAGGAGTGCCGGTCAGGTTCGAAACAGCGACGCGCCGTGGGCGAATAAATGGAGTTCTCGTTGAAGTGGATGAACGAACCGGCAAGGCGGTAATGATCGGAAGGCTTGCCACGGCCCAGCAATGAAGGCAGTCATCCGCGATGCGGTAGATCGTGATACGCCCACATCACGAGGTGACCGCCCTCAACTCCACTTAATCGATGACTTGATAGCTGCTTCAAATGTCTTCTCGGAGGCGAAGTCGGCCGATCCCGATCGATTACCGAAGGCGGCGAAAACCTGATCGACAGTCCCTCCCGCACCCTGAAGAATCAATCCCGGTTGAAGCACTCAACGACGATCCTGTCTCTCAGCTCAGCCACGGCTCCAGCGTCGTTCGATCCTTGACGAATTCGATGCCTGCATCATCAAGCCAAGTCCCTCTGACATCGGCAATTGAAGTCTGTCTCTCCTTCATCTCGCGCAATCTCGCGAGAATGTAATCCCCGATCCGCGCCCCGTGGGCCATCACTCCGTTCTCGAGGTATCTCGAATGGGTCGCCATGCCGCGGCTTATTGCGACCGGATTGCCTCCGAATGTCGAAGCGTGAGCTCCAACAGTGCCAGCGCATCAGATCCTCGCGAGCGAGCGTCACTCCGAGAGGAAGCTCCTCCACCGATTGCCTTCGCCATGCAGATGATGTCCGGCAACAACGTCGAAATGCTCAATTGCCCACAAACGTCCCGTCCGGCCCATACCCGACTGGACTTCGTCGACGATGAGCACGATTCCATGCCAGATCGCAAATGCGGCGGAGTTCGGGCAGAAGTCCCGTGACGGGAACTACGTAGCCGCCTTCTCCCTGAACTGGTTCGACCACTATTGCCGCGCAGTCTTCGGGAGCGACGGTCGTTCTGGAAGATGGTCTCCTCGATGTAACGCGCAGCTCGAAGGCCCACGCTTTCACCGTCGCGGCAACCAGAGGAAAGCGAAGCGGATTCGCATAGGGTACGTGAGTTACGTCGAGCGTCTCGCGGGCCGAAGCCCTTTCGCTGGACCGCCCGCGAGGCTGTAAGCGACAGGGTTCCAAAGGTCCTCCCGTGAAAAGCGCCGCGAAAGGCGATGAACTTTTGCCGGCCGGTCGAATACATCGCGGCCTTTAGGCGCCTTCCATAGCCTCGGCCCCCGAATTTCCGTAGTGGACCTTCTTCAAGAAGCTTCCCGGAGGTAACCTGGTTCAGCTTCTCGGCAAGAGCGGTCTGATGAGGGTAGTAGTAATCGGTGCCCGATATGTGTGTGAACTGGGCTCGCCTGGTCCGCAATCGCCTCGGCGATCTTCGGATGGGCATGGCCGAGCGCCGAAACCGCCACGCCGGCGTTGAAATCCAGGAACGTGTTGCCGTCCACGTCCTCGACATGTGGCCCGTAGCCGCGCTCCATCACCAGCGGGTAGCTGCGCGTATAACTGGGCGAGATGTACTTTGCGTCGCGTTCGAGTATCGCTTTGGCCTTCGGTCCGAGGCAGGGCAGTCCGGATCTCGGGCAGCTTGAGTTCAAGAAGAGTCTGCGATGGCGCCTCCTTCCACGAATTGATGCTGGGAAGAACAGGTCTTTAGCTATTAAGATGAGCTTGGATTGGCTAGCTGCGGAAAGGGGAGCGCTAGTCGGCGAAAAGGTCTCTTCGAGCATGAAATGGGGAGCGTGTCATTGTACGACTTCATTGATTTCGTTGCCTCCCTTTCTGAGATTGAGAGGATTCTAGCACGCGAGAGATGGGGAGATCAAATCAGGGTCTGGAACGGGATTGAGGATTGCGGAATGCGAATTTGACGAGACCCAATCCGCTCTCGCTTCCTCCGGACGACCAGTCGCATCGGGAAGGAGCTAAGAGCTATGCGCATAGATAAAGACCGAAGGAGGCGCGCAGTCCTTATTGCCGGGATCCTGGGATTCATTCTGGGTTCGTGTGCCTCTCGTGGATTTGATTTCGTTCAAGACGGGAATGCGTTACCAGTACGGCGGTCAGAATTGTCTTCACCCTTGGGGTTATTACTTTGGTTCTTCTGCTCGCAGGAGCAAGGGAGAAGAAGTCGTTCTGGATCTTTGGTGGCAGTTCAGCTGGTTTTGCTCACTGGAATATTGATTGAGACGTTCACCGATGCGCGGATTACACAGGTAAAGATGGGAGGATGAAACGAGCGGTGAACGGTTCCGCGCGATAGGTTCGGCGGCGCGAAACACGCGGCGAACGAGGTGAAACGAAGAGGAGTGTTAGTGTTAACGTCGGAACCTGGCAAGTCAGCGCGCAGTGGAAGAGAGGAAGGCGTTGGTAAGCCACAGAGCAACGATATCAGTCGCCAAAATCATTCAGAGGCGGAGCCAGAGATATTAAGAAGGTGCGCGCCGTACAAGAGACACAAATGAGATCAGTGAGCGAACAAACAATTCGATTAACTAGTGCGAGGGAGATTAGAAGTCTGTGTGAGCAGATTGCTCGTGAGTTTCGTCCGCAAAAAGATCATCCTCTTCGGCTCACACGCTTACGGCAAGCCGCAATGGGATTCAGATGTTGACCTCCTGGTGATAATGCCGTCTCAAGGGGACGCCCCATAGACAGGCGATCAAGACTCAGAGCAAGTCGAAGCGCCGATGGCGCTCGATTTGCTGGTTGTACGCACAGCAGGTATCACGTCGATTGGCGATGGGAGACTTTCTATCGCGCGAGATCCTGGAACGTGGGGAAGGTCCTTTATGAAGGCAATCACCAGAGAGTGGATCAGTAAAGCGGAGGGTGATTGGAACGGCTGCCGGCGTCTTATACCGCCACCGCAAAACATCCGAAACTACGATGGAGTTTGTTTTCACACCCAGCAATGCGCCGAGAAGCATCTGAAGGGACGGCTCGAGGAAGCAGGCATAGCGTTCGGCAAGACCCACGATCTGGCTAGACCCTTTGAGCTTGACTCAGACGGTGGAGCCGACCCGACGATCCTGCATCAGGACGCGATCTCTTTGACTGACTTTGCGGTTGACTATCGCTATCCAGGAAGTTCGGCAACGAAGACGGACGCCAAGGAATCCCTCAAGCGATGTGGAAACATGTGCGAGCGTAATTAGAAGGCATTTGGGCTGAGGTCCTGACTCTCATCCAAACACTTTGCACACCACAAACTTCAGGGTGTTGAAAACCTTCCGCCGCTTACCTGAGGTAAATCGCTTCGACTGTTATTTTCAGGTCGGAACTAACAGCCTATGACCACAGATCCCAAACGAAGCAGCCGCGTGGTCTCAATTTGCAGGAATACTGGGATTCGTCCTGGGGTTCCTGCCGCTGGTGGCATTGACTTTCTTCTCGCCAGGACTTGCGGTCGGAGGGCGTGCGGGGGTAGCAGTCTTAGCCTTTGCCGTCATTACTTTGGTTCTTTTGATCTCAAGAGCAACACAGAAGAAGTCGTTCTGGATCTGGCGGCAATTCAGATCCTGCTCACCGGAGTATTGATCGAGACATTCTCCGATGCGAGCCTGTACATCGGGACTTAGGAAGACTGACCTTTGTGCGCGCCGTTGTGATGGAGCATCCGGAACGAGCGAGCGCCGTTGTCCATTATTTGCGCCTTGTTTCTCGATCGTGTCTGTCTATGCTTCGCCCTGCCATTCGACTATGAGCTTCGGCTCGCTCCTTTGAGATCTGGCTCAGAAGGCTTCCCTAACAATCCTCCCATCAGGGTTATCTCCACCCTCGCGTTGGTCGCCGTCATACTTCAGTTCAGCTGTCGACAGCAAGTACCTGTTGACCATGATCGCCATTCGAAGAAAACAGTCCGTCATCATCGCTGTGAACCCAGTCGTAACCCAGGCGGCCATTGAGCTGCGTTTCATTGCGTCCGCTTTGAGCCAGCCGCATTGCCGCGAGCGCAGTAAGGCACCGCCAGCTGCGCTCGGCCGTGGCCGACCAAAACGTTCGTCGCAGCCTAGCCAGCCGACTCGGTGCATCGGCGTCATAGACACTGGTGCGCGCGACCCGCCGGGTAACTGTCGCGAGAGAGCAAGGCCGAGTGAATGTACGGTCGCCGCCTCTCACTTCGACACCGGCGGCTAACTCCTTACGAGCGATTCGCATGCAGGAACTCAACGGCCTCTGGGGTCGGCTTTTGCCTGCATCGCAGAACCTGGCGTGCGGTAGAAGACAAGGAGATCAGGCAATGACGAGTGTCATTGCCAGTCCCTGTTTTAGTCCGTAGAGGTCATGAGGCACTCCCTCACAGAGCAGCTGTCTCACGGTAACATTTCGGTTCGGCTTCTTACCACTCTATGTGGCTGGCCACCCTGATTACCGCCCGCCTTTGCGTTGCCGGGATTCACCCAGGCGGGAGAGACCCTTTTCCTGATGCGAAGATGGAGGCAGTGTGATAGGTTGAGTCAAAAGCCTGGCCATCGTCTATTGCCGGATTGCCATTATTGCTGTGGGGCACTGAGACCGACAGGCTGCCCTCACACGACCCGCCTTTGACTGTCGTTCGCGGTGAAGGCAATTCCGTAGACTCTGCCATTGCCATCTGCCGTCGCGTTCGGATCGAATAGACGCGACTCCTGTGCCAGCTCCGGCGCCGTCGCCGGCGCTGGAGACTGGTTCGTCCTGCGTATGGCATTGATCGTGATCGTCACCGCGTCGCCGTCCGGATCGGTGATTCCTGTTACGGCTAACACGTCAATGGAAACCATCTTGTGATTGGGTGGCCACAGGTTGATGTTGCTGGTCAGCATCGCGCTGCAATCCGGCGGGTGATTCGCGACGCCACTCAACAGTCAGAGTTTGAGTCGCGCTGTTTGTGTTGCTCGCGATGCTCGTGCTCGTCGCCGTCACGGCAATGGTAACTTCAGTGCCTTCCGGAGTCCCTAACGGAACGGTGACATCCACATTGACTCCACCTCAGCGCCGGAGGCAAGTGTCACAAGGCTTGGCTGGACGCTGCTGATGAAGCCGCGGTTATCTGCTGCCAGTATTTGGAAGGTGTCATCCCCGCCAAGGTTGTGAACCGTAAAGGCCAATCTGGTAGCAGCCCCCACCGGGAGATTGGACACCGTGTTGTTGACCTTCACGCCACGGACCTGAGCTGAATAATGATGAGAAGAGCCTCTGATACGCGAGGCCTGTAGAATCGAGTCCGGTTACCGCGACTCTCGAATGGCTGGGCGGAGGCCCGAATACCCCCACAAACTGGTCGGCCGCTGCATCCGGATTGCACCCTGGGCCAGGGTAACGGGCTGATGTCGTCGCCGGCCGCCGTAATGAGTTTGAAGTTTGCGGTCGCGAAGGGACCAAAAAGATTAGCGAGGCCGTCTGGTCGGTATTGCAGCGGCTGACCGGCGATCGCGAAGAGGCCCTCGTGCTCCGGGACGACCGGTCAACCTCCACGAACTGGAAACTGTTCAACTGGATTGGGCCATTGGCGCGCGCCTCGACCGAAAATGTGCCGGAGCCACTGACCTGCAAACGCCAGGCTCCCGTTTCGGTGCTGCAACGGTGATTACCTTCCTGAACTCAACTCGGTTATGGTGACGCCGGGATTGCCCGGTACTACGGTCGCTCGCGACGGCCGCAGGAGGTTGATCGGCCCCTTAGAGTCTATTGAAACAGAGAATGTGGCACTCTCAACGCTTGAATCGATCGGCACGGTAAACTCTTTCGAACCGCCGCTCAAGGTTCCGCCCGCGGATGACGGGAACGAGGTTGCCCTTCAGCTGAGGCCTTATGAGACTGAATGTCAGGCTCGCTTGGCGGGGCTGAGGAGGAACAGTTGACTCCCCGTCTCCTGAGCTTCTCTGATATAGGCCGGATCGACCTGGGAGGCAGGAGCCGAACAGCAGGGGAGTGATCTGAATCTGTTTAGCCTGCGCCGCCGCTATTACGCTTCCGGCCAATGATGCGTCTTTCGAACTTGCATCGGTGAACAGGTACAGCCTCGCGTCATTTTTGACTGGCAGCAACTGCAGCAGGAGTCCTGTTTGAGATAACTCCGACAGTCGCCGCCCCCGGAAGCAGACAGCCCATTGACTGCCGCCAGAATGCGCTGCATCCGGAGTCACAGAACGCTCCACCTACGCTCGGATCATTGAAGTCCTGTAAGAGTACTGTGCAAGGTTCGTCATCCATGCTCCCGTACGCTGGCGACGATCTGCGCCACCTGTCCCTTCACGCTGCCGATGATGCCTCCCATGCTCCCCGTCAGTATCGATCACCATTCCGAGAGTAGACTTGATGTCCATCAACGCTTTGATTGCTTTTGCGTTGCCCGCGACACCCGACGCCGTCGAGGATCTGATTGAGGAAGTCCTGAGCGTCAGCTGCTAACGATCTGGCGGCGGTGTAGCCGGTTCGACCTCGCGTCAGTCCTTGTTGAGACCGGATGAGCACGCCATGGGGATTCCATGCCGGCATTTTCCTGCTGGGGGGGACGCAGAGCGGTATCTTAAACCATCCCGAAGTCAGAGAAGTCAAGTCCGCTGCCTCCCAGCGTCCCAGCGTTGGACGGGCAGGTGGTGACTGAAAGCGGCAAGCCGCCGTAAGCTGATCTGCCGCCGCGAATCAATTCCTGCGTTTCCAAGTTCTACCCAGTTGCTGTGTGCGTAGAAATCCTGGAGCGTGTGTAACGCGCCGCCGAGGTCCTTTTCCGAGGCCGATGCACCATCAGGGGAGGAGGCTGTGATCTTGGAGATAACGTTCGCCCTGAGGCTTGTCAGTCTCTGCCGTCGCCGATGAGAATGACTCATCATCGAAATCGAATTCGGCGTTTCCCGACAGGACAGGCAGTCGGTGTCTTTGTTGGCATCGCGATCTGCTGGATTGCGCGGTCAGAAACTTGAGAGTCTCGCTGCTTACAGTTCCCTCGGTAACCTTGAGGCCTCGCTCGTGACACCGGTGCCCCGCGTCGTTCGGCTTGAAAGCCAGCGCCGGCCGGAGGGCAACGGTCTGGATTACCATCGACGCTATCACAATCCGTGTTAGCAGAGACAAGAGCGCTTTTACCTTTTCTTCTCATCAGAACCTCCTCAGCGCAAGAAGCGCTTGTTGGATAAAGACAAATGGATCTCAGATGATCCGTCAGGCCGAGTGAACACTTTGCTACCCGGTGAAGATGCCCGCTCTGTCTGTCGGCGGCTGTCCCCCCGAGTTCGCCGCCCAGACCAAACTCCGTTCAAGTAAAATCAGGTTCTCGAGCGACCGTTGATAAGCGCTCTGATAACGCACTCATCGATCATGGCGTCTTCCGCGAGACCGCTAACCATGAAAGTTGCAAACCGTTTCTGGTGGCTAAGTCGAAGCTGGACACCATCTCGGCGATGGAGCCGCAGGAGCATTCCCGCTCACTTTGCCTGTTTTATGATTGGACAGCGCGAACCGTATCACACAAGTCTCTCTCATTGGGAGTCAAAACTACTGTCGCCGGCAGGTAGGCCGATTCGTGTTTTGCAGTCACAACAGCGAAAGCCTTCAATAGCGCCGCACCAAGCTCCACTGAAGCAGGTCATAAACGCAACAGAACGGTGTTGAGCGGGTTGAAATTCGGCGTGAACTCGTTGCTGAAATGCGGCGAGTGAGGACGTGACGGGTCATCCCATAGGACTCCATCTGCGCGGTAGGACTCCCATCACCCGGGCTAGTCGCCGCGCGTAACGTTCCAAGCTCTTCGAAACCATCTGGGTGCAGCCCGAGGAGGAATCCAGGGACCTGCATGACTCCATGCCAGGATTCACGCTCACCTGCAGGTGAATCTTCTTTGCACTTATCCTCAGGTCATCGATGAACCAGCTCTACGCACTTACCCCGTCGGAACATTCCGGTTGCACCGTCTGGCCCTGCCAGAAACCGGCTTGATCTTCTGACCACCGCGAACTCAAGTCCAGGCTGATGACTACTTGAGAAAGACGCCCGGCTTGCCACGCGAGGCCATCCACGCCGAGTCGGTTGCCCGTAAGTGGATTGTCCGAAGCACGGCGGTTACTTTGCCGTCATGCCCGCCCATCGATGGCACGAGACCCCGAATCCTGCCACGTGGCTCCGCCATCAGTTGAGACCTCGGTACTCCTCCGTCGAACCCCGGTTCAAAGTTAAAGATGCGAAAGAAGGTCAACCGCACCTGACCGGCATCATCCGGAATAAGTGGCTTGCTTCTTCGCTTAAACAGACTCGACGGTAGGGCAGTCATCGCCGTCTGTCCTCGCCCGGATCGACCGCGTGATAAGAGCTGTTGCCGCTGGTGCTGACGCCAGTGGCCACCGCAAAGCACCTATTCATTTTCCATTTGACCCGGCCGCTATCGTAGGACGTCGTCCCCCAGAATCACGTTTTGTGAAGCCTTCACGTCCACTCGCAGCCGAACCGGCAGCGTAGAACTGCCCGGGAGCTTCGCCAGATCGTGGCGCAAGTGAAACTCGGCCGCCGATCCGCGCCGCGAGACTGGATGGGATTCGAGTCGCGAAGGGCGAAGAGGGCTCGCCGACCCGCCCGCTTTGGAAATAACGGGATACGACGACGAAGCGCCTGGGGCCTGCCAGGTATGGTCAGGGTGGCTGCGAAATTGCGATCGCCCTCGGCGGAACCGGACTGGTTTACCACTCGTGATTGAGATTAGAGAGGCGGATTCGCCCGGTGTCAACGACGCGTCGACTGTCCCTCCTGGATGTGTCACTGGTTGCGCCCAGAGGGAATTCCTCCTTCCTGCCTCATCAATTGCGAGCACGGGGAAGCGAGGCCTCGCGGCCGGCGGCGACGACGACAAGCGCGAAGTCTCTGATCGAGATCGAGGCCATTTCGGGCACCCCGTGCGCCGGCTATGACGGTTGGCCGGACTACGCACGACGAAGAGGTCCCTGTGACGCCTGCGGGAAGTCGCACTCCCCTGTGTTGTCGTTCAGAAAATCGAGCTCCCCCGCCCGGCGTCGAATACTGGTCCCGAGAAATGATTGGTGCCGCGATAGGTGACGCCTCCAACAGTGACTTCAAGGTACTGAGCTGATTCTACATAAGGCGCATTGGAGAACTGAGACGCCCGGAGCATCAGTCCGCAGCGATCGCGAAACTCCGGGAGGGTCAGCCACCATTCCGGTTATCTCGAAGGGTGGAGCCTCGCTTCGCGTGAAGGTACGCGTGCTGCCTGATCGTAAAGGATGCGATCGGTCGTTTCGAACATTCGGCCGAGGTTCAGCAATCCCCACCCCTGGTGAGCGCCCGGGGCTTACGGTCTGCCGTTTCTGCCGGTCACGTAGCTTGTCGAGTTCACCAGCGGGCTTTCACGAGCGCGGCACTCGGGCGCTTCCCAGGCGATCGCGCAGCCACTGAAACGCAAGCGCGGCCCCCCGGCGACGACCGGAGCCGCCTGGCTCGTCCCGCTGGACCAGGTGTAAGGGTCTGACCTGAGGGGAAGTAGCGATTGCACGCTCCGAGTTCCTCCTCAGCTTTGACCGCGAAGGTCGGGTCCTGCGTCGCGGCTCCGATCATGTGTGAACCTGGAGCGACGAGATCAGGTTTGCTTGGCCATCCTGGACAGGACCGGATGAAGAGAAGTCGAGGACGTCGAGCGCGTTATCTGCCAGAGTAGGACCCGCCCACAGCCATCGACCAGTGGACTGCCATCGGAGTTGGTAGCCCGAAAGCCTCGCTGGCGCCCACCGCGATTACATTCTTGGCGGCCGCGGGCATGCTTCATGGAGGCTGGAAGTTCCGTCCCGTCGTTGCCTGCGGAGAAGATAATGATCAGCTCCTGGCTGCCTGGTGCTTCCGCATCGGCGTCACGTACTCGAGCGTCGAAGAACCTGCACTCGTCGGAGTACAGGTTGCAAAACCGGAGTCCCCACTGCACACGCCCCAGCTATTGTTAGTGATGCGAGCACCGCCGCGATATGCCGCCGACAGGAAGTCGTTGTAAGTAAAGTTCTGTCCGGAAATCTCCCCGATCGTTGAACAATTTGGACACGCCGATTTGCGCGAAAGGGGCGACGCCCAGGCCATACTGGAAACCCGCGCGAATCCCTGAATGCGCTGCCCGGTTGTTGTTGAAGCCGTCGCTACGATCGAAGCGTTCAGTATGCCATGTCCACAAAGGTGTCGTGGGCTGGCAGAGGTTTGGTTCGTTCGGGTGAAAAGAGAAATCGGATGAGAAGTCGTGGAGGTAGGAAAGGCGAGTCGAACCCGTGCCATCGCGAAAGTCCGGATGCGTCTGGCTCTCAGTGGCCGCGCCTCCTGTGTCGCTGATGTCGACCGCCGCGAAGTCCATGGGTGTTCCAAGTCCAACCGAAGTAAGGAACGACAGAATCCAGGAGTCGCAGGCTGGCTCACGCGGATGTTGTTGATGGTCTCCACCGAGACCGCATTTGCCACGATCTGATTCGCACGCTCGTCGTGAAGCGTGACTTTGGCCCACGGCTCGATCCGCAATGAACATCTGGAATACGAGCCACTTCGGGCGGCACTGCTGTATAGACTCGATGGAGCAACCTTATGTGTGAACAGTATGGTGGCGCTTCAAACTCGGGCATGAGTACTTGTGTGAGACATTGAGGTTGCTCGCGCCAGTGTCTGTCCCGCGTCGGGCAGAATCGACGATCTCTACGGCTATAGGAATCTGTTCAATCTGAGTCGAGTTTGATTCCGAGGATCGAGCTTATAAGCCGGATGAAAGGGGCCCTCCCACTGCACTGAAGGGTCAGAACCTCAGCCACGCGCTTCAGGCGACGATCCTCTGAGAGCGGGTCGCCCAGATGAGAAAGCTGTTGTTGGGGACGTAGGAGATGATCTTTTTGCGCCGCTTGCTTTGAGATTCGCATCGCGTCCGGAGTTGGAGGACCACGCGAGTTGAACGAGGTGAAGCGAGCTCGCCGTGGAGTCAGCCTGTCGGAGGGCCTGGGTAACCTGTGGGGCAACACCCGACGTGTCGATCTGACCTGCCTTGAGCGGGACCAGGTTCATATCATCGCTCAAACTGAACTCGCTCGAGGGTGGCTGAGTCAAGCGACTCCAGTGTTTCGTCGGTCACGCTTCAATCAGACTGGAGGAGGGGCAGATCCCTCACTCGCCGATCGCCATGAAGACAGGAGATCTGCTCTCGAGTTCGCCGGCGCCTCGAGGAATGAGTAGCTTGCGTAGCCTCCCAGGACTGCGATGGGAGAGCGCGTTTCATAGCCAGCCTCGGCTGCCGCTCGTCTCTGCGAGATTGAGCCTCTGTCGGTCCGGCCGCCCAGCCGTTGGCGGTCATTGTTTGAGGAAGTTGAAAAGGCGCCAGTGAGGGCGAGCATCAACAGAGATGACGTGACTATTGAGGCCCTCGTGATCATAGCTTTCATTCCAGGATCTCCCTTGCCGTGCGTTCCTGAGGCGCTGCGCACGCTGGATTCCAGGCGTGTTTCGACAAAGCCGGCACCGAAAGTGGCGTCGCTCGACCCGGACTATGCCAGAAGCGCATTTCAGACTGACAATAACTCTCATCGAATGTCTCAATCATAGTCAAGCTGGCAGAGATCAAAGATTAGGTAGTCACGAATTAAGACTTCTTCGGATGACCTCTGTCTAAATTGGCGTCAAAGAGGTTCGGGGCGCAGTATGAGGCAGGCGGCATAGCTGAGCTGGATCATCGAGTTTGAATATTAGAGACTGGCAAGTGAGGTTTACGGTGGACGTATTTAAGAAATACATATCAACAGCAGCCGGTTTGATTTTTGTTGTGAGGGTCGCTTGCGGCTGTGGAACCGATGCTGGTCGAAGCCAACGAACTCGACAGATCGACGTCGCGGAATTGCGCTGAAACTGAACATTCTTCGATAGATGTCTCCGAGCCGAGTAAAGACGCCCCGGAATCCGGCCCATGGACAAACAGCCTCCGCGACACGGTTGCAGTCTCGCGCTTCGCTTCCTTGCCTGACATTCGGCGCCTTAGGGCCACCCACTCTTTCAGGCCAACTCCGCAGATGCAGACCACCTCTCGAAAGACCCTCATCCTGCCATCCTGGAACAGGACAATCTGCACAAGATAATCCCACTCGAACTCGTCTCACCGTGTTGAGTGTTGACTCTGGCTGAGGTGTATTCACCCGTGGTCAGAAATCTCGCACAGCGATGAAGGCGAATACATATGAACGTGTTTGCTGGAGAAAGCGAGAAGGCGGCTGATGCCGCGCATAAAAGTAAGGAGAATCAACATGAAAACATTTGAAAACAACTTAGCTACCATATGACGCAGACGAAAAACGCGAAGGGCTTTGCTCTTATTGAACTTCTCACGGTCGTAGCGATAATAGCTATTCTCATCGGGCTTCTGCTCCCGGCTATTCAAAAGAAGCGCGAAGCAGCCGCCGCCGTAGAGGCTACGGCCAACGTGCGACAAGCTGGCTGATGCGGCCAACTACTACCATACTCGGCAGGGCCAGTTTCCACAGAGTCTCGCCCAGCTTGTGCAGTTCGTCACATCGAATCCTTCTGCCGGAATTTCGATCGACCCACGATTGGCTTCGGGAAAGATCAACGGCTATCTCCTACGAGATCGAAATAGCGGCATTTCCGGACGTTTGCATAATAGAGGCAGAGCCAGAATTCCCCGGCATCACCGGGTCACAAACGGTGACGGCAGCCCTCGGCACGAGGGCGGGGGTGAAATCCTGACTGACTTTTGCGACTCCGGGTTCGGATGAAGCGCGGGAAGCGATGTTCAGCCGAATTCGCGTCAAGGCTGCCGAGACGGTGGTCAGGCTGCTTAAGCAAGGGTTCTTTTCGACATACCCGCCGAAACTACAGGCGCGCTCGTTCGTGAATGACGCGACTGTATCAGCTAAGTGGATCTTCGCCGAGACTGTGATGGATCGGGACGGCGACGGAAGAATCACGATTGACGAGATCGAAACTATGATGACCCGAACCTGGACAGTGCACTGAAGGGTCTGCTGTCGGAATTCATGGACTACACCGATGATGCTTTGCATGTTTGAAAGGCTGAGTGAAGCGGCGAGCGCCAACATCGCTGTTGAGCGCCGGCGAGATCGAACTCGCACGCGGCGATCAGCCGCCGCTGATCTCCTACGACGGGCTTTGCGTCCGCCTTACAGCAACGATGATCTTCAGCGATGGATTGGGTGTCGACCATTCGCTGTCGGCGGCAAGTTGGAAGCCGCGGAAGCCGCCGAAACGAGCGGAAGCCATGGTGGCGCGGGACAAAGCGGTCAACAGCTACAAGAAACTGGTCAAAGCGAAATCGGGGCGGTCGATAACCCGCGCTAATGCAAAATACGCTCATTGGCGGAAAATACGGCGACGGGCAATTCTCCGGTTTGTTGGATGTTTTGACCGCTCAACCGCCCAGCGTTCCATAACAAAGTTGCTGCGGTCTGAGTTGACGCTCCGAGCGCAAGAAGGGGCGGGGAACACGAATTACACGAATTACACGAATCGACACGAATTATTCGTGATCATTCGTGCAATTAGTGTAATTCGTGTTCCCCGCCCCTTCCATTATCGAACTTAGTTTCCATCTTTAGTTGGATCCGGAGAGGGCACCCGTCTGTCCGCTTTATTGACAAAAGCCGGAACGCGCCCATCAGAATCGCCAAACCGGCTTATGCGTGGTCTATCGAATTCCTCAGGAGAGCACCTGATGCGAGACCTGTTTCTCGCGTCTATCTTCATAGCTTGTTGCACACCCGCGGCGATCGCCCAACAGAGGCCGCTTCTGACCGAAGACGTCGATGTAATCAAGCCGGTGTCATTCGCATCGAATCTGGATTCGAGTTTCTTCAGGACCAGCGATTTGCCGTCTCCGGCCTGCGCGGCGATCTGACAAGGATTGCGGATACCCGGTTGAGCTTCGGGATGGCATCCAACATAGAGTTTCAGATGCGAGTGGACTGTGCAGAACTTTCTCTCGATCGATCGGCACGGGCCTTCCGCAATTCCGTTGAGGCTGGGCGCCAACGCAGCCGATACAAACGACGTCGGCGATGCAAAGCTGTGGATGAAGATGAAGCTTCGGAACGAGTCTCGGAGAGCTCCCTCTGTTGGCTTCCGCTTCGGAGTTGAATTGCCAAACAGCGACCAGACTCTCGGAATCGGCACCAATACAACGAACTTCTATTCAACGGTGAATGCCGGCAAGCGGTTTCTGAATCAGAAGCTGAACCTGTTTGGCAACATCGGCCTCGGCATACTTGCAGGCGCCCGTGAACGAGTTCACCCAGAACGATGTGCTCCTGTACGGGCTCGCCGGAATCTACACGGTCTCTGATCGGTTCAACGTGGTTGGAGAAGTGAATGGATTTCATTCCACGAGAAAGCACGCGCCGCTGGGTACTGAAGACTTTTCTGAAGCGCGGCTGGGCGCTCAAATTCGCGCGCTGGGGTTCGATGGAACGCGGCTGGGTGTGTTCGGCTTGTCGAAGAATGCGCCGCGAACCGGACTGGTTCTGGGTATCACGTTCGACTGGGAAGCATTCACCCCAGGTCAAATAATCCGATCCAATCGACCGGCCTCTCGACAGTGGCACAGGCTTCGGTTTGTGTGGAGGCTGCTTACGATCTCAGAGGACTAAAAGGAGACTCAGTACATGCGGAAGAGCACAGTTTCAAGGGTGGTTCGGAGCGCGGTGCTGTCGTTGGCGATTTGTCTGTCAATCGCAGGCTGGATGACCGAGGGTTCGAGAGCCGGTGCAGGGACGGGACCTGTCGAGGGTTTCCGGGACCGACACCTCGGTGGCCCCGCAGGACAAGAAAGCCGAAGAAGTTTATAAGAATATACAGGTGCTCAAAGGAGTTCCGGCTTCGCAGCTGATGGGAGCGATGACCAAAATTGCGTCTTTTCTGGGAACCGATTGCGCGCATTGTCATGTTGCCGGTAGAGTTCGATAAGAGACGACAAGCAGCCGAAACAGATGGCGAGGACGATGTTCAAGATGGTTCGCACGATCGGCACCGAGTTGAGCACGAACAAAGGTCATGCTACACCTGCCATCGGGGACACACCGAACCTGAGCGGATGCCGGCGGAGATGAGGGCTAAGGCCGACGAGGAGAACAAAAAGGCAGACGAAGACAAGCGGCCGGTGGAGGAGGCCTTCAAGAACATTCAGAGCCTGAAGGGGATGACCGCCGGACGTTTGATGGCCACTATGAACAGCTTCACCAGGTCACTGGGAGTTGATTGCGCGTTCTGTCATGTTGCCGGGTGCGTTCGAGAAAGACGACAAACCCAACAAGGTGACGGCGCGGAAGATGCTGGCTATGACGGGAGTGGTTGCCAAGAGGTACTTCAACGGCAGAGGCCGAATAAACTGCTATACCTGTCATCGAGGCCAGAAAGAGCCTGCATCGATGCCGGCAGCCCAATAGGAAATGCGAAATGCGAAATTCGAAATGCGAAATTCCTTTGGCTCGGCTCTTCAATTTCGCATTTTCGCATTTCGCATTTCTTCCCCTCATCTATGTGGAAAGATTATCAGGCGTCGCATCGGATCCTGACCCTTGCTCTCTGACGACAGACCGCTTCGCTCGACGTAGATATGCTGCATCGCCGGACGTATCTGGATTGAGGCGCTAATTCCACAGGCCTGTTGTGCTCCAGAGCTTCAATGACTGCGTCTTCTACTTCCTGCATTCCTGACTCTTCATTCTCATAGCGGGTCACGCCCAGGGCTTCGCGCAGGAAGTTTTCCATCTGTGTCAGGGTGTTGCTCCGTATCACATGAACCTCAACACTTCGACCCCGAGCCTCGCGGAGTTTCTGCGACTGACGCTTGGCATGGGACTTCAGCGTCAGGAGCACGTCGGCGTCGTTCAGGTCGTTTGTCACCTTTGCGGCTACGCCCAGTTCGTGGATGGCGCGCTCAGGCGTTCACGGCTCAATGCATAAGGATATATTCGCAGCGCGCCTTTTTCCTGGTGGCGAGAGGAGACTCTTCCTCACTGTCGATTTCGGAGACGGTTGCGCGGGGCGAGGCTCCGGCTGCGTGATTGCGACCTGACCCCCTGGACGCCGCTCGCGCATCTCGGTGCCCGGGATGAAGCCTCGCAGCATCAGGTCCGCGGCTTCGGCGACGTCTGGATGGATCACAAGTCTGTCGGTGTCCTGGATCTCGATCAATACGTCGAAAGTGGGAGGAGCCTTGCGCTCGAGTACGGTCTTCTGGGTTCCCCGCCGTCGCGCCTCCTCGTCGGAGAGGGTGACCGGTTGAATGCCTCCCACGAGATCCGAAAGGTAGGGTTGATCATCAGATTTTCAAGCGTGTTACCGTGCACGGTGGCGATCAGCTGAACTCCTCGTTCTGCGATGGTACGGGCGGCCAGGGCTTCCTGGGCCGTGCCGATCTCGTCGATGACGATAACTTCGGGCATGTGGTTTTCGACGGCTTCAATCATTACAGCGTGTTGATGATCGGGTTCCGGAACCTGCATACGGCGGGCGCGGCCGATTCCGGGATGGGGGATATCGCCATCGCCTGCTATTTCGTTTGAGGTGTCGACAACGATGACTCGTTTCTCGAGGTCGTCGGCCAGCACTCGGCGCGGCTTCACGGAGCAGAGTAGTCTTGCCCACGCCCGGCTTCCCCATCAGCAGAATGCTCCTGCCTGATTCGACGATGTCGCGGATTATGTCGACGGTTCCGTAGATGAGCTCGTCCGACGCGGCAGGTCAGCCCGACGATCTCGCCGAGGCGATTCCGCATAGCAGAGATGCGATGAAGGGTGCGTTCGATACCGGCGCGATTGTCTCGAGTGAAGTTGCCGACTCGGCTGGCGACGTACTGAAGTTCTTCTCGTGTGACCAGGCTATCTGTGAGGTACGCTGCGTGTCCGGGTATCGAGCTTCGGGCTGACGACCGAGGTCCAACACCACCTCTATGAGCGACTCGATATTGCCGGCGTCGCTTAAGGCGTCGCGTACGTGTAGCGGTAGCTACATTCAACAACAGATCCAGATTGTCGGTTGTTAGTTTGTCGTTTCTGCTTAAGAGTGTTGCCATCTCGACTCCGGATTGCTCGGCAGGAGGGATTCTGCTGACGCTAATCCGAATCAGTTTACCAAGAAACATAGAAGAGGCGCAGCCACGAATTATCCGAATAGCGCGAATCGGCATGAAATTATTCGTGATCCATTCGAGCTATTCGTGAAATTCGCGGCTACTCCTGGGCCTGCGATCGATCGCGGAATGAGGGTTGCCTACACGAAAGGAGATTTGAACCTGTTCGTTTGTTCGCGCCCCCTTAGCTTCTTCTGAATTCACGGTAATGCCTCCGAAGTATTGACCGTCTTCCGGGTTGGTGTGCCTCCCGGAGACACAGCCCGTAGGGAAAAGTCTGCCGGACTTGTAACCATATGTTTCGCCAACGAACCACTCGCAACCTGCCCCGAGACCCGCGACAGCGCGGCTTCAGCATGATCGAAATGGCGGTTGTGCTGCTCGTAATAGCCGTCATCGCTGCTTTCGTTGTGCCGCAGGTAATCGTCTACTTGAAGATGTACCGGCTGGGAGTCGCGGCCCGCAACGTCGCCACGGCTCTGCAGCGCGCCAGGTATCCTGCAACGTCGGATAACAAGCGCGCGGGCATCAACATATCAGAGATTCAGCGCATAGACATGGAGTCGTATGACAATCGAAGGGCTGGCCGAGCCGCAGAAGAGAGGCGCCAGTCATCTTGCCGGAAGGTAGTAGCCATCGCTGACGACGCGCCCAGGAAGGTCGCCTTTGACGGCCGCGGGTGGTTACGCCGCTCCCCAGAGAGAGCCCCACTATTCGCATCAACGGCGCCGACGGATACTACACGGTCGTTATGGTATCGCCGACCGGGCAGATAACCATCTCGACTCGAAGCGTCGGTGAATATAGATCACGGTTAAGACCTAGGGAATGGAATCAGAAATGAGAAGGAACACCAAGGAATCCGATCGAAAACGAATAACAGAGTAATCGAGGCGTCAGAGGGCCGCGGCCAACAAGGCCTGACTCTCATTGAAGCGGTGATCGCATTGTTGGTCACGATCGTTGGACTTGTCAGGCCTCGCCGGCCTGTTCACAATCGCCATGGAAGACTAACGCGAGCTCGCGCAACATGACGACCGCGACGGTTCTCGCTCAGGACAAGCTCGAAGCTCTGGGTACGGTGACGTTTGCGCGGCTGGTTGACCCTGCGAAAATGGTCTCCAACCCGAAGGCGCACGGGACCGGACGACGCCTTCATCGTCGGCAGCCTGGAAGAGGACACGTGGGGAGGCGACGACTCGTTCTACTTCGACAAGATCATTCTTGCGGGACGGGACGACATCGAGCCGGAGGGAACGATCACCATTGTTCGACCCGACGGCACTGCCGAGACGGCGCCGGCCCGACGGGCACGATAGCCAACACAAATCCATTTTCCGACGATCGCATCAGCTACTCGCGCCGATGGGTCATCATGTCGAGCAGCGAATCCGAGCCGGCCGACAGGCGCCTGACCGTGGCGGTTCGGGTCGGGAGCGAATATGCCACCGAAGGCAGGGCGCCGGAACTGGTCGACCTCTACACGGTGCTTACGGGTCAATAGCCGGGAACAACAGGCCGGATCCAGGGTTTTCAAATCGATTGTCGCACGAAGCGCGGCGACTGTGGAGGAGCGGATGAGATCACAAACGCGAACCAGATGGACGAGCATTTCTTTGGACTGACTACCGACAACCCGGGCGGGCTGATGGGCCCCAGAGAGTCCGACAACGGCTCGAGACATTCAGAGCGGCTTTTCGCTGACCGAATTGTTGATTTCCACGATGGTCTTCAGCATCATCCTCGGTACGGTAGTCACGTTGCTGGTAAAGAGTCAGACGATCTTCCGCGCCGAACAGGGCGTGTCGGAGATGGATCAGAACGCCCGTCTGCTGATGGACTTTCTCACTCGCGACATCCAGCAGTCCAGGAGAACAGTCTTGGCCTCGGTCCGAAATTCAGGTCGATCTATTCCTACAATGGCACTGAAGGCAAGACCGATGAACTGACCGTCGTCTCGTCCGATACCGAAACCAGATTCCATCACGGGACTTCCATTCATTCCGGCGTCGGCAAAGGCATTCCGTGTAGCAGATCACTATCTCGAAATGGTCCCGAACGGAGCCGGACACCTTACGAGCGCCGACGTTATCGGTTCAATAGAGCAGGATGAGGAGTTCGTTGTCAGCTCAATGCTCGCCGATGGGGCCGTGCAGTTTGACTTTATCAAGGCCACGAGCGCGAAGCTGACCGACGACGGAAAGCTGGGCATCACCTTCGAGGCTGTCGGGCATCGCGGCGTTGATTCGACGATTCCATTTGGTTCGGACCTACGAAAATGGTGCATTTAGTCTGCGTCCGGTTACGATCAAAACGCTACTTTGTGGATCGAAGCACGGACCGCGACCACCCCTCGCTCGCATTGTCGGTTAATGACGGCGAGCCCATCGACCGTGGCGAGGAATATCGTCGCTTTTCAGCTTCGATACCTCGAAGTGAAAGATGGGGATGTGGACGGCACGTGGGTCACCAACCAGAGTCTGTCGCGCGAGAACAGCACCGTTGCCGTCGAAGTGACCCTGACCGGCAGGACTGAGATCGGCAGGCGATAAGAACGCCGAGAGGCTGGTTACGATGGCTAGCGTGATAAGGCCGAGGCGAATTCCTACGGCGATGATGTGCATTCGGCGCCTCGCCTGGCAACGGCACCCCTGGTCTCGGGGCGGACGGGGACCGGGAGGGGAACGGCGGCACTGGAAACGGCGGAGGCTTCCCAGGCGATGGGCCCTTTGGCGGTGATGGATCCGGCGGCAACGGCGGGGAAGCGGATACGGCTCTCGCTTCCGGCAATGGAAGCGGTTCTGGATCGCGTAACGGAATGGGCTTTGCACGAACCGCGGCGTCAACAGGAAACCCGCTACATCGGCGGGCCGCCAAAGCTGGGCCAGCGACTGAACGCGCCGCCGAAGTTCTAAGCGAGGATTCAAAGGGGACGGCAATGACGCGTGTCAAAGGAGACGACTTGAGGACCTTTCGACCCGCACTGTTTGGAGATGACTTATGCGCATGCAAGCTGCTATCGGTATAAGAAGGTTGTTGGGCGGGCCTGGAATCGAAGATAGCCGGCCGGGCGTTGGGGAATCCGGGCGGACCGCTTCGGGCGGTAACGAAGCGGGGAATAGCCCTGATCTCCGTGCTGCTGATAATGTCGCTGCTGTTGATGCTCGGCCTTGCGGTTACCTTCACGTCCGTATCGGATAAATTCATCACGTCCAATTACAAGAACATGATGAGGCGGCTTTTATGCGGCCGAAGCCGGAGTCAACAAGCCTGAATCGCGTCCTGCGGACCGATGAGTTCGTGCTCGCTTCTATCCCAAGCCCGCCCGTTATCGTTCCCGGCAACGCCACGGCTCAACCGCGAGAAGCCTTCATCGTGATGGCCGAGAAGCTGCTCAACAAAGAGAGGATTTTCCAAACCTGTCAGCCTACCGAACCAAGGTGAAGATCAAGGATTTTCAAGTGCCTTTTCCGGCCGGCGATAACAATCCGGCTCACGTCGGTAGTCGTGTAAAGCCCGTGAATCCGGCTTATCCTCCAACTCGGTCAGGTCAGAGCCATATGCGGTCTTCTACTCGCTTGAATCAGTCAGGGGAAGGAATCTCGGGCCTGAACGGCATGGTCACTCTGGTAGAAGAGGGCGTGATCAATTTCAAGCTGCTGGTCAAAAGCGATGGCGGTGGACTGCGCGTCGGGAGCTTTTCAGAGTACGCGATGTTCCTCGACAAGTTCGATCCGTATAATCCGGAAGGGCCGTTCATCTACCAGGGACTGGGTCGGGCGACCGGTTTGCTGGGCGCGTCCACTCCAATCAGCGTCTTGGATTTTGGAGCACTGCAGGCGGTGAGGACGCCCCAAGTTTTCCGGGGTCACGTCAGCCAGTCGTATCAGAGTGCCAGCTTCTATCGCTATGGCGCAGGCGAACCGCCCGCGCCGGTCGATGCCGGATTCCGAGGTAATAGACGGTGTGTTGGTTGCTCCGAAATTCCTCGCGGGATTTGAGCGCGGCGTTCCGCCGGTTCCGACCGCCGGGAATGCATTCGATCAGGCTCGCGCGGTGATTGACGGAGGGTTGCCTGCCCTTTCGGGGGCCCGCCAACGGAGGGCGAGCTCCGGCAAGTCTTGCGTTCCGCAATGGATTTACAAACCGCGTTGGCGTTGGACAAGGGCGCGGATCCCCTCTCGACCACTATCATTGAAACAGGGTGTCTACGTTCCCAGCGATGGCGAAGCCCTCACCGGGAGCGGCATATTCGTAATGGGCAATGCCGATGAGGTAACCCAGAGCGCCGATGCCTCCGGAAACCGTCAGACAATTAGGATCAGGCAGGGTACTCAGACTACCGTGGTGGTGATCGACATAGATGCCGGAACGACGACGGTCGATGGCGGCAATGGGACTCGCACGCTGAGAGGCATTCCGCTCGACCGCTCGCTGGGCAAGACGGACAGCCGCTCCGCCGCTTCGATCTACGTCTACGGAGATGTAAATGCGCTTCACGGCCCAGGGAGAGATTCTCACGGCCAGGCGATACCGGCAATCGATTCGAACTTTGCGGTAACCGTAACCGCGGGCGGGCACCCGAGCGGAAACCCGAGGGCTCCAGTATCCGGGGGCAGCGTTACGCTGACCGGCGATCTGACTTATGAAACACCAGTGGCCGACGCATCCAGGGAATCCGATCAACCAGGATGCGAAAGAACGTCCTGGGAGTCTTCGCATCCGGTGGAAACATCAACATTCCAGCAGACGGCCGCGCGCCCAATGACCTCACGGTGCATGCCTCGATCGCGGCGTTCGAACTAAAAAGACGCCGATGGCAACCCGGTTGTGGGGAGCCGACGGCAGGCCCTATGGCGGCAGGATCCAGATCCGACGTCCTGAACTATGCGAGGAACCCGAATCGCGGGAATTTCAATCTCGTTGGCGGCGCGCAGTCGAGTAACTACGATAACCTCGGGTGTACGACGGCCAGTGGCATGGTTACATGTACAAGGGCAAATGGGATGCTCGATATGACAATGGCCAGTCTCCGCCGTTCTATCCCGGTTATGTTGCTAGATACGGGAGGCCCGACAGGACTACCTGTCGCTGCGAGGCGCAGACGAACTTCCCGATGGTCGTATCGTTGAAGCGAATCTACTACGGCACAGTCCCGGCAAATCCGTAGCGTTGGAGTTTCCGGACAGGTCCACTCCGCAAACAAGACTCGAATTTGAAGGGCCGCTACTGAGCGGCCCTTTCGTCATAAGCCCGCTCTACACTCCGAGAAGTTTCTTAATTTTTGTTGTACAACTTTAACCCGCTCATCGAGTCCAACCACTCCACCGTTGATCACTCTGGTTATCTTCTTTATGTCTCCCACATCAGCCAATGGGTTTAGCTTGTGGCTGCTCCAGAACGCCATGCGGCGGATCGAAATGCAAGGTCAGGTTGCAGAAGTTTTCCGGGCCCCTCGACGAGGTCAATACCGAGACCATCACCACACGCCTGGTAGTTTGCCCTGCCGGTAATCTGGATAAACCCGCGACCCCGATATTTCCAACCGTCACCGCTGGCTTCAGGGCCATTCCCATTTCGGTTCCCATAAGTAAAATTGGCAAGCTTTTTCAGGGTTGCGTGCGTACTGTTGCGCCTTTGCCAGGTCCGGGAACCGGGCGGGCCAGAACTACTTTGAGTCTCTCCGCGGAGCTAACTCAGTTCCTCCTCGCGTTTGCTGAAGTTCTTCGACTCGTGAGCGGTCTGGGCAAGGAAGGCTGCCAGGCGTAACGGAGTGTTGATATCAAACTCCTCCATCGCCGCGTTTAGAGCTTCCCACATATTGGCGCCGCTGTTCGAGGCGCGAGCGCGGGCGCTATAGCTGCGAGTTGGTCGTCGCTGATCATAGACTTCACCTCATTGGTTATTAAGGGAGGTTTTGGAAAGAACATCTACAGATGTGCCGCGAGTATACGGCACGACTCGTACTCCAGGCCACTATCGTTTTTGCCGACGGGATGAAATGGGAGATGAGGAATATGCACAGACCGGATCCTAACTCTCCAAGCGGTTACAAACGAATTGATAGGTAGAGTGAATCACGCTTTGCGACGTTTGAGGTAATAGTTGTAAGTGTCTGCGACGTTCGAGGCGACGCTTCCCTTGAGTTGCTCAGCGGGGTTGCCTGCTGGTCCGCCAAAGGCCGCTGCTGCCTTCGCGCCCCACTCGTGTCATCTGAGCGCCCGCAAGCGATTTCAACCGCTCCGGCATAAGCGACTTCTGAACCTCTGCCAGGCTTGTGCCTCGCTCGACGGCTCGCGATGACGCTTCATTGAGTTCATCGATGTTGCAACTCCGGAAGAATCGGAGGACCGACTTTCCTTCTTGCACCGAGCCGTGTCCTGCCACCACGCGGTCGAAGTCGAGACCCTCGAGCGCCGTCAGAGTGCGGGACCAATCGTCCGGATAGCCGTCGGCCATCGTAGGGCAAGACGCTGTGCATAAGATCGCCCGTAGCAACCGCCTTCTCGGCCGGCAAGTAAACAACCACATCGCCGGCGGTGCGTGACCCCGTCCGAGAAGAGCAGATGCACTTCCCGGTTGCCCTGGTGCATCACCAGCCGCCGCTCGAATGTGAGTGTTGGCAATTTGATCTGTTTCTCTGCTGGAGTCATCTCGCTTGAGGTAGGCTTCCAATTCGGCAACTTGACCGGCCAGGACCTTGCGTTCGGCGTCCTTCTTTGAGGCGGCGATCTGCTTCTTCAAGTCCGCGATCTGTTTGGGGAGCGAATCGAGAGACTCGCGCAATCGTTTTACGCCTTCGCGTTCGAGCCATTCCCGTGTACCAATCGAAGAGACGACCTGAGTCATGATCGCCATAGAGCTTCAGGGTAAGCCAGGTTGCCCTGAGCGTGGTCCCAGTGGAAGTGACTGTTGACAACGTAGCGAACAGGACGATCGGTCACCTCCGCCCGAATCTGGCCGATCAGCGCCCGCGCGGCCGACGGTTTTCGAGTGTGAGTCTACGACTAACACCTGGTCCGATCCTACGATTATCGCAGCGTTGCAGTTGATCATCGCAGCCGGCCCCGCAATCACGCCGCGTAGACCCCTTCAGCCACCCGCTGAATGCGAAACAGCGAACCACCAGTCGCGTTCTGGCTCCACGCGCGGGGCACGAGGCTTCAGAAGAGATCCAGAGAAGGTTCGGAAGCACCCACCGCCAGGGCTGCAGCTCCAAGCCCCATCAAAATCTCCCGGCGTGAGGTGCTGATGGTTGTGGTCCTGAATGATCATCGGCCGTGATTGTGTTTTGGAGCAGGGTTATCCGTCATTTGCCAGCCTCCGTGTAGGGGCGTTTCGCGTTTCGCGTTTCGCGTTCGGCAAACGCAAAACGCAAAACGTGACAAAGCGCCGGAACGCGTTTTCACGTTACTCGGCGATCTTTTTATGTGCAGTTCGCGAGAAGCTGTTCTGCCGACACAGGCCCGGGCAGATCTCATCATCAGGTCAGTAGCGCTGGTGGTCTTCGGAAACGCGATGACTTCGCGTATCGAGTTCTCCCTGGCCAACAGCATAACCAGGCGGTCGAATCCAAATGCAAAGCCGCCATGAGGAGGCGTTCCGTACTCGAACGCGTCGAGCAGGAATCCAAACTTCGCGCGCGCCTCATCCTCCGACAGACCCAGCCCTCGAAATATCCGGCTCTGCATCTCTCGCGAGTGAATTCGTATCGAACCGCTGCCCAGCTCGACACCATTCAGTACCATGTCGTATGCCTTTGCGCGCACGGCTGCCGGATCGGATTCAAGCTTGTCGATGTCTTCGTCGCGCGGACTGGTGAATGGATGGTGCATCGGGTAGTACTGCTCATCGTCTTCGTGATACTCGTACATCGGGAATTCCGTAACCCACAGAAAGTTGAATCTGTTCTGATCGATCAACCCTTCGCGCTGGCCGACTTCGAGCCGAAGCGCGCTGAGCGAGGCTGCGACGGTTGCCGGTTTTCCGCTGATGATCAGAACGCAGTCACCCGGTCCCGAAAGCAGCGCTGGCAGCCAGTTCTGCGACTTTCTCTTCACCCAGCGCCTTCGAAAGAGACGAGGAGATCGCGCCCGCCTCGGATGACTTGATCCACGCTACCCCCGGATGCGCCGAAGCGCTTGCGCGACCTCTGTCAGTTCGTCCAGGGTTCTTGCGCGAGTATTTGGAGCCACCGCTTCACATTGATCGCCTTTACCTGCCCGCCCGATTCGAGGGCCGCTTTGTAAGGCGCGAAATCCGTTCCCGCAAGCTCCGCCGACAGGTCCACGAGCTCCAGGCCGAACCTCGTGTCAGGTTTGTCAGAGCCATAACGGCGGATGGCTTCGTCGTAGGTGAGGCGGGGAAACGGCGCCTCGACCTTCACATCGATCAGGCGAAAGACCTCCACGATCATCGGCTCCAGGACTTTGAAGACGTCCTCTGCCCGGACGAAGCTCATCTCGACATCTATCTGGGTGAACTCCGGGCTGACGATCGGCGCGCAAGTCCTCGTCGCGGAAGCACGCGAACGATCTGAAAGTATTTGTCGAACCCCGAGACCATAGAGCGGTTGCTTGAATATCTGCGGGGACTGGCAGTGCGTAGAAATTTCCCGGCGATAGCCGGCTCAGGTACGATGTAGTCGCGGGCGCCCTCCGGCGTCGACTTTATCATCATCGGCGTTTCGATCTCGAAGAACCCGTGCTCATCCAGGTACCGCCGAACCGTGAACGCCGCGCGGTGACGCAGCTGAATGTTCTGCTGCATCTTGGCCCGGCGCAGGTCGAGATAGCGGTACTTGAGCCGCACGTCCTCGCTGGCTTTCGGGGTGTCCATCTCGAACGGCGGAGTCTTTGCCTCGTTCAAGAATGAACAGCTCCTGCCCAATGATCTCCACCCGGCCGCTCTTGATGTTCGGATTGATCTTATCCTTGTCGCGCATCACGACTTTGCCGACGATTACAACGACGTATTCGCCCCCGGAGTTCCTTCGCCCGGCGATGGACGGTGGCGCCCTTCTCTTCATCGAAAACGACCTGAACGACGCCTTCCCGGTCGCGCAGGTCGATGAAGGTGAAGTGGACCGAAATCGCGGCGCCGGTGAACCCAGCCCATCAGGTGACTTTTTCACCCGGCATTAGCTCGGGGCGAAGCTCGCCGCTGTAGTGCGTTCTTTTCAGGTTTCCCAGGGTGTCTAACATGGTAAATGCTGAACGATGAGAGATGAAGTGATGAACGAGTCAACGATTCAAATGCTCATCGGCCACCCGTTCATCGCTCCCTTTAGATAATCTGTGAGTTCGGTTTCCCGCAAGTCTCTTTGCTCACCACTGGCCATATCGCGCAGGACGTAGGCGCCACTCTTGATCTCGTCGTCCCCGATTATCAGGGCGAATCGACAGCCGAGACTGTTGGCGACCGCGAGAGCTTCTTCAGCTTCCGACCTTCGAGGTCTACGACCAGGCTTACACCCGCGGCGCGCGAGCCGTCGCGCAAGCGCAAGCGAATGCCTCCTCGCCTCTTCGCCGCTATGTAGGCGATATAGACCGCCGGCACGCAGTTGCTCCAGGGTTCACGCTCGTTTCGGGTATGCTCAGGACCATCCGCTCGATTCCGAACGCGGAAGCCGAACCCCTTCATCGGGCGGCCGCCCAGCATTTCGGACAACCCATCGTAGCGCCCCCGCCCACTATCGTGTTCTGGGCTCCCAGCTGTGATCCGGTAATCTCGAATGCCGTACGCATGCAATAGTCGAGTCCCCGCACCAATCTCGGCGTGATTGTGTACTTGATGTCGCGTTCGTCGAGCATTGTTCGAAAAAGACTCGAAGTGAACGCGGCACGGCTCACAAAGCATGTCGATAATCTTCGGCAGTTCGTTGAGCACGTGCTGGCATCGACTCCTCTTTGCAGTCGAGCACCCGTAATGGATTCGACTCGTATCGCGGGTTGCAGTTCAGAACACAGGTCGCCGAGCCGCGCCTTTATGGCCTCCTTCAAGCTCTCAACGTAGGCGGGCCGGCGGTTTGCCGTCGCCGATAGAGTTTATTAACCAGCTCGGAATCGGTAATGCCCAGGCGCCTTAAGTAAGTGTCGAGCATTTCGATGACTTCTGCCTCGATTGCGGGGTCATCGCTCTGACCCAGCACCTCGACGCCGATCTGTGCGAACTGCCGGTATCGCCCTTTTGAGGGCGCTCGCGGCGGAACTGCGGGCCGATGTAGAAGAGCTTGGTCAGGCCGGGCTGGTTGAACAAGCCATGCTCGTTATAAAGCCCGAACCACGGGCGCCGTGGATTCGGGTCTGAGCGAAATCGACTCCCTCTCCGTCGGCAAAAGTGTACATCTCTTTGTTCACGTCGGTGTCGATCCCGACGCCGCGCTCGAACAGTTCGGTGCGCTCGATGATGGGCGTGCGAATCTCAGCGAAGCCATAGAGGTGAAAGATCTCGCGGGCCGCGGCTTCGACAACCAGCCAGCGCTCGACCTGTGCGTCGACCTTTTCGGCGAAGCGGGCTGGAAGAATATCTTGTGTGCCTCGGATCCTGGTGATCATTTCAATTCTTGATTTTCGAGCTGTGAATGACGGTCTTTGACCGAAGTTTCAGGCCTCAATACTCTGCTTTGCGGCAGCCTCTGACTGATAGGTGTTCTTGTATTCGATATAATTCTTCCAATGCCGGTCTATACGAGGCGATCTCCTGTTCCGTGACTTCGCGGCGGACTCGAGCGGGCGATCCCATCACCATCGATCGGGGAGGTATAACCGTACCCGGCGTTACCAGCGATCCGGCTGCGACGAATGAGTCTTCTCCGATAGTCGCATCGTCGAGCACAATTGCTCCGACTCCAATTAACGAGGCGATCCTTGACCGTACAACCGTGAAGCACCACTCCGTGTCCGATGGTCACAAAGCTGCCGATTATCGTCGGGTAGAGGCCGTTGTGTTACGTGTATGACCGTGCCGTCCTGTACATTTGTGTTCTCTCCGATCCTGATATGGTAGGACATCGCCGCGGATCACGCAGTTGAACCAGACGCTCGAGGTGCTCTCCGATGTGCACATCGCCGATGATTTGAGCGCTGGGTTCGATGAATGCGGATGCCGCTATTTGCGGCTCAATGCCTTTGTAAAGACCGTATCATGACCTCCACCTCGTTGCGCAGAAGTGTGAGGCGAACCTCCCTAGGCTTCTCTCGTTACTACTTTGCGCCGCCATCTGAAAAAGGATGACGTTACCATGCGCTTCGAGAAGTAGCAAGTTGGGAAGGATTTAGGATTCAGGATCCACCATTTAGGATAAGTTAGGATTTAGGATAGGGGAGGCGATTATGTCTGACGCGCCGACCTGAATCACAGAATCCTAAATCCCAGATCCTAAATCCCTTGGAGATCCTGAATCACCGCTGTCCGGTTAGGAATTGAACAGAATCCATTGGTTGCGAGTGTCATATGGCTTACCTTGATCGTCAAGGCCGTCGAATAGGCCTTTTTCGAAGGTGAGAGACTCAGAAACCACAAAACAGTGTGGACGCTATAGGTGGTCACTTCTGCGATCTTTATGAACTGTAGCAGCTTTTCTTTGCGTAACCTGTCACTACTGACGAGTAGTAATAGGCCAAACCGACTACATAATCCCACAAGTAAATAAGGAAACAATCTATGGGCGATGATGATCCCAGTTCGAGTCCTTCAGCGGCGCCACCCAGCTCACCTGGACGTCCGGCCGCCGAGGAGACTGTTAGGAGGCTCCGGAAGCTGAAGTTCTTTTCCAGGGAATGCGGCGAACGAAGACACTCAGGATGCCTGTGCTGGCGGTTTTGCGGCGTCCTGCTTTTGAAACCATCGGTTAGCTGCGACGCCTGATCCGAAGAGCAGCCAGGAGACTGATCCCCTGTCGTTCCGGCGGAGATTTGCATGAACGAAAGCCGTTTGTTCTATAAGTATTTGGTTGCCTTTGGCATTGATGTTCGTCTCGCTCATCAACTTCGCACCCGGTTTGTTTGCCCAAACGCGCAACTATCCGAAAAGAGATCCGCGGCTACAAGGTAGAGCGCAGGGATGTTGAGGTTGAGAAGCCGAAGAAGCAATCGAAAGACAACACCGGGTCAAACTCAGACTCGGAGGCGGATCAGCTGATTCGATTCAGGCAGCCGGTGCTTCACTCACGTACGCCGCTCGGAGTCACGCTTGGAGATCCCTGATGGTGGTTCGGGCCGGCTAAGAACAGCGGTCATGTTGACTTCCTCGTCTTCGAAGACATGAGTGAAATCAATGGTACGTCTGTCGAGATCGTTGAGTACCAGCACTACGTTTGACCTCCGAAAAGGCCGCTGACTCTGCGCGAGCCATCAGCGTCTACATCTCGCTTCCCAGCGTTGTGTCTGCAGCGGTCGACGAGTGGTCCAATTCAGAAAGAAACCTGGCCGGTCACGGGCCGCATCTATGTGTTTGGAGAAATTCAAGAAAGGCTTGTTCAGTTTCAAGCGTTGCGTGCCCAGTGCCGTTGAGATCTCACGATGCGTAATCCGTTGAGAGCAGTAAAGCGTTAGCCTATCCGGATCTAGATCTGGATCTAAATCCCGGATCCTAAATGGCTCCTCTGTTGACACACCTGCGTGCCTGACTTACGATCCACGTCAATGCTGTTTGTTAGTGGAGTAAGGGTTGCCGAAGCCTGCGACTGCTGGTCAACCTGGCGCGAGAAGCCGATACCTCGGATGGTCGGTCCGGCCATCATGGTCGTGGTTGGACTCCTTACAGGCTGCGGTGGAAGACCATTTAATGTAAAGCC
>ERZ1370068.8448-contig-7300_pt1 | contig 35579 bp, 38 predicted proteins | sample MGYA00561227_ERZ1370068 | MGnify/ENA primary metagenome ERZ1370068 (study PRJEB38410, sample SAMEA6850437) | metagenome | study: Metagenomic assessment of the ecological functions of the soil: analysis of the soil microbiota associated with the... | reverse complement strand
CGCAGTGCGCTGATTGATTGTGTTGCTGCCTGATTGCGCTGATCTGGGGACTAGAGGTCACGAGTTCGAAGATCTCGGCGCCCCGATGCTGGCGCGCTAACCAGGCTTTTCGTCTAAGGTGCGGCACGAGTACGCGCTAGGCGCAAACGCTCTAGACGTCGTTCCAGGCACCGCCATTGCCCACTCGATGGGCGTCCTTGTCGGTAAGGACCACGGGATAGCCGTTCCCTCGGGCAGTATGTGCGCGCCAGCCGGCGCTGAAACGCCACTAAGTCGACGCCCAGCCAATGCGCCGAACTTCACCTCTGTCTCGGTTCCGTCGATCCAGCCGCTTTTCGAGCGCTTGCGGTCGTAGTTGGGGTCGATAAGCCAGTCGATCTCCCGATGCCTGCGCCGTGCTGCGGCGAAGGTGTCAGCCGATGCTGCGTCCGGTCGATCGGTCTTGCAGCGGGTGGCAGCAGTGCGTCGATCTGCTCGGCATGTGCCCAGACAGGCGGGCCTCGGGCAACGATCCTGCCGGCTACGATCGCGAACGACGCGTAAGATGGAGCGCGAAGCCCGACGACACCGAGCCGAGGTCGACCCGATCACCCGCGCGCCGCTTCCGTCCACACTGTACCCGTCCTGTGCGATGACCGGCCGCGGCGCGGCTTGGTTTGCTCAGCCTTGTCCGGCGATGCCAACGGATGAAGCCGCACTGCTTGCAGGAGTAGGCCGGAGTACCTCCAACCCACCCTCAAGCGCCTGGAGCACCGAGCATCGTCAGAAGGATCCATGTCTCGCTGCCGCATCCTGGACATTTTCAGCTGTTCGTTCACAACCTGCGTTCCCATGGCCCCGGGGTATTCCTCCGCGACCGTCATCAAGCTCTGTGCCGCTGGTTGCCGAGACTCCCTTCCCTTGCAACCAACGAAAGGGTTCTTGGTGCGGCCTGCCAGCGCGACCTCTTCAGTGGTTTTTCTCTCCACGTGGTATCGGCGTTCGGGCGCGATGTACGCGGCACTCGCCCGCGTTGGTAGTGCTCCACGGCGCCGGTGCGATTCAGTCGAGTGCGGCAACCGATTCCAACGTGGCCAGCGCGGATCATCCGACTGTGTGCGCCTGGGGTTTTTGTTGAAGCTCGGCGATGCGAAATAGCAGGCGAGGCGCGCTCTGGTCGAGCTGGCGTTGCGGCGGGGTGGCACTGCGACATCCGATCGGGCCCCGGGCTGCGGCGACGAACGATCGCTCCCATCGTGTCACCGTTGTAAAGGCCTGGGAATCGCGGCGAGGGCGGCCGCGGATGTGCGTCTACGTAGAGCCTCGCGCACGTAAAGAGATTTCGCAATGCGCAGCGCGCTGCATAACTCCGCCGTGGCCATTCTCGACGACCTCTCGGCGCTCGCAGGCACAGGCATGCTGATTCTGCTGCTCACTGGCTTGCAAGCAGACGCAGACGCTCGGGGCGGCAGCGAACGCGCTCGACCGACTAACACGTTCTGGACGCGATGATCAAAGACACTGGCGATCAGGCGTTCATCCTGTCCGGCAAGTTCACTTCGCGCCGACCGACGACGAGTTGCGAGCATTTGTTCAGTCGACTGTCGAACCTCGACAAACGCCTTCTGCGCGAACTATCATCGGCAGACCATCCGCACGGTATCGGGACATGTGGACGAGGCTGTATCAGGCGGACTTGGGCTTCGACATCAGGAGCGGGTTCGCCCTAGACCAGCGCCCCAGGGCGGTCTAAATAGGAGTGACACCGGCCGGTGGTCGGACATGGATGCCGGTGATCCGTGGCGCCCTCGGCGGAAGCGCCGGCGAGCTCGTGCGATGGCGTGGTTGATCGCGTCAGCGTGAACCACCGAGGAAGCTTCCGCTGACGTCGACAACGGCGTCCGAACGAAGGTGACACCGAGACTGACCACGTCGAGCATCCTGGCTCCTGCACGACATTTTGCGTTCGTGTCGCCGGGAGGATGCACGGCAGAAAGAGGCTAGTGGGATCCGTACCGCAGTGCCGCTTCAAGTGTCCCAAAGTCAAATCGATCAATTACCGCAGTCGAAGTACCTGGCGCGGTCTCGAACGCTTTCATACCATGCGGAGCCCAGTGAACGGCTCACCGTTCCGCCACTTTGCGCTACGAGCCATAACGCTCCGTGCAGTCTGGGGACTAGGGTTGGGTTCCGGACGCCCGATCAGAACGGCCCTGGAAAGGACGGCGAAGGACATCAGGTGGCGCGAAATATTCTCGCTCTGCGGGCATCCGGCATCGGCGTCATTGCAGGTCGTCGATAAAGGGCGTTGCGGCGCGCAGGATTATCGGGTCCGCGCATCCCTCACTTCGGTGCGGCGTTAACCAGACGTCGATCACGCGGAGGTTCGGTCTTCTGTTCGTTGTTCAACGACGGGGCTGGAGGCGCCGACGGTGGCGTCGCGGATCGTGTAATAGGTTTCGTATCGCTGAAGCTCGTCAGGAGCGCGACGCGGGACGACCAGGGCATGGTCAGCGTGTGCGCCCCGTGGTCAGGCTCATTGTTGGCGATCCGCTCGTGCATGGCGGAGACGGTACGTGAACAGCCCGCCTGCTCACGAGGCGCGAAGTGGCGTCCTACCTGGGCTTCTCGCCGGCGACGTTGTTTCTGGCGGTACCGGCGATCTTCGGTTACAGGCGAACTGCGCCGGTCAGCATTTTCCGCAGCGAGCGTCGGTTGATCACGACGCGCTCGTCATGTCAGCCTGGACGCGCCGTAAGTCGCTCTGGACATCATGCAGGTATCGGAGGAGGGTCGGTCTTCGGCACACGTCGAGTGGCCGCGCCCGGCATGCTGGTTTGGGCTGAATCAGGCCTTCGCGTTGCCACTCGTGCTCTGTTCGTGCCGAGGCGTGTCCAGGGGAACCTTCAGCTGCGAACGATGTCCAGCGTGGCACCGCCGGCATTATGTCGACCACGACGACACCGGTTGCTCCCGCGTAGATACAATTGCCCCCGACAATCGGAACCGTTAAGGGGTCGAGGTCGAACTCTCCCGTGCCGTGGATATGCACGGTGCCTCCGGGTGGCGTGCCATCGGTCGCGACCGTCTGCGGCACCACCGCTGATCACCGAAGCTGCTGGTACCGACGCGAGCACCTTTCGGCTGCGAACTTTGCGGCACGGCGTTTCGGAGAATCGACGTTCGTGGATCGTGTCGCCCTTCGTGTACTGAACGAGGTTGATCGTCTTTGGAGGCACGTCTGCCAGTCGTTCTGGCGCGACTGGGTTGGGCAAGCACACGGATCGTCACCGACTTCGGGTAGCCGCAGCGTCCAGGCGCGGGAGTGCCATCACGAGTGCCACGGATCGCGCTCGGAAGCACCGCTGCTCGTAGCATCATGACACTCAGTGCGAGGAACAACCACCGAGACGCTTCGGCGACTCAAATCAGTCAGCACGCGCAGGGCCGAGTCAGGGCGTCTGGGGGCGCTTGTAGCGCGGCCGCAGCGGCTGCACCGTCTGGGCTCCATCCAGGAGATCGTCCGACTCGAGCGAGAGCCGCCCGAGCCACCGCGTCGCCGCTTTGCCGTACTTCGGTGAGTCCTCGGCGGCGTACAGCGCGAGCAAGCCAAGCGCGTCTCACCCAGTGAGCAGGAACGCCATCTCCTTTGCGACCTCCAGCGCCGAATGGCATGTCGGCGTTCGAGCGCGTCGTAGCGGGTCAGAGATGATCCTTGAGCGGTCACGAACAAAATGTTCTCTCGCCTGAGCACTCGGCACGACGTGGAACGCGGCGGATTTTGCACCTCGTCGGAAGAATGACGTGCCGGATCAGGCGCAGCCACGGGTTCGCGCTCAGCCGTTCTCTTTGGCGAACGTTCTGACGCGAGAAGTACCGGCGGAAGGTGTGGCAGCGATCCTTCAGGTGACGTTGTCGAACGCCTCCCCGGAATTGTCACGACCTCCCTCGGCCGACCAGTCTTCGGCCGAGGGCAACCAGGACCATTGACCGGGGACGTCCGGAGCGAAGGCCCGCGTCCACGCACGTCGGGGCATACGTGAACGCGAGCCCTTCGCGGAAGGGACGAGGCCGCTCACGCCCTTGTCGTCGAGGGTACCGACCGCCCGGGGCCGACGTCATGACGCAAATGGGTCGATCGCGAGTCTCGGTCTGCAGTCACAGCGGGATCGGCAGATGCAACATGATCGCGATCGCGAGCGCGATCAGCATCGCGCGACAACCAGCCCAGACGGGCGACCAAGAACCACCCCAGCGGCAACGGCCTCACACCGTGGAGCGTAGTCGACGAGCCTCGTTCGCTTCCCACGCGTACGCCGGCGCGCCAAATATCCCCTCAGAAATGAGTACAAGAAATCGGCTGATTGAGAAGCAGGATCCGCCGACGTTGAGGCTCCTGGGCGGCTAGCCCTTCTGTCCTCGTCCTTGGCCGCGTGTGCCCGCGCCTGCGGCTGCACAATCTCGAACCAGCTCGAGCCGAGAGCGGCGGCGCCAGTCGGCACGAGGTGGGGATCTACCACTACTCCCTGGTTCGCGGCCCCGAAGAACGACGGGCGCTACCTGCACCGGCAGCAGGGCGGGGTGCAGCCGCCCACGGACGTGGCGTCGAGCTTCTTCCCGGTGCGCGGCGTGTACATCCTCCGCCGACGCGCTCGTCGTCGACGCGCAGATGAGCGGAGATCGCGAGCCGCCGGAATTGGCGTCGTGATCACCTCCCGGTGGGGGCGCGACTCGCGGGAGGACCGACGGCCGCAGCTGCTCGGGGCCGCTCGGCGGTACGGGCTGTCGGTCGCTGCGCACATCGAGCCGTACCGGGGCCGCACATGGTCGCCCGGCGTGGACCGAGGCCGATCGCCTACCTGCGCGGGCTCGGCATAACGGGATGTCTATATCTGGGCGTCCGCCCCAGCTCCCCGACGCCGAGTGGGCCGAGATGAACTCGCGGGTGGAGGGTGTCCGCGTCTTCGCCAACACGAACCTGCGGCCAGGAAAGGGCGGCGGCGTGGTCACTTCGACGGGCTCTACCACCTACGACGTTCATGACTGCTGACCTGGCGGAGCTCTTCCCGCGCCTGTGCCGCCAGGCGCGCGGCGCCTGCACCTACTATGCTGCGCCGTCCGTCGGCCTGCCTGGCTACGACGCCCGGCGCGCGGACGAGCCGACTCAGAGGGTAGAAGCCAGGCGTCGCGACGGCGCCCGCTACGGCGGGATGTGGCGCGGAGCCGTTCGAGGCCGGGCGGACCTGGTCACGGTCACGAGCTACAACGAATGGCAACGAGGGCACGCAGATCGAGCCGGCTCGCGGCAACCGAGGCGGCTACGAGTCGTACGACGGCGCGTGGGGCTTGTACGCCGGCTGCGGCCGAGACTGCGTATCTCGATCGCACGGCGTGCTGGGCGGGCATGGCTCACCCGCGGCCCGAGCACGTCGGCGCAGCAGCTCGGAGACGAGCGCGTCGAACACATCTCCCGCTTCGAGCGCCCGCAGCGACCCAGCTCGGGATCGACGTCGATCTCCGGGCCGGGACTCGAGCCCCAGCGACCGCGCCCCCCTCGTCGGCCCCGAGCAAAGCAGGCGCTCGGCCGAGAAGGCACCGCGTCTCCCAGTCTGACGGCGCGCGATCCCCTCGAGCTCAGCGCAGCTCCTCCACCGGGTCGATCCAGAACGTTCGAGTCCGATCCGGATCGAGCGCGGATGCCGCGGTGCTCGATCCGTGCGGCCGCAGAAAGCTTCGATCTGCCAGGTCGGCCTCGGTCAGTCAGGCGAGGCGCACGAGTCGCAGTCGATCCCGCTCGCCGCCCGAGCAGGTCGAGCTCGGTGCCGTCGGCGTGTGTGATGGCGTGCAACGACCAGCGACGATGCGGGCCGAGGACCGCTCGGCTGCGGTCGAGCAGCGCTCGATCGGGCGGCATGCCGTGCTCGAGCGTGCTGCACTCCTCGGATCTCGCGCGGCTGCTCGCACAAGCGTGGATGTGCAGCGGCAGACGCTCGGCCGCCGCGTAGCGCCCGATCTCCGAGCCAGTCCCGCGGGCACGCCGCGCACGGAGTGGGGGCGAGACCGACCGGACGCCATCATCGTCTCGCAGCGATTCCAGCTGGGCGAGATACTCGGATGAGGATGCCCGGCGCATCCTGCACGGCCAGCCCGCCCCGCGCGTATGCGGCGAGGAGGAGGACCAGGCTCGATGCCCGCCTTCCGCGGCGAGGCCTCCGCGCGCCGCTTCTCGTTGCCTCGTCGACGCCGAGGTGCGGAACTCGCCAGGCTTCGCGGTGCCAGCCCGCGTTTCGTCATCTCGGAGTAAGGTGAGCGCGTAGAGCTCGTGCACCGTCGCCGGCGCGCCTGCCGCATCGCCTCGGCGAGCATCAGCTCCCGCCACGCCCAGAGTCGCCGCCGCCGGCCCGGCCGCGCAGCGCGCGCTTCCCGGAACGTGTGGCTGTGCGCGTTGACGAGCCCCGGCAAGCGTTGAGCGATGCCCGGACATCCGCGTGAGCGTAGACTACTTTCGCTCCTCCCAGCTGCTCGCGCCGGCCGATTCACACCGCCCGCAAGCTCGTTCCCGACGCACGCCCGGCCCGCCAGCGGCCTCGACGGGCCCGCACGCGCTCCAGATCCTGACGACCGAGCATCTGGAGCCTGCTGCGGCCCGCGGCCTCGGCTACACGGAGGCGATGAGCCGCGCACTCGCTCATACCCATGGCCGCACTCTCGGGCGCCGTGGTCGCGTCGCGCTGGTCAGGCGTGCGGCCACGGCTTCGTGCGCCGGGTTCGTCGCTCGCGTCAGCCCTGCCCGTCGTCTACTTCCTCGGCGTCTCCACCGTCAGCCCGGCTCGGGCAGAACAACTGACGAGGACGCGGTCTGGATGCAGAGGCATGAACCGGATCCGAATGCCACGCGTACCGAGCTGCGCGCCGGCGCTCGGGCCGTACTTCGTCACCAGCCACGTACGACGACGAGGAGGGGCATCCTGCAACAGTCTTCTGGTCGCGATGCTCGCAGCCCCCGATCCGCTCCTCCAGCCGTTCTCTTCGCGATACCCGCGGCGTCGTCGCCGTCGATCGAGCTCGGCGGTCGCCGGGCGCGAGCGCCGGCATCGCCGCCCTCGGGGCTCGGTCTCGGCGCCGGCTGGTGCGCGCGCTCGGCGCCATTGCGGCTGTCGTCTTCTCTGATCTCGCTCGGGTTCGTCTCGCTCCTGGGCGCAGCGCGATCTGCGCGCCACGTCGAGCAGCTCGTCGTTCGCTTCCACGTCGCCCTCCTGACACCCGCGGCGCCGTATCATGCGGCTATGGCCGCCTCCCGCGCTGTCTCGGCACCGCTGCTGCTGCCGAACGCTCACGGTGCGCGGCTCGCCCTGATCCGCTCTTCATCGTCGTCTTCGTCAGTCGGACGGCTCGAGCTGGGCGGCGGGCTGGATCTTCCTCGTCGCCGGTGTGACCGACCAGGTCGACGGCTTCCTCGCACGGCGCTGGCACGTCGAGTCGCAGTTCGGCAAGCTCGCGGATCCGCTCGCCGACCGGCTGATGATCGACTCGGCGGCGATCCTGCTCTCGCTCGAGGGCAAGCTTCCCTGGGCGGGGACGGCGATCATCCTCCTGCGTGACGCGCTGCTCGTCGGCGGGTACAGATTGCTCGATGCCACGCGGCTATGAGCTCAACGTCACGCATGCTCGGCAAGGTGGCGACCTGGCTCCTCTACCTGTCGGTCGGGATCCTGCTCGTCGTCGGCCAGTCGACCGAGTGGCCGCTCTGGCTCTTCTGGATCGGGCTCGCGCTCGCGCTCGTCGCCGCTGCGCCCAGTACGTCGATCAAGGCGCGTCGCGAGGTGGCGGCGATGAAGGCCGTCGTCATGGCGGGCGGCGAGGGGACGCGGCTCCGGCCGCTGACCTCGAACCAGCCGAAGCCGATGGTGCCGATCGTCGGCAAGCCGTGCATCGAGCACATCGTCGAGCTGCTGCGCGAGCCACGGCTTCGACGACGTCGTCGTCACGCTCGCCTTCATGCCGCAGGCGATCCGCAGCTACTTCGGCGACGGCGAGTCGCTCGGCGTCAACATCGAGTACTCGGTCGAGGAACTGCCGCTCGGCACAGCCGGCTCGGTGCGGCTCGCCAGCGAGCAAGCTCGACGAGACGTTCCTCGTCATCTCCGGCGACGCGCTCTGCGACGTCGACCTGGCGCGCTCGTCGACTTCCACAAGGAGACGCGGCGCCGCCGTCACGATCGGGCTCAAGTCGGTCGAGAACCCGCTCGAGTTCGGGATCGTCGTCACCGACGAGGACGGCAGGTCGAGCGCTTCCTCGAGAAGCCGTCGTGGGGCCAGGTCTTCTCGGACACGATCAACACCGGCATCTACGTGCTCGAGCCGGAGGTGCTCAAGCACGTCCCGACCGACCGGCCGTACGACTTCTCGAAGGAGCTCTTCCCGCTCCTGCTCGAGATGGGCCGGCCGATCTACGGGCACGTGCTGCGACGGCTACTGGCAGGACATCGGCAACCTCGACCAGTACCGGCAGGCGAACTTCGACGCGCTCGACGAGACGCGTGCGCGCTGAACGTCGACGGCGTGCGGCTGCCGCGGCGAACGTCTGGATCGGCGAGGGCGCCGACATCCACGACCTCGAGGAGATCGAGGGCCGGCGTTCATCGGCAACCACTGCCGGATCGCGCGCGACGCCTCGATCGGCCCGTACACCGTCCTGTCGAACGGCGTCACGCTGCGCGAGCGCGCGCGCACCGTCCGCTCGGTCATCGACGCGTCGACCCACGTCGGCCGCAGCGCCTGATCGAGGGTGCGGTCGTCGGCCGCTCCTGCGACATCCGCGACCACGTCCGCATCCAGGAGGGCGCGGCGATCGGCGACGAGGTCACGATCGGCTCCGAGGCGAGCATCATGCCGCACGTCCGGATCTACCCGTACAAGGAGGTCGAGACCGGCTCGCAGATCTACGAGAACCTGATCTGGGAGACGCGTGCGTCGTCGCGGCTGTTCGGCAAGGACGGCGTCTACCGGTCTCGTCAACGTCGACCTGACGCCCGAGACCGCGGCGCGCCTGGCGACCGCGCTCGGGACGGCGCTCAAGCGCGGCGCACGCGTCGTCGCGAGCCGCGACTCGGCGCCGGGCTGCCGCATGATCAAGCGGGCGATGATCTCGGGCCTGAACGCCGTCAGGCGTCGACGTCGCCGACCTCGCGTGCTCGCCGCCCGCGGTCAGCCGGCACGTCCTGAAGACGCAGGGCTTCGCCGCCGGCGTCCACGTCGGCTCGAGCCATCTGCGATCCCGAGGCCGTCTTCAATCCGCATCTACGAGCCGCCCGGGATCCTGCTGCACGTCCGGGCTGCAGAAGGAGATCGAGAAGAACTTCACGCGCCAGGAGCTCCGGCGCGTCGCCGCGGCAGCGTCGGCTCGGTGTCGTACCCGGCACGTGTGCGCGAGAGCTACGCCCAGGATCTGCTCGACTCGCTCGACGTGGAGGCGATCCGCGCGCGCCGTTCCGGATCGTCGTCGACTACGGCTACTCGGCGTCCTCGTTCGTGCTGCCGCTCGTCGTCGGCCCGCTCGGCGTCGAGGCGATCTCGGCGCACGGCTTCTTCGCCGAGCGAGCTGGCCGACCGCGAGTCGCTGCGCGCAGGCGATCGGGCACACTGAAGCGGCTCGTCACCGCGATCGGCGCCGACCTCGGCGCCGTCTTCGACCAGTCCGGCGAGCGGCTCTACCTCGTCGACGAGCAGGGCACGAGGTCCCGGTCGACCAGACGCTGCTGCTCTACGTGCGCCTGCTCGCGCGACGCGGGGTCGACGGCAGGTCGCCTTCCCGATCACGGTCACGAGCAAGGTCGACGAGCTCGCCGGCGACGCGCTCGAGATCATCCGGACGCCGAACTCGCTCAGCGAGCTGACGAGAGCGGCAGCCGGAGACGGGCGTCGTCTTCGCGGGCGCCGTCGGCGGCGGCTACGTCTTCCCCGAGTTCCTGCCGGCCTACGACGCGGTCGCGAGCCTCGGCGAAGCTGCTCGAGCTGCTCGCGCCGATCGAGACGGCCGCGTCTCGAGCTCGGTCGCGAGAGCTGCCGGCGCCGACGCTGATCCACCGCCGGCTCGCCGTGCCCGTGGGCGAAGAAGGGCCTCGTCATGCGCGTGCTCAACGAGCAGTCTGGCGGACCGCGATGTCGACCTCACCGACGGAATCAAGCTGCATCGACGCCCGCGGGCTGGTCGCAGGTGCTTCCCGATCCGGACGAGCCGCTCGTGCACCTGTACGCCGAGGGCGAGACGACCGAGGTCTCGGAGGAGCTCGAGCAGCGAGGTGCGCGAGCTCGTCGAGGCAGATCATGCAGGGAGACGCCGACTGCACCGCGAACGTCGGTAGAAGCCTCAAGCTGAGGTTGACCCTCGGCGCGCGTGCTGCTTTACTGATCGACGACCTCCATCGAACGCTGGCACAGGAAAGGCTCGATGGAACCGCTTGCCCGATCTCGGCACGCTCTCCGACGACGACCTCAAGACGCTGATCGACAAGCTGACGCAGGAGGAGAACGAGGTCTCCTTCCGCCGCCGCATGCTGCAGGGGCGGATCGACATCCTGCGCGCCGAGCGCACGGCGCGGCTGAAGGGGAAGGGCGTCACGCAGACGTCGACGTCGAGAGGCTGCACCGACATCCTCTCGCCGCGCAGCGCGCCCTCGACCGAACGAGGGCGTGTGAGCCACGTCTATTGCGCCGAGTGCGGGTTCCAGAACCCGGAGGCCGCTCAACTTCTGCTCGCGCTGCGGCGCGACGCCTGGACAAGGGCGAGCCGGGCGAGCAGACGATGACCTTCACACCCGGAGGACGACGCCGACGATCCGGGCGCGCGCGCCTGCGAGGACCTCGGCGGCAAGGGGCCGGCGCTCGTCGTTCGCTCCGGTGGCGGCAGGGCGGGGAGAGCTTCTTCCCCTCGAGCGAGCGCGACGCTGATCGGCCGCTCGCCCGAGTGCGACGTCTTCCTCGACGACGTCACCGTCTCGCGCCGGCACGCAGAGCTCGTCGCGCGACGGCGAGCACGTTCACGATCAGCGACCTCGGCAGCCTCAACGGCACGTTCGTGAACACGCAAGCGGATCGAGTCGGCCGAGCCTCGAGGACGACGACGAGCTCCAGATCGGCAAGTACCGCCTGACCTTCCTGCGACGATGAGCACGACCGCAGACACCGACGTCGCCCGAGCGCCGCCTGCACACGATCGGCGCGGTCTGCGCGCGGCTGCAGCCCGAGTTCCCGGACATCTCGATCTCGAAGATCCGCTACCTCGAGGACCAGGGGCTGCTCGACGCCCGAAGCGGACGCGCGGCGGCTACCGGCTCTTCAGCGAGGACGACGTCGAGCGCCTGCGAGACGATCCTGCGGCTGCAGCGCGACGAGTTCCTGCCGCTGCGCGTGATCCGCGCAGGAGCTCGCCTCGCGGCGACGGCGCGCGCGGCGCGAAGCGCCGCCGCCGCCGGCGCTCGGCGAGCAGGAGGGCGAGCTCGACTCTGGCGAGCTCTTTGCAGCGCGCGCCGGCATCGATGCGGACGCTCGCGCGCGCTCTGGAGGAGTACGGCCTGCTCTCGCCGCGGGTCGAGGGCGGCGAGCGGCTCTATCGCGAGGGCGATGCCGAGATCGCGGCCGCCTGCGGGCAGCTCGCGCAGTACGGGATCGACGCACGGCATCTGCGCACCTTCCGCAACTCGGCCGGGCGCGAGGCCGGCCTGCTCGAGCAGCTCGTCGCGCCGGCGCTCCGCTCGCGCAACCCCGAGCGGCGCGAGGCCGGCCTCGAGGATCTGCAGAGCGCTCGCCGAGGCGTCACAGGAGCTCTCGCAGCTGCTCTTCTGGCGTGAGCTGCGACTCCTGGCGAGAGGTAGGGTCGCCGGTGACCTCGGAGGCACGCTCGACCTGCGTGACCGCGTCCGCGACGTGCCCGGACTTCCCCAAGCCGGGGATCGTCTTCAAGGACGTGATGCCGCTCGATCGCCGACGCGATCGCGCTTCCGCGAGACGATCGACCGGCTGGCCGACTGCGCGCGGCCGCGCGAGCCGGACATCATCCTCGGCGCCGAGGCGCGCGGCTTCATCTTCGGCGGCGCGCTCGCCGACGCGGCTCGGCTGCGGCTTCGTGCCGGCGCGCAAGCCGGGCAAGCTGCCGTGGAAGACGGTCGAGGCCGACTACGAGCTCGAGTACGGCACGGACCGCCTCGAGGTGCATGCGGACGCGATCGCGCAGGGCGCGCGCGTGATCGTCCACGACGACGTGCTCGCGACGGGCGGCACCGCGAGGGCGAAGATCGAGCTCGTCGAGCAGCTCGGCGGCGAGGTCGTCGGCGCTGCTGTTCGTGGTCGAGCTGCACCTTCCTGAACGGCCGCGAGCAGCTCGCCGGCTACGACGTCCAGTCGTTGATCTCATACTGACGGCTAACACCGGGTGTCGTCTGGGTCGTCCGGCCGAGTCGATGAGTATCTGGACGATGTACGACGCGCTCACAGCCCGGTACACGTTCGCCTGCCCGCACCGGGAGCAGGCCCAGGTGGCCTCTCGTCGTTCCGGCTGCTCGAGCGGCTGCCCGGGGCGACGCACCCGGCCGGTCTACGAGATCCGGTTCGATTGCGGCTGCGGCGAGGAGCATCCCGGCCTCGTGTCGCACGACGATCTCGACTGGGCGCCGCTGGGCGGCCCACGCGCGGCGCTGTTCGTCGATCTGATGACGTCGCGCACCGGCGATGCGGCGCGGTGAGCTGCTCGACGTCGCCGCGGCGCACCTGAAGGCGGGGAGTGGCCCTGGAGCTTCTACTGCTACCCGGAGGGGCGCCCGCGGCCAGTCTTTCCGTCCTCGTTCGTCGCGGTCGCGCCGGGAGAGCCGCTGGCTCGGGCTCGCGGTCGCGCTGCCCGCGTGCGAGCGCGCTCTCGGTCAACCTCGTCTCACACGCGCACGTCGACCTGCCGTTCGCGAACGACGAGCGGATCGGCGTCGTCGACCATGTCTTCGCCGACGACGCGCTGCGCACGGTCGCCGAGAATTCCGCGCCGAGCTGCACTCCTCGCAGCTTCGACGAGCGCCGCCTGCACCTGCACTAGACCCGGTTCCAGTTTCCGTTGCCGGCCGGGAAGAATCCCGGCGACAAACCTTTGGAACGGAGGCAGTGATGATCGGAGTGGCACGTGGAATCTCAACACTGGCCGGGGCGGCGGTCGCAGGCATCCTCTTGTGGTTCGCCACCCAGATCGGCACCCAGACGTCCGGCGGAGTACTGGGCGACGTACGGCCTGATCGCCGCGGCGGGCCTGACGATGGCGCTCTCGCAGATCCTGGGCGGCTGGACGAAGTGGGGGTGGCCTCGGTTCTCGCTCGGCGTCTTCACTGATCGGCTTCCTGCCGGTGCTCGTCGCAGGCGGCTGGGTGCTGCTCGCGCGCCAGCCGGCTGACTGGATGAACACGTCGAACTGGTCGCGCGACCTCGGGATCTATCGGCGCCGTCGCGGATCTCGGCAACATCCTGCCCGCGATCGCCTTCGGAATCGGGCTCGTGTTCGGGTTCTCGTTCGACACGGCCGGCCGGCAGCGTGACGCAGTCGTGCCGGCGACGGCGAGGGTACGCGATGTCCCCGACAACCGCGCCGCCGACGAGCCGCTGACCGCGGATCGCACGCCGCCGCCCGATGCGCGTCGGCGATACGCGCCGGGCGAGGCCGACGGCGAACGGCGTATGTCGACCGGACGACCGACGACGACACACCGAGCCGGGGACGGCAGAGTCGAGGACTGAACCCTGGAATTGGGGATCTCGGCGGGACGGGGTTCAGTGACGATAGAGCCGGTGATGGAAGCCGCCGCCGTCAGTCACCTGAAGCCCGCTGCCTCGGAACTCCTGCTCGCGCATTGCTCCGCGCTCGACAGCAGATGACCGCTGCCTGCCGACGGCCGCCGCCGCCTGAGGCGCTGATCGGGCACCGAGCTCGCGCGTCGCCTCGTCACCGCGCGCTCTCGCCGCGCGCCACGGCCTAGAGCGTCTATTCGCCGCGGAGGCGTACGAACAGGAAGATCGCGCCCGCCGCGATGAGCGAGAGGATGAATGCCGTCGCGCGCGAGACGTCGAGCGCAAGCATCCCGACCCAGAGCAGCAGGAAGAAGAAGACGGCCCAGATGAACGGCCTGAACCCCTGATCGATGCTGGGCATCCGCAGATGCATCGACGCGATCCTGAGAAGGCCCAAGACGAGCTGAGGTTCTCCGACGCCCTCTGAGCGAGCCTGAACCCATGCACGCAGCTTCAGGGGTCTTGGCGCGAAACGGGATCTGCTTCCGCAGATCCCGTTTCAAGATTGCGCCACAAATAAATTCAGGGAGCCGGTGGCGATTTCGTCCACCGAACCCGCTGACTTTCCGCTTGCGCGTACGGCCCTCGAGCTCGGCTTCGACCTAATCTCGCTCCGTGCTCCCTGCAAGCGAGAACGTAGCCGGACTGCCCGGTTCGATGCAAGAGGGCTCCCAGGACTGTTTCGTGCAAATTGCGTGAACTTCTGGTGAGCAGGCCTCGTCGGCTCCGGCTGTCCGTAGGATGCCGCGCGTGAGCCGCGCCACTGTCTGGACCGTCTCGGCGGCGACGTTGCTCTCTGGCCGGTCGTCCTGACGCTGCTCGGAGTGGGGGACAACCCCGACGCCCTCCCGAACTGGCAGGCGCTCGTCCTCAGGCTCGTCAGGGCGTGACCGAGCTGCTGCCGGTCTCCTCGTCGGGCCATCTGATCCTCGTGCCCTGGCTCGGCGACTGGCAGTACCTGAAGGAGCACGACGCCTTCAACCAGACGTTCGACGTCGCGCTGCCACCTGGGCACGCTCGTCGCCGTCGTCGGGTACTTCTGGCGCGACTCTGGTCGATCGCTGATCGTCGCGTGGCTCCGGACGCTGCGCACACGCCGCGCGTCGAGACCGCCGAGGACGGATCGCTTGGTTCGTCGTCGTCGCGACGATTCCGGCCGCCGCTGATTGGTCTCGCCTTCGAGGACGTGATCTCAGACGCATCTCGGCGAGCCGTGGCAGATCGCGATCGTCCTCGCGGTCTTCGGCGTCGTTCTCTGGTACGCCGACCAGCGGCCGGAGCAGAAGGGGATGGGGGACTCTGGGGCTGCAAGGCCGCGGTGCAAATGGGGCTCGCGCAGAGCCTGGCGCTGATGCCGGGCGTCTCGCGCTCCGGGTATCACGATCTCGGCCGGCCGGCTGCTCCGATCATCGACCGCGACTCGGCCGCACGGTTCTCGTTCCTGCTGCTCGTCCCGACCGTGCTCGGCGCCGTCGTGCTGAAGGGCTCTGAAGGACGTCGTGTTCGGGAGCTGCCGCCGGGCTCGACGGGCCCGTTCGTCGTCGGAATGCTCGCTGCGGCCGGGAGCGGCCTGATCGCGATCTCCGCGCTGCTCGGCTACGTGCGCAGCACGACTACTGCGATCTTCGTCTGTCTACCGGCTGATCGTGGCCGCGTTCGTGCTGCTGTTGATCATCACCGGCGTGAGGAGGCTACCTTCTGAGCGGCGACTGATCCAGCTTGACATAGCGCCGGTTGCATTGCATTTCACGAGGGCGGCGGGCTTACCTGACGCCGCCCGCTCTGCGCAGCCGCGCGCGGCCAACGCCACAGCTCTTCCAGCATCGCGACGCCCGGCGGCCTACGGTGCGAGTGCTCGCCCTCGGTCGGCTCAGCTCGTACATCAGCCGGCCCTGGCGTCCTCTTCGAGCTGCTGACTGCGGTGACCTATCGGCTCCTGCTCGCGCTCGAGCGAGCCCGTCGGGCGGCATGTCCGGCAGGCGCGCCTGCCACGCGAGCTCGCTGCACGCGCGATCTGTCGCTGGGTAGCTGCTGAAGATCTCGAGCTGCGGACGGGTGAGGAGTCCTTGCGTGGCTGATGACGCATCGCGCTGACGTCGCAGGTGCTCGGCTGGCTCCCGATCGCCGCGGCGCGCAAGCTGCTCGCTCCAGATTCCGCACCAATCTCGACGCGACGCGCATGCTCTCTCGCGCGTCATCGGCGACCTGCTCGTCGGCGGCGGTTTCGCGACCGCTCGCGCTCTTCCTCGTCTCCGATTACCCGCTCACGCGGAAGTGATCGACGGCGGCGAGCCACGCGGTCGTCGCCGCAACGACCCGCTCGGCCCGGTTCGGCGGAGGCGGCTCTGCTCGAGCGGCTCGGGCTGGACTCGCTGCTGATGCTCCCGCTCCGCTCGCGTGGCCAGAGCTGGGGTCTCGTGGAGATCTACGCCGACGACCGCACGCTTCGGCCGGCCGAGATCGAGCTCGCGATCACGACGGTCGACAGGGTCGGCGAGCTCGCTCGCGGCGCTCGAGAGCGGCGCCGCGCACGCCTGATCGCCGCAGCCGGGACTGGACACGTGGGTTTAGGACGAGAAGCTCCCGGGTAAAGCGTACGTTCGCCTCCATGACCACAGTCGACATCGATCACCTGCTCCTGCAACGACGAGCTCCAGCAGCTGCTGGACGCCGCCGAGCAGGCCGGGTCGCTGAAGGCGACGGATCTCGCGCGAGATCGTCGAGACGCACGAGCTCGACGCGCTCGAGCAGGACGCGCTCTACCGCGAGCTCGACCGGCGCGGCATCGAGGTCGTCGAGGAGCTGCAGCCGGAAGGCGCCGCGCCCGCCCCGGTCGTCGCGACGCCACAGGAGACGACCACCGACGCGCTGCAGCTCTTCCTGCGCGAGGCCGGCCGCCACGCGCTTGCTGACCGCGCCGCAGGAGGTCGAGCTCGCGAAGAAGATCGAGCGCGGCGACATGCTGGCGAAGCAGCAGATGATCCAGTCGAACCTCCGCCTCGTCGTCTCGATCGCGAAGAACTACCGCAACCAGGGGCTGCCGTTCCTCGACCTGATCCAGGAGGGCACGCTCGGGTCTGATCCGCGCCGTCGAGAAGTTCGACTGGCGCCGCGGCTACAAGTTCTCGACCTACGCGACCTGGTGGATCCGGCAGGCCGTCGCGCGCGCGCTCGCCGACAAGGCGCGCACGATCCGCATGCCGGTCCACATCGTCGAGCGGCTGCAGAAGATGAACCGCGCCGAGCGCACGCTCTGGACGCAGCTCGGCCGCGAGCCGACGCTCGAGGAGATCGCCGAGGAGGCCTCGCTGCCGCTGCAGCAGGCGCTGCGAGGTGCGCGCGGCGGCGCGGGCGTCGACGAGCCTCGACCAGCCCGTCGGCGAAGCCGAGGACGCCGTCTTCGGCGACTTCGTCGCCGGCGACGGCCCGCTGCCCGAGGAGCAGGTCGAGCTCTCGCTGCGCAGCCAGGCGCTGATGGAGGCGCTCGCGGCGCTCACGGACCGCGAGCGGCAGGTCGTCGTCCTCGCGCTACGGGCTCGCCGACTCCGAGCCGAAGACGCTCGAAGAGATCGGCCGCCGGCTCGGGACTGCACGCGCGAGCGCGTCCGTGCAGATCGAGCTGCGACTCGCTCAAGCGGTCTCGCCTGCCGCTGCGCGAGATGGAGTCCGGTCGGCGCGTTCATGCAGGCCGTCGTCCACGCTGCGGAGGTAGAACTCGAGCCCGGGTGCGACCATGCCGCAGCTCGCGCAGGGCGCGTGATTCGAGCTGGCGGACGCGCTCGCGGGTGATGCCGAGGCCGCTCCGACCTCTTCGAGCGTCTGCGGGATCTGCGCCGTCGAGGCCGAAGCGCTGCGCGAGGACGTGGCGCATGCGCGGGTTCAGCCGGTCGAGTGCCTCGCTGAGCTCGGTCGACGCGCAGCCGGTCGGCCGTCTCGGCGTCGGGCCCTGCGGTCTTCGTGTCCTCGATCATGTCGCCGTAGAGGCTCTCGCCGTCGCCGACGGGCGTCTCGAGGCTGACGGGGTCCTCGACGAGCTCGAGCAGCTCGCTGACGCGCTCCGGCGTGAAGCCGGTCTCGATGCGCGATCTCGGTCGTCGGTCGGGTCGCGGTTCGAGCTTCTGGGCGAGCGATGCGGCGGCCGCGCGTGACGCGCCGCACCTGCTCGGCGACGTGCACGGGCAGGCGGATCGTCCGGCCCTGCTCGGCGAGCGCGCGGGTGATCGCACTGGCGGATCCACCACGTCGCGTAGGTCGAGAGCTTGAAGCCCATCGTGTAGTCGAACTTCTCGACCGCGCGGATCAGGCCGAGGTTGCCCTCCTGGATCAGGTCGAGCAGCGGCACGCCGGCCTTCGTGTAGTTGCGCGTGATCGACATCACGAGCCGGAGGTTCGACTCGATCAGCTGTCGCTTCGCCGCCTCGTCGCCCTCGTCCTTGCGCCGGGCGAGCTCGCGCTCCTCGGCGGGTGTCAGCAGGCGGCCGTCGCCGATCTGGCGCACGTAGAGCTTGAGGGGATCCTGCGTCGCCTCGGCGACGGCAACGGGGGCGATCCTCGGCGTCGTCGGCCTCCTCGGCCTCGACCTCCTCGGCATCCTCCTCCCCGTCCTTGGGCTCGTCGAGCGCAGGCAGGAGCTCGAGATGCGGCTCAGGTGCGGCCTCGAAGACCGGCTCGGCGGGGTTCGGCTCCATCCGCACCGATATCGGCTGCTCCGGCCGCCACAGCTTGAGGGAATCCGTTACGAGACCGTCGAAGGCAGGCTCTAACTTCCTCGCAATACCTGCCGTCTACCCTACTCAAGTGGGTAGTCACTCCAGCCGATGACGGAAGTAGAATTTAGTAGTTATGTGTGGAATCGCCGGATACAGCCTCAGCCCTGAATCGAGCGTCAAGCGCACGCTCGCTGCACAGGCGCTCCTGGCCGGGATCGCCGAGCGCGGCGCCGATGCCGTCGGGTACGCCCATCGCGGCCCCAGCGCCGCCGTGACGGTGCACAAGCGCCGCTCGGGCGCCAGCTGAGCTGCTGGGCGAGCTGCACGTGCCCGCCGCGTCGACGCAGGTGCTCGTGCACGTACGGGACTACACGAAGGGCCATCCACGATCGAGGCGAACAACCACCCGATCCGGCACGGCTCGGTCGTCGGGATCCACAACGGGATCATCGTCAACGACGAGGAGATCTTCGCGCACTACGGCTTCGAGCGCGCCCATCCGGACATGACCGTCGACTCGGAGGCGATCTTCGCGCTCGCCGAGCACGCCGAAGGCAGCCCGGAGGCGCTCGAGGAGCTGCACGGCGCGATGGCGACCGCCTGGCTCGACGAGCGGAACGCCTCCACCCTCTTCATCGCCCGCGCCGCCGGCCGGCCGCTCTGGATCGGCACCGCCGGCAGGAGCTCTTCTTCGCCTCCACCCGCGACTGCGCTCGACCTGCGTCGAGCAGACCGTCCGGCTGACGCCTGCGCAAGCGCGAGCTCGACGAGGGGACGCTGCTCCGGATCGAGGACGGCCGCATCGCCGGCGCACGACCGCTTCCAGGCCCGACCGCTCCTACGTCGAGGAGACGATCCTCCCGTCGGTCCGCGCGCCCGCACGAGGCGCCTCGTGCCTGCAAGCGGCTCGCCGCGATCGCCCTCGCGACCGCCTAGCCGCTCTAGCCGAGCGTCCCGTCGCGGCGCGACCTCGGCGCCCTCCTCGCGCAGCCGCTCGCGCACGAGGTACTGGAACGCCGCCCAGGCTGGCTGGACGTCGATCATCCGGTAGACCTGCCACTCGGTCAGGAGCGACGGGTCGGCACGTCGGGCGGCGGCCCAGTCGGCCATCTTCGGCAGGCGGCCGAGCTTCGCGCGACAGCGTCGCGCCCTGCTCGACCGCGCGCTCCAGCCGCTCCTCCCCGACCGGCACGTCGAAGCCCGCCTCGCGCAGCGCCTGCGCGAGCGAGCCGAACGTGTGCCAGAGCAGCGACTTCGAGGGCATGGCGCCCTTGCGCGCGTCGATGTCGCGTGCGGTCGGCGTGCGCCCGAGCTCCTCGCCCAGCGCCCGCAGGCGTCCCAGCAGCTCCTCGCGGGTCGCAAACCGGCGCGGCACGAGCCCGCCTGCCGCTTGGCGGCATTCCAGCTGCCGAAGTGCTCGATCACCGTCTGCGGGTGCACGGTCGTCTAGCGCGTCGGCGGCGAACTCGCGCATCGTCGGTGAACGTCCGAGCCGCTCGGCGCTCGCCGTCAGCTGCGCGAGGATCTCCTCGTCCGTGTAGCGCTTGCGAATGCCGGCCTGGAACGCTGCAAGCGCTTCCGGATCGATGCCTGCCACCGCAGGGTGGCGGCGCGGCTCGTCCCATGCAAACAGTCTAGAGCATTTTCTCCAAGTTGCAAGAACGCTAGAACGGACGTGCCCCGCCTCGGCACGGGCCCCGACGCGGCCGAACGTTGAGACCTAGGGAGACCGCGAGCAGCCTGGGGCGCGTCGACGCGTCGATCGAGCGCATCGAGCGGCAGGATCCGCTCGAGCGCCGCCGACGCAGCGCGGGCAGAACTGGGAGGTCGCCGCGCCGGCGGAGCTCGGCGAGCGCCTCGTCGAGCGGCCGCGCCGCACGGTAGATGCGGGTCGTCAGCATCGAGTCGAGCGCGTCGGCGACGTGGATGATGCGCGCGCCGAGCGGGATCTCCTCGCCCTCAGGCGGTCGGGATAGCCGGTGCCGTCGAAGCGCTCGTGGTGGTGGCGGATCGCCGGGACGGCGTCGCCGAGGAAGCCGAGCCGGTCGATGATGCGGGCGCCCTCGTCGGCGTGGCGCTGCATCAGCGCCCACTCCTCCTCCGTCAGGCTCGCGGGCTTCAAGCAGGATCGAGTCCGGGATCGCGAGCTTGCCGATGTCGTGGAAGAGCGCGGCGTGGCCGAGCAGGTCGAGCTCGACGTGCGAGAGTCCGAGCTCGCGACCGATCGCGAGGGCGAGCTGCTGCACGCGGCGCGAATGGCCGGCGGTGTAGGCGTCCCGCGCATCGACGGTCGCCGAGAGGCTCTCCATCGCCGCGGTCGAGCGCTCCTTCAGGAGCCTGTTCGCCTGCTCGAGCGACGACGTTCTGCGTGTGGATCGTCTCGGCGGCCTGGCGCAGCTTCTGGGCGCTGCGACGCGTGTGCGAGAGGTACGCCTCCTGCGTCTTGCGCATCAGCAGCAGCGGCACCGCGAACGACGGCGAGCGCGTAGAGGCCCGGCGGCGTCGTAGCCGATCGCGATCACGCCGCCGATGAAGCCGTAGACCAGATAGTGCGGCGCGAGCCAGAGGAAGCGTTCGTGCCAGACGCGCCAGACCTTCTCGCGTCCTTCGACGGCGAGTGCGACCGACAGCAGGCCGGTGTTGACCGCGAAGTACGACCGCGCCCGCGGCGAGGCCCGCCAGCGACGGTGACGAGCTCGCGCGAAGCCCCGCCGTCGAAGCCGAGCATGAAGACGGATGCCGCCACGAGCGAGGAGAGCGTCAGCGTGCCGACGTTGAAGAGCACCTTGTGGATCGGACCGGCGCTGCGCGCTCCACTGAACGACGCAGATCGCGACCGCGACTGCGAGCGCGCTCCGTGGGCCGAAGAGCGGCCGCGCCCGCGAGCGCACCGACGGCGCTGACGGAGATCGAGCCGTCGTCGAGCTCGAGCGCGAGCGCCTCCCCCACGCCGACGAGCGCGATCACGGCGAGCAGGCCGATGATGTCGGTCGAGGTGCCCAAGAGGATGCCCATCACGCCGGCCGTGACGCCCGTGATGCGTCACGAGGCCGACCAGCAGGCCCAGACGGGTCGAAAGCTGTAGGAAGCGCGGTCCGCTCGTGGTGTGCGCCGTGTGGCGCCGCTCCAGCTCCGGCATGCGCTTCCGGAACGCGCGCCAGTGGCTCGTGGTGGTCGCCTTCCTCCGGGACACAGCGACGAGCGGAACGCTGCGGTCGGCGGGCATCAGAAGAGGCTCCGGAGCTGGCGCTCGAGACGCGGTTGCGGCCCTGGAGCTTGCGCGCGGTACACGGCGAGATCCGCCTGATGGATGAGCGCGTTCGGATCCTGCGCGTCCTTCGGGTAGCCGGCGACGCCGATCGAAACGGTGGCGCGGATCGGCTCGCTCGAGGTCTCGACGTCGAACAATCGCTCGGCGATCGCGCGGCGGATCCGCTCGGCGATCTCGAGCGCCTGCTCGGGCGGCGTCTCCGGCAGCAGAATCGAGAACTCCTCGCCGCCGAACCGTGCCGGAACGTCGTAGTGCCGCAGCTCGGCGCGGAAGACCTCCGCGATGCCCTTCAGCACCGCATCTCCCGCCAGGTGGCCGTAGGTGTTGTTGATCTCGCGCAGCAGGTCGAGGTCGGCCATGATCAGCGACAGCGGCCGCTCGAAGCGCTGCGCGCGACCGAGCTCCTCCGTCAGCGCCGACGCGAAGTAGCGCGCGTTGAAGAGGCCCGTCTTGGGGTCGACGCGAGCTTCGGCCTGGAGCTGCGGCACCGAGAGCGCCCGGTGGATCAGCAGCAGCGGGGCGATCGCGAAGGGAATGAGCCACGGGTTCCCGGTCCAGAACGCGGCGAGCACCACGCCGAGTGCCGCGAAGACGAACTCCGTCGACAGCGTCTGGTACGAGAAGATCATGCGCATCGGGATGACCGTTGACGAAGCGGATCATCGGGGCGAGCAGCGCTGAGTTCAGTACGACGAACACGACCGAAGCGCCCGTGCCGGCGAGCGCAAAGCGAACGTCGTCGCTCGGGAACAGGCTCTCGGCGCCGAGAATCAGGTGTGCACTCCCCACGCCGCCATCGGTCGCGATCGTGTACACGCAGAGGTTGCGTCGACTGCACGTACCACTTCCCCGGCTGCGCAGCCACTCCGGCACGTGCTGGATCAGCGGAATGAGCGCAACCAGGCCCGGCGGCAGGAGCAGGACTGCGGCGATCAGGAAGACGCCAGTCGTGTGGTACGACTTGTTACCGGGCGTGCGCACGACGAAGAACTGAGCGAAGGCCACGCTGGTGGCGAGGATCGCGAACTCGAGCCAGCTGCCCGTGTTCCGGTCGATCTGGCTCAGGAACGGTGCCGTCACCGCGATCGCGCCGGCCGCGACGGCGAGGAAGTAGAGAAGGGCCTTGGGCGGGAGCTTGCTGCGCGCCTCGATCGGCGCGCCACCGCGGGTGATCGCGTCTTCGAGAGGATTGCGTTCATCCTGCCGCTCCGCACGTGCTTTTCATGCCGCTGGTCTCCTTCGATGCCGCAAAATCGAAGCCTTGACGTGGCCGTCTCGAAAGGTATTCCCACTCTCGCGGACGGGCATCCCCCTCTCGGGGTACCCCCATTCGAGTTCCCCCGAATGGGTGACACGGTGAGTGACGAGGCCGGCCGCAAAACGGCGGCCCTCGTCGAAGTGCCGGGACGTGAGACGACGGCGGCTGGCGCCGTCATGGGCCGTGACCGACGCCGTCGCTGGAGCCGTGACCGGCGCCACCAGAGCGGGCGACCGGCGACTGCAGGTCGGGCAGATGGAGCGAGATCCGGATCCGATGCCGCCGCGAGCTGCTGTTCGGGCGTCAACGGGATACCCGAGCCGTCCGGGGTGCCGACGTCGTTACCGGCGTCTTCCCAGGAGACGTCGCTCCAGGAGCACATCGCTCCAGGAGACGTCCGTCCAGGAGACATCGCTCCAGGAGACCGCATCCCAGGAGACGTCGCTCCAGGACACGTCCGTCCAGGAGACCGCGTCCCACGAGACGTCGGACCAGGAGACGTCCGTCCAGCTGACCGCGTCGAAGACCGTCTGCCCCGTCGCCGCATCCTTCTGCAGGAAGCGGTTCGAGCCCGGCATTCGGGTTCGATGTACTCGTTGCGTTGAACACTGCCCTGACAGCATTGACCTGCCCGACGCCGCACGAGTTCGTTCTCTGCGCGCGGAACGTCACGGGCCCGCCGCATGATGGCGCCCTTGACCTGGTCGGGCGTCATGTTGGGGTTCCGAGCGAGGATCTGAGCCGCGATCCCCGAGATCACCGGCGCCGCGAACGACGTCCCGGAGAGCTCGACGTAGCCGGGGCTCTTGATCTTGCTCGCCTTCTCGACTGCAAGCGTCGAGCCCATCGGAATGGGACCGACCATCATCCGACCGGGTGCGCAGATCTCCGGCTTCCAGAAGCCGTCCTGCGTCCGGCCGTACGCCGACCACGGAGCACGATCATCGTCGTAGGTCCTGGCCGTGCCGCCGATGTCGACCGCGCCGACCGTGATCACGAACGGGTTGTTGCCGGGAGCGAACAGCACGCCGCTCGGGCCCCCGTCCTTGCCGTAGTTGCCTGCCGCCGCGACGACCGTGATGCCGGCGAACCACAACTTCGAGACCGCCTTGTTCAGCGGGTCGTCGTAGAAGTGTGACGTGCCGCCGCCGTGCAGCGAGTAGTTCACGACCTTGATGTCGTTCGCCACGTGGTTCTTGAGGATCCACTCGGTCGCCGCGATCACGTCACTCGTCCGGCCGGAACCGGAGTCGTCCATGACGTCGAGCGAGACGATCGGTGCATTCGGCGCCACGCCGGCATAGTCCCTGGCCGACCCGGCAGCAATCCCGGCGACGAAGCTGCCGTGACCGCGACCGTCGAGCGCGCCGTTGGGCTTGCTCCGAGCCGACGAAGCTGAGCTGCTGATGTTCCGCCCGGCGAAGTCGGGCAGGTTCGTATCGATGCCCGAGTCCACGATCGCGATCGCAGGCATCGGCCGGGAGTCCCGTACCAGAGTGCACTGACGCCCGATCTCGTAGGCCCACAGCTGCTTCGACGTGTACTGGCTGTACTGGCTGTAGCTCGTGCCCGTGTCGACGAACACGACCGGGACGTCCTCGGTGATGATCAGGCCGTTGCCCATGCGAGCGAGCCGCTCGAGCCGCCGGCCGGACATCTCCAGCGAGACGCCGTTGATGAAGTCGAACCGGTCGTCGAGCTGACCGCGAGCCGACTTTCGGAGCGCCTTCGCCTCTTCACGTCGTGCACGCCAACGGTCACGCTCGGCCGAAGCCCTCGCGCGATCCGCCTTCGCCTTGTACTTCGAGTACGCCTTGTCGGCCAGCTTCTCGTTGTCCTCAGCGACCTTCTCGTCGCTCTGAAGCTGCTGGTCGTCGGCCTTCTCTGCAGTATCGAACGCAGACTCCGCCGCCTTGGCGCTGATCGCGCTCTGGACGATGACGCGGAACCTCTGGTTCGGATTCGCTTTGCCCGCTCAGGCAGGCCTGGCTCCACGACGGTCGCCGTGACCGAGGGTGCAGGCTGAGGAGCAGTGCTTTTCGCCGATGCGGCTCCGCTGCCAATGACAGCACGAGAACGCCGGACGAGCGTGGCGATGCCGCCCCGACCACCCTTGCCCCAGAGGGCATTCGATCGGAACTCGCCGCCGCGGTTGCCAGATCCCCAAAGGGCGCTCTGACGAACGTCACCGCAATTGCCGCCTGTTTTCTTGCCATCTTTCTCCTTGTCCGCGCTCGGCGCGAGCCGCATGAACCTGGACAGTGAGGCCGTGGAACACCGCAGATCGGGCCTACTGCTAACCGGCATGACCGTATGCGTGATTGGGTGACGCTTCCTCACCCTTTCGGAGTAGGCCGGACGAAGTTCACTCGTTCGAGGGACGAGCCGGTACTCTCGCCCGCGGATGAGTGCCCGTCTCGCAGTCGAATCCCTCGCCGCTCGCGCCGCCGGGAAGCTCTCGCGCCTCGCAGGCACGGGCGGCGGCACGACGCTGCCGGGCAAGCTGCTCTGGAAGCTCGACCCGAGCGCAATCGACGCGCTCGCCAGCCCGGCTGCCGGGCGGCGCTGCGATCGTCTCCGCCACCAACGGCAAGACGACGACCACCGCCATGGCCGCCGAGATCCTGCGAGCCGCAGCACCGTCTCGCGCTGCAACCGCTCGGGCGCGAACCTCGCCTCCGGAGTGGCGTCGACGCTCCTGACAGCAGCGCGACGCCGAGCTGGGGCTCTTCGAGGTGGACGAGGGCGCGCTGCCCGAGATCGCGCGGCGCGTGCGGCCCGCGCGCGGTGCTGCTCGGCAACCTCTTCCGCGACCAGCTCGACCGCTACGGCGAGCTGGAGCACATCGCCGCCAACTGGCGGGCGGCGATCGCGGCGCTTGCCGGAGGAAACGGTGCTCGTGGTCAACGGGGACGATCCGCAGGTCGGCGACCTCGGGCGCGACCGCGCCGGCAGCGATCGCCTTCGGCGATCGACGATCCGGCACACGCCCGGCCGACGCTGCAGCACGCGGCCGACTCGCGCTACTGCGTCCGGTGCGGCCGGCCGTACGAGTTCGCCGCCGCGTACGTCGGCCACCTCGGCGACTACCACTGCCCTGCCTGCGGCCACGCCCGGCCCTCTCTCGAGGTGCGGGCGCGCGCGATCGAGCTCGACGGGCTCGAGGGCGTCTCCTTCGAGCTCGAGCACACCGGCCGGGTCGACCCGGCGTCCGGCCTGCCGCTGCCCGGGCCTCTACAACGTCTACAACGCGCTTGCAGCAGCTGCACTCGCGCAGGTCGCTCGGTGCACCGCTCGACGAGATCGCGGGCGGGGCTCGAACGGTTCGGCGCCGCATTCGGCCGCTTCGAGCGCATCGCGGCCGGCGACAGGACGATCCTCGTGCTGCTGATCAAGAACCCCGCCGGCGCGAACGAGGTCGTTCGCACGCTGGAGCAACGGTGGCGCGCCATCGCTGCTCTTCGTCGCGCTCAACGACGCGATCGCCGACGGGCAGGACGTCTCCTGGATCTGGGACGTCGACTTCGAGCCGCTGCTCGCGAGTGTCGAGCACCTGATCGCGTCAGGCGACCGCGCGGCCGAGCTCGCGCGTTCGCTGCGTCTACGGCGGGTCTGGACGAGACCGCGCTCGAGGTCGAGCCCGGATCTCGCGCGCGCGCTCGATCGCGGGCTGGCGCTGACACCGCCCGGCGGGGAGCTCGTCGTGCTCCCGACGTACACGGCGATGCTCGCGCTCCAGCGGATCCTGACCGGAGCGCGGTCATGCGAAGCCAGTACTGGGAGCGCGCTGCGTGAAGATCCGCGTCGGACACCTCTATCCCGACTACCTGAACATCTACGCCGACCGCGGCAACATCGCGGTCTTCGCGCGGCGCGGCGGCGCTCGCGCGGGCACGAGCTCGAGGTGGCGTCGATCTCGCATCGGCGACGAGCTCCGCACCGGCGAGCACGACCTGCTCTACGTCGGCGGCGGCCAGGACCGCGAGCAGGCGTTGATCGCGCCCGATCTCGTCGGGAAGGGCCCGGCGATCGAGGAGGCGGTCGACGGCGGGCGCAGCACTGCTCGCGGTCTGCGGCGGCTACCAGCTCCTCGGGCGCGGCTATCTCGACCAGCAGGGCGAGTCGCTCCCCGGCGTGGGCCTCTTCCCCACGACACGGTCGCGGGCGAGCGGCGGATGATCGGCGACGTCCTGCTCGAGTGCGAGCTCGTGCCCGGCGAGCGCCGGACCGATCGCGGGCTTCGAGAACCACGCCGGGCCGAACGCGCCTCGATCCGGGTGCCGAGCCGCTCGGCCGCGTCATCGCCGGCTTCGGAAACGACGGCGAGTCGGGCTACGAGGGCGTGCCGCGTCGGGCGCGCGATCGGCACCTATCTGCCACGGCCCGCTCCTCCCCGCAATCCCTGGCTCGCCGACTGGCTGCTGTCCCAGGCCCTGGGGCACGCGACGGGCGGCGAGCCGCCGGCGCTCGAGCCGCTGCCCGACCGGCTCGAGGCAAGCGCGCACGCCGTCTCGGCGGAGCGGGCGCGGCGCCGCGGCGGGCGGTTCTGAGACGGTGATCCAGATGGTCGCCGGCTCTGTCGCTCGAGGCGACCGAGCGGGTCGGTCGACCAGAGTGCATAGCAATGGCGGCCTGGCTGAGTCGGCCGATCGGCAATCGTCATCTGCTCGCCGACGCGGACGGTCCAGGCGTAGCGCTTCGCGCCGGTGAACGCCGTTGGGCACGCGTTTCGCGCGCTCGAGATCGCCCAACCGCCCTGAGAGCCCGCCAGAGCACCGCGAGAAGAGGGGCACGACCGGTCGGGCGGGACGGCCGAAGCGCAGCCCGACGGTCCCGTCGGTTCGGCGCTCGGCCGAGAGGCTCAGCGGCTCGCGGATCGGCGCGTACGCGGAACAGGAACCGCGACTCGTGGTGCTCGTCCGCCCTCCGTAGAGCCTCACGACGCCGTTGATGTCATCCGGCTCGAGCAGGCCGCAGCGCCACGTCCAGACGGCCTCCTGGCGGCAATGCTGCGCACCGCGCCAGGTTCCGATCCCGTTCATCAAGGCGCAGCCGCGCTCCTCGTGCCCGAGGCCCGAGGACATGACCGAGTTCGTGGGCGACGGCGTGGACGCTGGAATAGCTGTTGCAGATGCCGCGAGCTCTCGTCGATCCGGGGCAGCCACATCGTCGCATTCGCGCCGTACCCGACGGTCGCCTCCGCGTGGTCGACACAACGATTGTGGGTGTAGTGCCTGATCACGAGCTGAGCCGACGCAAGCGGGCTCTGAACGAAACGGATCCCGGCGCCGCTGTGATTCCAGACATAGACGGCGCGCGCCACCGGCCAGGCTTGATCGGGCGCCGCGTTGTAGTAGCGAATCGTTGCCGCCCGGCCACGGCTTCCCTTGATCACATAGGCCTGTGACGCGGGAGCCGCGACGCACGCGAGCAGCATCGCAGCAGCCGCAACGATCAGCCGGAGGGAGCCCACCTCTCTTCTATCGGTTCCCGCTGGAGGTTCTTGAACGCGTTCAGGATGGCTGCCGCGGATCGCTCGACGTCTCTCGCCGTCGTCCGGAAGCTCGAAACCGAGATCCGCATTGCGGCGCGGCCCTGCCAGTCGGTCCCGCCGAGCCAGCAGGTGCCGTCGGCCTGAACACGGCGGACCACCTCTCGGGTCGCCTCGTCGTCGTCGTGGAAGCGCACGAGGACACTGGTTGAGGACGACGTCGTTCAGGATCTCGACGCCGTCCTCCGCACCGAGGACGGACGCGAAGGCGCGCGCGTGGTCGCAGCAGCGGTCGACCAGCTCCGCGACCCCCGTTGCGACCGAGGGCCCGTAGCGCCGCCCAGACGGCGAATCCCGCGTGCGCGGCGGGACGACTCCGGCACCCAGTCCGGACGGGCTCCGTCCGTCGGCGCGCTGGAGATAGCTCGCAGCCACCGCCATCGCGTCCCCGTGGGCTTCCGGATGCCGGCAGAAGACGACGCCGCAGTCGTAGGGCACGTTCAGCCACTTGTGGGCGTCTGTCGCCCAGGAGTCCGCGCCTCGATCCCGCGACGCTGGTGCTCGAAGCGAGGGCTGGCGGCAGCCCACAGGCCGAACGCGCCGTCGACGTGCAGCCAGGCGTCGCGGCGGCTTCGCACGCCTCGGCGATCGGCGTGAACGGGTCGAAGGCGCCGGTGTTGACGTTGCCTGCCTGGGCGCAGACGATCGTCGGCCCGGCGGAGCCTCGGCCAGAGCCTCGCGGAGTGCGCCGCGATTCATCCGGCCCTGGTCGTCGACGGCAACGAGCTCGACCGAGGCCGTCCCGAGCCCGAGCAGCCGCAGCGAGCGGTCGAGCGTGACGTGGCGCTCGCCCCGACGAGGATGCGGATCCGCGGTGCTCCATTCAGGCCGTCGCGCGCCGACGTTCCAGCCGGCGCCGCGCGAGGACGTGCTGGCGCGCCGCGGCGAGTGCAGTCGTGTTCGCTCCCTGCGCGCCCGTGACGAACCCGCTCGACACGCCAGTCGGCAGCCCCAGAAGCTCTGCAAGCCAGGTGGCGGCGACATCCTCCAGCGGCCGCGGCCGCTGGGCGACGTGATCACGGAGAAGCCGTTCTGATCCCAGATGCTCGTCAGCCAGTCTGCCGGCGACGGACGGCCGGCAGCGCGCTGCCGATCACGAAGCCGAAATACCGTCCTGTCTGCGTGCCGACGACGCCGGGCTCGGCTCCGGCGATCAACTCCGCGAGCACCTGCGCGTCCTCGATTCCCTCCTCCGGCAGGGGACATCCGAGCGTCTCCACGAGCTCTTCGACCGAGGCGCTCGCGCGCACCGGGCGTTCGTCGAGCGAGTCCAGAAACTGCGCCGCGTAGTCGGCCGTCAGGCCGAGCAGACTCTTCACGGGGTCCACAAGGCTCCAAGGTACACAGCTGGGTCACCGGGCTGCCGGCGCTGGAGGAAGCGCTGGATCGGCGGGTGCAGCACGATCCCGTCGAGACTCGTCGAACGTGAACAGACGGTGGCCGCGGACCGCCTCGTCGGTCGACGCAGACGCGCTTCCAACGACCCCTTCACCTCGCCCGCGAAGATGATGTGGACGACGTGCTTCGTCGTCAATGCGACGACCGGGCGCGATCGAGTCGACGATCGCGATCGGGCCCTCGAGCGGTGGCGCCACGATTCCGACCTCCTCTGCGATCTCGCGCTCGAGCGCGTCCATCAGCGTCTCGCCCGGAGTGGACGCCGCCGCCCGGGAGCAGCCAGACGTCGCGCCCTCGCTTGTCGTGACGGCAGAGCAGGATGCCGTCGCCCCAGCGCAGGAGCGCCGAGACGCGGATCCTCGGCTCCGCCCCGATCATCCCGAGGGACCCCAACCCGGCAGCCACCCGCGTTCGCTGATCGAGAGCTCATCCAGTTCGACCCAGCCGCACGCCTGCCGCCTCGACGAGAACGAGTTGCGCGATCCGCATTCCCGGCTCCACGACGAAGCGACTCGCGCTTGTCGGTGTTGAGAATGATCACCTTCACCTCGCCGCGATAGCCCGCGTCGATCAGCCCAGGCGCGTTGACGACTCGTGATTCCGTGCCGGCGGCGAGGCCGGAGCGCGGCAGCACGAGGCCCGCCCAGCCCTCGCGGGACCGCGACCGCGACGCCGGTCCCGACGATCGCCGCGCTCGCCGGGCGCGAGCTCGATCGCGCTCGCAGGCGGCGAGGTCGAGCCCGCATCGCCCGTCGTAGGCCTGCGACGGGAAGGATGCGCGTCGTCGCGCAGCCGCGCGACCGGAAGATCGATCACCTCGTTCCGCCGCCGAGCCTTCGTGCGCCGAGCCCGCGTGTGCGTCCGCGACGAGATAGCGGGCGAAGCGCCGCACCTCGCGCTGCGGCAGCCGGGCGCGCATCAGCACCCCGTGCTCCAGAGTCCGTCGCGCTCGTCGATCGGCGCGCCGAGCGCGTACAGCTCGGCAAGCTTCCCGCCATCCTCGTACGGCAGCAAGCAGCCGAACGTCCTCGTACCGGTCGGCGAAGCGGCTCGGCGATCCGTGCCGCGCAGCTCGTCGAGGCCCTCGCCCGTCGCCGCCGAGATCTGCACCGCGCCGGGAAAGCGGTTCGCGAGCCGCCTGCGGCCCAGCGGATCGACGCGGTCGATCTTGTTCAGCACGAGCTCGAGCGGGCACCTCGTCGGCCCCGATCTCGTGCGAGGACGGTCGTCGACGGACGTCGATCATCTCCTCCAGCCGGTCGTCCGGCTCGCGAGCGCGTCGACGACGTGCAGGACGAGGTCCGCGACGAGCGTCTCCTCCAGCGTCGAGGCGAAGCCCTCGACGAGCTGGGTCGGCAGGCGCGCGGATGAAGCCGACGGTGTCGGTGACGAGGTACCGCTTGCCCGTCGTGCTCGAAGCCGCGCGTCGTCGGGTCGAGCGTCTCGAAGAGGCGGTTCTCGACGCGTCACCTCGGCGCCGGTGAGCGCGTTCAGAAGCGTCGACTTGCCGACGTTCGTGTAGCCCGGCGAGCGCGACGGTGGGCGTGCCGCGCTGCGCACGCTCCTTCCGCCGGCGTCGCGCGTGCTTGCCGAGCGCCTCGCAGGCGCGCGGCGCGAGCAGCGAGATCTTGCGGCGCGCGATCCGGCGGTCGGTCTCGAGCTGCGACTCGCCGGGGCCGCGCGTGCCGACTCCGCCCGAGCGCCCGACCGCCGCCGAGGCGCTCGAGGTGCTGCCACATGCCGCGCATCCGCGGCAGGTTGTACTCGAGCTGGGCGAGCTCGACCTGGAGCTTGCCCTCGGCGCTCGCGGCGTGCTGGGCGAAGATGTCGAGGATCAGCTGCGTGCGGTCGACGACGCGCGCCGTCAGGCGCGTTCTCGAGCGCGCGCTGCTGCGACGGCTCGAGCTCGTCGTCGACGAGCAGCACCTCCGCGCCTGGCGTCGCCGTAGGCCTGCTTCAGCTCCTCGAGCTTGCCCTTGCCCGACGTACGTGCGCGGGTCGGGCGCGCGCGCTGCTGGACGAGCTCGCCGATCGGCTCGACACCCGCCGTGCGCGCGAGCTCGCGCAGCTCGCCGAGCTCCTCCTCGGCGTCGGCGGATTTCGGGAGCACGGCCGAGCAGCGAGGTCCCGCCGTCTCGGGCTCGAGTCGGCTCGCTGGCGCGTCGTCACCGTGGGGATTGTGCCACGCTTGTCGCGCGATGTCCGCCCTCGCCGACCGGCTTGCGCGGCGCGCACGCTCGAGCTCGTCGACATCCCGTCGAGAGCCGGCACGAGGCGGAGATCGCGCTGCGCACGTCCGTTCGCTCGTGCCGCCGTCGCTTCGACGCCCGAGTACGCAGGCCGAGGACGCGTTCGTCTGGGCGCGGCCGACGCCGCGCGGTGCGCCCGCTCGTCGTGCTCGCCGGCCACTACGACACCGTGCCCGCGCAGGAGAACGTCCCGGGCCGGATCGAGAACGGCGCCGTCGCACGGGCTGCGGAGCGAGCGACATGAAGGGCGGCGTCGCGGTCGATGCTCGAGCTCGCGCGCGAGCTCGCCGAGCGACGAGCTCGAGCCGGCGGTCGACGTCGCGCTGCTCCTCTTCGGCAAGGAGGAGCTGCCGGCCGAGTTCAGCCCGCTGCCCGACCTCTTCGATCGCTCCCGGCTCGTGCACGAGGCCGAGCTGCGCGATCCTGCTCGAGCCGACCGACCACGACGATCCAGGCCGGCTGCCTCGGCAATCTCAACGCGCGGCTCACCTTCCACGGCGTCAGCGGCGCACTCGGCGCGGCCCTGGACGGCCGAGAACGCCATCGACAAGGCGATCGACGGGCCTCGCGCCGTATCGCCGCACGATCGACGCCGCGGCCGGTCGAGATCGGCGGCCTGCCTTCTACGGAGGTCGTGTCGATCACGCAGCTCGAAGGCGGGATCGCGAGCAACGTCATCCCGGACCGGCCGTCGAGGCGAACGTCAACTTCCGCTATGCCCCGGACCGCTCCCGTCGAGCGCCGACGCGTACCTCCGCTGCGCTCGCTCCCGACGGGCGCGACGTACGAGCACGCCGGCGACTCTCCGCCGGCGCCGTGTCGTCACCGACTCGCCGCTCGTCCAGCGCCTGCGCGCGGCCGGCGACCTCGCCTCGAGCCGAAGCAGGCCTGGACGAACGTCGCCGACTTCACCTCGCGCGGCATCGACGCCGTCAACTTCGGCCCGGGCGCGACGCGGTACGCGCACCGCCGCGACGAGCAGGTCGAGATCGACGCCGCTCGTGCGGGCGTTACGAGACGCTGCTGCGCGCTTCGTCTACGGGTACCGTCTGAGCCGTGCCTGTCTCCCCCATCCTCGAGCGGCCAGACGACGTATCCGTTCGTGCGCCTGAACGAGCCGCGCGGCCGCGCCGCGGCGCGCAGGGACTCGAGGTGATCGACTTCGGCATGGGCGACCCGCGCGAGCCGACCGACCCGCGCGATCCGCGAGGCGCTCGCGACGGTCTCCGCGAGCGGATGGGCTATCCCGCCGCCGTCGGGCCTGCCGGAGCTGCGCGAGGCGGTCGCGGGCTGGGCCGGCGCGGCGCTTCGGCGTCGAGCTCGATCCGGATACGCGAGGTGATCCCGACGCTCGGCTGCAAGGAGGCGATCTTCTCGTTCGCGCTCAGCGTCGTCGCTCGACGTGCGGGCGGCGCGCGACACGGTCGTCGTACACCGAGCCCGGCTACCCGGTCTACGGCGCGGCGCGCGGTTCGCCGGCATGCGCGGGTCGCTGGCGCTGCCGCTGCAGGAAGCGACGGCTTCCTGCCCGACCTCGACGCCGTCGACGACGAGACGTGGGCGCCGGACTGCGCTCGTCTGGCTCAACTACCCGAACAACCCGACCGGCGCGACGGCGCCGCTCTCGCTTCTACGAGCGGCTTGCCGGCGCTCGCGCGTGAGCACGGGTTCGTGCTCGCCTCCGACGAGGCCTACACGGAGCTCTGGTTCGACGAGCCGCCCGCCTCGGCGCTCCAGCTCGCGCGACCTGGACGAACGTCGTCGTCTTCAACACGCTCTCGAAGCGCTCGCTCGATGACCGGCTATCCGGAGCGGGTTTCGTCGCCGGCGATGCGGAGCTCGATCGCGGCGCTCTGAAGCAGTTCACGGCCGAACGTCGGCACCGCGCCGCAGGAGTTCGTCCAGCGCGCCTCGGTGGTCGCCTGGGGCGACGAGGTGCACGTCGAGCGACACGCGGGAGCGCTACCGGCGCAAGCGCGGCGCTGCTGCTCGACGTGCTGCGCGCGCGAAGGGCCTCCGCGATCGCCGGCAGCGCAGCGACCGATGTACCTCTGGATCGCCGTCCCGGACGGGTGAGACGTCCGAGGGTCGTTCGCCGAGCGCCTGCTCGAGCAGCGGAGTGCTCGTCACGCCTGGCTCGTACCTCGGCGCCGTCCGGCGAGGGCTACGTTCGCTGTCGCGCTCGTGCCCGCCGAGGAGGAGTGCGCCCGCGCAGCCGTCGGAGATGCTGTGAGCGAGCTGCTGTGAGACGCTCGAAGGCCTCGTGGAGAGAGACGCGTCGACCCCGGCGATCGAGAGCACGCGGCTCGACCGAGGCGACTGCGTCGCCGAGCCCGGCGCGGGAGGGCTGGGTCGTCGACGAGTCGAGGCGAAGGAGGCGATCCTCGAATACTTCCGCCTGCGCAAGGTCGAGCCGATGACGGTCGGGCCGCATCGCCTACCTGGACAAGATCCCGCTGAAGCAGTCGATCCGCGCTCGGCGTGCCGGATCGTGCCGCCCGGTGTCGCCCGCTACGGCTCGTTCCTCTCCGAGGGCGTCGTGCTGATGCCCGGCTACGTCAACATCGGCGCCTGGGTCGGCCCCCGGACGATGGTCGACACCTGGGCGACCGTCGGCTCGTGCGCGCAGATCGGCGCCGACGTCCATCTCGCGGGCGGTGTCGGCATCGGCGGCGTGCTCGAGCCGCCGAAGGCAACACCTGTGATCGTCGAGGACGGCGCGTTCCTCGGCTCCCGCTGCATCGTCACCGAGGGCGTCCGGCATCGGCGCAGGGCGCCGTGCTGTCCGGCGAACGTCTCGCTGACCGCCAGCGTCCCGGTCATCGACGTCACGCGGCGCAGAGCCGGTCGAGCACCGCGGCGCGGTGCCGCCGCGGGCAGTCGTCGTCCCGGGCACGCGCCCGAAGGAGTTCCCGGCCGGGACGTACCAGCTCGACTGCGCGCTGATCGTCGGCTGGCGCGAGGAGTCGCACGACGCGCCGGCTCAGCCTGAACGACGACGCTGCTGCGAGTTCGAGCTGGCCGTCTGACGGCATGGCGCCTAGGCGTTCGCCGCGCAGCAGATCTCCTCGGCGGGAGCCGACGAGCGTGATCCGGGCCTCGTCGTCGAGCTCGACGCGCAGCTCTCCACCGCGGCATGCGGACCGTCACCGGGCCGACCCAGCTGTTCGTGTGATCGCGGTGCAGCCGCGGTCATGACTGCACTCGACTGACGCGCTCGTCTCTTCCTGCTCCGCGCTCCCAGATGCGGCGCACCGTCAGCTCGTTGCCCCTTGTTTGACGCAATGCCGACGAGCCGACATCTCGTCCGGTGGCAATACGTAACTGAACGAAGTGGTATACC
>ERZ1370068.7858-contig-6751_pt1 | contig 35588 bp, 56 predicted proteins | sample MGYA00561227_ERZ1370068 | MGnify/ENA primary metagenome ERZ1370068 (study PRJEB38410, sample SAMEA6850437) | metagenome | study: Metagenomic assessment of the ecological functions of the soil: analysis of the soil microbiota associated with the... | reverse complement strand
TGCCGCTGGCGGCGGCGTCGACATCACGGCGCGGCTGATCGGTCAGTGGCTGACCGAGCGGCTGGCCAATCCTTTGTCACCGGGAACTGGCCGGGAGCCGGCGGCAACATCGGCACGGAGGCCGTCGTGAGCGCGGCCTCTGACGGCTACTACGCTGCTGCTTGCCACGGTTCCGAACGCGGTCAACGCCTCGCTTTACGAGAAGCTCAATTTCAACTTCATCCGCGACATCGCGCCGGTCGCCGGCATCATCCGCGTGCCGATCGTCATGCGTGGTGCATCCGTCGGTTCCGGCCAAGACGGTTCCCGAGTTCATCGCCTATGCCAAGGCCAATCCGGGCAAGATCAACATGGCGTCGGCCGGCATCGGCAGCGCCGCCCCATGTCGCCGGCGAGCTGTTCAAGATGATGGCCGGCGTCGACATGGTCCACGTGCCCTATCGCGGCCAGGGTCCTGCGCTGACCGGATCTGCTTGGCGGTCGAGGTGCAGGTGCTGTTCGCCACCGCGCCCGGCACCACCGATTACATCACAAGCCGGCAAGCTGCGCGCCTCGGCGGTGACCACCGCCGCCGCGCGCGCGGAAGTGCTGCCGGAGCTCCCGACCGTGGCGGATTTCGTGCCGGGTTACGAAGCAAGCCAGTGGTATGGCATCGGCGCGCCCAAGAACACGCCGGCTGAAATCGTCGACAAGCTCAACAGGGAGATCAACGCGGCCATCGCCGATCCCGAATGAAGGCGCGGCTTTGCCGCCGTCGGCGGCGAGCCGCTGCCGGGCTCGCCGCCGAGTTTCGCAAGCTGATCGCGGAAGAAACCGAGAAATGGGCCAAGGTGGTGCGCACCGCCGGCCTACAGTGGAGGAGGACGCAGTGCGTCGGAACTACAGCTACTCATTTTCGTCATGCCCGGCTTGACCCGCATCCGGTCTTGGCCGCGCCGGCGAGCGGGTGCGGATGGCCGGGTCAAGCCCGGCCATGACGACAACAGGGAGTAGCGCTCACGCCGCCTGGACGAGTTCCGCGTTGAGATGCTTCAGCCGCGGCATCACCTCCTGCTTCAGCAGCGCGCAGCGAATGCTGCCAGGCCTCCGGCTTGTGCTTGTAGTCGAAGCCGAACACCAGCAGCACGCCGAAACCGCCGACCTCGCGGTAGATGGTCTCGATCTTCTCGGCTGACCGTCGACGGGCGAGCCGACGATCCAGTTGTGGCGGGCGCAATAGTCGACGGTGACGTCGCTATCCGGCACGTCGGGCGCGTGCTTGAGATAGTCCTTGAAGCCGAAATGGCCGAGCAGCGGCAGGAAATACTCGCCCATCATCCGGCCCATCATGTCGCCGGTCGAAAGCTTCCAGGCCTCCTCGTCGGTATCGGCGACGAACACCTCGCGCACCAGCCGCCAGTCGCTGCCGGCTCGGCTTGCGGCCGGTCTTGGCCGCGCCCGCCTCCACCGGATCCCAGTGGCTGCCGACATAGGCCGGGTTGAGGTTGAGGCTCATCGGAATGAAGCCGCGCTCGCCGGCGAGCTTCAGCGTGTCCGAGCCCTTGCGACAGGCCGGCAACGCCGATCGGCGGATGCGGCGCCTGCAGCGGCTTGAGGTGCGGCTTGAGGAAATCGAACATCGTGTCGGGCTTGTTCACCGTCCAGAACTTGCCCTTGTAGGTCCACGGCGCGTCCTCGGTCCACATTTTCAGGATGATCTCCAGCGCCTCGCGCGTCATGTCGCGGTTCTGGCCGGACATGCCGTCGACATTGAACATCGCCCAGTCGCTCGGCAGGCCGGAGGCCGCGACGCCGAAATTCAGCCGGCCGCCCGAGAGGTGATCGAGCATCGCGACGCGGTTCGCGAGTTCGGCCGGGTGGTGATAGGGCAACAGGAAGCCGCCGGGGCCGATGCGGATATTCTTGGTCTGCAAGAAGCGCCTGCGCGAGCAGACAGATCGGGCGACGGGATGCGGCTCCCATGGCGCGGTGTGATGCTCGCCGATCCAGGCTTCCTGGTAGCCGAGCTCGTCCAGCCAGCGCAGCACCTGCAGGTCCCAGTCGTGGCCCTCCTTCAATCCGCACTCCGGCGGATGCGAGGGCATCGCGAAATATCCGAGTTCCATGGGACTTTCCTCTCGCGTTTGCTTCGGTTGACGCGTCTTGTGCGCGCACAGGAGAAGCTACCCGCCTTGGTTGCGGCCGAAATCATGACGTGCGCTCACCGCGAGAGGCGCAAGCCGCGTAGCGAAGCCGTACCGCGTGAGCGCGCGATTACCGCGTGCCGAACGTTCGGTCGCGCCGAACAGCGCCTTCTGCGTCGAGGGCTGCGAGCGCCAGTATTGCGGCGGCGCGGATGACCTCGCCGCCGAGTTCGGCCGCGGCGTGCCAGCCCCAGCGCGGGTCGTAGAGCATGCCGCGCGCGAGCGCGACCATGTCGGCCTTGCCGGAGGCGACGATCTCCTCGGCCTGCTTCGGCTTCGGTGATCAGGCCGACCGCCATGGTGGTGAGCGCCGGTCGCTTGCTTGATCGCTTGCGCGAACGGCACCTGATAGCCGGGGCCGAGCGGAATCTTTTGCAGCGGCGACACGCCGCCGGAGGACGCGTCGATCCAGTCGACGCCGCGCTTCTTCAGCTCTCTGCGCGTATTCGATGGTCTGCGCGAGGTCCCAGCCGCCCTCGACCCAGTCGGTCGACGACACCTTGATGCCGACCGGCTTGTCGCTCGGAAACGCCGCGCGCACCGCGTCGAACACTTCGAGCGGAAAGCGCATGCGGTTCTCGCAAGCGAGCCGCCATATTGATCGGTGCGCTTGTTGGAGATCGGCGACAGGAACTGATGCAGGAGATAGCCGTGCGCGCTAGTGCACCTCGATGGCGTCGATGCCGAGCCGCTCGGCGCGCTTTGCCGCCGCGACGAAAGCGTCGCGCACGCGCTGCGAGCCCCGCCGCATCGAGCGCCAGCGGCGGCGTCTCGCCCTCCTTGTGCGGCACGGCCGACGGGCCCTCCGGCCGCCAGCCGCCTTCGGCAATCGGGATCAGCTGCCCGCCGTCCCACGGCGTGTGGCTCGACGCCTTGCGGCCGGCATGCGCGAGCTGCATCGCGACCGCGGTCTTCGAATGCTTGCGCACCGAGGCCAGGATCGGCTTCAGCGCCGCCTCGGTGGCGTCGTTGTAGAGGCCGAGGCAGCCCGGCGTGATGCGGCCGATCGCCTCCACCGTGGTCGCCTCGATGCAGAACATCGCGGCGCCCGACAGCGCCAGCGTGTTGATATGGGTGAAATGCCAGTCATTGGCCTCGCCATCGATCGGCCGAATACTGGCACATCGGCGCCACCATGATGCGGTTGGCAAGCGTCAGGCCGCGCAGCTGATCGGGGAAAACAAGGTGCTCATGCTGGGGATTCCGGCGGGAAGGAGAAGACGATGCTGCGCCCCATGCGTAGCGCAGACCGCCGCTGCCTCCTCAACCCATCGCCGGCCGCAATCCCTCCCCCTACTGTTTGATCCCGGCCGCTCTTGATCAATGCTCGAGGTTGGCGGCGAGTCTCGCGCATCGACCAGTTCGTCCATCTCCGTCGGGCTCAGCGGCATCGGCTCGATGCCGAGCTGCTTCAGGCTCGTCCTGCGTCGCCGGATCGGCCAGCACCTTCGCGCCCGCCGCGTGCAGTCTTCTCGACGATGTCGCGCGGCGTCTTCGCCGGCATCGAACACGCCGAACCAGATCGCGCTGTCGGCATCCTGCAACCCGACTCGGCCGGCGTCGGCACGTCGGGCAGATCGGCGACGCGCGTTTGGCGGTCGATACCAGCGCGCGCGCACCTGGCCCTCCCGGATCAGCGGCAGCGCGCGTGGCGAGCGGACAGAAATAGAGGTCGATCCGTCCGCCCATGCATATCCGGCGATCACTTCCGAGCCGCCGCGATACGGCACATGCGTGCGCCTCGATCCCGGCGGCGAGGCGGAATTTCTCGGTAGCTGGATATGCACCGCGCTGGCCGATGCCGACCGAGCCGAACGGAGATCGAGCCGGGCTGTGCCCTGGCGTCGGCGATGAAATCCTGATGGTTTTCCACGGCCGCGCATTCGGCACGATCATCACGTTGGCGCTGAGCCGATCATCAGCACCGCGAAAGATCTTTGGTCGCGTCGAAGCCGAGATCGGGGAAGATCGCCGGCGCGATGGTCAGCGCGGAAGAATTGCGAGAATGCTATAACCATCGGACGTGGGTTTGCCACCAGCGCGCTGCCCAGCTATAGCGCTGCCGGCACCGGCGCGATTTTCTATCACAATGGGCTGGGCTGAGTTCGGCCGACAGACGGTCGAACACCAGCCGGCACCACGTCATGGTGCTGCCGGCGCCGAACGGAATCGTCGCAGCCTGATCGTAGCCGCGACGGCCAGATTTCGGCCTGCGCGGCGGTGGTGGTGAAGATGCTCGCCGCGATGAGCATGGCTCGGATGGACTTGTTCATCAGCGGCTCCGGTTTTGTTACCGCGAGCGTCGCAAGAACCGTTCCCAATCTGCGCCGGGACGACGGCATTAGTCGCCAAATTTGCCGACCCTGATATCGACAATGCGATAGCCTTTGCCCGTTACTCTCGCAATCGGCCTCGGCGGAGAATTCGACCCAAACTTGCCGCCCGAGCTTGTCGATCAATTTGCCATAAGCGCCGAGCTTGCCGGGCAAAGTCGGCCTTGAGGTGATGAAGTGGCGGCGCTCCCGTAAGGTGAAACGATCGGACCCCTTCCGTCAATTGGGCGTACTCTGGCGCATGTCCCATTGCGGGATCGACCTCGCTGCCCGTCACCTGCCTGAACAGGGTGGGGCCTGGTAATCGGATGGGCGCGGCGGTTTTCGATCGCGTAGAGATTGAGCTGGAGCACATAGCGTTCGGTGCGAAAGGAGACCGCGACGCGGCGCGAATCGGCGACCATTGGGCGCGATGACTCTTTGGACCGGTATCGAGATTGTTGTCGGAGCCGATGCTGTCGAGGGGCCGCGATTTTGCGATGCGCCGGCTCCGCCATCAGCCAGATGTGGAAAGTCGCCATTGCCGCTCCTCGCCTTCGCCAGTGGCGCCGAAGACATCCGCCTGTTGGGCGCAAGCCCGTCGCGGATGATGGCGTATTCGGTTTTGCCGTAGTCATGGTTGTCGGTGGCGCAGACGGGCGAAGCTGCCAGCGCGAGCGACATGACAGTAAGGGCGGCTGCCAAGAACTGACAGATTTCTCGGGCGATCGATGTGACGTTCATGATCGTTAGTCGGCGCCGGGGCTTGCGGTTCGACGCCGCGTCGGGCGGCCCGTCCGCGGTCGAAGGGGAACTTAGCCGTGGTCATCGCGTTGGTTGGAAGCGGGCCATGAGCCGGGCGCTGGCACGCGGCCCGTTTGCCAGCACAATCCCTCTCGACTCTGCGTCCACGATCTCCCGCCTGGGATTGCCGATGACGTTGAGAGCCGTTTTGCCTCGCCCTGTTCCTGCTGTTGCTGCCGGCCAGCTGCCGGCGCCGCCGACATCACCGTGCGTTCCGAAAATCCGCGAGGCCGACCAGGTCCACGATCGGCAATACCCGCATCCGCCTCGGCGGCATCGACGCGCGCGTCGGTCGATCAGCTCTGCCTCAACACCAAGGGCGAGCGCTGGACCTGCGGCGCTGCGGCGCGCGACGAACTGACCAAGCACGCCGGCGGCAAGGGCTGGACTGCCAGCACCCGCGCGATCGACCGCCGCGGCCGCACGCGTGGCGCGCTGCGACGGTCGATGGCGAGGACATCCAGAAATGGCTGGTGACGAACGGCTGGGCGCTGGCCTTTGTCCGCATCTCCAAAGACTACGAAGCGCGACGAAAAGGCCGCTGCGCGCGAGGCCAAAGGCCGGGATGTGGCAGGGCGCCTTCATCGCGCCGTGGGACTGGCGCGTCCGCAACAAAGAAGACCCACTGTCCTCGGCGCGACCGTGAAGCCGCCGGACAATGCCAATGCGATCCCGCTGGCCTCGGCTTCCGGCTCGGTCGCGCCCTCGCCCGACTGCACCATCAAGGGCAACGTCAACCGCTCCGGCGAATGCATCTTTCACCAGCCGACCAGCCGCTGGTACGCCAAAGATCCAGATGAAGATCAGCAAGGGCACGCGCTGGTTCTGCTCGGTCGAAGAGCGCCGAGGCCGCCGGCTGCCGGGAGACCAGGCGGTGATTTTCCGATGTGCTAGGCTTGCGACGATAGTCGTGAAAGCACGCGCCATGGCCGACGTTCAAGCGAACGACATCGCGCAAGCGCGCCGGTCAGCCGCGCGGCGACGATCGTTGCTTGTCGATCCTCGTCGCCTACGGCCTGCTCGCCTATGTCGATGCTGCCTGCCACTGTGGACCCATCACGAGCACCAGAAGGGCCTTGCCGGTCTGCCGATGGTGACGCGTCACCGGACAGGGCATTCCCGGCAGATCCCATCAACGTCGGGCTGATCGGCGATGCAAAGGACATCCTGTGCGATGCATGCGGCGGGCTGGTATCCGGCCGATCCGATCACGCTGAAATCGTCGATCGAGATCGTCGGCAGCGTGCTGCCCGATCGCCCCTACAAAGGACGCGCCGGTCAGCAATCTCTATTATCTCGGCCGGCGCGAGGACCTTGCTTTCGAAAAGCCGATCGGCAGCCAGCGCCGACCGCCGCAACCACGTCCGCTTCTGGAAGGTGCTGGACCAGGGCGAGGAGAAGCGCCCGGTGTGGCTGGTGCGGCGACGCTGGATCGCGGCGTCGGCGCCTCAGCCACTACACCGGCGCGGTCACCCACCACATCGGCCCCGGATCATCGATGCTTTGAACGCGGCGTGCTCGCGGCCGATCTCGAGAACGCCGGGCATGGTGACAGCCAAATATCAGGTCACCGGCATCGGCCCGACCATGGACGGGCGCAATGGCGGCGGCGATCCCCACTACACCGACGGCGAAGTCTGGCTGCTGCGGCTGGTCGAGGCCTGCCAGCGGCGCGAACGGCCCTGCGGTCACGCATCCTGCCGAGCCCGCTGCCGCAACCGAGATCAAGGACCAGATCTGGCATGCAGATCGCCGAACCATCGGGAAATAGCACCACCAACTCGTTGCAATTCTGCAGAATGCACCGCTCGAAGCCCTTGGAAATCAGCTGCGTCATGCCAGCAGGCGATCCAGAACAAGGAAACCCACAATGACCGTCCTGCGCGGGCCGGGAATTTCTGGCCATCCCCGGACCCACCACGATGCCCGACGAGGTGCTGCAGGCGATGCACCGTCCGGCGCTCGACATCTATTCCGACGAGATGGTCGAACTGACCGACGGCCTGCTCGCCGATCTCTCAAGACTGTTCGCCACCAAGGGCCGCTCCTACATCCACATCGCCAACGGCCATGGCGCCTGGGAAGCGACGCTTCAGCAACGTGCTGTCGCGCGGCGACAAGGTGCTGGTGCTGAGAGCGGCCGGTTCGCGATCGGCTGGGGCAACGCCGCGGCCGCGATGGGCGCCGAGGTCGAGGTGCTGAAGGGCGACTGGCGCCGCGCGATCCGCCCGGCCGAGGTCGAAGCACGGCTGCGGCAGGACAAGGAGCACACGCATCAAGGCGATCCTCGCGGTGCAGGTCGATACCGCGTCCGGCGCCTGTAACGACATCGAGGCGATCGGCAAGGCGATCAAGGCGGCCGGCCATCCGGCGCTGTTCATGGTCGACACCGTGGCCTCGCTCGGCTGCATGCCGTTCGAGATGGACGCCTGGGGCGTCGACGTCGCGATGTCCGGCTCGCAGAAGGGCCTGATGACGCCGCCGGGCCTGGGCTTCGTCGCCGCCAACGACCGCGCGCGCGAGGTGCACAAGAAGGCCGGGCTGCGCACGCCCTATTGGGACTGGACCGACCGCGAGGGCGACCGAGCACTACCAGCAAATATGCCGGCACGCGCGCCGGTGCACCTGCTGTTCGGCGCTGCGCCAGGCGCTCGACATGCTGTTCGAGGAAGGCCTCGAGAACGTGTTCCAGCGCCACCGCCTGCTGGCCGAAGCGGTGCGGCGCGCGGTCGGCGTCTGGGCCGAAGGCCAGGCGATCGGCTTCAACATCATCGAGCCGGCCGAGCGCTCCGACACGGTCACCGACGGTGCTGATGAACGGGTCACGATCCCGTGCGCGCTGCGCGCCTACTGCAACGAGAAATGCGGCGTGGTGCTCGGCGTCGGGCATCGGCGAGCTCGCACGGCCAGGCGTTCCGCATCGCCCATATGGGCCACGTCAACGCGCCGATGATCCTGGGCACGCTCGGCGTGATCGAGGTCGGGCTGAACGCGCTCGGCATTCCCGCATGGCAAGGGCGGAACCGGAAGCCGCGATCGAATGGCTCGGCGAAAGTGTAAGCGCCTGACGCCTTTCCGCGCGCCGGCATTTTAGTGCTTACTGGTATACCAAGCGCGGACGCGAGATCCGCGGCAGAGGCTACCGGGAGGCATTGATTGGCGTCCGGTTGATTTGCGCGGCCTGACCAAGCGGTTTGGATCGCTTGCGGTGGTCGATGATGTCTCGTTGCGGATCGATCACGGGCAGCTGGTCTGCCTGCTCGGGCCTTCCGGCTGCGGCAAGACCACGACGCTGCGGCTGATCGCCGGCTTCCTCGGAGCCGACCGGCGGCGAGATCCGCGTCGGCGACCGCCTGGTGTCCTCGCACGGCGCGCACGCTGCCGCCCGAGCAGCGCAACATGTCGATGATCTTTCAGAGCTACGCGCTGTGGCCGCACATGACGGTGGCGGAGAACATCGTCTACGGCCTGCGCCTGCGCAAGATCGACCGCGACGACCATCGCCAAAAGCTCGACGCGATCCTGGCCACGACAAAGCTCGAAGCGCTGGCCGCAGCGCTATCCCGGCGAATTGTCCGGCGGCCAGCAGCAGCGCGTGGCGCTGGCGCGCGCGCTGATCGTCGAGCCGGAGACGCTGCTGCTCGACGAGCCGCTGTCCAACCTCGACGCCAATCTGCGCGAGGAGATGCGCTTCGAAATCCGCCGGCTGCATGACGAATACCGCTACACCACGGTCTACGTCACCCACGACCAGTCCGAGGCGATGACCACCGCCGACCTGATCGCGGTGATGAACGCCGGCACGGATCGAGCAGCTCGGCACGCCGGAGGATATCTACGACCGGCCGCACTCGGAATTCGTCGCGCGCTTCATCGGCGCCAGCAACGTCATCAAGCGGCACCGCGCGCGACGCCAACCATGTCGCATTTGCCGGCGCGACGTTGCAGGTGACCGGCGCGAAACTCAGCCGCCGGCCAGAGCGCGGCGGTCGCGATCCGCCAGCACGACATCCAGCTTTCGACGCAGGCGCCGACGTCGCCGCAGAACGCGATCAAGGCCACGGTGACGCGCCAGGTCTATCTCGGCGCCAGCCGCGACTATGTGGTCGAGACCGCCGACGGCACTCGCGCTGCGCGTCGTCACGCCGACCGAGACCGCGGTGACAAGGGCCGCGAGGTCTGGCTGACCTGCCGCCCGATCGCTGCCGGGCGCTGAGCCGATAGCAGCAAGCGGGAGGACGCCATGAAACGACAGGCTTTCACAGACGCGATGCTTCTCGAAGCGCGTTGACAGGCTCGCGCTCGCGCTCGGCGCGCGTGTTCCGCGTCCGCCAAGCGCGCGCCAGCGCCGCCGCCGGCGGCGATCACGCCGGCGCTGGTCGAGGCCGCGAAGAAGGAAGGCAAGGTCGTCCTCTATTCCTCGATGGATCTGCCGGTCGGCGAGAAGCTCGGCAAGGCCTTCGAGGCAGACTATCCCGGCATCAGCGTGCAGATCGAGCGCTCCGGCTCCGAGCGGCTGTTCCAGCGCATCGACCAGGAATTTGCCAGCAACATCCGCGCCGTCGATGTCGATCAACACGTCGGACGCCTCGCATTTCATCCCCTGGAAGAAGAAGGGCTGGCTGGCGCCGTTCGTGCCGGAAGACGTCGCAAGCATTCTGCCCGAAAGCTATCGCGATCCCGACGGCATGTCCGCGCTGACCGCGCGATCTACCTGTCGTCGATCGCCTACAACACCAATCTGGTGAAGCCGGAAGACGCGCCGAAGAGCTTTGCCGACCTGCTCGATCCCGAAATGGGCGGGCAAGATGGTCAAGGGCCATCCCGCCTATAGCGGCACCATCATGACCGCGACGTTCCAGATGGTGCGCGAACTCGGCTGGGAGTATTACGAAAAGCTCGCCGAAGCAGCGCGTGATGCAGGTGCAGTCGTCGACCGATCCGCCGAAGAAGCTGGCGCTCGGCGAGCGCGCTGTGATGGCCGACGGCAACGAATACAACGTCGTGCTGCTGAAGGAAGCCGGCCAGCCGGTCGAGCCGGTCTATCCCGACCGAGGGCACGCCGACGATCTCGGGGCCGACCGGCGATCTTCGCCACCGCGCCGCATCCCAACGCCGCGCGGCTGTTCCAGGCCTGGCTGCATACCCGCGAGACCCAGCAATTCTTCATCGATTTCACCGCGCAATATTCGGTGCATGCGCAGGTGCAGTCGAAGCCGGGGCGGCGGAAGATTTCCGACATCAAGCTGATGAAGGAAGATGCCGCCGGCGTGGAAGCGATGGCGGAAGAAATCAAGACGCGCTATGCGCGGCTGTTCCGGGTGTGAGTATGCGATCGCTCCAATACTGACCGAGGTCGCTCCGGAGCTCGGTCTCGAACCATCAGGCCACGAATGCGCCGCTATCCTGAGACGCGGCGAAGACGCTGCTCCGTGGTGGTCATGAGCGGACACGCTGACCTGCGTGATGACATGACCATTAGCCAGCCACCGAAATCCGCAAAATCCCGGCATCGACTGGACCAAGCCGGTGCTGTGGCTGTTCGCGGCCGTGCCTGATCGCGCTGATCGCTGCTGCCGATGTCGTGGCTTGCGGTCTATGCCTTCACCGACAAGGCGCGGCATCCGACGCTGCAGAATTTCATCACGCTGTTCAGCGATCCCGATTTCCTCGATCCGCTGCTGACCACCGCGATCATCGCCACCACTTCGGCGTACGATCTGCTGCATCGTCGCCGCACCGATCAGCTGGCTGGTGTCGCGCACCGACATGCCGGGCCGGCAGATTCATCCGCGCGCTGGTGACGGCGTCGTTCGTGACGCCGCCGTTTCTCGGCGCGGTGGCCTGGGAACTGCTGGCGGCGCCGAACAGCGGAGCTGCTCAACCAGCTTTATCGCTTCCCGACGAGCCAGGATGCCGGACGACGCATCTGTTCAACATCTATTCGCTGACCGGAATCATCTTTGTGATCTCCTGCTACACTTTTCCGTTCGTCGATCACCGCTACCGAACCGGGCGTCGCGTCAACGCAGCTCTGGTATCTGTCGTATCCAATCGGGGAAGCCCGACGCATCACCAACGATCTGAACAACTACGACCAGATCAGCGTGTCGGGCGACGCCAGCGCGCTCGCCACCGTGCAGGGCGACGCGGTCTCCCACTTGTGGATCGCGTCGGGCGCGGATCCTATCGACGGCCTCGCAGATCTCGGCCGGGACGAGCCGATCTCGACACCAACCCGGCGTGGACGCCTGACGGCAAGCTCGTGACGCGTCGAACGCCGCCAACAATCCCGACATCTGGATCTGCGACGCGGACGGCCGCAACGCCAAGCAGCTGACGGTGGATCCGGTTTCGACAATTCGCCCGTGGTGTCGCCCGACGGAAAATTCATCGTCTTTCAGTCCAGCCGCCAACGGAAATCAGGATCTGGAGAATGGACGTCGACGGCGGTAATCAGACGGCGCTCACGAGAGGGACCGGCAGCGCTCCTCCCGATTGTGTCGCCTGACAATCAATGGGTGTTCTACATCACCTTCGGCGAGACGCAGCGAGGCATCTGAAAGTCCTGATCGCGGGCGGCGAGCCGATCCGTGTGATTCCCCCGGCGCCGCCGGACGCCGCGCCGGCCGTGGTCACGACGCGCGCCACGTTCGTGCCGCGGGCAATCTTCGCCGGACGGCAAGCTGCTGGCCGGGTCGTCCCTGACCGCGAGGCGCGGGTTCCGGATTGGCATTTTCGCGATCGACCACGGGCGAGCTGATGAGAAAGCTTCCGATCACCTGTTCTACATGCTGGCCTGACGCGCGCGATCGGCCGCGCGGTGACCTACGCCGAGGTCAAGGACGGCGTGTGGAATCTGTGGAACCAGCCGATCGATGGCGGCGCGCCGAAACCGGTGACCAACTTTACCTCCGATCAGATTTTCAGCTTCGGCTGGTCGACTGACGATGGCAAGCGCCTGGCGATCGCGCGCGGGGACCGTCACCAACGACGTCGTGCTCTGTCCCGAACCTTCCCCGCAACCCGATAAGAGGACCGTTTATGGCATCGCAACTCCGTCGCGAGATCAGCCTGCTGAAGCGTACGCCGGCGGCAGCACGCTCGCGCTCGTGTTCCTCACGGCGGCGGCATTCCGGCAGCGCAGACGCCGCCCGCGCGGCAGAAGTTCGACCGAGATCGACGTCGAGCGCATCAACGTCATTCGAGAAGGACGGCCGCGTCCGGCTGGTCATCGCCAACAGCGAACTGCCAGGCGGTGACCGTCGTCGACGGCACAACCGATCCTGCCCAACCGGACGCGCGATGCCGGCCTGATCTTCTTCAACGACGAGGGCGACGAGAACGGCGGGATGACGTGGAGCGGCCGGCGCGACGAACGGCGCCGCGCGCGCGCAGCGCGGGATTGCTCGTTCGACCAGCATACAGCAGGACGAGACGGTGACGCTCCGCTACACGCAGAACGGAACCGAGCGGCTCTGCCGGTCTGGACCGTCGCCGATCGGCCCGAGGCCTCCATTGCCGCCGCGGCGCGGATGAACGATGCCGCCACCGACGACGCGCGCGCGAAGATCCGGCAGGAGCTCGTCGACTCAGGACTGGTCGGCGGCAAGACGCGGCATGTTCGCCGGTAAGGATCAGAGCGGAACTTCGAAAGTCGTGCTGTCGGACGCCAATGCGAAACCGCGGCTGACGCTCAGCGTCGACCGCGCCGGCAGCGCGCAGATCAGATTTCCTCGACGAGACCGGCAAGGTCGTGCGATCGATCACACCGTAAGTCCGGCTAAGCCGGACCCCACTCGTGCCAAGTACGTGGGTCCGCCTTCAGGCGGACTCTGACCCTGGCTACCGTTCAGAGGCAGCGGTCCGTCCGCAGCAGGTGCTCGGCGGCGACGCGAATGAGCGGCTGGCCGCGATCCCGTGCGTGCGCGATCTGCCGCCGCGCCTCGTCGCCCATCGCTCTCCGGGCGGTCTCCGGAATCCGGGCCGTCAAGCTGGCTGGCGCACAGCTTGCGATGGCCGGCGATGAGGTGCAGGTACGGCGCGAGCCACACCTGCTGCCAGATCGCGCAACAAGCCGTCGATGAACGCCGCCTCCCGTCGCGGCGGATCCGAGCGCGCCTTCCCACTCCGGCGCAATCTCGGCGTCCGACGCGTAAGCGGCCGCCAGCGCGCGCGATGTCCTTGCGCGGAAACAGAGCAGAACAGCACGCGCTCGATCGCGACGCGCTTCTCGAACAGGCCGCTGTTCGAGCGGCGTCGCGCCCGGCGGCGCCTTGAGCGCGCTGTGGAACGCGAGCGCGCTGCCGGAACTCGATCAGGCCGCTCCTGAACGCCGCGCGGCAGATCGCTGGTCCGCTCGGCCGGCGGCAGCGGCACGCCCCACAGCACGGCCTCGGCGACGGCCGCGCGCGCCAGCGCGCCGGGTCGGGCGCCTCGGCGCTGCGCCACGATGCCGAGCGCGATCGAGCAGGACCGCGACTATGACTCTGGGCTGCGCGGGCGGAAAATGACGCTTTACCACCGGATGCTCCGATCGATGCTGTCGACGACGTGCTTCGACTCGCGGATGCCGTGTCCTTCGCGCGGATAGCGCACCATCACCGCTTCGGTGCCCGACGTCTCGCAGCGCGATGTAGAACTGCTCGGCCTCCGCGATCGGCACGTCGTTGTCGTTCTCGCCGTGCATCAGCATCGTCGGCGTGTGGGCATTCGCCACGTGCCGCAGCGCGGAGCGCTGCCAGCAGCGTGTCCATCAGGTTGCCCTGGTGCGGATAGACGCCCCATTCCATCTGCTCGTACTGGTTGTAGTAGGTCATGTAGTTGTAGCTGATCAGGTTGATGATCGCCGCGGTCGGGATCGCCGCCTTGAAGATGTTGGTCTGCGTGATCAGCCACGTCGCTCAGCTGCCCGCCGTAGCTCGTCCCCTCGACGCCCAGCCGATCGCGATCGATCCACGGGTAGCGGCGCATCGCCGCGCTCACGCCGTAGAGCACGTCCTGCGCCTCGTTGCCGTTCTGATCGCGCGAACACGGCATCGGTGAACGCCTGGCCGTAGCCGGTCGATCCGCGGTAGTTCACCATCAGCGTCGCCCAGCCGCGCGCCGGCGTAGACCTGGTTCTTGAAGATTGAACGCCGGCCCCTGCTGGCCGTGCGGGCCGCCGTGGATGTTCACGATCAGCGGGCGCTTCGACGGCTCGGCGTCAGCCCGAGCGGCTTCGTGAGAAACGCCTCGACCTCGAACTTGTTGTCGTTCGACGACGAACGTCAGCGACTCGACCTCGGCCAGCCGCTTGCCGCCGAGGACGGCCGCGTTGAGATCGGTCATCTTCCGGCCGGCGATCGTAAGCTGCGCCGAGATCGGACGGGCGTCGTGAGCGCGTAGGCGAGCACCGTCTTCGCGATCGAGAACTCGCCGACCGTGCCGCGATCGCCGACGACTGAGCTCCGGCTTGCCGCCGGCGCATCGGCAACCGATACAGATGCGCGGCTGCCCCGCTCCTGCACCGTGAACAGCATCGCGCGCTGCCGTCCGGCGTCCACGCCGGCGCGCCCTGACGGTTGTCGATGCCGCTGCCCAGCTCGCGCCGGTGCGATCCGTCGGCGTCGATCAACCAGACGTGGGTGTCCTCCATCGTGGTCTCGAGATCGGTGAGACCGCGCTTGGTCGCCTGGTAGGCGATCGTCTTGCCGTCGGGCGACCACCGCGGCCGATACTCGGCGTTTTCCGTCGACGTCAGCCGGCGGATCGAGTTGTCGGACAGCCGCAGCGTGAACAGGTCGTAGTTGAAGAACTGATCGTCGTTCGGCTCGCGGTTCGAGATGAACGCGATCTCGTCGCCGTTCGGCGACCAGTCGATCGAGTGCTCGTAGTGGATTGCCGTCGGTCAGCTGCGTCGACCGCGCCGGATCGACACGTCGACGACGGAAGATGTGCAGCCGGCGGTTGTCGTTGAACCGCGTCATGCCCTCGGCGGCGTCCGGCTTGTAGAGGTAGCGCGTGATGACGATCGGATCGCCGGTCGCATCCGCGGTCTCCGGGCCCGGCACCGACGAGACGAACGCGATGCGCCTGCCGTCCGGCGACCAGGCGACCGTCGTGCCGCGTCGTCGGGCAGCGGGCTGTTGGTGCCCGACATCTCCGCGACGAAACCGCGCGCCGGTGCCGTCCGGACGCGCGATGACGAGGCCGGCTCTTGTCGCCGACGCGGCCGCGATAGGCGATCCACTGGCCGTCCGGCGACCAGTCCGGATTGCCGGATGACTCCTGGTCGCCCGCCGAACCGGACGCTCTTGCCGTCGGCCAGCGTCATCGACCCAGAGCTGGCCGGAGGGCCGTCCCGGCGCCGTCGTTGTTCTCCACCACGTAGGCGACGCGTGCTGCCGTCAGGAGACACCTGAACGCCCGACACGCGATCGCAGCTTCAGCAGATCGCTGCTCTGCAGTCGAGCCTGGGCCGACGCGCCGACGCGTGAGATCGCACGCAGCGCGAGCCGAGCGCCATGCAGCCACACGATACTTCGCCATCGAAAACCTCCGCGGCCGGGGTATTCTATGCACCCATTCAGCGTAAAGGGGCACGACTTCATGCGCCACGTGCTGATCGTCGCGCTCGTCCTCTGCGACTGCTTCCATTGTCGGTCCGCGGCGACGACAGCGACGAGCAAGCGCTGGTTGGCGCGCACGTCGCAGGCGCTCGCGAACGACGGCATGGAGGGGCGCAACACCGGCAGCCCGGCGCACAAGCGCGCCGCCGACTACGTGGTCGCGCAGTTCCAGAAGCGCCGGCCTCGAGCCGGCCGGCATCGGCGGCTACATCCAGCCCGTCGCAGCTCAAGACGCGGCGCATCGTCGAATCGGCAGTCGAGCCTCGCGCTCGTCAGCGGACGGGCAAGACCGAACCGCTCGGCGCTCGGCGAAGACGCCAACATCAGCATGCGCGTCGATCCGCGCCGCGTCCGTCGACGCGCCGCTGGTGTTCGTCGGCTACGGCCTGCAACATGCCCGAGCGCAACATCAACGATTTCGCCGGCGTCAATCTGAAGGGCGCGATCGTCGTGCACATCGGCGCGACGCCGCAAGTCGCTGCCCGGCCCGCTGCAGGCGCACTTCGGATCCGCCGCCGAACGCTGGAAGATGTGTCAGGCCGCCGGCGCGATCGGCACGATCAGCATCGCCAACCCGAAGAGCATGGACATTCCGTGGGCGCGGTCCGACGCTGCGCGCGCCTGCAGCCGGCGATGTCGCTGGCCGACCCGTCGCTCGACGAAGCGCGCCGGCCAGCAGCTGTCGGTGACGATGAATCCGGCGCACGCCGACAAGCTGTTCGCCGGATCGGGCCACACCTTCGCCGAGACTGCTCGCGCTCGTCGACGCCGGCGAGCCGGTGCCGAGCTTCGCGCTGCCGGCGCGCCTGAAGGCGACCGTGCGCGTCGAGCGGCTGGACGCGTCGAATCGCAGAACGTCGCCGGCATCCTGCGCGGCACCGACCCGAGGCGGCGCAACGAATACGTCGTGCGTGTCGGCGCACCTCGATCACCTCGGCATCGGCGAGCCGATCAACGGCGACCGCGATCTACAACGGCGCGATGGACAACGCGTCGGGCGTCGCGGCGATTCTCGAGGTGGCGCACGCCGATCCGCGAATCCGGCGCGAAGCCGGCGCGATCGATTCTGTTCGTCGCGGTGACCGGCGAGGAAAAGGGGCTGCTCGGATCGCGCTACTTCGCCGCGCATCCAACCGTGCCGCGCGCCGAGCATCGTCGCCAACGTCAACACCGACATGTTCCTGCCGCTGTTTCCGCTGAAGACGCTGATGGTGCTCGGGCCTCGACGAGTCCGATCTCGGCCGACGACATCACGCGCGGCCGCGCAAGGTCGGCGTGGCCGTGCAGGCCGATCCGGAACCGCAGCGCAACCGGTTCGTGCGCAGCGATCAGTACAGCTTCATCAAGCTGGGCATCCCGGCGCTGGCGATGAAGGTCGGCTACGACGACGAATTCGCCCGAGGCCGCGATCGCCGCCAAGTGGACCGCGGAGCGCTATCACGCGCCGTCGGACGATCTGAACCAGCCGATCGACCTGTCCGCGGCCGGCACCTACGTGGCGCGTCGTGCGCGATCTCGCCGTGCGCATCGCCAACCGCGACAGACACGGCCGAAATGGAACAACGACAGCTTCTTCAAGCGCTTCGCGCTGGCCGCGAGCATCCGCTACTGACCCGCCGTCACGGCTTCTTCGTCGCGATCGGCAGGTCGTCGCGGTTGCCCCACTCTTCCCAGCTGCCGAGGTAGTTGCGCAGCTTGTCGTAGCCGATCAGGTGCAGCGCGAAGAGATCGACGGACGCGCGCATGCCGACCTGGCAGTAGGCGATCACTTCCTTCGACGGCACGATGCCCCGCGCTTCATAAATCTGCTTCAACTCGTCGGCGGACTTGAACGTCCGCTGCGGCATGTCGAGCAGGTCCTCCCAGTAGACCGGCGTCGACGAGGGGATGAATCCGCCGCGCTTGATGTTGCGCAGATCCTTGCCCTCGATCTCGGCCGGCCGTCCGCGCGTCGACGATCTGCGATGCCGGGCTTGTCGATGGCGGCGACGACGTCGCTGGCGGTCGCGAGCCATCGCGGCTGCGGCTCGCGCGGTGAAGCGGCGCCGGCTGCCGGCGCGGGCGGATTCCGTCGAGGTCTGCTCGATGCTCCGCGGCCCATTTCAGCCAGCCGCCGTTCATCAGCGCGACGTTCGTGTGGCCGAAGTAATTGAGGATCCACCAGAGCCGCGCGGCATAGATGCCGCCGCGCTCGTCGTAGACGACCACCCGCGTCGCGTCGGAAATACCCAGCTTGCGCCATCATCTGCTCGAACGCCGCGGGCGTCGGCAGAAAGGTCGGCGGCGCGTTGGCGTCGCGGATCGCGACCGGCGACAGATACACGCGCGCCCGGCACGTGGCCGCCGTCGAACCCCGACTGTCGCATGTCGACGACGCGCACGTTCGCGTCGGCGGCGTGCGCGGCGACCCAGTCGGTGTCGACGAGTTGTTCAGGATGCGCGTACGACATCGCGGCGAAGGCCAAGCATCACAATCATGGCGAGAAGTGTAGCGTGTGCCGACGTTTGGAACAGTGCAGCGCGTCGCTCGACGGCGTGTCGGTGCTGGTGGCTGGCGCCGGGCTGGCGGGACTTGCGGCGGCGCGCGAGCTTGTCCGCCGCCGGCGCGAGGCATCACCGTCGTCGACGCCCGCGATCGCGTCGGCGGGCGCGTCTGGACCATTCACGACGGGTTCGCCGACAGCCAGCACGCCGAGGCGCGGCGGCGATCTGATCGAAGGCGATCACCAGGCCGTTCGCTCGCTCGCCGAGCAAGCTCGGTCTGCCGCTGATCAGAATTCTGCGAAGCGGCTGGGGCTACGTGCGGCCCGATCGGCTCAGGCCGGCTTGTCCATCGTGCGGCCGACGGCGACCAGCGGCTGGAGCCGGCTTGGCCGAGCGCGCTCTGGCCGGAAATCGAGCCGTACCGCGCTGGCGGAACGGCCGGTGGGACACGCCGATTGCCGCCGATCTGGCGCGCCGATCGGTGTCGTCGTGGCTCGACGCGATCCACGCCGACGAGGACGCTGCGCACGACCGCGCATCGGCCTTCGCGGTTTCTTTCTCGCCGATCCCGAGGAGCTGTCGCTCATCGCGCTGGTCGATCAGTTCGCCGCCGACACGGACGGGCCCGGGCGACGATGTATCGCATCGAGGGCGGCAACCAACGGCTCGCCACCGCGCTCGCCGCACCGCTCGGCGATCGGCTGCGGCTTGAACTGCGAGGTCGTCGCCATCTCGCAGCGCGGCCGGACGGTGCGGGTGAGCGTCAAGGCGCGCCGCGCGGCTCACGCAGATCGCGTGCGACTACGCGATCGTCACGCTGCCGGCCGATGCTGCTGCGGCGCATTCCGATGTACGCCGGCGCTGCCCGCGCAGCAGCACGACGCGATTGCGCGGCTGAAGCTACGGCCGCGCGACGCGAGACGCTGCTGCAGTTCGACCGGCGGTTCTGGCGCGGCGTCGGCCGGCCGCGCGCGTTCGGATCCGCCGCTGCCGATCGGCGCGCGTCTGGGACGGCAACGAAGAGCAGCGCGGCCGCGCCGGGATCCTGTCGCTGCTCGCCGGCGGCGGCGCCAGCGACGCGACGCAGGCGATCAGCGCGAAGAATGGTCCGCGCGGGCTCGTCGACTCGCTGGAGTGGCTGGGCGCGCGACGCGGCGCGCTGGTCGCGTCGCGACAGATCGTCTGGGAGCAGGATCCGTTCGCGCGCGGCGGCTACGCGTTCTTCGATCCGTCATTCGATCCGGGCTTACGCGCGTGGCTGCGCGCGCCCGTGCGGGCGGCTCTTCTTCGCCGGCGAGCACACCAGCGTGCGGTGGCAGGGGTACATGAACGGTGCGATCGAAAGCGGCCGACGCGCGGCGTTCGAAGCTGGCCGCCGCTCATACCGCCGGCGATCGCGCGACCTGATCGCCGAAGGTCGCCTCGCCGAGAGCCGACTCAGCGTCGGCCAGGCTCGACTCGACGATGGCAGCGAGGCGATCGCCGGTGCGGCTCTCGTCGTTGAGCGTCTCCTGCAACAGCCGCGCTTCGTCGCTCCGGTTCAGCCGTCGCGCGCACGTTCGAGCGCTGCCGTAAGCTGCCAGCACGTAGTGTTCGATACGCTGAGCCGCCCCGATGATGACGGCGTCGCGCGTGTCGGCTGTCGTCGCAGCATGCACGCGATCGTCGGCTTCTTGAACGATCCCGTTGAGGCCCGCGCAGAGCTGTTGGCGGCGCCGTTCGCCCCAGTGCGTGAAAATCAACTCGAGCCGCTCGAGGTGCAGCCGCGACTCCTCGGACTGGCGCGACAGCGTGGCCCGCAATTCCGGGTGATGCGCAGCTTCAGCCAGACGAGGAAGGGCGCGAACGATCTGCATCTCGGCGTCGTAGAGGTCGTTGAGTTCGTCGAGGTAGAGATCCTTCAGCGATCCGATGGCCATGTCCGGGCCCCCAATGGATGAGGTATTACTCTACGTTACGCAAGCGTCATGCCTTTCCGCCTTCGCACTCCGTGCTTCCGCCTTCGCACTTCGGGCTTCGCACTTGTGCTTCGGCGTGACAAACGCTTCAGGGGCTACTCGAGATTGGCGATCGCGGTGTCGAGCTTGCCGACCAGCGCGTCGAGCTGATCGACGACCGCGCGGACCGTTTCGGGTTTGCTGAGGTCGACGCCGGAGCGCTGCAGCAGCGGCATCGGATGGTCGCTGCCGCCCGACTTGAGCAGCGTCAGATAGCGGTCGATGGCCGCGGCGCGATCGGCGTCCGGCCCGCTCGTCAGCTGGTGCATCAGCTGAGCGCTGGACGCGAAACAGGTGGCGTACTGATAGACGTAGTACGGCGTGCTGTAGAAATGCGGAATGCGCGCCCACGTCACGCGCGACAGCCTCGTCGTAGTCGAGCGCGTCGCCGTAATACGCCTGCAGCAGGTTGAAGTAGATGTCGCCGAGCGTGTCGGCGGTGATCGGCTGACCCGACTCGACGAGCCGGTGCGCCTGCAGCTCGTAGTCCGCGAACAGCACCTGCGTGTAGAAGGTGCCGACGATGCCGTCGATGGCGTGCTGGAGCAGCACGATGCGTTCGCGCGCGATCGGTGGCGCGGTCGAGCATGAAGTCGAGAAACAGCGCCTCGCTCAGCGTCGACGGCACCTCGGCGACGAAGATCGTGTACGCCGAGTAGACGAACGGCTGGTGCGCGTTCGACAGGAGCGTGTGCATCGAGTGCCCCATCTCGTGCGCCAGCGTGAACACCGCGTCGAGCGTGTCGTTGTAGTTGAGCAGCATGTACGGGTGGACGCCGTACACCGGCGCCGAGTAGGCGCCGCTCCGCTTGCCGGGATTCTCGTAGACGTCGATCCAGTCGCCGAACAGCGCGTCGCGCAGCTGCCGCTGGTAGTCGGCGCCGAGCGGCGTCGACCGACGCCGGCAGCCAGTCGAGCACCTGCTCGTAGCGGATACTTGCGGTCGTATTCGACCAGCGGAATCGTCGGAATCGTAGGTGTGATACACGATCGAGCCCGAGCGCGCGCTTGCGCAGGCGGTGGTAGCGGCGCAGCGGCTCGACGCCCGCCTTCGTCGTCGCGATGAGGTTCTCCACCACCGACGTCGGAATGTTGTTGCCGTGGAGCGCGGCGTCGAGCGTCGACGCGTAGTCGCGCGACTGCGCGTGGAACCAGTCGCGCTGCAGCACGCCGTTGTACAGCGAGGCGTAGGTGTTGACGTTGGCGCGTATACAGCTTGTGGTACGCCTCGAACGCCGCCGCCCGGTCGGCCTGGTTGCGGTTGGTCGCGAGAATCGCGCGGTACTGCCCGTAGGTGAGCGTGATCTCGGCGCCGGTCGAGAGCTTGATCGTCGGGTGCTTCAAATCGGCGGTGGACAGCGCGGCGTAGGCGTCGCTGGGCGACGAGGAAAACCGGCTCGACAGGGACAGCAGGCGCTCGCCCTTGTCGTCGAGCACGTGCTCCTGCTGGCGGTAGAGATCCTCGATCGCGAAGCGGTAGACCGCCAGATCGGCGTTGTCCGCCATCCAGGTCTGCACCTGCGACAGCGGAACGTCTGAGCAGTTCGGGGTTGAACCACGCGCTGGCCTGATTGGCCTTGGCGAAGAGGATCTGCACCTGCTGCCGCTTGCCGTTGATCGGCGTTGTCGCGTTGATCTTCGTCGTACATCAACGACGCGAGCTACCACACCTTGTATGTGAGCTGCCCGATCTCGTCGGACAGCCGCATGGCGGTCAGCAGGTGGTCGGCGCCCTTGCCCAGCGTGCCCTGCAGGGCGGCATAGGCGGCAATCCGGCTCTCGAGCTCGCGGTACGCGGCCTCCCACTCGGCCCAGTCGGCGAAGATGTGATGCAGGTTCCATTTGAACCGCGCCGGGATATCGACGCGGTCTCGCAGCAGTGGTGCGGCAGGGGCATCCGGCTGACGCCGAAGCGAAATCCATCGAAAAAAGCATAGCGCAGGTGCGGGCGCCGCAACGGTCACGGCTGCTGCAGTTTTGTATCCTCCACGTCCCCTAAACGACGATTCTGGCACAACCGAACAGTCGCTCAGAGGTCCCTGGCAGGGAGCGCGGGTTTCCTGTAAAGCGAGGTCTCATTCTTGCTCGCGTTTCGATCCGATTGGAGGCCAGAACAATGGATCATCCCCTTCCGTGGTTGAGATATGTCGACGCCGGCGACCTCGGCCGCTCCTCGATGCCCTTCGACGGCATGAGGGTCGACAGCGTGTCGGGAGAAGACCTCGGCAAGGTCGACGGCTTCATCGTCGATGCCTCGTCGGGACGCCCGTACCACGTGGCGCGTCGACGCCGGCGGCTGGTTCAAGTCGAGGCTGTTTCTGCTGCCGATCGGCCACGTCGGCCTGACGGGTTCAGGGCCGAAAGCGCGCCTGGTCGCGAACATCAGCAAGGAGCACATCGACCGCTACCCGGGCTTCGATCGCGGCGAGTTCGAAAAGCTGACCGACGCCGACCTGCAGCGCATGAACACCGAGATGGCGTCGGCCTGCTGTCCTTCGGAAATCGTGGTCGTGGCCGCGGGCGAGCCGCTGTTTGATTCGTGGTCGCACTATCGCGCGCCCAGCTGGTGGGATGCCGATTTCTACCGGCCGGACCGCGTCGACGAGTCGGCGCGGTCGATGGCGGACGTTCCGCGCAAGTAAACGCGGCGCGGTGACACGGTCTCGGTTCTGTGTCATTGTGTGCAGGTGCGATCTGCTCGCGTGGCGCTGCTCGCTGCCGTCCTGACGTCGTGCAGCGCCTGCTTTCACATGACCACCGTGCTCAAGGTCAACGGCGACGGCGCCGGAACCATCGAGCACACGATGGTGTTCACGCCGGCGGCGATCGCGCAGCTTCGCCAGTTCGCCGCGTTCACCGGCCGGGGACAGGGGACAGCCGTTCGACCCGTTGTCGGAACAACAGGCGCGCGACATGGCGAGCGTCATCGGCGAAGGCGTCACGCTACGTGTCGTCGAAGCCGGTGGTCACGCCGATCGGACAGGGCCGCGAATCCACCTACGCGTTCGCCGACGTCAACCAGCTGAAGATCTCGACGCAGCCCGCCACACCGGCGGGCATCAACGCGCCCAAACTTGGCGCCGGCGGAAACGGTGACGTTTTCCCTCGACCCATGAACCGAGCGGCAATTCCATCCTGCACATTCAGGTGCCCGAGCCGAACTGGCTCGGCACGATCGGCACGCTGAACGCCAACGGACAGCTCGGGATGATCAAGACGCTGCTCGCCGGCGCGCGCGTCCTGCTCGCGGTCGGAACCGGCGGGCCCGCTCGTGAAAACCAGCAGCCCGTACGCCGACGGTCAGCGCGTGACGCTGCTGGAGGTCAATCTCGACGAGATCCTGAAGGACGAGACGCTGGTTCCGCGTCTCAGCGGCGCGAAGACGCAGGAAGAGGTGATGGAGATCATGCGCCACGCCGCCGGCCTCAAGATCAACCTGGACCGCGAGATCACCGTCGAGTTCGCGCCGGTCGAAGTGAACGCGCGCTGGCAGTCTGGCTGATGGCTGCATCGCTCGGTCGGCAGATTCGCGGTAAGTCCTTTGCATCGTTATGCTGCAACCGATTCGGCCAGCGGGCGCATGACTCAGCCACGACTCCCGACTCCCGACTCCCGCGTGTAGTGCCTCAGCGCGGGCGTCGTCGCGGCCAGGCAGGCGGTCGCGATCAGGCATCCGATTCCGCCGCTGACCACCGAGACCGTCGCGCCCAGCCAGTTCGCCACCGCGCCCGCCTCGAGCTCGCCGAGCTGCGGTCCGCCGATGAAGAACACCATGTTCACGCCGGTCATCCGCCCGCGCAGGCGATCCGGGCGTCTCGAGCTGGCGGACGATATTGCGGATGACCATGCTCACCGTGTCGGACGCGCCGACCAGCGCCAGGCAGGCGAACGTCAGCCAGAACGAGCGCGACAGACCGAAGAGGACGGTCGCGAGCCCGAACGCCGCCGACCGCCCACAACAGCGTCTGCCCGCGGCGATTGATCCGCTCGGTGAGCGGCACCATCGCCGCGCTCATCACGAACGCGCCGGCGGCCGGGCGCCGCATACAGCCAGCCGTAGCCTTCGGCGCCGACGCGGAGGATGTCCTGCGCGAAGATCGGCAGCAGCGCCATCGCCGACGAGAAGAACGTCGCGAAGAAATCGAGCAGCATCGTCGATCGGATGAGCGGCGACCGGAAGACGAATCGCAAGCCCTCCATCGCCGCGTGCAGCGAGACATCGTCTCGCGACGATGCCGACGGCGTCGACGTCCTTCAACGGCGCGCCCGCTCACGCCTTTCATCATCAACAGCGCCGACCGCGACGAACAGGAACGAGACGGCATTGGCGACGTACGCCCAGCCGACGCCGGACGCCGCGATCAACACGCCGCCGAGCGACGGCCCGAGCACCGCCGCGATTTGAAACATGATCGTGTTGAGGCTGATCGCGTTCGGCAGGTGCTCGCGCGGCACGAGCGTCGGCACGAGCGCCTGGCGCGCCGGCAGATCGAACGCGCCGACCGCGGAGCCGAGTGCCGCCAGCAGCATAGATCGGCCACACGTGCGTCACGCCCTGAAACGCCAGCACGCGCCAGCGCCAGCGCCACCAGCGTCGACAGGATCTGCGTCGCCAGCATCAGCCGCCGCCGATCCAGCGCGTCGGCGACGACGCCGCTGATCAGCGAGAAGACGACGATCGGGACGCACTTTGACCAGCGCCGACCACGCCAAGCGCCAGGCCCTTCCGCTCGGGCGGCACCAGCAGCGACACGTGCCACAGCATGCGCGGCGCTCTGCATCGTCGATCCGGTGAGCGAGACGAGCAGACCGATCCAGATCAGCCGGAAATTGCGGTGCCGGAGTGCGATGAACGAGGCTCGGGAGAATCAATCAGTGGTGACCGAGAACGCACAGACGCGACACCTTCAGCCCGGTGGCGCCGAGCCGAACGTAGTCCATGCCTGCTTGACGTCGAGCAGCTCGACGTCGAACACCAGCGTCGCGTTCGGCGGAATCGCGCCGCCGGCGCCGCGGCTGCCGTAGCCGAGATCGGATGGAATGACCAGCGTGCGCTTGCCGCCGACTTTCATGCCGGCCACGCCCATGATCCCATCCCGCGATCACCTGGCCGGCGCCGAGGGCGAACGAAAACGGCTCGCCGCGATCGCGCGAGCTGTCGAATTTCTTGCCGTGTTTGTCGGCGGCCTTGGGGTCGTAGCAGCCAGCCGGTGTAATGAACCGTGACCTGCTTGCCTGTTGGCGGCGACCGCGCCGCCGCCGACTGCGGCGTCCGTGACCTGCAGACTCGTGATGTTGTCCATAGGGAGCGTCTCGGAATCGGGTAATTGGATAATCGGAAATCGGGTAATTGAATTGTAGGATTGGCCGTCAATCTACCAATCAATTACCCAATCACCAGATTACCCGATTACCCGATTCTCTACGTCACCAATACGATCTTGCCGATGTGCTCGCTCGACTCCATGAGCCGGTGCGCCGCGGCGGCGTCGCGCAGCGGAAACGTGGCGTAGATCACCGGCTTGACGGCGCCGGATTCGAGGAGCGGCCATACGTGCTCGCGCACGGCGGCGGCAATCGCGGCCTTGTCGGCGATCGGCCGCGCGCGCAGCGTCGAGCCGGTGACGATCAGCCGCTTCTGCATGATGACGGCGACGTTGAGCTCGGTCTTCGCGCCACCGAGGACGCCGATCTGCACCAGCCGACCCTCCACCGCGAGCACGTCGAGATTCCGCGGCACGTAGGCGCCGCCGACGATGTCGAGCACGACGTTGACGCCGCGCGCCGCCGGTCAGCTCTCGGATCGCCTCGACGAAGTCCGTTTCGCGATAGTTGATCGCACCGCTCGGCGCCGAGTCGTTCGCAGGCCGCGCATTTGTCCGCCGATCCGGCGGTGGCGAACACGCGCGCCTCGAACGCGCGCGCGAGTTGAATCGCCGTCGTGCCGATGCCGCTCGATCCGCCATGGATGAGAATCGACTCGCCGGCCTTCAGCCGTCCGCGCTCGAAAACGTTGGTCCAGACCGTGAAGAACGTCTCGGGAATGGCGGCGGCGGTGACGAAGTCCATGCCGCGCGGAATCGGCAGACATTGCGGCGACGGCGCGACGCAGAACTCGGCGTAGCCGCCGCCGGCCACGAGCGCGCAGATCGCTGTCGCCGATCGACCAGCCGCTGACACCGCCGCCCAACGCCTCGACCGTGCCCGCCACCTCGAGCCCCGGAATGTCGGAGGCCCCAGGCGGCGGAGGATAGCGGCCACGCCGCTGCATGACGTCGGGACGATTGACGCCGGCCGCCGCGAACCTTGATCAGGACGTCGCCGGGACCCGGCGACAGGTTGGGACGCTCCACCGGTACGAGCACATCGGGCTCGCCCGGTTCACGAATCTCGATCGCAATCATGATTCACTCTCATCGCCGAACGCTGCGGCGGTCGTGGCCGGCTCGAGCACCAGCGCTGCAGCCGCCAGACCCAGACCGAGGCTGAGGGTAATCGCCGCGGACACCGCACTTCGCGAGGCGACGGCCACACCGTCGCCGACCAGCAGAGCCGCCACCAGCAGGTCCGATGTCCGCAACACGGGGGCGGTGCGCCGACGCTCGCGCGCGAAGCGCCGCCAATTGACGCGCTCGGTGAACATCAGATGCCCGCGCAACACGGCGCCAATCGTGGACACGGCGCCAAGCCCAAGGAACAGCGCCAGCGTCACGGGCGTCTCGACCAGGTCCTTGATCCGCCATCCATTGATCACGGCCGCGACGTAGAGGACGAACACGGTCACCTGGTGGACGCGCCACCACGTCGTGTGCCGGTAGGCCTCGGGCGGCGCGCTGCTCCCGCTCTTGAGCGCCTGCACGATCTCTCCGGCTGAGGCGAAGCGACCCTCCGGTGCCTTTCTCCAGACTGCGACGGATCACGCGATCGACCGCGCTGTCGGCGTTCACACCTAACGCACTCAGCGGTGCCACTTCGCTGTTCATGATCCGGCCTACGGTCGCCGAGCATCGTCGACGCGTGAAACGGGTGAGTGCCGCTGGCGTATCCGTACAGCAGGACGCCGAGCGCGAACACGTCGGCGCGTGCGTCGACCGTTCGTCCGTTGATCTGCTCCGGCGCCATGTAGGCCGGCGTGCCCATGACGGTGCCTGGAATGGATGCGAACGACCCCGGCGCGCGATCCGGCTGTTCGATGCGCGCCAGGCCGAAATCGAGGATCTTCAGCCGCCCGGCGGCGGTGCGCATGATGTTTTCCGGCTTGAGATCCCGGTGGACGACGCCGGCGGCATGCGCCGACGCGAGCGCTTCTGCGAGTTCCAGTGCCGTGCGCGCGACATCGGCGGCGGGCGGTCGTGCGCCCGCCTGGATCTCGTCGCGCAGCGTGCGGCCGTCGATGAACTCCGAGGCGATGTAGAGCGAGCCGTCGATTTCCTCGAGCGCGTACACGGTGCAGATACCTGGATGCGTCAGCCCCGCGGCCGCGCGCGCTTCCCGTCGCAGCCGCTCGCGCTGCCGTGGATCGCTGAGCAGATGGGGAGCCAGGACTTTCAGCGCCACCTGGCGGCCCAGCCGCGAGTCCGACGCGAGATAGACGCGACCCATGCCGCCACGTCCGAGCTCGCGAACGATCGTGTAACTGCCGACCGCGGCTCCCGGCGTCAGCGCCTCCTCGTCGACGAGGAGCTGCGTCGTGAGCTCATCGATTCCCAGCTCCAGAAACTGGCCGCGCGCTCGAGTGGTGCCTGACTAGCGACAGCACCTCGTCGCGCACGACGGCGTCGTCCGCGGCGGCGCGCTCGATCCACGAACGCACGTCGGCGTCGGGCTGGTCGAGGGCAGCTTCGAAGAGATCGCGAACGCGGCGTTGCTGGTCGGGCGTCATGGCCGCGCGCAGCAGCGCCAAACGAAATACTGGCTAACCGGCCAAGGGCTGTCAGCATCGGCATCAGCCCTGGTCGGTTCAGTGAGCTCGCGGTGGAGCCAGGCGCGGGCCAGCGCCCACCGCCGCTTCAACGTGGCCGGCGACATCCCGAGCGCGTCCGCGGTCTCCTCGATGCTGAAACCGGCGAAGAAGCGCAGTTCGACAATCCGCGCCTGCTCGGCGTCGATCTTCTCGAGCCGCGTCAGCGCCTCGTCGAGCGCGGGCAGCATGCTTTCGGGATCCGCCGCCACCGCCAGCGAGTCGGACATCGACACGCGATTCAGGCCCGCCCACCGCTTCTGCGCTCCGCGCGCCCGCGCGCGCTCGACGAGAATCTGGCGCATCGATCGCGCGGCGATGCCGACGAAATGGCGCTTGTCGGTCCACGGCGCGCCCGACGCCGCCAGCCGGATGAAGGCCTCGTGCACCAGCGCCGTGGCCTGCAGCGTCTGCCCGGGTCGCTCGCGGCGCATGTAGGCCGACGCCAGCCGCCGCAGCTCGTTGTAGACGAGCGGCGTCAGGTCGGCGGCGGGTGCGTGAAGGTCGTCAGTCATGAGCTACTCAGAAAACCGCTCGTCCTGAGCCCGTCGAAGGACGAGCTCGTGGTCGACAGGCTCACCACAAGCGAAACCGCTTTGCGCTGGGCATTATGCGACATTCAGGTCACCCAATCGCGTGGGCGCATGGCGATAACCCGGTAGCGGTTGCGGACGTCGACGACGCGGCCGAAGTACTCGCGCTTGGGGAATTCTTTCGCCAACAGGCGATCGCGCAGCGCCCGCAGCTCATGGCGATACAGATCGCTCACGAACTCGTGCACGAGCTCGGGCCGCGTCTGCTCGGTCGGCCGCACGCCGTGCCGCAGGAGTTGTTCGAGCACCTCTGGCCGGTAGTGGAACGGCCCACCGCTCATCCACCGAGCGCGCCCTTCACCGCATCCAGCGTCGCGTCGATCCGGATGATGTGTCGAGGTCGAGCCAACGCGTGCGCGAGCGGTGCCGGCTTGTCCACGGCTCTGCCGATGATCGGTTCCACGATCTCCGCGAATTTTGCCGGGTGCGCCGTCGCCAGAAAGACCCCGACCTGCCCCGCCTGCCCTACCTGCCCTACCTGCCCTGCCAGCCCCATGTATGCGATCGCGGAGTGCGGATCGAGCACGTAGCCGCGCCTCTCGTAAACCAGGCGAATCGTCTCCCGCACCTCGTCGTCGGTGTGACAAGTCCCGTGAATGTCGCGACGCATGGCGGCGGCCTCGCCGCCATACAACCACGGACATCCGCTCGAAGTTGCTGGGATTGCCGACGTCCATCGCGTTCGAGATGGTGTGCACCGACGCGCGCGGCTCGAAGCGGCCGGTCGTCAGGTAGACCGGCACGATGTCGTTCGCGTTGGTGGCGGCCACGAACCGCTCGACCGCCAGACCCGATCGCTTCGCGATGAGCCCGGCGGTGAGATTGCCGAAGTTTCCACTCGGCGTGCTGAAGGTAATGGAGCGACCGGGAAGCTGCGCGGCGGCGTGGAAGTAGTAGACCATCTGCGGCAGCAAACGGCCGATGTTCACCGAGTTGGCCGATGTCAGACGCATCCGCCGTGCGCAGATCCGGATCGGCGAACGCCTGGCGCGTGAGCCGGTGACAATCGTCGAAGCTGCCGGCCACGGCGTAGGCGCGCACGTTCGTCCTCGATCCGTTGAACATCGTCAGCTGCGCTTCCTGGGTCGGGCTCACGCGGCCATCGGGATACAGGATGACGACGCGCGTGCCGGGAACCTTGTGAAACGCGTGCGCGACGGCGCTGCCGGTGTCGCCAGACGTCGCCGCCAGAATGGTGATCGGCTCGTCGGCCTCGTGCAGCGACGCCATCAGCCGCGCCATCAGCCCGGGCACCGACGTCCTTGAACGCCAGCGTCGGGCCGTGACACAGCTCGAGGGCGTAGATATTCGGTTCGACCTCGACCAGCGGAATCGGGAAGTTCAGCGCTTCGACGACGACCGCCTCGAGGGTCGCGGCGTCGACGTCGCCGCGCGCGAACGGGCCGGAGCGCGCGCAAGCCGATCTCGGTGAGCGTGCGTCTGGGCAGGCGCGCCAGCTCGTGATCGGCCCACGGCTCGATCGTTTCCGGCACGTACAGTCCGCCGTCGGGCGCAAGGCCCTCGAACAACGCCGTGCGGAAGGAAACACCGGGGCCCGATCGCGTCGTGACGAACTTCATGTCACACGACGCGGGCGCCCTGGGTGACGATCGGCGAGACGTAGCGTTTCGGGCGCGCTGCCGACAGCACGGGTCACCGCTTCGGTCATCGCCGCGGCGACACCGCGCGCCTGCTCGGCGCCGCGGCAGAGCGCGAACATCGACGGGCCCGATCCGGACAGGCTGCATCCGAGCGCGCCGGCAGCGACCGCCGCCGCCTTGATGGCGTCGAAGCCGGGCACGAGGGACGCCCGCCGCGGCTCCGCGATGCGATCCTCGAGCGACCGCGCGAGCAGGCCGAAATCGGCGCGGTGCAGGGCGTCGACGAACGCGCCGAGGTTCGCCCATTGCTGGATGGCGTCCGCCAGGCGAACCGAATCGCCAAGCAGCGCCCGCGCGTGCGCCGTTTCGATCTCGAGATGCGGATGGACGACGACGGCGACGAGGCCATCGGGAACCGGCAGCCGAACGATGTCCGGCGGGTTGGTGTGGCGAACCAGCACGAACCCGCCGTACAGGCAGGGCGCAATGTTGTCGCCGTGGGCCGAGCCGGCGCCGACGCTGCTCCGCCTTCGAACGCACAGGTGAGCAGCGTCTCGCGCGACGCGTGCGCGCCGAGCAAGCCGTCGACCGCCACGACGGCCGCCACAGCACTGGCGGCGCTGCCGCCGAGACCGCTCGACAGCGGGAGACCCTTGCGGATGCTCAGCGCGACGCCACGACGTTCACCGAGCGGCGGTCAGCAACGACCGCGCCGCGATGCCCGCGGTGTTCTTCGCCGCGTCGCGCGGCAGCCGGCCCTCGTCGCCGGTGATGTCGTCGATGCGCACTCGACGAAGGCGGTCCGTCCGTCGATCAACCGCGCGGTCACTTCGTCGCCCGGCGACCCCAGCGCGAAGCCGAGGACGTCGAACCCGCACGCGACGTTCGAGCACGGTGGCAGGTGCGAAGGCGGTGACGGAGGGCATTGCAGACATCTTACAGTCGACAGTCGACAGTAGACGTGGCCATCCTTCTGGCATTCGCTGTGCGTGCATCGCGCGCGCCCTCGCACGACATGTGTCGCTCAATGCTTGGAGGCGCCCCGTGCAGAAACAGCCACCTCCGCCCGAGCGATTGCCGGAGGAATTGCCGCGCGGCCGACTGCTCGGCCGCGTCCGCGCTGGCGATTCGGACGCGTCACTACAGCCCGCGAACCGTGGAGGCATACCGGCTGGATCCGGCGTTTCATTGTGTTTCCACGGCGAGCGTCATCCGCTCGAACTTGGTGAGCGTGAGATCTCGACATTCGTGTCGCACCTGGCAAGTATCCGAACGCACCGATCGAGTGGGGATGGCAGTGGGTGTTTCCGCCGACGAGGTTCTACGTGTGGATCGGAAGACGAGGCGAACTTCGTGCTAAGGAGATGTATCATCCGCCCCGTGCGCCACTTCAGGCTCGGGATGATCGGGGTCTTCGCGCTGGCCCTCTTTACGGTGGCTGCGGCCCAGCAGCCAGCCCAACTCGTTATCGCGAACGTCCGGGTGTTTACGGGCGAGCGCTCGATTGAACGAGCGAGCATGACCGTCGCCGACGGCAAGATCGTCAGGATCACCGCAGATTCTCCGCCAACCACCGGCGTCACCATTGATGGCGCCGGGAAGACGGCGCTGCCCGGTCTGATCGATTCCACATTCACCTGCTGGCAGGAACACCCGGCCCGACCGAGGCCGAAACCCGCGCGTTCATCAAGGACCGGCTGCAGGATAGACTCCAGAGTTTCCTTCGGCATGGCGTGACCACGGTCAAGTCGGCTGGCGATCCGACCGAGCTCATTCTGAAAATACGGCAGGATCTGCGAGACGGAACTCTTGCAGGACCTCGGCTCTGGTGGTGGGACCGATCTTCACCGCGCCCGGAGAGTCACCCCGCGGTCACGATTTGCGGAGGCAGTGACTGGTGCCGCGCCAACTTGACGGTAGAAGTGGATTCAGAGCAGGAGGCTCGCCGGCACGTCCGTCGGCTCGTCGAGGCGGGTGTCGACGCCATCAAGCTGGTCTATGACGGAGGAAATGCTCGCGGGATCCCGCTGGAGAAACTGCGTCCGGAGGTCGTGAAAGCGATCGTTGCGGAAGGCCGCTCGATGGGAATTCCGGTCACGGCGCATGCCCAACGCGAGATCCACCATCCTGGAGGTGCTCGCAGCCGGGGTCTCTGGTGTTGAGCACGGCCCCCTGAACCTCCACCTCCAATGCGATCGCGCAAGCTCTCAAGAACCCGGAACGATCGTTGGTGTCAACGTTCACTGGCCTCGCCGCGCTCGGCGCGCCGCAAGCCTTGCTCCAGTCCAAACTGCAGGCCCTCACGGAGCTTCACAAGGCGGGTGTCCGAATTGTGGTCGGCACGGATACGCCCGGGCCAGATCTGCCGGGACTGGCAACCGTCCAGGAGGTCGAGACTCTGGTCAAGGTGGGGTTGTCCCAGGAGGGAGGCGCTCAAGGCAGCCACCTCCGTTGCTGCGCGGCATCTCGGTCGGGAAAAAGAGATTGGCACGCTAGAGGCCGGCATGAGCGCTGACATTCTTCTCGTCCGGGAAATCCGCTTAAGGACATCGCAGATCTCCATCAGGTGGATGCCGTTGTCCAAAGGGCAAGGTTGTCTTCCGGCGCGAGCCATAGCCAGCTCGAACAGGCCTTTGCCCGTCGTCGCCGCACGCGCAAACTCTTGGGCCGGGCGAAGAATGGATGACGCCTCCCGTATTCACACGGCGATGCCATGCCTACGACTCCATTTCATCCAGCAAGAGGTTTCGTCGGTTCGGCCCCTCACCTTCACTGAGAGCTGCTCTGAAGTGGCAGTCGCCCCGTGACGCGCGCGTGCGCGGATTCTTCGGCGAGCGTCATCAAGTTTTTGATCGTCCACGCCGTCGGCCGGCGGCTAACCATCATCGCTTGCAGCCGACGGCGCGCATGTCATCATGTGAAACCTCTGAGGAGCGGGCGCGATGCGGCTGAGCGCGCAGCTCGTTAGGCCGCTAGCCGACGAAGAATGATACTGAGTCACGTCGTGTGAAGATTGCGATTCTGGATGACTACTTCGACACCCTTCGTACCTCTCCCGTGCTTTCGCAAGCTGGACGGCCACGAGGTCACGGTCTGGAACGATCACACGCAGGACATCGATGCGCTGGCCGGGCGCCTCAAAGACACGGAGGCGCTCGTGTTGATTCGCGAGCGTACGCACATCCGTGAGCCCTTGCTCGATCGCCTCGACGCGCTGCGGCTCATCAGCCAGCGCAGCGTCTACCCTCATATCGACATCGACGCGTGTACACGTCGCGGCGTCATCGTATCGTCCGATCAGCACGCCGGCAGCCCGTCCTATGCTGCTGCGGAACTGACGTGGGGTCTGATCATCGCTGCCAGTGCGGCAGATTCCCCAACAGATGTACGCGCTTCGCGCCGGAACCTGGCAGATCGGGGTCGGCAACAGCTTGCGCGGGAACACGTTGGGTATCTACGGATACGGAAGGATTGGTGCAACGGTCGCGGGCTATGGCAAAGCCTTCGGGATGAATGTTCTGGTGTGGGCACGCCAGGCATCGCTGGAACGCGCGCGGAGCGATGGCTACGCGGTAGCGGAGAGCAAGCGCGCGTTCCTCGAGTCATGCGACGTGATCTCGTTGCACATGCGACTCGTCAAGGAAACGCGTGGCATCATCACCAGAGATGATCTGTCGTGCATGAAACCCACCGCATTGCTGGTCAACACAAGCCGGGCGCCGCTGATCGAGCGCGGGCGCCCTGGTCGATGCGTTGCGCGCTGGACGGCCAGGCATGGCTGCAATCGACGTCTACGAAGAGGAACCACTGCTCGACCCCAACGACCACCTGCTGAAGATGAACAACGTTGTGTGCACGCCCCACATCGGATACGTAACGCGGGAAGAGTACGAAATCCAGTTTTCCGACATCTTCGACCAGGTCATTGCCTACGCGGCGGGCAACCCTATCAATGTGGTGAATCCGAAAGTCTTCGATGTGTTGAAGAACCGGGGGCTTGTTGACGGTATTTGCCACCTGAGGAACGCTGGGCCGTTCACCGACTCGTTCGAGACCGCGGCCTCACTGGCATGCAGCCGACAGCACCGGCTCGTGAACTGCGCGCAGCTCATTCGCGCGCGTTAGACCGCTGAACGGCGATTGGATGGACTCAACAACCTCGATAATTGACGCACTCGAACGAGCACCAAGCCTCGTGGTTCCACTGGTGCGAGAGGTTCCGCTAAGTCTGCTCAACGCGGCGCCGGACTCCAGCGAAGTGGTCCGCCCACGAGCACGCCTGTCACCTGTCCCGAGTCGACGGTCTGTGCATCAGAGCGGCTCGATGAAGCACGCGATGATCTGGGATACGTCGGCGTCGTTCTGGGCCTCGCGGGACTCGCCGCCACGTGGAACGCGGGACTCGGTCCCCGGTGAGTGCTCCCGTTGCGCTGGTCATCCTGGCCATCCCGCAATGCTGGGCCGGCGGCAAAGTCTACGAGGCGATGTCGGGCACACGCTAGCCGCTGCAGCAAGAAGTTCAACTGATCGACGACTACGCGTAGCGCTTCCGAATCGTCGGGATCAGATATTCCTGAAACGCCCGCTCGAAGTCGTAGGCCGGGTTGAATCCCCAATCGGCGCGCGCGGCGGAGTCGTCGACGCTCGCCGGCCACGAATCCACGATCTGCTGGCGCTTCTCGTCCACCCGGTAGCCGATCGTCGCGCGCGGAAACGCGGCGGTCACCACATCGCGGATCTCGCCCGCCGACGGGCTGAACGCGCTGACGTTGTAGGCGGTGCGCGTGAGGCGCTCGCGCGGCACGGACGCCAGCGTCAGCAGCGCTTCGATCCCATCGGGCATCGCCATGAACGGAATCGTCGTATCGGGGCGCACGAAGCAGTCGTAATCGTCGCCTTTGGCTGCGGCGTGAATCATCTCCGGCGCGTAGTCCGACGTGCCGCCCGCCGGAATGGTGACGGCGGAGATGAGCCCCGGAAAGCGCACGCAGCGGAAGTCGACGCGCGGGATCAGCAATACGTGTAACTGAACGAAGTACGTGCA
>ERZ1370068.10522-contig-9213_pt1 | contig 35589 bp, 45 predicted proteins | sample MGYA00561227_ERZ1370068 | MGnify/ENA primary metagenome ERZ1370068 (study PRJEB38410, sample SAMEA6850437) | metagenome | study: Metagenomic assessment of the ecological functions of the soil: analysis of the soil microbiota associated with the... | reverse complement strand
TTGTACTTCGTTCAGTTCACGTATTGCTACGCAACGCACGTCGTGACAGCTTCCACTTCGCCGTCGCGCAGCTGAGGGAAGCGGGTTGATGTCGTGCCGGCGAACTTGCAAGATATGAATAGGCGTCGCGGCGATTGCACATTTCCTCCCTGGTGAACGGGACCGAAAACGATGCAAGCGCAGGCCGTGCGTTGAAAGATCCGCTAGGGTCGGACGTGGACGCCGCGAAGCGGATTCGGGCTGCTGCCCGAGGGAAGGTTAGCCGGTAAACTCTCGCTTGATGCGGTTCGTTGGGGACGCCGATCGCCTTCAGGTCGGCGAGCACCGCCTCGAGAAAGCGCGGCTGCGGCTCGGCGCCGGCCTCCTTCGCCGCGGCCACGTCGAACTTCGAGATGCCCGGGCCCGCAGACGTAGACATCGCACTCGGCCGGGCTCGGAATCGTCTCGCGCAGCAGCGCCAGCGTTCACGCCGCCCTTCGCGCACCGTCGGGCCCGAAGACGGCCGGGATTCTCCTCGCGCGTCAGAGCGTGTGGACCACCGTCAGCCGGTCGGGGTGCGCCGCGCCAGCCGCGCGAGCTCGTCGCGGAAGATGACGTCGTCCCACGGTCTTGTTCGAGTAGACGAACGTGTGCCGGAGCGTCGGATGGTGCGCGAGCGCGAACTTCAGCATCGAGAAATTCGGCACGCTGCCCGATCCGGCGCAGACGTGGACGATGTGATCGGTCCGCGAGCTGATGTCGGGCGGCAGCGTGTACGGCCCGGTGAAGCCGGTGACGACGAGCCGCATGCCGCGCGTCGTGCGCTTGACGAGCAGCGGCGACAGGAGCGGCGGAAACTTCGTCATGCCCGGAGACGTAGCGCTCTTCCTTCACGGTCACCGCGAGGTAGCGCTCGTGCGGCGCGGAGCTCATCGAGTAGGCGCGCGGCGGCTCGCGCTTGCCTTTCAGGTCCTCGAGGAACGACGTGAACCGCTCGAGCGCCTCGAACTGGTGCGGATCGATCGGTCAGGAAGTGCCCGGCGCGGTAGTCGAGCCGATCGTTGCCGGTGAACAGCACCAGCGTGGTCGTGTCCGGCGCCTCGACGATGACGTCGGCGACCAGCTGACACCGAGCTCTTTAGTCCAGTCGTGGACGGGGAGCGGCCCAAACCGGATACTTCTTCAGTCGTGCGTCAGAAATCAAAATCGATCGATGTTCGCCTTGGTGAACATCAGCGGCGGCCCGAGGATGATCTCGCTGCCGCGGATCTCGATCGTGCCCGAGCCGGCCGGCCTCGAATCGACGTCGGCGCCCGCCGGCGAGCTGTCCTGCGCGCAGCAGCGACGCCGGCGTAGCACCGTCAGGTAGCCGAGGTCGCGCGGTGTTCCACAGCACGACGGTCTGCACGACGCCGTCGTGCACGTACGGCTTGTTGATGTTCGGCAGCGACAGGCCGATCACGTTCACGTCGTTGCGGCCCGCCTGCCGCACGGCTTCGGCCGCGCCCGGCACCGCGGGCGCCGAGATCGCCATCACCAGCTTCACCGTCGGATACACCTGCAGGATCGTCTGCGTCTCGGCGAACGCCTTGTCGCGGTCGTCGTCGCTCGGCCGGATCGTCGCGAGCTTCAGGTTGGGATAGTTCGTCGGCGAGCGCGCTTGCTTGATGAACGCGATCCACTCGTTCTGGTTCGCGGCGCTGAGCGCGCCGGTGATGATGGCGAACTCGCCGCTTGCCGCCGAGCAGCCGCGCGGCTTCGTCGGTCAGCGTGTTGCCGATGCCCTCGGCGGTCGCCTGGTTGACGAAGAAGTCGCGCGCGTCGGGCTCGGCGTCGGCGTCCCACGTCAGCACGTGGATGCCGCGCTCGCGCGCTTTGCGCAGCACGGTCGAAATGCCGGCGCGGTTCTCGACGGCGACCGCGATCACGTCCACCTTCCGCGTGATCCAGTTCTCGACGAGCTCGTTCTGCTTCGCGGCGTCGAGGCCCGTCGGGCCGTCCCAGATCAGCTCGACGCCGAGCTCGCGCGCGGCTTCCTCGGCGCCGACGCGGCAGCTGACGAAATACGGATCGCCCTTCGCCTTCGGCATCATCGCGATGACGGGCCGCTGCCGCCGCAGCGCGGCGTCGGCGCGACCGACGCGCTCGGCACCGGTCCGCCGGCGCGATCGACCGCACCAGCCACACGTTCGTGCCGGCGACGATGAGCGCGCCGGCGATGATCGTGGCGCAGAGCACCGCGACCTGACTGTTCTTCACGGTCATCCTCCTGCTGACAGATCGGCAGCGGCCGGCACGCGTCGCGCAGCCGCAGCCGATCGATCGGCAATCGTCGCGACGCAGCAGCACGCCCGTCAGCACGCCCGTCAGCTCCGACGGCAGCGCCGCGAGCTGCAGGCCGTTTCTGCAGCACCGAGATGCGCGAACAAGCCCGAGCAGCGTGCCCCACAGCGTGCCGCGTCCGCCGAACACCGACGTGCCGCCGAGCACGACCGCCGTGATCGCATCGAGCTCGTAGCCCGTGCCCGGCGTCCGATCGCGCCTGACCCGAGATGCGCGACGTAGACGATCGCCGCCAGGCTCGGCGACGATGCCCGACAGCACGTAGACGAGCCCGACGCGCCGTCGCCACCGGAATGCCGGCGTAGCGCGCGCCCGCCGGCGTGAAGCCGATGGCGTACAGCGCGCGGCCGACGACCGATCGGTGCAGCAGCGACGACGTAGCCGCCGAGCACCGCGACGAAGATCGGCAGCTGCGCCGGGATCGACGCCCCACAGATAGCCCTGGCCCGAGACGCAGGAAGCCGGCAGGAAAGCCGGTGTAGTTGACCGCGGCGTGCGTCATGCCCTTCGGCGATGCCGCGGAACAGCGAGAACGATGCCGAGCGTGACGATGAGCGGCGGGATGCTCGAGCCGCGCGATCAGCAGCGCGTTGAGCGCGCCGCCGGCGGCGCCCGACCAGCGACGCGACGCGGCCGCCGCGGCCGGCAACGGCAGATGCCAGTCCGTGACTGGCGGCGCCGAAGACGACCGCCGACAGCCCCATCATCGAGCCGACCGACAGATCGATGCCGCCGGTGATGATGACCGGCGTCAGCGCGATCGCCAGCAGGCCGAGCTCGACGCTGAAGCGGATGATCTCGAAGAAGTTGCCGACGCGTCAGGAAGTTCGGCGCGATCGCCGCGAAGAGCGCGATCTCGACCGCCAGCGCCGACGAGCAGCATCGCCGTTCGCTGTCCCGATCACGCCGCCGGTCAGGTCGCCGGCCGTCCGCGGCGCGACCTCGCGCGGCGCGCGCGGCTCGGCGCGCGCCAGCGCATCGACGGCGACCGGCCGCCAGGATGATCGCGCCCTGAATGCGCGCGCTCCCAGTAGGCGCTGACGCCGAGGAACGTCAGCGCCGGACCGATCGCGCCGAGCAGGACGACGCCGAGACGTGCCGAGCGAACGTCGCCGCGCCCGCCGCCGGTGATCGCGCGCGCCGCCGACGACGACCGGCGGCGATGACCTTCATCTCGAGGCCGAGTCCCGCGTTGCTCGGAATCTGATTGAAGCGGACGGCGTTGAGCAGCGCGGCCAGGCCGGTCAGCGCGCCGGCGGCGGCGAACACCGACGTCTTCACGCGCGCGGTGTCGAGCCCGGCGAGCCGCGCGGCGTCGGCGTTCGATCCGGTCGCGTAGATCGCGCGGCCGGCGGCGAGATGCCGCAGCGCCCACGCCAGTCGCCGACGGTCAGCGAGGCCGACGAGCGCGCCGCGACCGAGCGGATACGCCGCCTGCGTCAGGCCGAGCCACTGGAACACTGGCGGCAGGTCCTGCACCCACGCGCCCTCGGTCGCCCAGCGCAGCCCGTCGCGCAGCGCGACCATCGTCGCGAGCGTGACGACGATCGACGGGATGCCGCACGTAGGCGACGAGCGCGCCGTTCAGCGCGCCGAGCACACGCGCCGACCGACGCACGCGCGGCCGACTCGCGACGCAGCGGCAGGCCAGCCAGCTTGGCCAGCGACGCCGGCGGCGACGCCGCAGATCGCGAACAGCCGATCCGACGGAGATGTCGATCTCGCCGGCGAGGATCACGAGCGTCGCGCCGAGCGCGACGACGCAGCACCGGCATGTTGGCGAGGAACAGGTCGCTCAGGTTCTCGCGCGGAGAAATATCCCGGCGCGGCGGCGGCGAGCACGACGCCAGCGCGCCGATCGCGATCGCGACGGAGATTTCGCGGCGGTAGGCCATCGATTCACTGGCAGACAGATGGCTCGCCACCACGGAGGCACCGAGGTTCGAGCCAGCCCGGAGTTGCGTGCCGCAGCGTCCTCGTCGAGCGCCAGCGCCAGGATCTGTCCTGCTGCGTCGCCTCCGTCGCGCGAGCGTGCCGGCGATCGTGCCGCCGCTGCATCACGAGCGATGCGGTCGCTCATGCCGAGGATTTCGGGCAGCTCGGACGAGATCATCAGGATCGCCAGCCCCGCGTCTCGGCGAGGTCCTGCATCAGCGCGTGAATCTCCGCCTTCGATCCGACGTCCACGCCCTGCGTCGGCTCGTCGAGGATCAGCACCGACGGCTGCGTCGCCAGCCAGCGCGCCAGCGCCACCTTCTGCTGGTTGCCGCCCGACAGCGTGCACCGGCTCGGTCGTCGACCGACGGCGTCTTGATCCGCAGCCGCTCGACGAACGCTGCGCCGCTGCGCGTTCGGCGCTCGCGGTCGATCAGGCCCGCGCGCGCGACACGGCGCGCGAGGTTCGCGAGGCTCGCGTTCGCGGCGATCGACATCTCGAGCATGACGCCGTGCTGGCGGCGATCCTCGGGCAGGTACGCCGATGCCGTGCGCGATCGCGTCGGCCGGCGACGTCGATGCGCACGCGGCCGCGCCGCTCGACGCGGATCTCGCCGCTGTCGGCCGGCGTCAGGCCGAACAGGATCTCGGCCAGCTCGCGTGCGGCCCGATCCGACCAGCCCCGCGAGCGCCGACGATCTCGCCGCGTCGGACCGACAGCGACACGTCGATCGCCGGCGTCGCGGCTGCGACAGATGCCGCGAAGCTCGAGCGCCGACCTCGCCGATCGCGCGACTGGCGCTTCGGAAACACCGCCGCGAGCTCGCGTCCGACCATCAGCCGAATCAGCTCCGGCCGCGATCCACCTCGCGCGCGCGGCCGTCGCGACGACTCTCGCCGTCGCGCAGCACGGTGACGCGATCGGCGACCGCGAACACCTCCTCGAGCCGGTGCGAGATGTAGATGATGCCGCTGCGCCTCGGCGCGCAGCCGGCCGATGATCGTGAAGAGACGCTCGACCTCGCGATCGGAGAGCGACGCCGTCGGCTCGTCCATGATCAGGATCCGCGCGTCGGCGCCGATCGCCTTGGCGATCTCGACGATCTGCTGCTCCGGCATGCTCAGCGCTGTCGACCAGCCGATCGGGATCGATCGGCGCGCCGATCGCGCTCGAGCAGCCGCGGCCGGCGTGCGGCGCGCGCCCGCCAGTCGACGCGGCGCCAGGCGCCGCCGCTCTCGAGCGCGAGCGCGATGTTCTCGCGCGACGCGTCAGATCGCGGAAACAGCGACGGGCTGCTGGTAGATCGCGGCGATCCCCAGCGACTGCGACAGCGCCGGATCCATGCGCGTCACCGGCGTGGCCGCCGATCGTCAGCGTCCCGGCATCGGGCGTCTCCGCGCCGGTGATGATCTTGATCAGCGTCGACTTGCCGGCGCCGTTCTCGCCGACGAGCGCGTGCACTTCGCCGGCCGCGAGCGTCGAAGCGACACGCCCTTCAGCGCGCGGACGCCGGCGAACGATTTCGAGATCGAGTCGGCTTCGAGGAGAGACATCAAAAGTCTGAAGTCTGAAGTTGGAAGTCTGAAGTATCTAACGGTCCTTCCGTTTACGTCAGACTTCCGTTTGAGCCTCAGACTTCAGACTTCGAGCTCGAACTTTCGAAAGCCAGCCGGAACCCCAACTGCGTGTTCCGCCCGTCGTCGGCCGTGGTGATGGTGCCGACGGTCACGTTCGAGATGTTCGTGTCCGGGTTGCCGAAATTGTTGTGATTGAGCAGGTTGAAAACCTCGGCGCGGAACTCGAGCCGGGCGCGTGCCTGAGCGGGAACCGCTTGCTGACCGAGAAGTTCACCTGCTCCGTGCCGGGGCCGCGGATCGGTGTTGCGGCCAGCCGTTCCCTGCGTGCCGAGCGCCGTGCACCGCGTACGCGGTCTTGATCGAACCACACCGTCGGCGACGGATTGTCGAGGATGCCGAAGTTGTCGGCCGGACGCAGATTCACGCGCTGCGGCACGAACGATCCGCACTGGCAGACGTTGGTCGACGTCACCGTGAGCGGGAAGCCGCTGGCGCAGCCGCACGATGCCCTGCACCTGCCAGCCGCCGAACACGTGCGCCGCCGCGCCGCCGTTCGACAGCATACCGCTTGCCCGGTCCGAACGGCAGCTCGTAGCCGAAGCTGAACGCCGACCGATGCCGCTGATCGTAGCGCGCGTAGCCTCGTCCGCGTTCGAGGTTCCGTCGCAAACGCCGTGTCGTTGGCTTCGATCTCGCCCGGATCCGTTGTCCCGGCTCTTCGACAGCTGATAGTTGCCGAGGAAGAAGAAGCCGTCGGAGTAGCGCTTCTCGAGGCGGAACGACACGCCGTTGAACGCGCCCAGCCGGCGTCCGACGAGTAGAGGATCGCCGACTGGAACGCCGGATACGGCACGCGCGTCGCGATCGGCGTCGTCCCCGGCGCGCCTGGTTGATGTTGTAGCGCTTGTGCTCGTTGTAGCTGCGGCTGCCGGTGTAGGCGACCTCGACCAGGTAGTTGTTGCCGAAGCGTGTGCTGCACGTTGCGCGTTCCACTGGAACGTGTAGGCGCTGCGGTTGGTCGGATCCATCGAGAACGGCGCCGGGAACTGCGGGATGCCGCTCAGATCCGGGAACAGCGCGATCCGCGTTGAAGCTGAGATCGGTCGCCGTCGGCTGCAGCGAGTACTGCCCGTAGAACGGCGGCACGAGCCGCGAGAACTGCAGCTCGTTGAGGTTCAGGTTGTCGTAGTAGATGCCGAAGCCCGATCGGATCACGGTCTTGTCGTTCGCGTTGTAGGCGACGCCGACGCGCGGCCCGAAGTTGTTCAAGTCCTTCTGCAGGATGCCCGCCGGATAGAAGCCGTCCTGGTTGATGACGAGCGGCACGAGCTGCGGCGGGCAGATTCGACGGCACCTTGTGGAAGGCGATCTTGCCGCTGGCCGCGTCGAACGATCCCTCGATCTGTCCGCCTCGTGCCACGGCGCGAGGTATTCCCAACGCAGTCCCATCTGCACCGTCATCTTCGACGAGACCTGCCAGTTGTCGTCGATGAACGGCGCGAAGGTCGGCGACCGGTAGGTCGAGCGCGAGCTGCCGAACGCGCCGGTGCACGTCGAGCAGTAGCCGAGCAGGAAGTCGCCGACCGGATTGCCGGTGAACTGGCCGTTGAACGTGAAGCCGCCGCGCGGCGGCACTTCGGTGAGGTGCTCGAAGTTGCGGAACTGCGCCTGCAGGCCGAAGCGGATGTTGTGGCGCCCTTCACCCAGCTCGTCGCGTTCGACACGCTGAAGATGTTCTCGGTCGCGCCCTGCGTGATGCCGCCCTCGCCGTTCCCGCTGAAGCCGGTCATCGTGAAGCCGGGACGGCCGTAGTCGATCGGATCGGTGCCGCCGGCGAGGTTCTGCAGCCCGATGTCGCCGACCCAGTTGCGGCCGTCGAGGCTGATCGGCGCGTTGAGGTGATACGCGTAGTTGTAGCCGAACGCGTAACTCGTTCACGAGCCGACGACGAGATCACCCACGTGTCGCCGACCGCGAGGTTGCGGCCCTTCTGCGGCAAGTTCGTGTAGCGTGAACACGCGACGGGTTCAGCTGCGCGCCCGTCGTAGCACAGGAAGCGCTCGAACAGGTTGTGCTTCGCCGACAGCACCTGGTCGCCGCGCACCGTCGCCGGAGTCGGCATCGTCGTTGAAGTCGCGGACGGTCGCGGTAGTTGTTCGCGCCGGCCTGGTTCGGCGCCGGCTCGGTCGGGCCGAGCGTCTTCGCGAAGTTCGAGAAGCGGCTCGACGGGATGACGTTGCCCGGGAACGGCTGGCCGGTGAGCGGATCGCGGATCGGCGTCGCGAGGCTCGAGAAGTCGCCGGCCATGAACGCGGCGTTCGGCACGCTCGCCAGGAACAGCGTCCGCGGCGACGTCGAGCGCAGCCCTTCGTAGCCGCCGAACGAAGAACATCTTGTTCTTCACCGACCGGACCGCCGAACGTCGCGCCGGCCTGGTTGCGGTTGCCGACGCTTCTGGCCGAAGTAGTTCTCGGTCGCCATCGAGCTGTCGCGCGATGTACTCGTACGCCGAGCCGCTGATCTTGTTGGTCCCCGACTTGGTGACGATCGAGACGACCGCCTGGCCCTGGCCGTACTCGGTCGTGAACGAGTTGCGCAGGACGTTGACTTCCTGCACCGCGTCGAGCGGCGGGTTGAGCGACAGGTTGTTGAAGCGGAGCGACCGCACGTAGACGCCGTCGATCGCGTAGTTGGTCGAGCTGTCGCGGCCGCCTTCGACGGTGACGCACTGACTGCGGCTGCTGCCGGCGGCGCCGAACTGCGTGCCGCGATTGAACGCCTGCGGCGTGACGCCGGCCGAGCAGCGCCGCGAACGACAGCAGCGTGCGTCCGGCGACCGGCAGATCCTCGATCTGCTTCTGCGTGATCGTCTGCGTCACCGAGGCGTTGCTCGTCTGCAGGAGCGGCGAGACGCCGCTGACCGTGACGTTCTCGGCGACGTTCGCCAGACCGAGCGCGACCGTTGGGCCGCGACGATTTCGCCGTTGCGCAGCGTCACGTCCTTCAACTCGGCGGCCTGAAAACCGGAGAGCTCGCACGCGAATGGTGTAGGTCGCGGGCGGCAGGTTGGGGATCGTGAACCGTCCTTCCGTTGTCGGTCACGGCTGACGCGTTGCGCGTTGGTGCCCGTGTTCGTCACGGTCACCGTGGCGCCCGGGCAGGGCGCCGCGGAGTCGAATCCGTTACCTGACCGACGATGCCTGACGATGCCGATTCCTGCGCCCAGCTGAGCGGGGCACGAGGCCACCAGGGCCACGAGAACCAGAATCCCCAGCCTGTTACCGACCATAGCTGCGCCTCCTCTGTTCGACCCGTTGTGCGTGCCCGCCGCAAGGCGGTCAAATAATTCAGGATTTGCGTCCGTGTTCTTCTCTGCGAAATACCTCGCGACGGGAGTGCGGCGGAAAAACCATGTTGTGGGCATCCGCGCGCGAGTTACAATCACAAACCGTTTCGCTCTCCGATACACGCGGCGTTCTGACAACAATGTCCGACGCCAGAATTCGAGACACGAATGTCGGACATCCGTGCCTGGCATCGACTCGACGCGTCTCCGGTCACCTACCACACAAGGGAAGCGGTCCATGTCACCTTCGCGCGATCCGTACTCGTCAAGGCGGTGGTCCACTCGTCGCGGATTCTGTCGGCGTTTCGATCGTCGGGTGAAGCGCTGCCGCTGCGCGAGGTCGCGGCGCGCAGCGGGCTGCCCAAGAGCATGACGTTCCGGCTGCTCTACACGCTCGAGCGCTGCGGGATGATCGAGAAGGTCGGCGAGAACCTCTATCGATCGTCGCTGCGGCCGTTCAAGCAGAAGCTCTACCGCCTGGGCTACGCCGCGCAGGGCACCGACTATCAGTTCTCGAAGGAGGTCTCGGCCGGCCTGCGAGCGCGCCGCCGCCGCTCGAGGGCATCGAGCTCATCTCGGTCGACAACCGCTACAACGCCGAAGATCGCGCAGCGCAACGCCGACGTCCTGGTTCGCGAGAAGGTCGACCTGGTCATCGAGTTCCAGACCGACGAGCACGTGGCGCCGATCGTCGCAGCGAAGTATCGCGAGGCGAACATCCCGCTGATCGCGATCGAGATTCCGCATCCGGGCGCGACTTACTTCGGCGCCAACAACTACGAAGCCGGTCTGATCGGCGGCCGCTATCTCGGGCGCTGGGCCAAGCAGCAGTGGCATGCGGACGTCGACGAGATCGTGCTGATCGCGCTCGAAGCGCGCCGGCAGCCTGCCGCAGATGCGCCTGACCGGCATGCTCGTCGGGATGAAGGAAGTCTGTCCGCCGCTCGAGCACTGCCGCGTCACCTACCTCGACGGCGACGGCAAGCTCGGGAACAGCTTCGAGGCGATGCGGCAGCATCTCGCGCGTCGAGCCGCGCGCGCCGCTTCCTGGTCGGCGCGATCAACGATCCGAGCGCGCTCGGCGCGCTGCGGGCGTTTCAGGAAGCGGGCCGCACCGAGTCGTGCGCGATCATGGGCCAGAACGCGTCGCCCGAAGGACGCGCCGAACTGCGCGAGCCGGGCACGCGCCTCATCGGATCGGTCGCGTACTTCCCGGAGAAATACGGCAGCGAGATCGTCGCCGTCGCGCTCGACATCCTGCACCGCCGCCCGGTGCCGCCGGCGGTGTTCGTCAAGCACCAGCTGGTCACGCCGGAAAACGTCAATCACATCTACCCGAACGACGAGCTGATGCACATCACGGCGGGTGCCCCGGCGTAAGTCGACCGAGACGGTCGCGGCAGGTGACGGGAGACAACCGGGTTGGTGAGCCGGGTTTCCCGGCACGGCCGCGTTAACCCATGATGCGGATCAGCACGCTCCTCCGCCCGCACTGGAAATCGCTGACGCTGGCGCTCGTGGCGGTGGCCGCGGCGAGACGATCGCGGACGTCCTGCAGCCGTGGCCGATCAAGGTCGTGCATCGACAACGTCGTCCAGTCGAAGAAGCTGCCGCCGTGGCTCGACGCGCGCGTCGCCGCGCTGTTCGCGGGGAACAGGTACGCCACGCTGAACTTCGCCGTCGCTGCCGTCGCCAGCATCGCCGTCCTCGGCGCCGATCAGCGCCTACGTGGAGAAGTACCTGACGACGAGCGTGAGCCAGTGGGTCGGGACACGATCTCCGGCGGACGGCTCTACCAGCACATTCAGCGGCTGTCGCTCGGCCGAGCATCGACGAGGCGCGGACCGGCGACCTGATCACGCGGATGACGAGCGACATCGGCGCCGATCCAGGACTTCATCAACTCGGCGCTGCTCGGCATCCTCGTCAACGTGCTGACGCTGGCCGGCATGATCGGCGTGATGTTCTGCCTCAACTGGCGGTTCACGCTGATCGCGCTGTCGATCGTCGCCGGTGCTGTTCGTCGTCGTCTATGTCTACACGCGGCGGATCAAGACGGCGTCGCGCGCCGTGCGCAAGAAGGAAGGCGAGCTGCTGTCCGGCGTCGCGGAGGTGCTGACGTCGATTCACGTCGTGCAGGCGTTCGCGCGCGAGGACTACGAGGAACGCCGGTTCGAGTCGGAGAGCCTGGCAGAACGTCGAGGCCGGGCTGCAGGCGCGCAGCATCAAGGCCAAGCTGTCGCCGATCGTCGAGGTCATCGTCGCGATCGGCACGTGCCTGGTGCTCGGCTACGGCGCGCCGCCTCGCGCTGCGCCGGCGCAGCTCAGCGCCGGCGTGCTCGATCGTCTTCCTGCTCTATCTCGGCAAGATGTACAAGCCGATGCGCGATCTCTCGAAGATGACCGACACCGTCGCCGAAGGCGTCGGTCGGCTACGAGCGCATTCAGGAAGTGCTCGGAGATCGAGAGCCGCGTCCGCGATCTGCCGGACGCGCGGCCGGCGCCGCCGTTCAAGGGCGCGATCGAGTTCGACCGCGTCAGCTTCAGCTACGACGGCGAGAGCGCCGGTGCTGTCCGGACGTCAGCTTCCGGATCGAGCCGGGCCAGGTCGCGGCGATCGTCGGCCCGTCCGGCGCCGGCAAGACGACGATCGCGAGCCTGATCCCGCGCTTCTACGATCCGCGGTCCGGAGCGGTCGCGCATCGACGGCACCGACGTCCGCGCAGTTCACGCTGAAGTCGCTGCGCGATCAGATCAGCTTCGTGCTGCAGGACACGCTGCTGTTCCGCGCGCACGATCTGGGAGAACATCGCCTACGGCCGGCCCGACGCCGTCGCCCGAGGACACCATGCGCGCCGCCGAGGCTCGCCAACGCGCACGAGTTCATCGTCGACATGCCCGCAGGGCTACGACGACGATGGTCGGCGAGCGCGGCGTGACGCTGTCGGGCGGCCAGCGCCAGCGCATCGCGATCGCCCGCGCGATCGTCCGCAACACGCCGATCCTGATCCTCGACGAGCCGACGGCCGGCCTCGACGCCGCCTCCGAGCAGGCGGTCATCGAGGCGCTGGATCGGCTGATGAAGGGACGGACGTCCGTCGTCATCGCGCACCATCTCGGCATCGATCCGCCACGCCGACGTGATCGCTGCGTCGTCAGCGGATCACAAGCGGCGGAATGCGGCACGCATGACGCGCGCTCCTCGCGAGCCTGGCGGACTCTTACGCCGAGCCGCAACCGCATCCAGACGGCAGGCCAGCGTCGAGAGACGAGGTGCTTGTCGAACCCCGCCTCGACCAGCCGCTCGGACGCGTTCCAGACCTCGCCGGGGATCTCCTGCTCGATCTGGAATCCTTTCGCAGGATAGAGCGCGCAGCCGCTGCAGGTCGCCGACCATGATGCTGATCACGTCGTCCGGCGACAACGTCTCGTTGGAGTAACGGCTCGAGTAGTCGTCGAAGCTGACCTGCGGCGACGTGACGACCACAGTCCTTCTCCGGCCACACCTGACGGAAGGTGGCATAGGCGCGGCGCTCCATGTAGCGGCTTCTGCACGACGATGAAGGTCTGCGGGTCGAGTGGCGGTCGGCGAGGAGTTGTTTGCGTGAACCGCACGTTCTCGCCGGTGTTGGTCGACCGGTTCTCGATGAGGATCCGGTCGGCGGGGACGCCCCGGCCGACGGCGATCCGCGCGAACTGATCCGCCTCGGGTTCGCTCCAGAGATGTTTCGTGATCGATCCGAGGCCGCCCGAGAAGATCAGCAGCGGCGCCCAGCCGTCCAGAGACAGCTGCGCACCGCGTTCGGCGACAACCTTGTCGTGGCTGCAGAGCACGAGGATCGCGTCCGCTTCGACCAGCGCAGTGGTTCATGTGGTGATAGCGCCAGAGCGTTTCTGGCGAGCGTCGTTGGATGCGCGTCCATGCGCGTCAGCCGACGAGGATGACGTCGAGGGTGCGTGGGACCGTGCACGCCCACTTGATGCGGGTCATCTCCGATGTCGGCGGTCGCCGACGGTCCGGAGATCGTGCGTGGCGACCGACGGGTCGAGTGCGCGCAGCCGGCGAATCGCCTCCGGGCACGGTCTCGACGATCTGCTCGGCCTCGACCACGCACAGATGGTAGTCGGGCACGAGCGTGAGCGCACGGCGCCCTTCACTCGGCGAATGCTGCAGCACAATCGTTCCGGTCAGCGCGATCGCGACCGTACGTCGCGTCAGCACGCCGTCCATCCGATCCAGATCCTGATGGCTTCGAAGCCGTTGTCGACGACGAAGTCGCAGCCGTCGGGAAGCCACTCGCGCGGAAAGCCGGGCGGCACCACCATTCGTCGTTGCGCCGCGCTCGGCCAGTGCGTCGGCGATCGTCGGCGCGCGACGATGCCGGCGTCGCAGCGGAAAATGCCGCCGTCGTAGTGCTGGATGCGCGACGGGAACAGTTCGAGGCGCGCCTCCACGCCGAGTTCGCTGCTCTGGCGGTAGCGCCGCGGGATGGCGGCATACTCCGCGGCGCGCTCCGCCGCCCGTCCGTCGTCGCCAAGTGCGGCGCGAATGCGATTGATGATCTCGGTCTTCGACATCTTTGTGAGGCAGGCCTGAAGGCCTGTGCTACCGAACGTTGCTTGAACGCTCGTGGGGCGGCCCTTTCAGGGCCGCCGAGGCGCGCCTTTCAGGCCCGCCCTACGACCGCGCTTCGCCCACCATTCTCCGAAACGACTCCGACGGTATCGCCGGGAGATCCCGTGCATTGGTCCACGCGCCGAAGAAGCCGCCCATCGCGGACAGATGGTCGCCGCGCTTGAACGGCCACTGCGCCGCGCGCGCCGAGCTTCTGGGCGATCGACAGGCGCGACGAGTCCGCGAACGCCAGCGCCGCCGCCTTCATGCTCAGCCGCTCGCCGATCGGCGCGTTGTTGCTCGACGATCCGCCGGCGCAGGTGAATCAGAATTTCCGGAATGTTGATTTTGACCGGACACACCTCGTAGCACGCACCGCAGAGCGACGACGCATACGGCAGCGACGTCGAGTGCTGCATCGACTGCAACTGCGGCGTCAGGATCGCGCCGATCGGACCGCTGTAAACCGACCCGTAGGCGTGGCCGCCGGTCTGCCGGTAGACCGGGCACGCGTTCAGGCACGCCGCGCAGCGGATGCAGTCGAGCGTCTCGCGCGACACCTCGTCGGCGAGCACCGTCGTCCGGCCGTTGTCGAGCAGCACGACGTGGAACTCCTGCGGGCCGTCGCCGGCGCGTGACGCCGGTCCAGATCGAGGTGTAGGGATTCATCCGCTCGCCCGTCGCCGACCGCGACAGCAGCTGCAGAAAGACCTCGAGATCCCCGGAACGACGGGATGATCTTCTCGATGCCCACCAGCGTGATCGAGCAGCTGCGGCAGCGTGACGCACATCCGGCCGTTGCCCTCGGACTCGACGACGCAGACCGAGCCCGTGTCGGCAATCGCGAAGTTGGCGCCGCTGAAGCCGGCCTTCACGCGCAGGAACTTCTCGCGCAGGAACGCACGGGCCGCGCGCGTCAGGTCCTCCGGCTCGCGGTCCGAGCGACTCCAGCTTCATCGTGCGCTGGAACAGCTCGCGGATTTCGGCGCGGTTCTTGTGCAGCGCCGGCACCACGATGTGCGACGGGCGATCCTGACCGAGCTGGATGATCAGATCGGCGAGGTCGGTCTCGTACGGGACGATGCCGGCCTCCTCGAGCGCGCGATTCAATCGCGTCTCGTCCGACGTCATCGTCTTGACCTTGATGATCTCGCGTTCGTGATGCTGCTGGACGATCTCGATGACGATGCGGTTGGCTTCGTCGGCGTCGCGAGCCCAGTGGACCGTGCCGCCGGCGCGCGTGCAGGCGGCCTCGAACTGTTCGAGGTAGAAGTCGAGATGACGGAGGGCGTGATCCTTGATCGCGTGCGCCGTCTGCGCGAGCTGCTCCCAGTCGGGCATCTCGCCGACGACGGCCGCGCGCTTGTTGCGGATGATGTCGGTGGCGCGGCGGACGTTGCGGCGCAGTTGGTCGCTGCCGAGGGCCCGCTTCGCCGCGACCGGAAACTCGGGCGCCGTCGCGGCGTCGCCGACGCGGATCATTCTTCACTCTGCGCCGGGTCTAAGCTTCGGTCGATCTGCCGCGGCAGGATCTCCGCGAGGTGGACGGCAGCGCGACGCCCGCCTGCTGACGGCGCAGGCCGCCGCCGATGTGCATCAGGCAGGAGTTGTCGGCGGCGGCGCAGACCTCGGCGCTTCGTCTCGCGGATGCAGCCGATCTTGTCGTTCAGCATCGCCACCGAGACGTCGGCGTTCTTCACCGCGAACGTGCCGCCGAAGCCGCAGCACTCGTCGCTAGCCAGGCAGCTCGACCAGGCGTCGACACCGCGGACCGCCCGCAGCAGCGCGCAGCGGCTGCTCGCGGACGCGCAGCGAGCGCAGCGCGTGGCACGGACGTATGCAGCGTCACCGCGTGCGGAAAGACCGCGCCGACGTCGGTGACGCCGAGCTTGTCGACGAGCAGCTCGGAGAACTCGAACACACGCGGCACCAGCGCCGCCGACCCGCTGCAGGCGCCGGCGTCGCCCGCTCGGCGGCCATCTTCGGATAGTGATCGCGAATCATCGCGACGCGACGACGACGGGATACAGATGACCTCGGCGTCGTCGAAGACGCGGACGAAGTGGCGCATGATCGCCAGCGCATCGCTCCGCGTAGCCGGTGTTGTAGTGCATCTGTCCGCAGCAGGTCTGCGCCGCGCGGAACTCGACCTCGTGGCCCAGCCGCTCGAGCACGCGGACGACCGCCCTTCCCGTTTCCGGAAAGAGCGTATCGTTGTAACACGTGATAAATAATGAGATCAGCATTGGGAATGCGGATTGAGGATTGCGGAGTGCGGCATTTATCGTTGATTGAATCGTCAATCAATCCGCATTCCGACTCAATCCGCAACTATCGTTATCTCAGAAACGCTTCCGGCAAGTCCACCGTCGACGGGGATCACATGACCGGTTGTCTTCGCGCTCTGATCCCCGGCGAGCCAGCAGATCGCGTTGGCGCAGTCGACCGGCAGGATCGGGCGGCGCGTGATCGTCCGCTGCGCGTAGAACTCCGCCAGCTTGCCGCGCAGCGCCTCGGTCGATTCGTCCTCGGTGAACGCGATGCCGTACTTCTGCAGCGAGCCGATGACGCGATCGCGCGGGAACATCGCCGAACCGGCGACCACCGTCGCGGGCGCGATGCCGTTGACGCGCACCAGCGGGCCGAGTCCGATGGCCAGCTCGCGGATGAGATGGTTGATCGCCGCCTTGCTGACGTCATAGGGCTCGCTGCCCGCCTTCGGCACCACGGCGTTGGCCGAGCTCGTCAGCACGATCGATCGCGGGCAGCTCCTGCGCCTTCGAGCACCGTCGCGGCCTCGTGCGGCCAGCACGTGGTTGCTCGTCACGTTGATCGCCAGCGTCTTGCCCACATCGTCTTCGGGCGGCTGCCCGATGGGTCGGGCGTCGGATAGATCGCCGCTGTGTTGATGACGATGTCGACGCCGCCGAACTGCAGGATCGTCGCGCGCAGCGCTGCCGCGATGCTGTCCGCGCGACGTCAGATCGAGCGCAGCCGCCATCACCATCTCGTTGGATGACTGCGTCCGCGCGTTGCTCCACGCCTCTTCCGCGCTGGCGACGTTCATGTCGGCGACGACGACGTGCGCGCCGCGCTGCGGCGAGCTGCAGCGCCACCTCGCGGCCGATGCCGCTGCCGCCGCCGACGATGACGCGCGATCTTGCGGCTGAACTCGCGCTCTCGCGCGGCATCCGCTGCAGCTTGGCTTCCTCGAGCGCCCAGTATTCGATGCGGAACGCCTCGAGCCGCGGCAGCGCGACGTAGTTGTGGAAGCTCCTGAACTCCTTCGGCCTGTTCCGGCCGCCGCGCCTGCGGCAGCGGACGGCGGACGCGGCATCGCCGTCCTCCAGCGCGTTCGCGCCCTGCCATCACGTGGATCGCGTTGACGAAGAACTCGGTCGTGATGCGCGCCTCGCGCTTGTCCTTGCCGAAGCCGAAGACGCCGAGGCCCGGAATGACGACCACCGACGGATTGCGAGTCGCGCAGCGCCGGCGACGCCGGCGTCGGCGAACGACTTGTAGTAGGCGGCGTAGTCCTCGCGATACGTCGACCAGCCGCTCGGCGATCCGCTGCTGCAGCGCCGCCGACGTCCTCGTTGCCGGCTCCCACGGGACGAACATCGGGCGAGATGCGCGTCCGCAGGAAGTGATCCGGACAGCTCGTGCCCAGCGCGCAGAGATCCTCGCGCCCACGTCGAATTGGCAAACGCCAGCGCATCCGTCGGACGCGTCGAAGTGCGCCGATCACGCGGCGGTTCGACGACACGGCGCCGCGCAGCGTGCGGCAAAGATCGCGGCCGCGATCGACTCGCGATCGACGACGTCGCCGTCACGGCCGCGCCGCCGAACATCGGCCGCCCGGCGCGCCGCGCGTGCTCCTCGATGAACTCGCCCATCTGATCGATGGTGCGGATGCTGTTGACGTAGCACTCGCTGCTGCGTGTCGCCCCACGTGAACAGGCCGTGGCCGCCGAGGATGATGCCGTCGCAGCCGGGATGCTCGTCGACCGCGCGCTGCAGCATCAGCGCCAGCTCGAAGCCCGGGCGCTGCCACGGCACCCAGACGATCGTGCCGCCCGAACTGCGCGGTTGAACTCCGTCGAGCTTCGTCGCGCCGTTGGCGCTCGCCGCGCAGCGCGATCGCCCAGTCGGGATGCAGGTGATCGACGTGATCGAAACGGCAGGAACGCGTGCAGCGGCGTGTCGATCGACGCGGCGACGCGGTTCTCGCCGAACGCGCACAAGCGGATAGAACGCCGACCATCTCGTCTTCGTGCGCCTCGCCGCGATAGCGCGCGATCAGCGTCTCGAGCTTGTCGAGATACAGCAGCGCGAAGCCGGCGTCGGTGATCGAGCGCAGGTCGCCGCCGCTGCCCTTCACCGCCAGCACGCGGGCCGGCTGCGCCGGTCAGCGGATCGGGCAGCTCGAACTTCGAGCTGGTGTTGCCGCCGCCGAAGTTGGTGATCCGCAGATCGGCGCCGAGCAGGTTCGAGCGGTAGCGCAGCAGCTCGAGCGGCTGCGCCGCCGAGCGCCGCCGCTTGACGCTCGTCCCAGAGGTTCTGCGAGGTATTTCGTGGCGACCAGTCGCCGTCTCAGGCACAGGTGAACTCCATGTATTCCTGGAACCGGCGGTACTCGGCGTCCCAGCGGTCCGGTTGGCGAAGGCTCGTAGCGCTCGCACCGGAAACGATCGCTCGATCGACGCGCCGCGCGTCGGCGAGCGATCCGACCGCGCCGGTCGCGACCATCTGCATCGCGATGTTGCCGAGCGCGGTCGCCTCGACCGGTCCGGCGATCACCGCCCGCCGCGTCGCGTCCGCGGTGAATTGATTCAGGAGCCGATTGCCGCGACCCGCCGCCGACAATCCGGATCGACCGTCGATCGGCACGCCCGGTGAGCTCGCTCGAGCGACTCGAGCACCATCGCGGTATTTGAACGCCAGGCTCTCGAGAATCGCGCGCGTGATCGCCGCCGGCGCCGTCGGGCTCCGGCTGTCCGGTCTGCCGGCAGTACTGCCGGATCGTCTCGGGCATGCTCGGCCGGATTGAGGAACACGTGATGGTCGGGATCGAACAGCGACTGGAACGCCAGACGCGGATCCGCGGCCGCCGCCAGCAGCTCGTCGTACTGATGATCCTCGCCGCCGGCCGCCCAGCTCTGACGGCACGACTGCAGCAGCCACAGCCCGCCGATGTTCTTCAGGAAGCGCGATCGTTCCGCCGACGCCGCCTTCGTTCGTGAAGTTCAGATCGCGGGCGCGTCGTCGTGATGATCGGCGCGGGCAGCTCCGGTGCCGAGCAGCGACCAGGTGCCGGAGCTGATGAACGCGGTCTGGCCGTTCGCGTCCACCGACGCGCACCGCCGACGCCGTGTCGTGGCACGCCGGCGCGATCACCGGCGTGCCGGCGAGCGCGGACGAGACGTCGGGCTTGAGCGCGCCGACCACGGTGCCCGGCTCGACGATCGTCGTGCAGCAGCCGCGCCGGCAGCGCCGAGCTTCCTCGATCATCTTCGTCGCCCACGTCGCTTCGCCGCGTCGACGAACTGCGTCGTCGTCGCGTTCGTGTATTCGGCACAGCAGGCGGCCGGTCAGCCAGTAGTTCAGCAGATCCGGAATCGGTGACCGAGCGCGTGCGCGGCGTCGATGCAGCTGCGGCGTGAACGCGGCAGGCGGCGAACAGCTGATAGAGCGTGTTGAACGTGCAGGAACTGGATGCCGGTGACCGCGTAGATCCGCGTCGCGCGCTGACACGGTCGAAGACCGCTTCCATCACGCCGTCGGTGCGCGCGTCGCGATAGTGAGTACGGGTTCTCGAGCAGGTTGCCGCGCTCGCCGATCAGCGCGTAGTCGCACGCCCCAGCCGTCGACGCCGATGCTGTCGAAGCGGCGATCCGACACGCGCGTCGAGCGCCGCGCTTCATCTCGAGCCAGATGCGCAGGATGTCCCACTGGAGCGATCCGTTCTGGCGGACCGGCTCGTTCGGCAAACCGGCAGACCTCGCGCGAGCTCGAGCACGCCGCCGTGCGAAGCGCGCCGAGCATGGCGCGTCCGCTTTCGGCGCCGAGATCGAAGGCCAGATACTGCCGGGTGATCACGCTAGTCTCTGTCTGTAGGGCACGCCCTTCAGGGCGCGCCGCGGACGAGGACGGCCTGGAAGGCCGTCCCCTACAACCGCACTTGCTGGGCAGCATTTGTGCACGACTTCTAGAACTTCTTCAGCCAGATGTTCCGGAACTCGACCCGCATCGGTTCGCCGACGTGCATCTGGAAGCCGATGAGGCCGCTCAAGCTGCCGGTTCTTCGTATCGTCGTCGACGACGCATGCTCGTGACCGCGCCGTTGAGGATCTGCAGTGATCGTGTTGCCGCGCGCGATGAGGTGAACCTGGTTCCAGTCGTTGGCCTTGATCAGCGCCTTCAGCTCGTCGGGCGTCTGCTGCAGGTTGCCGATGACGACCGGCGTGCGCCGCCGTCGGCGACGTAGACGCGCCTGGCCGCGCATCGCGAGAAAGCCGCGGCCGCGCTCTTCGTAGATCTGGCCGGTGAACTGGTTGTCGAAGTCGATGTCGGCCTGATAGCCCTTCATCACCCACTTGCCGATGTCGTGGACCGGCCGGGCAAGCTGCACGCTGCGCACCTGGATGCCGCTGTTGGTCGCGCTCATCCGGAACTCGACCTTCAGCTCGAAGTCCTCGGCTCGCCGCCGCGCCAGATGAGGAACGTGTTCTGCTTGATCGGGTTCGCCGGCGTGCTCTCGACCGACGATCGCGCCGCCTTCGACGCGCCAGAACGCCGGGTCGCCGTCCCAGTCCTTCAGCGACGTGCCGTCGAAGATCGACGTGAAGCCGGTGTGGTCGCCGATCACGAGCGGTTCCGCGCCGCGAGGCATGCCGCCGCGGCCGCCGCGGCCCTGCGGCGGACCGCCAGCGGCGGAGGTTGTTGGGCAGCAGCGATCGCCGTTGCCAGAACGAGCGTGAGCGCGAGTGTGTGCTTCATACGGTGGCCTGCTGTGCGGCGGCGACTTTTTCCCAGCGTCCGCTCTTCGCGGATTTCAGGATCGCGTCAGTGACGTAGTCGGTGGCGAGGCCGTCGCGGAACGTCGGCGCAGTGCTCTGGCTTGCCGGCGCGCGGCGCCTGCAGGAAATCGGCGAACTGATGGATGAACGTGTGCTCGTAGCCGATCTGCAGGCCGGGCACCCACCAGTGCTTCATGTACGGATGATCGCCGTCGGTGACGTGGATGCTGCGCCAGCCGCGCACGCGGCCTTCGTCGCGGTGATCGAACCACTGCAGGCGATGCAGATCGTGCAGGTCCCAGCGCGCCGACGCGTGCTCGCCGTTGATCTCGAGCGTGTAGAGCGCCTTGTGGCCGCGCGCGTAGCGCGTCGCCTCGAACAGTCGCCAGCGAGCCGTTCTCGAACCGGCCCAGGAACGCGCTCGCATCGTCGATGCCGACCGGCTCGACCTTGCCGGTGAGGTTGTGCTTGCGCTCCTTGATGAACGTCTCGGTCATCGCGGTGACGTTCGCTGATCGAGCCGTTCAGCCAGAGCGCGGTGTCGATGCAGTGCGCGAGCAGATCGCCGGTGACGCCGCTGCCGGCGACGCCGACGTCGAGGCGCCACAGGCCCTCGCCGCCCTGCGGCAGGTCCTGCGAGATCGTCCAGTCCTGCAGGAACTGCGCGCGGTAGTGAAAGATGCGTCCGAGCCTGCCCTCGTCGATCAGCTGCTTGATCAGCGTCACCGCCGGCACGCGGCGGTAGTTGTACCCAGACCATGTTCGGCACGCCCGCCGCCTTCGACCGCCGTCGACCATCTTCTTCGGCTTCGGCGGCGTTTCGGCCGAGCGGCTTCTCGCAGAGTCACCATCTTGCCGGCCGCGCGCCGCCGCGACGGCGATCTCGGCGTGCGTGTCGTTCGGGCTGGCGATGTCGATGAGATCGATGTCCTTGCGCTCGACGAGCGTCGCGCCAGTCGGTCTCGACCGATTCGTAGCCCCAGTTCGCCGCGAACGCCTTGACGCGGTCGGCGATTGCGCGCGCACACCGCCTTGAGCACCGGCTCGATACGGCACGTCGAAGAAGCCGCGGCGCCTGCAGGAACGCGTTCGAATGCGTCCGGCCCATGAAGCCGTAGCCCGACCAGCCCGATGTTGAGTTCCTTTGTCACGCCTCTGCCTTATGCCCGGCGGCCCTGAAAGACCGCCCTCGACTGCACCTCGTGGGACGGCCTTTCAGGACCGCCGATCGTCCACCGCCGCCGGGCTAGTTCCAGCCGTGCGCGTCGCGGACGTCGATCATCAGCCGCAGCACGTCGTTCCAGGTGTTCGGCTTCATCATCGTCGCGTTCGGGAACATGCAGCCGTCCCAGCAGATGTGCTGGAACGCCTGCGTCGGCTGACCGTTCTCGTCGCGCAGCCAGAAGCCGGCGTGGCGCGACGATGTCGAGCTTGCCGTTCGGATCGAGCGGCAGGCAGTGACGGCCGGTCTTGTCGTGCGTGCCGGAGCCGTACACGGTGGCGTCGTTCTGGGCGACGTGAAAGTCGATCGTCCACGGCCGCAGCGCGTTGGTCATCTGTCTGCAGCGCCGCGTCGAGACGTCTCGCGCTGCTTCCAGTCGTAGTCCTCCGGCAGGATGCCGGTCCTCCGGGCGCGTTGTAGCCCATGCGTGAAGAGCAGCGTGTGCGCCATGTCGGCCTGGAAGCCGAGCGTCTTCGGGCGGTCGACCAGTCTCGAGCAGCTCGCACCATCCGCTTCCAGCTGTGCATGCCGCCCCAGCAGATCTCGCCTTCGGCCGCGAGCCGCTCGCCGTAGCCGTCGGCGATGTCGCACGCCTGGCGGAACGTCTCGGCGATGCGTCTCGGTGTTGCCGTCCGGGTCCTTCGCCCAGTCGGCCGGACCCGACGCGGAGTCGATGCGGACGACGCCGTAGCTGCGGATGCCCGATGTCGCGCAGCTTCTTCGCGATCGCACACGCCTTGCGGACCTGCGTCGAGGAAGTTCTTGCGGTCCTCGTCGCTGCCCCATCGCCGAGCCGCCGCCGGTCGGCGGCCAGACCGGCGCGACGAGCGATCCGACCACCAGCCCCTTCGCGCGCGATCTTGTCGGCGAGCCGCTTTCAGATCGTCTGTCGCTGGCGTCGATGCTGACGTGCGGATCGAACAGGAACAGATCGACGCCGTCGAACTTCACGCCGTCGACGCTCGCCTGCGCCGTCAGATCGAGCATCGTGTCGAGATCGATCGCCGGCTCGGCGCCGGGGCTGCCCTTGCCGACCAGGCCGGGCCACATCGCGTTGTGAAGTTTGGGAAATGTGTGCGTCATCGTGCGGTGCTGCCTATCGTTCTGTTCTCGCTCGTTCTCGCAGACGGTTCGTGCGTCCGGATTGCCGGGACCGAAGTGCTTCAGGATGACGAGCGGATCGGTCTCGCTGCGGTTCTCGATGCGGACGCCGGCGCTGCGCGCGTCGCCGCGGTGACGAACAGCTCGTCCTCCGTCATCTGGCCGAAGCGGATCATCGACGGCGTCGAGACCGGCGAGCTGTGCCGAACGTGCCGTGGCCCTGCGTGAGGATCAGGCCGTACGCTGCCGCGTCGCGTGATGGTCGACGCGTCCGCTTCGGCAGCACGGTCAGCTCCTTCGCCGAGTACTAGCGCGTGCCGTAACAGACCCACTGCTCGCGATAGCCGTCGCGCTCGGTCTCGGCAAACGGCTGCACCGGGCATCGGAAACACGCGGTTGCTCGCGGCGAACGTCGGGTTCACGTTCGCGTCCCAGTCGAGCATCTCGACGAGGTAGTCGAGATCGTGGTGGTGCTCCGGCGGCACGTCCTTGATCAGCAGATCCCACGGCGACGATCCGGCCCTCGACCTCCGACTGGAACATCGCGAACACGTCGCTGTTGACCTGCGGCTCGTAGGTGACGAGCGATCCGGGCGCGTGCAGGATGCCGCGGATCGATCTGCCAGCCGGTGCCCGGCTCGAGCCGGAACGCGCGCGACAGATTCAGGATGCCGTTGTCGCCGCGGTTCCAGTTCTCGAGGCAGCCGGCGCACGTCGGCCTTCGTCGTGCCCGGCTCGAGGCCCATGAACGTGTACGGAAAGTTGTTGTCGGTCTGGTTGTACTGCGGCGGGAAGTAGTACGCCTCGGGCTTGCCGCGGCGGCCGACCAGCTGCGCCTGCTCCTCGCTCTGGTGCATGTGGTGCGGAATCGGCCCCATGTTGTCGAAGAACTTGCAGAGCAGGTTCCAGCCGCCTTCGCGCTGCCATCACGTCCGGTCCGAGCAGCAGATCGCCGGCGCTGTCGACCGCGTCCTTCAGCAGGAAGCGCTTGCCGTCCAGCGCGCGACGTAGCTCAGGCCTTCGTCAGCCGGCGTCCCGGGTCCGTTGTCGGCGTTGGTCGTCGACGAAAACCACCGCTCGTTGATGCCGCCGCGATGTCCGCCGAGCGCATAGAGATCGTCGGGATGCAGCTTCAGACGGCGGCCCGGAATCATGAACGTCCGCGGGACCCATGACGGATTCAGACGGAGCACGCCGCCGCCCGCGTCCACCGCCTCTTGCACAGTCGATCGGTTCATCTAGTGCTCCATCGGGAAGCCGAAACAGTAGAGCGTGTTGTCGTAGGTCGTGAAGTAGACGCGGCCGTTGGCGATCGACAGCGCGCCGTTGTGCGTGAACGACGTCACCTGGCTGCCGCTCGACCACAGTTCCTTGCCGGTTGTCGGCGTCGAGCGCATAGAGGACCGCCGGCGCCGATCGCTGTCGCGCGTTCGTCGGCCTGATACAGACCGCCTTCCTTGTCGTTCGCCTGCCGCACCCACTCGCCCGTCGACAGCGCGAAGACGACGCCGTTGGCGACGGCCGGCGCCGCCGGCGTCACCAGGTTGCGCGATGTCCACGCGTTGGCCAGCGACCGGCTTGCCGCTCTTCTCTCGACCTTGAACGCCGCGATCGTGCCGACGTTGGTCTCGCCGTTGGTGAGCGGGAACTTCGCGTTCGGATGCTTCGGTCCCCAGACCGGCGCCGAGCACCCAGCGCGTCCCCTGCGCGTCTTCCCAGCTGGCGAGGCTGCCCCACGTGCCGGCACCGGCAAAGTCGACGTCCTCGTTCGAGATCAAGTCGGATCGGAACAGCCGGCGTCCGATGATCGGCGCCGCCGAGCGACGCGCTGTCGAGCAGGAACAGCCGCCCTTCCTTGCCGGAGCCGACGATCAGATCGCGGCCCTTGTAGGGGAACACGACCGGCGACACGTTCATGTCGAGATCGCGCTTCCACAACCACTCGGCGTTCGACGGCGTATGCCCAGTCCTTCAGCTTCAGCTCTTTCGCGGTGAGCGCGACGATCGAGTTCGCATAGCGGTTCGTCGCCGGGTCGTGCTGACCGTCGCCGGTTTCCGCGTAGACCGTGCCGTCGGCGCCGATGGCCGGACCGGCGGTGCCCCACAGTCCGCCGCTGCCCGAGCGCCAGTAGCGGACCGTGCGCGCCGGATCGGACAGGTCCATCGAGTAGACGCTGTTCGGCGTGCCGCCGCAGCCCTGACCGGTGATCGTGTAGATGACGTTGTTGACGAGCGCGAGGCTGTAGCGGCTTGCCGTTGGGCGGCAGGAACTTCATCGTCGTGCCGACTTCGTCGCCCGTGTTGACGTTGACCTGATGCAGGTTGCCGTCGCCGGTGAGGACGAAGAGCGAGCGGATCGCGAACGGATTGCCGCCGCGCTGCGGCGCGGGCCGCGGCGCCCGGCGCCGCCGGCGCAGTGGGCGCGGGCGCAACGGAGGCGGGCGCCCGGTCCACGTCCGCGCTGCGGCTGCAGGTTGCAGCACCGGCCACGCGGTCAGTCCGCCAGGACACAGAAAGCTCGCCTGCTCGGTCTCCGGCGAATCGGCCTGCCAGTCGAAGTGCTTCTTCCAGAACACGCGTGCCAAGATCGGCGTCCACGGCATAGAGATCGTTGCTCGCGCCGGCGACAAACGCGAGTTCCTTGAAGCCGCGGTCGGTGATCGCGCGCTCGAGGATCAGCGGGCCGTACAGCGAGTAGACCGAGCGCTGTTTGGTGTCGAGCTTGATGCTGTAGAGGAGCTTCAGGTTCTTGACGCTGTCTTTCGAGATCTTGGTCTCGTCCTTCTGCCAGCCGGTCCGCTGCGGGTTGCCGCTGTGCATCAACCAGTCGGCGCCGCGCACGGGGATGACCGCCAGGGCCAGGAGTAACAGGAAGACGCTGAATCTGCGCATGAGGGCCTTCGTCGGAGGAATCCGCTGGCGAGAAGTGCTTCGCCGCGCGACGGGACATCAAGCGCGACGATGGCGTGGACGGGCGTTTCGCGATGAGAGACGCGGCAGGGGACGGGACGGCAGCCGATCGACGGCGGAAGAATGCGGCCAATCGATTCTTCGACTTGCGCCGGTGCGGGTTAGCGGCGGGAGCCGGCTGGTCCGGGGCGTTGCGCAGGGTGAAACCGCCCGGCAACTAGAAAATCAGGCGATCCTTCTGCGCGTCCAGTTTCATGCTGTCCACGCCGGGGACCCGCTTCAGGTCGTCGATGGAGGTGAACTTGCCCTTGTCGCTGCGCGTGCGCACGATGGCGTCGGCGACCTCCGCCGGCACGCCGAGCTTCAACGCGAGCTCCTTCGCCGACGCCGTATTGACGAGGATGAGCGAGTAGTGCGCATCGAGGTAGTCGAGAATGCTGGTCCATTCCTCGTCGGTGCCGGTTGCGCCGTTCGCCGCCATTTCGTCGAGCGTCTTCGACCATTCGTCGCGCGTCTTCAGTTGGCCGAGCACGCTCTCGGGTCCGTGACACTCCTTGCAGACCTTGAACAGCGCGTCGCGGCCTGGACCGGGTGGAAATCGTGATGCGGTCGTCGGTTTCTCCTGAGTCGTCGGCGGCGGCGTTGATGACGAAGTGGTTTGTGCAGCGATCGTGCTCGACAGCAGCAGCGCACCGACGGCGACACGGCAGCGAAGGATCCCCGATGCAGACATGCTCGGATTTTAACGCGCAGTTATCATAATGCGCGCTCGCGATGCCGCTCGCGCTGGACGTACGCTGGACGACGCGCCGCGACGATCGCGACTGACGACCTGCGCGTTACCGTCCTCGCGGAGGGCGGACATATCGCCGAGATCCTCGACACGCGCACCGGCATCAATCCTCTCTGGACGCCGCCGTGGCCGATCCGGTCGAGCCGTCGGCGTACGATCGCGCGTCGCACCCTGAGTTCGGATCGGGCGGCCGACGCGAAGCTGCTCGCCGGCGATCATGGGCCACAACCTGTGCCTCGATATCTTCGGCGGGCCGTCGACGGAAGAAGCGGCCGCGGGCATGACGGCGCACGGCGACGGATCGGTCGCGACGTACGACATCGACGAGACCGGATGCGGTCTGACCATGCGCGCCGATCTGCCGCTGGCGCAGATCCGCGTGGAGCGCGGACTGGAAGTGCGAGGACGAGCGCGCTCGCATCCGCGAGCAGATCGAGAATCTGTGCGCGTTCGATCGTCCGATCGCCTGGACCGAGCACGCCACGCTCGGGCCGCCGTTTCTCGAGCGCGGCGCCACCGAATTCCGCGCGTCGGCCACGCAGTCGAAAGTGTTCGAGACGCCATTCGGCGCCGCCGATTACCTGCGGCACGCGCGCCGAATTTCGACTGGCCGCGTGCGCCGCGCACCGATGGCGGAACGCGCGGACCTGCAGCGTTATACCGACGCGCCGCGATCGAGCGCGCTACACCGCGCACCTGATGGACGCCGCGCGCGAGCACGCGCTTCTTCGTGGCGTTTCTCGGCGGCATCGAAGCTCGCGTTCGGGTACGTCTGGAAGCGCACGGTGGACTTCCCGTGGATGGGGATCTGGGAAGAAAACCGCAGCCGTAGCCGGCTCGCCGTGGAACGGCGCGACGCTGACGCGCGGCATGGAGTTCGGCGTCTCGCCGTTCCCGGAATCGCGGCGCGAGATGGTCGAACGCGGGCGGCTGTTCGAGACGCCGACGTGCCGGTGGCTGCCGGCGAAGGCACGACTCGCGGTCGAGCTACTGGGCCGTGATGCAGCAACGGCCAGATTCCGGATCTCCTGAATCCTTGAGTGGAGCCGTCATGAACACTGGAACAGATCGGTCGCGCGCTCGACACGTTTCGCATCGAGCTGCCATCGTGGGGCTTCGCCAATACGGGCACGCGGTTCGGCAAGTTCCTGCAGGCGGCGGCCGCCGCGACCATCGAGGAGAAGTTCAGCCGACGCCGGGCAGGTGCACGCGCTGACCGGCGTCTGCCCGACGGTCGCGCTGCACGTCCTCTGGGATCTGCCGGACGGCGTCGACGGCGCGCGCCGAGGTCGCGGCGCTCGCCGCGCAGCGGCCGGCGTCCGGCTCGGCTCGATCAACCCGAACCTGTTCCAGGATCAGGATCTACAAGTTCGGCTCGTTCGGCAATCCCGATCCGCGATCGCGCGCGCGCGGCGCTGCAGCACATCGCGCGACAGCGTCGCGCATCGGCGACACGGCTGAAGCAGTCGCGACATCTCGCTGTGGTTCGCCGACGGCTCGAACTATCCCGGCACTGCCAACATCCGCCAGCGCACAGCGGTGGTTCGAGGAGAACCTGCAGCGCGCGTCCACGCGCGCGCTGGCGGCCGATCAGCGGATGCTGGTCGAATACAAGCCGTTCGAGCCGGCGTTCTATCACACCGACATCGCCGACTGGGGCATGGCGCTGCTGCTCGCGCGCGCCGCCGGGCCGCAGGCGCGCGTGCTCGTCGACACCGGGCATCACTACCTGTCGCAGAACATCGAGCAGATCGTCGCGTGGCTGCTCGTCCGAAGACATGCTCGGCGGCTTCCACTTCAACGATCGCCGCTACGCAGACGACGACCTGACGCATCGGATCGATCGATCCGTACCAGGTGTTCCGCATCTTCCACGAGATCCGTGCACTTCGAGTGGGAGACGGGCAGCGCGCCGACATCGCCTACATGATCGATCAGAGCCACAACCTCAAAGGCAAGATCGAGGCGATGATCCAGACCGTCGCCGATCGCACAGGAGCTGTACGCGAAGGCGGCGCTCGTCGATCACCGGCGCGCTCGCCGCCGCGCAGAGCCGCTGCGACATCGTCGCCGCCGAGTCGCTGCTGCAGGATGCGTTTGCCACCGACGTGCGGCCGGCGATCCGCGAGTGGCGCACGGCGCATCGGCTGCCCGCCGATCCGATGGACGCGTTCCGGCAGAGCGGCTACCTCGAGCGCATCACCGCCGAACGCGCAGGCCGAGCCGAGGCCGCCAGCTCGTCATGCGCATGACGAGAGTTGAAGCTTGAAGTCTGAAGTCTGAAGTCTGAAGTCTGAAGTCTGAAACCAAGCCGTTGATATGGCTGTCACTTGTCAAGTCAGCTACACCCTTCCCGTCCTCACCGTCGTGAGTGCTCGTTCTTCCGTTTCTCAGTCTTCGTTCATCGATCGTTCCGGCGGCACGATGTTTTAGCGACGGTTGACGCTGCTGATATTCGCGGATTGGCTACCGCCAGACTTCTGTGCGTCGCGGAGCTGCCTCACTCTAGGCACGGACATCGCAGCCGAAGCTGCCGCCCTTAACGCCCTCGAGGATTCTCCACCTGGTCACCGTGCCGCCGAAACGACCGATGAACGAACGACGTCCTGTGCCGCGCGCGGCCGTTACTGCGGCGCCGGCGACACCTCCTGCGCGATCGCCCAGATGAAGCCCGTGAGCTCGCGCGCGATCGCGGTGGCGACCTTCGGTTTGGCCTTGCCGCGCGCGACCAGCCGCCGGAAGCGCGTCGTCAGCCGGAGTTGGGCCTTCCACGCGATGTCGCACACGACCTTCGGCAACGCTTCCTGCCGATACGCGTGCTGACGTCCAATCCGGGGAATCCCTTGATACGCCCACGCCGCTTCGGCGAGCAGATCGGCGGACGTGTGGATTGCCGGCCTTGGTGATGGCGCCGCGTCGCACACTGGGCCCACTCGAATATTCCGACGGCACGAGTCCCGAGATACGCCATCAGCTCGCGCGGATGGCCGAAGCGCGTCAGGTCGCCGAGTTCGGCCGACCAGCGCCACCGCGGTGACGAACGACACGCCGCGCAAGGCCTGCAGCGCCGCGACGACCGGCGCCCACCGCCACGTCGGCGCGAGCTGACGCAGTTGCTCGGTGAGCCGCTCGATCCGTCGCTCGGTTTCGTCGATCGTGTCGCGATATTCCTGCAGCGCGATGTGCTGCGCGGCGCTCGGAAAACTGAGATCGGTCAACCAGCGGCGGTACGGCAGCGTCCAGCCCTCGCGCCCTGGATAGCGGCGCCCCTGCCGCAGGAGGAACGCCTTCAGTCGGTACTTCGCCTGCGTGCCCACCGCCACGGCGTCTTCGCGCGCGCGCACCAGATCGCGCATCGCTTCGTCCGTGTCATCGGGCACGTAGATCGCGCGCAGTTCGCCGGCGCGATGCAGCCGCGCCAGCATCTGACTGTCGCGCCGATCGGTCTTCACGCGATCGCCGCTGCGCTTCGGAATCATCGACGGACTGACCACGACGCAGTCTTCGCCGCGGCCGGTCAGGTGCCGATAGATCCCGAACCCGCACGGGCCGGCCTCGTACACGAAATGCAGACGTCCGGTTCGGGGCGCGCAACGCGCGCACGACCTTGTCGAGCGGCTCGAGATCGCTCGCGATCACGCCGTAGTGGCGGACTTCGCCGTGGCGGTCGCCCTCGGCGATCGAGACGTCGATCGTTTCCTTTGTGGACATCCAGCCCTACGAACATGCTACGGTTCCCCATGACCTACCTCCTCGTGTGTGGCCCGGTGCGAAGCGTCAGACACTCCGCATAATCCACGACGTGACGAGGAGGTAGGTCAACTCTCGTGCGCTGACGGTCGGTCTCAGCGACACTGGACGATTCACCTCGCCGCCGAGCAGGCCCCCTCAATAGCGGGGCCCGCGCAGGCGGCCGTCGATCAGCACCGCCGCGCAGAAGCCGTGACAGCCATTCGTCTAGATGCTTCAGACTTCAAACTTCGGGCTTCAGACTTCAGACTTTATCCCTTACGCGCATGGCCGAGACTGTTGAGTTCAAGAGCAACGGCAACACCGCGTCGGGGCTACCTTGCGAAGCCGCCATCGGGATCAGGACCCGGCGTCCTGGTGATCCAGGAGTGGTGGGGCCTCGACTGCGGCATCAAGGAGATCGGCCGATCGCCTGGCGGCGGCGGGCTTCGTCGCGCTCGCGCCGGATCTCTATCACGGCGAGCTGGCCGGCCACACCGAGATGGACAAGGCGCGCGAAGCTGATGCAGGCGCATGCCGCCCGATCGCGCGGGCCGCGACATGAGCGGCGCGGTCGACTACCTCGCCAGCCACAGCGCCGTGACCAGCGACGGCATCGGCGTCGTCGGCTTCTGCATGGGCGGGATGCTGGCGTTCATCATCGCCGCCAACCGTCCCGACAAGGTCAAGGCCGTCGTCCCGTTCTACGGGTTCCCGCAGGGACCGATGGAGCCCGACTGGTCGAAGCTGACCGCGCCGGTGAGCGGCCACATGGCCGAGAAGGACGACTTCTTCGGACCGGCCGCGGCGCAGCGCGCTCGAAGCGAAGCTGCGCGCGATGGGCAAGGACGTCACGCTGACAGTGCATCCCGGCACCGGCCACGCGTTCATGGGACCGCACAACGCGCTCGGCACGCTGAACGCGAAGCTGCCGCCGAGAGATCTGGCCGGAGGTCGCGGCGTTCCTGAAGGGCGCGCTGCCCGAAACGCGCGCGCGCGTGTAGACGGCGGCACATGTCCGGCGGCACCGACAAGCCACGCGTCCTCGTCGTCGAAGACGAAGCGCCGATTCGCGAACTGCTGCGTCTGCATCTGTCGCTGGGCGGGTTCGACGTGACCGAGGCGGCCGACGGCACGCGCGCGCTCGATCTCGCGCGATCGAAAGGGTTCGATCTCATCGTCCTGGACGTCATGCTGCCTGGCATCGACGGCATCACCGTGTGCCGCGCGGTCCGCGTCGAGGGCGCCAACACGCAGACGCCGATCCTGATGGTCACGGCGCGCGACACGGAAGCGGACACGGTCATCGGCCTGGAGAGCGGCGCCGACGACTATCTCGCGAAGCCGTTCGGGATGCGCGAGCTGATGGCGCGGGTCAGCGCCCTGATGCGCCGCGCGTCGCGCGACGTCGGACGCAGGCGGAGGGCAGCGCGCGATCGGTTCGATCGCGCGATCCTGGTGATCGATGTCGAGAAGCGGATGGCGGTCGTCCGCGGCGAGCCGCTCGAGCTCACGAAGCAGGAGTTCGATCTGCTCCATCTGCTCGCGGCGCGGCCCGGGATCGTGTTCAGCCGGGAGGCGCTGCTGCAGAAGGTCTGGGGCGGCGATACCTACGTCACCGAGCGGACCGTCGACACCGTGGTCAGCCGGCTGCGCCGCAAAGTCGAGCGCGATGCGCAGGATCCGGAGATGATCCTCACCGGCGTGGGGTGTTGGCTACAAATTCGCCGACGTCGACTAGTAATTGTCTCCATTCATCTCAAGCCTGACTCCAGCCAGACTCGCAATGTTCAGGCGAGCGGGGCGGTCTGCGGCAACCTGACCGTGAACGTCGTCTCGCCGGGGCCGCTCGCGACGTGCAGCGCACCGCCGTGGCGCTTGACGATCGCGTTCGAGATCGACAGACCCAGCCCGCTGCCGCCGGACCCGTTCGACCGCGCCACATCGACCTTGTAGAACCGCTCGAACACGTGCGGCAGGTGCTCCGGCCGGATGCCGGCGCCCGAGTCCTGCACCGTCAGCACGATATCGCCGTCGTTGGTCGAGGCTGACAGCGTGACGGCGCCGCCGTCCGGCGTGTGCCGCAGCGCGTTGGCGACGAGATTCTCGAGCACCTGCTCGATGCGATCGGGATCGCCCGTCACCTGATCGGCGCCGAACGCGATGCGCGACGTGAGCGCGATGCCGCGCCCCCGCGCGTCGTGCTCGTGGCGCGCGATGACGTGCTCGAACAGGCGCTGGATGTCGAACAGCCGCGTGTCGAGGGCGGTGACCCCGTTTTCGAACCGCGCCAGATCGAGCAGATCCCTGACGATGCGATCGAGCCGTCCGGTCTCGCGCTCGAGGATGCCGAAGTAGCGCTCGCGCGTCACGCGCGTCGAGCGTGACGTCGGCCATATGCAGCGTCTCGACGTAGCCGCGCATCGCCGTCAGCGGCGTCTTGAGCTCGTGCGACACGTCGGCGAGCATCTGCCGCCGCAACGTGTCCGACGTGCGCAGCGCTTCGTCCCGCACCGTCAGCTCGCCGGCCATGTGATTGAACGCCTTCGCGACGCGTGCGATCTCGTCGCCGCCGCGCTCCGGCGCGCGCGCCGTCAGATCGCCGGCGCCGAAGCCGCGCGGCCGCGTGCTTCGAGCGCGCGCAGCCGACGCCGCGCCGGCTCGAACACAACCGCCGCGGCAGTCGTCGTCGCCACGATGAGCAGCAGCGCGCCCGGCCAGGACAGCAGCCGGACGAGGTCGCGGGCGACTGGATTGTTGCCCGGAGGCGGCGGCGGCATCACGACCAGGCCGCGCAGCTCGCCCGCGATCTGAATCGGCGCCATGACGACGGGCGCCGACGTGCCGATGTCGGGCACCGCGCCGGTGCGTTTGAAATCGACGCCGTGCGAGCGACCCGTCCGCCGACCGCTTCAAACCGTCGCCGAGCCGGCGCGCGGTGTTGCCGACGACCCGGCCGTCCTTGAGCACGATCCACAGCGCGAACGGAATGCGTCCGTATTCGCTCCGCCATCGTACTGCCTGCAGATCGACGTGCGGATCCTGTGCGAGCGTCGAGCCGACATCCGCCGCGACGATCGCGGCGAGATTGTTCGGCGAGCGATTCGGGAACAGGTTGCCCGCGCGCGCCAGCACGTAGCTGAAAATCGCGCTCTGCGCGACGATGACCGCGACCAGAAACACCACGAAACTGAAGCCGATGCGGAAGTAAAAGCTGCGGAACACGAGGCGATTATCGCGCGTCCGGCGTGCGAAAATGCGGGCGTCGAGCTCTCTTTCAAGCCCCTGCAATACTTCTGCAACACCTTCCGGCTGAAATGGGTCGCATGAACAATCGCTCGTACAGCAGACGTGAAGCGCTCGGACTCCTCAGCGCGGCAAGCGCCGCATTCGCGGCGGCCTGCGGCTCGACGCCGACCAGTCCGACGACGACCACTTCCAACTCCGCGACCACCGGCACGACCACATCGTCGAGCTGTGCCGTTTCACCCGAGGAAACCGCCGGACCGTATCCCGATCGGACCGGCATGATCTCGAGACTCCGCCTTCTATCGGCAGGACATCACTGAAGGCAAGAGCGGGCTGCCGCTGACGCTCGCCCCTCACGGTCGTGAACGTCAGGAACAGCTGCGCGCCCGTGGCCAACGCCACCGTGGAAGTGTGGCAGTGTGACGCGACCGGCAACGTTACTCGGAATACGGCAACTCGGTCGGCCAGACGTTCCTGCGCGGGTTGCAAACAACGGACGCGAGCGGCAACGTCACCTTCAGGACGGTCTATCCCGGCTGGTATCAGGGGCGAGCGACGCACATCCATCTCGAGGTCTTCGTCAACGGGGCGACGGTGAAGACCACGCAGATCGCGTTTCCCGAGAGTGTGTCGGCGACGGTGTATCGGACGGGCGTCTATGCGTCGCACGGGTTGAATGCCACCACGAACAGCGGCGACATGGTGTTCGCCGACGGCACCGATCACGAGATGGCGACGCTCAGCGGCGACACGACGAGTGGCTATACAGCCACGCTGACTGTGGAATTTCGGTGTAGTGAAGGGTGGCGGCGGCGATCGTTGACAAACGCGCCGCCGCGCCTACATTAGTCTCCGCCGCCCTGTTTGGTCGAGGCCGGGTTGCGGCTCGGTCAGGCTTTATCGCCACCAGCGCCGCACTTGGTGCTCCCTTCACGCTAGCCTCTGAAGGTGAGACACTCCGCCGGACCGTGCAGGGCGCTTGTGTCCGGGAATCGTGATGGGTTGATTCGGGATTGATTGGGATTCGGGATTTGATAACCGATTACCACTACAGCTCGCTGACCATCAATCCGATCCCAAACCCCCGAATCCCGCCTACGACGTCTTCTTCAGCTGCGCCGCAGCTGCCGTCAGCATCTTCGTATATCGTCGTCAGCGCCGCTGAACGCGCTTCATGTAGTCCTGCTCGGACAGCTTCTGCTTCTTCCAATCGCTGTCGAAGACCGTCGTTTGCCGGCGTGCTCAGAACGTGTCGAACGGCTGGTTCTCGTCGCGCTTCGCTTTCAGCCGTCGGCGCCCAGATCCTCGATGAACGTCTTCCGACTCGGGCACCGACGCGCTGTTCAGATCGATGTAGACGTCGCGATAGTCGCTTCTTCTCCACCTTCGCGCTGAGCGCAGCGGCGCGGTGCTATTTTGCCGAGACGACGAGCAGCTGCATGTTCCCAGCGAAATAGAGCGCCGCGACGAACGTGCCGGGATCCGATGGATCGGGCGCGGCAGCTGCGTATCGAGCTTCCGCGCCGTCGGGCGCCGCCGCGAGCTGTTTCGCCAGCGGCCCTGACTTGCTATCCTGAGCGAACGAGGTCGTCGAAGCGAGAACATGAAGGCTGACGGCGACAGCGGCGGCGAGCAGCGACTCGCGTCATGACGAACCTCCCCAGGACCTGGGTGTGTGACGCCTGTTTTACACCTGTCCGGGGTCGGGCGCAAGAATGCTAAGTGGGCCTGGGGAGTCGAGAGCAATACGTAACTGAACGAAGTACTACC
>ERZ1370068.3331-contig-2445_pt1 | contig 35590 bp, 56 predicted proteins | sample MGYA00561227_ERZ1370068 | MGnify/ENA primary metagenome ERZ1370068 (study PRJEB38410, sample SAMEA6850437) | metagenome | study: Metagenomic assessment of the ecological functions of the soil: analysis of the soil microbiota associated with the... | reverse complement strand
CGGTCTTCGCGCGATCTCCTTGTAGATCGCCGCGGTGCTCTGCCGTCGGGGTCGGCGACCACGGTCGGCCGGCCCGGATATCCGCCTGCTCGCGGATCCTGATGTCGAGCGGCAGAGCGCCGAGGAACGGCACGTCGTAATCCTTGCACATCTTCTGCGCCCCGCCCTCGCCGAAGATGTGCTCGGCGTGGCCGCAATTCGAGCAGACATGGATCGACATGTTCTCGACGATGCCGACGATCGGCACGCCGACCTTGTCGAACATCTTGAGTCCCTTGCGCGCGTCGATCAGTGCGATGTCCTGCGGCGTGGTGACGATCACCGCGCCCGTCACGGGCACCTTCTGCGCCAGCGTCAAGCTGGATGTCGCCGGTGCCGGGCGGCAGGTCGACGATGAGGTAGTCGATGTCGCGCCAGTTGGTGTCGCTTCAGCAGTTGCTCCAGCGCGCTGGGTCACCATCGGCCCGCGCCACACCATCGGCGTATCGGCATCGATCAGAAACCCGATCGACATCGCCTGCACGCCCCAGGCTTCCAGCGGCTCGAGGGTCTTGCCGTCCTTCGACTCCGGCCGTCCGGCGATGCCCAGCATCATCGGCTGCGACGGACCGTAGATGTCCGCATCGAGCACGCCGACCTGCGCGCCCTCGGCGGCGAGCGCGAGCGCGAGATTGACCGCGGTGGTCGACTTGCCCACCGCCGCCTTGCCGCTCGCGACCGCGATGATGTTCTTCACGCCCGGGACCAGCTTCACGCCGCGCTGGACGGCGTGCGAGGCGATCTTGTGCCCGATGCTCACGGTGACCTTCCCGATGCCGGGCAGCGACGCGAGCTGTTGCTGCACGAGCTTCCGCAGCGCTTCGTGCTGGCTCTTCGCGGAGTAGCCGAGCTGCAGATCGACGTTCACGTTCGAACCGTCGAGCTGCAGCTTGCGCACCGCCTTCGCCGATACCAGGTCGCGGCCGGTGTTGGGGTCGATCAGCGAGTGGAGGCTGGCCTGGACGTCGGCCTCGGCAATGGACATTGGGCGGGCGGCGAAAAGCGATGCGTGGGAAGCGTGGAGTTTAGCGAAAAAGCGGCTGCCTCGGTACTCAGGCCGAGAGCGCTTTGTTAGAATCAAAGATTCCCCTGACGCATCAAAGGTCTTTGCCGCATGTCGCGTCGCACGCTTTCGTCACGACGGCCCTGCCCTACGCCAACGCGCCGTTTCACCTCGGGCATATCATGGAGTACATCCAGGCGCGACATCTGGGTGCGCTTCCAGCGGATGCAGGGGCACGCCGTGCATTTCGTCGGAGCCGGACGACTCCACGGCACGCCGATCATGCTGCGGGCCGAGAGACGGACGGCGTCACACCCGAGGCGCTGATCGCGCGAGTCAGCGAGTCTGCACAAGCGCGATTACGCGCGCTTCCATCTGAGCTTCGACAACTGGTACACCACGCACAGCGCGGAGAACGTCGAGCTGTCGCGGTCGATGTATCGTAGCTTCAAGGACGAGGGGCTGATCTACTCCAAGCCGATCGAGCAGTTTTTCGATCCGGTGAAGAACATGTTCCTGCCGGACCGGTACATCAAGGGCGAGTGTCCGAAATGCGGGACGCCGGATCAGTACGGCGACGTCTGCGAGAACTGCAGCTCGACCTACGCTCCGACGGATCTCAAGAACCCCTACTCGGTCCTCACCGGTGCGAAGCCCGAGCTGCGCCGCTCCGAGCATCTTTTCTTCCGCCTGTCCGACGCGAAGGTCGTCGCTTTCCTGCGCCAATGGACCGCGGCGACGCCGCTCCAGGCCGAGGTCAAGAACAAGATCGCGGAGTGGCTGGGCGGGGATGAAGTCGGAGGAAAGTTCGCCGACTGGGACATCTCTCGCGATGCGCCGTACTTCGGCATCGAGATCCCGGACCAGCTCCAGGGAAAGTACTTCTACGTCTGGCTCGACGCGCCGATCGGTTATCTCGCGAGCCTGAAGAACTACTTCGACACCGGGAAGGCGCGCACCAACGGCGAGACGCGTCTCGTTCGAAGAGTTTATCGCGGTGTCGTCCGGATGTCGAGCAGTATCACTTCATCGGCAAGGACATCATCTACCACCACACGCTGTTCTGGCCGGCGATGCTGAAGTTCGCGGGGCGCAAGCTGCCGACGAACGTCTTCGTGCACGGCTTCATCCAGGTGTCCGGCGAGAAGATGTCCAAATCGCGCGGGACCGGCATCAGCCCGCAGCGCTATCTCGACGTGGGCATGAATCCCGAGTGGCTGCGCTACTACATCGCAGCGAAGCTCAACGACAAGGTCGAGGACATCGACTTCAATCCAGACGATTTCGTCGCGCGGGTGAACAGCGACCTGATCGGGAAATACGTGAACATCGCGAGCCGGGCGTCGCGGGTTGCATCACACAGCGCTTCGGCGGCGAGTTGGCGACTGTGGAGCGAACTTTCGACGCTTGAGCGGCCGAAACGTTCTTCGCGGCGCATACGCGTTTCGCCGACGCGATGACAGGCGAGCAGCGTATCGGTGACCGGCAGAAGCGGCTGGCCGGAGCCTTCACCTCGCTGGTGGACAAGGCGGATGAGATCGCACTCCTTTTACGAGATCGCGCGAGTACGGCAAGGCGATCCAGCGAGATCATGAGGCTGGCCGACCACGTGAATGAATTCTGCAGACGCGTGGAGGCCTTGGGAGCTCGCCAAGATCCGGGTCGGGCTGCGGGAGCTTCATGCGGTTTGCAGCACGCTCCTGAACGCACTTCCGATTCTGACGGTCTATCTCGCACCCGGTCTTGCCCGGATCCTGGCTGCGAACGTTCGGGACTACTTCTGGCGTTGAAGGAGTCTCCCGTGGTCCGGCGCGAAGGCCATTCATTCTTCGGCACACCGTGTTTCGCAGTATTCCCACCTAATGGCGCGCATCGACCCCAAACAGATCGACGCGCTGTTCGACCTGCCGAGCCGCGCGCGCCACTCGCGCCGGTGACCCTCCTCGGCGGCGATGCGACGATCTCGATCGACGACTTCGGGAAGATCGACCTGCGCATCGCGCGCATCGTCAACGCCGAGCACGTCAACGGCGCGGACAAGCTCCTGAAGCTCACCCTCGACATCGGCGAGAAGCGTGACGACGGGAGCTCGAGGCATCGCACCGTGTTCGCGGGGATCAAGTCGGCGTACAAGCCGGAGGATCTCGTCGGACGTCTGACGCCGATGGTCGCCAACCTGGCCCCGCGCAAGATGAAGTTCGGTATCTCCGAGGGCATGGTGCTCGCCGCTTCCGGCGAGGCCAGGCATCTATTTGCTCGCGCCCGATTCGGGCGCACTAGCCGGGCATGCGCGTCAAATGAGCGAGGGCATGTTCGCGGCCTGTCACCGATCATTCCCGCGAACGCGGGAATCCAAGGTCGTTCCGATCTAAGTCACTGGGTCCCCGCGTGCGCGGGGACGACAACCGCGGGTGATCGACCCGCTCACGCTCATCGTCGCCGGCGATCGCAGCCTGGCTGGCGATCGGCGCGCTGGGCCTCGTCCGGCCGCGCAATCTCACCTACGTCGGCCGCGTGCTCTTCAGCGTCAGCGCCGCCATCGGCCTGGCGCTCGCCGCAGCCGCGCTCGTTTGCGATGCCGCTGCCGCCGCTGAGCGATGGTCCTCGCCGCTGGGCCTCGCCGGATCTGCCGTTCCATCTGCGTCTCGACGCGCTCTCCGCATTCTTCCTGTTCCTGCTCGGCGCAGCGGCCGCCGGGCATCTCGGTATTCTCCGCCGGGTATTTCCGCGCGAGCGAGGGCGCCGCGCCGGGCCTGCTCTGCCTCCAGTACCACAGCTTCCTCGCCGCGATGGCCGTGGTCCTGCTCGCGAACGATGCGTTCCTGTTCATGGTCGCCTGGGAGACGATGGCGCTCTCCTCCTTTTTCCTGGTCACCACCGACCACCGACTGCCCGAGATCAGGCGCGCTGGTTTCCTCTACCTGGTGATCGCCCACGTCGGGCGCGCTCGCCATCCTGCTCTGCTTCGGCGTCCTGCAGACCGGCGGCGACTACACGTCTCGACGCGATGCGCTCCACGGTTCTGACCGGCGCCTGGCCGTCGATCGCGTTCCTGCTCGCTCTCGCCGGGTTCGGCGCGAAGGCGGCGTCCTGCCCCTGCACGTCTGGCTCCCGGAGGCGCATCCTGCGGCGCCCTCGCCCGTCTCCGCGCTCATGAGCGGCGTGATGCTCAAGACGGCGATCTACGGGCTGCTGCGCGTGAGCTTCGACCTGCTCGACGTCCAGCTCTGGTGGTGGGGCGTGCTCGTGCTGGTGCTCGGGCTCGCCACCGCGCTGTTCGGCGTGCTCTTCGCGACGGTGCAGACCGACATGAAGCGGCTGCTCGCATACTCGTCGATCGAGAACATCGGCATCATGGTCGCAGGCATCGGCCTGGCGATCCTGTTCAAGGCTTACGACAAGTCGCTGCTCGCCGCGATCGCCCTGACCGCGACGCTCTACCACGCGCTGAACCACGCCTTCTTCAAGAGCCTGCTCTTTCTCGCCACCGGCTCGGTGCTGCACGCGACCAAGGAGCGCAGCCTGGGCAAGCTCGGCGGGCTCATTCACCGCATGCCGTGGGTCGCATGGCTGGCGCTCGGTCGGGACGCTCGCGATGGCAGGTCTGCCGCCGCTCAACGGTTTCGTGTCCGAGTGGCTGCTGCTGCAGGCATTCCTGTTCACGCCCAGCCTGCCGCGATCGTTCATCAACATGCTGGTTCCGCTCGCGGCGGCCGCGTCTGGTGCTCGCCGCCGCGCTCGCGGCCTACGTCATGGTGAAGTTCTACGGCGTGGTCTTCCTCGGCCGGCCGCGCGAGCCGAACCTTGCGTACGCGCGCGACGCCGGGCCTTACGAGCGCGCGGCGCTCGTCCGGTTTGCCGCGGGCTGCATCGTGCTCGGCCTCTTCCCCGTACAGGTCATCTCGCTGCTCGATGCCGTCAACACGATGCTCCTGGGTTCGGCGGTGAGCCGCCCGGGATGAGCTGGTGGCTGCTCGCCCCGATCGACGCGGATCGCGCGAGCTCACAGCCCGGCGATCGTGCTGGCGGTCATCGTCGCCGTCGTGCTGCTGACGATCCAGGTCGTCCATCGTCATTACCATGGCCGCCTGCGCAAGGGGGCCGGTGTGGGATTGCGGCTTTCCGGCGCAGACGCCGCGCATGCAGGACACCGCCGAAGGCTTCGGCCAGCCGATCCGGCAGATCTTCGAGCAGTTCTTCCGCATCGAGCGCGAATTGCCGACCCCGTTCGATGCCGAGCCCCGGTATTTCGTGAAAGCCGAGGATCATTCCTGGTACTGGTTGTATCTTCCGGTCGCGCGTGCGGTGGAGTGGAGCGCCCGCCTCGCCGGACTGATTCAGCAGGGGCGCATCTCCGTCTATCTGCTGTACAGCTTCATCACCCTGCTCGCGCTGTTGTACTTCGTCGGATGAGCTCGCGATGACCGCGACCGGTTTCGTCTCCCAGCTGCTCCAGCTCGCGATCGCGCTGCTGCTCGCGCCGTTGCTCCTCGGGTGGGTGAACCAGTGCCGGGCCTGGCTCTCCAACAGGAGCGCGCCCTCGCTGCTGCTGCCGTACCGGACGATCCGCAAGCTCTTCCACAAGGATGCCGTCGTCGCCGAAAACGCCTCGGCGGTGTTCCGCATCACGCCGTACATCGTATTCTCCGCGATGGCGCTCGCGGCCGCGCGATCGTGCCCTCGCTCGGCGACCGACTTGCCATTCGACTGTCGGCCGCTGATGCGATCGCGCTGGTCGGCCTGCTTCGCGCTGGCGCGCGTCGTTCATGGCGCTCGCGGCGATGGACCTCGGCACCGCGTTCGGCACGCATGGGCGCGCGGCGCGAGATGTTCGTCGGCTTCCTGGCCGAGCCGGCGCTGCTCATGGTGCTGTTCACCGCCTCGCTGATCTCGGGCTCGACTCTCCTGCCGACGATCGTCGAGACGCTGGCGCACCGCGATCTCGTCGATCTATCCGAGCCTCGCCTTCGCCGGCGTCGCCTTCACCATGGTGTCGCTGGCCGAGAACGCGCGCATTCCGGTCGACAACCCGGCGACGCACCTCGAGCTCGACGATGATCCACGAGGCGATGATCCTCGAGTATTCCGCGCGCCACCTGGCGCTCATCGAGTGGGCGTCGGCGTTGAAGCTTTTCAACTACTCGGTGCATCGGCTTTGCCCTGTTCCTGCCGTTCGGGCATCGCCGAGGGCAGCGCCGACTGGCTGGCGATCCTGGGCGCCACGCCGGTGCTGATCGGCAAGCTCGCCGCGGGCGGCTTCGCGCTGGCGCTGATCGAGACGCTGTCGGCCAAGATGCGCATCTTCCGTGCTCCGGAATTCCTCGGCACCGCCTTCCTGCTCGCGGTGCTCGGCGATGCTGGTCAACCTGCTCCTCGGCAGCTGGGTTCGCACGCGCGATGACCGGTCTCCCGCTCTGGGCACAACTGATCAACCTGCTCGCCGCGGTGCTGCTGCTGCTCGCGTTCGCGATGCTGGCGCAGCGGCGCGTGCTGACGCTTGATCGACCTCTTCGCCGCGCAGGGCTTCGCCCTCGCCTGCTCGACGGCCATCGTCGCCTAGTGCGACGCGCCAGCCGCATCTGTTCTGGTCCGCCGGGCCTGACGCTCGTCCTCAAGGTCGGCGTGCTGCCGTGGCTCCTGCATCGGCTCGATCCGCCAGCTCGACGTGCGCTGGGACGTCGAGGCGCCTGATCAACATCCCGACGACGATGCTGATCGGCATCGTGCTGGTGATGTTCGCGTTCAATCTCGCGCTTCCCGATCGCGCAGCTCGCGAACACGGTGACCCGCGCGACCCTCGGCATCGCGATGGCGAGCGTCATGCTCTCGTTCCTGATGATGATCACGCGTCGCAAGGCGATCCCGCAGGTGATCGGCTTCCTGTCGATGGAGAACGGCCTGTTCTTCGCCGCCACCAGCGCGACCTACGGCATGCCGATGGTGGTCGAGCTCGGAATCGCGCTCGACGTGCTGGTCGGCATGCTGATCCTCGGCGTGTTCTTCTTCCAGATCCGCGAGCAGTTCGACAGCCTCGACCTCACAGCATCTCGAGAAGCTCGAAGGAAGCGATGACCTGCCGGGGTGAGGCGTGATCGAGATCCTCGCGGTCGCTCGGCCTGCCGCTCGCCGGCGCGCTCGGTGCTCGCGGCGGTCGGCGGAGCGCGACCTCGCCCGACGATCAACGTCGCCGCGAGCCTCGCCACCTGGCTCGCCTCGATCGCACTGACCGTCCGGGTCATCGCCGACGGGCCGATGCTCGGTGCTCGACAAGCTCTTCTTCGTCGACCCGTTCAACGTGTTCCTGGTGGCGCTCGACCGCGTTCGTCGGCTTCACCACGGCGATCTTCTCGCGCCCGTACATGCGCATCGAGCAGCAGCATGGGCGGCTGACGCGCGGCGCGCCTGCGCCTCTATCACAGCATGTACCAGCTGTTCAATTTCACGATGCTGCTCGCGCTGCTGACCAACAACATGGGCATCCTGTGGGTCGCGATGGAGGCGGCCACGCTCACCACGGTGCTGCTGGTGATCGCTGTATCGCACGCCGGCGAGTCTGGAGGCGGCGTGGAAGTACTTCATCCTCTGCTGGCGTCGGGATCGCGCAGGCGCTGTTCGGCACGATCCTGCTGTACTTCGCCGCCGAGAAGCTGCTCGGCGCCGAGGGCGGCGCGCTGCTGTGGACCGAGCTCGAACGCGCGTCAAGGGCGCAGCTCGAGCCGACCGTCCTCTCGCTCGCGTTCGTGTTCCTGCTGGTCGGCTACGGCACCAAGGTCGGCCTGGTGCCGCTGCACAACTGGCTGCCGGACGCGCACGCCGAGGGCCCGACGCCGGTGTCGGCGGTGCTCTCCGGGCTGCTGCTCAACGTCGCGCTCTACGCGGTCGTCCGCTGCAAGGTGCTGGTCGAGGGCGCGTTGCAGACGCCGTTCGCCCGGGAGCTGATGATGGGCTTCGGGCTGCTCTCGGTCGTCGTCGCGGCTCTTCCTGCTCTCGCGCCAGAAGGACATCAAGCGCACTGTTCGCCTACTCGTCGGTCGAGCACATGGGAATCATCACCTTCGCCTTCGGCATGGGCGGCGCCAGTCGCCAACTTCGCGGGCCTGCTGCACATGACCGTGCACTCGCTCACCAAGTCGGCGATCTTCTTCGCGGTCGGGCACGCCGCGCAGAAGGCCGGCACGCAGATGATGGATGGCATCCGCGGCCTGATCACGGTGAGCCCGGTCCATCGGCTGGGGCCTCGCGCTCGGCACGCTCGCGATCCTCGGCATGCCGCCATTCGGCGTGTTCGCGAGCGAGTTCCTGATCCTCACCACCGCCATGCGCGAGCACCCGTGGGCGACGCCGTTCCTGCTGGTCGCGCTCGGCGTCGCGTTCGCCGCGGTGTTCTCGCAAGGTGCAGCCGATGGTATTCGGCGAGACGACCGCGGCGCGCCTGCCGCAGCGTCCCGCGATGATGCCGGTGTTCGCGCACCTCGGCGATCGTGCTGATGCTGGGGTTGTGGATCCCGCCATGCCTCGCCGACTGGTACCGCCAGGCGGCGAAGCCGATCGGATGAGGTCAACGAGGCGATGAACGTCTCCCCTGCTCGGCATCGCCACACGCTGCGCTCCCGCCGTCGATTCCGGCGCAACGCTGCCCGGTCAGCTCGGGCCAGTTGCTCACCGCCTGCCGCGCTCGCGTGGGAACACGGCGGGCAGCTCGTCGCCTTGTGGGCGAGCGACGAGCGCGACCGCGAGCCGGGGTTTCGTGCCTGCGCGTGCTGCTCCGGGATGCCGATGGGCTGACGCTCCTCGAGCACACGCTGCCCGACGAGGGTGCGCGTTATCCGGACCTCTCGACCATCTCTCCCGGTCGCCAACCGGATGCAGCGCGCCGCGTTCGACCTCGTCGGCGTCAGTGCGACGCGGACGACCAGCGGCCCTGGGCGTGGCAGGCGGCGTGGCCCATCGACCGCTTTCCCGCTGCGACGGGACTTCGAGTCCTCGCCGAAGTGGGAGCCCGGCCAGGAGGATTATCCGTTCGTGCGCGTCGACCGGCGACGGAGTCCACGAGATTGCGGTCGGCCCGGTACACGCGGGGATCATCGAGCCGGGGCATTTCCGCTTTCCAGGTCGTCGGCGAGAAGGTGCTGCGGCTGGAAGAACGGCTGGGCTACGTGCACAAGGGCATCGAGAAGCGCTTCGAGACGCTGCCCATCCTCGACGGTTGTCGCCTGGCCGGGCGCGTGTCCGGTGACAGCACGGTCGCCTACGCCTGGGCCTACGCGCAGGCGCTCGAGGCCATCGCCAGGCGTCGCGATGCCGCCGCGCGCGACATGGCTGCGCGCGCTCGGCCTCGGAGCGCGAGCGCGTTGCCAACCATCTGGGCGATCTCGGCTATCTCGGCAATGACGGCGGCTTCGCCTTCGGTCTGGCGCAATTCTCGCGGCTCAAGGAGGACGTGCTGCGTCTGAACGGCAAGGCATTCGGGCACCGCATGCTCATGGATGTCGTCGTGCCAGGCGGCGTCGCGCGTGACCTCGCGTCAGACTGCCGCGGCGGCGATGCGCGAGCAATCCGGGAGCCTCGCGCGCGAGATCGCGTGCTGCGCGGAATCTACGACGAGCACTCCGGCCTGCAGGACCGCTTCCGGACCTGCGGCCGCGTGACGCGCGAGCTGGCGGAGCAGCTCGGCCTGACCGGATTCGCCGGCCGTGCGAGCGGGCTCGACGGCGACCTGCGGGTGGACTTCCCGGTGCCGCCCTACGATGCGCTGGCCGTGCGCAAGGCGTCGCACGACCGACGGGGACGTTGCGGCGCGCGTCGCGGTGCGGTTCGACGAAACGCTCGAATCGCTGCGGCTGACCGACGCGATTCTTCGTGCGCTGCCCGAAGGCGAGATTTCGTCTCCGCTGCCCGAGATTCCCGATTCGAGACTGGCGCTGGGTTGCGCCGAGGGCTGGCGCGGGCCGGTGACGATCGCGCTCGAGAGCGGTGCGAACGGCTCGATCCGCCGCTGCCACCCGCACGACCCGTCCTGGCAGAACTGGCCGGTGCTCGAGCACGCGGTGATCGGCAACATCGTTCCGGACTTTCCGCTGATCAACAAGTCGTTCAACCTGTCGTACTCCGGGCACGACCTCTAAGCCGATGCTCTACCTTCTGCGCCAGATCGCGAGCACCGGAATCAAGACCGAGAACCGGCGCCGCCGCCGGCGGACGAAATGGTCGTCGTCGCGCCGCCTCCAGCAGGAGCATCCTGCGCATCCTGGGGCGCGCGCTGACCATCCGGCAGATCGACGCGGGCTCGTGCAACGGCTGCGAGCTGGAGATCCACGCGCTCGGCAACCCGTACTACAACATCGAGGGCCTGGGCATCCGGTTCGTCGCCAGCCCGCGCCACGCCGACATGCTGCTGGTCACCGGCCCGGTGTCGAAGCACATGGCGATCGCGCTCAGGCGCACCTACGACGCGACGCCCGACCCGAAGCTGGTGGTCGCCGTCGGCGACTGCGGCTGCAACGGCGGCATCTTCGGCGAGAGCTACGCGAGCCTGCGGCGGCGTGGCCAGCGTGATCCCGGTCGACGTCGCCGATGCCGGGCTGCCCGCCCGACGCCGACCGCGCTCCTGCAGGGCATCCTCGCCGCGATCACCAACGCCGCGCCGGCGATACGGCCCGCCGCGGAACCGGTCGACCCCGCGCCGGGCGGAAGTCCCGGGTTGACCGCGCGCGCCATTGCCGAAATATCCTCGATCCCCGCATCCGTTGGCCACCGAAAATCCCATGAGCGAACCGACCTCCGCCGCCCCACCTGTCCCGGAAGACAAGTCCAAGCGCATGCGCGAGAAGGTCGACAAGCTGCTGGCGCGTCGCCGTCGCCGCAGCGAATCGAGCATCGTGCAAGGCGGGAATACGCTCGAGGTACAGCGCGATCGCCGACTTCATTCCCGGTGGCCGCCGGCGGTGTCGACGACAAACGCGGCGAGCCGGAAGCGGCGGTGTTCACCACGTCGTATCTGCTCGACGACGCCGATGCCGCGTCGCGGCCGGTGCTGCTTCGTCTTCAACGGCGGCCCCGGCTCCGCGTCGATCTGGCTGCACCTCGGGCGCGCGGCTCGGCCAAGCGCGTCAGTGATCCAGCGAGGACGGCACGATGCCGCCGCCGCCGTACACGGTCACCGACAACCCGGAGTCGTGGTTCGAGCATTTCGACCTCGTGTTCATCGATCCGCCGCACACCGGCTACTCGATCACCGCCGAGCGAGGACGCGCGCAAGAAGATGCTGTCGGTCGACGGCGACGTCGACGGCGCTGGCCGAGGTGCATGCGCGCACGTGGCTCGGCCGGCACCAGCCGCTGGAGCTCGCCGATCTACGTCGCCGGCGAGAGTTACGGCACGACGCGCGGCGCGGCGCTGGCCGACAGGCTGCAGGAGCATCGGGCGTCGCGCTGTCGGGACTCGATCCTCGTGTCGTGCGCGATGGACCTGCAGAGCATCGTCTTCGCGCCGCGCAACGACCTGCCGTACGCGCTCTTCCTGCCGGCGTTCGCCTGCGTCGCGCAGTACCACGGCAAGCTCACAGGGCACGCTGGCCGAAATCGCCGGCGGCCGCGCGCGCGGCCGCCGAAGCCTTCGTCGCCGACGAGTATCTCGCCGCGCTGCACGCGGGCGCGCGCCTGTCAGACGCAGGCGCGCACGCCGCGTCGCCAAGCCGCGTCGCCGAGCTGACCGGACTCCCGCCGGCGCTGGTCGACGAGAAGAACCTGCGCATCAGCGACCAGACGTTCTTCTTCGAGCTGCTGCGCGATCGTGGCCTGATCGTCGGCCGGCTCGAGGCGCGCGTCACCGGGCCGATGGCCGCAAGCCGCACGCGCGACTGGGAGTTCGACCCCGGCATCGAGGCGATCGCCGCGCCGTACACGATGGCGGCGCACGCGTACATGAGCGAGACGCTCGGCGTCGACACGACGGCGCGCTACGAAGTGCTGTCGATGGACGTGCAACAAGCGGCTGGAACTGGAACCGCGGCGAGGCGAAGGGCAACGGCTTCGCGTGCACGAGCCCCGATCTGTCGCGCGCGCTGCGCCGCAATCCGCACCTGCGCGTGCTGGTCGCGAGCGGCCACTACGACCTCGGGACGCCGTACAGCGCGACCGACTGGTCGCTCGCGCAGCTCGACGTGCCGCCCGAGGTGCTGGCGCGCGTCGAGCATCACTACTACGACGCCGGCCACATGATGTACACGCGCGAGGCCGACATGACTGAAGCTGAAGCGCGACCTGCCGCCTGGCTCGCGGCCTAGACGGTCCTGCAAGATCCCGCGGCGCGAGCGCGCCGCGGCCGGCGCCGCTACCTCCTGGCGGCCACCGGCGATGCGCCTCCTGCGCGTCGAGCACCTGCTTCCGGCTCGTCCGCGTCCGCCTCTGCTCTCGTGGTTCGAGGACGCGGTTCATCCGCGTCGACGTCGAGCTCGCCGCACCACTTGCCGACGACGACCGTCGCCACGCCGTTGCCGATGAGGTTGGTGAGCGCGCGCGCCTCCGACATGAAGCGGTCGATGCCGAGGATCAGCGCCAGTCCCGCCACCGGCACGTGGCCGACCGCCGACAGCGTCGCCGCGAGCACGATGAAGCCGCTGCCGGTCACGCCCGGCCGCGCCCTTCGACGTCAGCAGCAGCACGAGCGAGCAGCGTGATCTGCTGCGTCAGCGTCATCGGCGTGTTGGTCGCCTGCGCGATGAACACCGGCGGCCATCGTCAGGTAGATCGAGGTGCCGTCGAGGTTGAACGAATAGCCGGTCGGAATCACCAGGCCGACGACCGACTTCTTGGCGCCGAGGTTCTCCAGCTTGGCCATCATCCGCGGCAGCACCGGACTCGGACGACGACGTGCCGAGCACGATCAGCAGCTCTTCCTTGATGTACTTGATGAACTTCCAGATCGAGAAGCCGTGGAAGCGCGCGATGCAGGCCGAGCACGCACGAAGATGAAGAACAGGCAGGTCAGCGTAGAACGTTGCCATCAGCGTGCCAGCAGCGACAGCAGCGAGCCGACGCCGTACTTTGCCGATGGTGAACGCCATCGCGCCGAACGCGCCGATCGGCGCGACCTTCATGATGATAGCCGACGATCGCCGAACAGCACGTGCGAGGACTTCTCGATCCAGTCGAACACCAGCGTGCCGCGGCCGCCGAACGTGCAGCGCGAAGCCGAACAGCACCGCGAACAGCAGCACCTGCAGGATCTCGCCCTTGGCGAACGCGTCGACGACGGTGCTCGGAATCACGTTCAGCAGGAACTCGGTCGTGCTCGTGCATCTTGCCGGGGCCGGTGTAGGCCGCGACGCCCTTGGTGTCGAGCGTCGCCGGATCGATGTTCATGCCGGCGCCCGGCTGCACGATGTTGACGATCGACGAGGCCGACGATCAGCGCGATCGCTGCTGACGATCTCGAAGTAGAGCAGCGCGCAGCCGCCGGTCTTGCCGACCTTCTTCATGTCCTCCATGCCGGCGATGCCGACGACCACCGTGCAGAAGATGATCGGCGCGATGATCATCTTGATCAGCTTGATGAAGCCGTCGCCGAGCGGCTTCATCGCCTCGCCGGTCTGCGGGTAGAAGTGGCCCGAGCAGCACGCCGATGACGATCGCGACGATGACCTGGAAGTACAGCGACTTGTATAGCGGCTGCTTGCGGTGTGCCATCGTGATTCCTCCGTGGGGTGCGTGCCGTGGCGATCGAGTCAGCGTCGCTTCCTGGCCCTCCCCGAGATCTGGCGCGCCGCGCTGTGATAGCGCCATGCCGTCGCAACGACGGCAGGCGGACTGGCGAGCGAATCCGGAGCAGGTATTGCAACCGTACCACAGGGCCCGCGCCGCGGCAAAGACAACCGCGGGCGAAGGTGCCGCGGCAGGACGCGGTCAGCCCAGCAGGTCGCCCGACGCCTTGCGTCCCCGCCCGCGCGTGCCGTTGCCGTCGTTCGCCGGCTTGGCCGGGCGACGCTTCGCCTCCGCCTCCAGCACCGGCTTCGGGTAGCGCCCCGTGTAGCTGCCGCGGCGTCTTCGCGATCGTCCTCCGGCGGTGCCCGCGGCGATGATCTGCGCCGCCGCCGGCGCCGCCCTCGGGACCGAGGTCGATGATCCAGTCGGCCGTCTTGATGACGTCGAGGTTGTGCTCGATCACCACGACCGTGTTGCCGTGGTCGCGCAGCCGGTGCAGCACGGTGAGCAGCATCTCGATGTCGTGGAAGTGCAGGCCTGTCGTCGGCTCGTCGAGGATGTACAGCGTGCGGCCCGGTGTCGCGCTTCGACAGCTCCAGCGCGAGCTTGACGCGCTGCGCCTCGCCGCCCGACAGCGTCGTCGCCGACTGGCCGAGCGTGATGTAGCCCAGGCCCACGTCGAGCAGCGTCGCGAGCTTGCGCGCGACCGCCGGCACCGGCTCGAAGAACGCGAACGCCTGCTCGACCGTCATCGCCAGCACTTCGTGGATGTTCTTGCCCTTGTAGCGGATCTCGAGCGTCTCGCGGTTGTAGCGCTGGCCGTGGCACACGTCGCACGGCACGTAGACGTCGGGCAGGAAGTGCATCTCGACCTTGATGAGGCCGTCGCCCTGGCACGCCTCGCAGCGCCCGCCCTTGACGTTGAACGAGAAGCGCCCCGGGCCGTAGCCGCGCTCGCGCGCCTCCTTCACCTGCGCGAACAGCTCGCGGATCGGCGTGAACAGCCCGGTGTAGGTCGCCGGATTGCGAGCGCGGCGTGCGGCCGATCGGGCTCTGGTCGACGCTGATCACCTTGTCGAAATGCTCGAGGCCGTCGATCTCCGCGTAGCGGCGCGGGCTCCTCCGGCGCTGTCGTAGAGGTGCCGCGCGACGGCGTGGTACAGCGTGTCGTTGATGAGCGTCGACTTGCCCGAGCCCGACACGCCGGTGACGCAGACGAACAGGCCCACCGGCAGCTGAGCGTGACGTCCTGCAGGTTGTTGCCCGTGCGCGCCGCTCGATCGTCAGCACGCTGCTTCGGCGCATCGCGCGATGGCGCCGCGCCGGAATCGGAATCTGGCGATGGCCCGCGAGGTACTGGCCGGTCAGCGAGTGCGGCGCGCGGCGGATGTCCTCCGGCGTGCCCTGCGCGACGACCTGCCCGCCGTGCTCGCCGGCGCCCGGCCCCATGTCGACGACGTGGTCGGCGGACAGGATCGCGTCCTGGTCGTGCTCGACGACGATCACGCTGTTGCCGAGGTCGCGCAGGTGCTTGAGCGTCGTCGAGCAGCCGGTCGTTGTCGCGCTGGTGCAGGCCGATCGACGGCTCGTCGAGCACGTACATCACGCCGGTCAGGCCCGAGCCGATCTGCGACGCGAGGCGGATGCGCTGCGCCTCGCCGCCGGACAGCGTCTCGGCCGAGCGGTCGAGCGCCAGGTAGTCGAGGCCGACGTTGTTCAGGAACGCGAGCCGCGACACGATCTCCTTGACGATCTTGTCGGCGATCGCCGCCTTCTGGCCCGTCGAGCGTCAGCTCGGCGAAGAAGCTCCGACGTCTGCCTTCAGCGGCCAGCGCGGACACTTCGAAGATCGCGCGCGCGTCGCTCGCCGTCGCCGACCTTCGACGTGCCGCGCCTCGCGCCGCAGCCGCGTGCCGCCGCATTCGGGGCACGGCTTGCTGTTCAGGTACTTCGCGAGCTCCTCGCGCACCATCACGCGAGTCGGTCTCGCGGTAGCGGCGCTCGAGGTTCGGAATGATGCCCTCGAACGCGTGCTCGCGCACGCAGCGGCCGGCCGCGCTCGGACAGGTACGTGAACGGGATCTTCTCGTCGCCCGAGCCGTAGAGGACGAGCGTTCTGCACGCGCTCGGGCAGCTTCGCGAACGGCCGGTCGACGTCGAAGCCGACATGCTTCGCGAGGCCCTGCAGCATCTGGAAGTAGAACTGGTTGCGCCGGTCCCAGCCCTTGATCGCGCCGGACGCGAGCGAAGCTGCGGAAACGCGACGACGCGCTTGGGATCGAAGAAGCTGATCGAGCCCAGACCGTCGCAGCGCGGGCACGCGCCGAGCGGGCTGTTGAACGAGAACAGCCGCGGCTCGAGCTCGGCCAGCGAATAGTTGCAGATCGGGCACGCGAACTTCGGCGGAGAACAGATGCTCCCGCGTCCGCTCATTTTCGTTGTCCATCTCGACGGCGATCGCGCGGCCGTCGCCGTGGCGCAGCGCGGTCTCGTACGACTCGGCGAGCCGCTGCTTGAATTCGGCGCGCACCTTGAGCCGGTCGACGACGACCTCGATCGTGTGCTTGGTGGTCTTGGCGAGCTTGGGCACCGCGTCGATCTCGTGCACCGTTGCCGTCGACGCGCACGCGCACGAAGCCCTTGCGCGCGCAGCTCGACGAACAGCTCGAGCTGCTCGCCCTTGCGGTTGACGACCACCGGCGCGAGGATCATCAGCTTCGGTGTCGTCCGGGCAACGCGCAGCGTCGCGTCGACCATCTGCGAGATCGTCATCGACGGTCGAGCTTCTGCTCCGGATGATCCGGGCAGTAGGGATCGCCGACGCGCGCGTAGAGCAGCCGCAGGTAGTCGTGGATCTCGGTGACGGTGCCGACGGTCGAGCGCGGGTTGTGCGACGTCGCCTTCTGCTCGATCGAGATCGCCGGCGACAGGCCCTCGATCAGGTCGACGTCGGGCTTTTCCATCAGCTGCAGGAACTGCCGCGCGTACGCCGACAGCGACTCGACGTAGCGCGCGCTGGCCTTCGGCGTAGAGCGTGTCGAAGGCGAGCGAGCTCTTGCCCGACCCGGACAGCCCGGTGATCACGATCAGCCGGTGCCGCGGCAGGTCGAGGTTGAGGTTCTTGAGGTTGTGCGTGCGTGCGCCGCGGATCCGGATCGATTCCATGAGTCCTATGTCGCCAGCGCTTCTGACCGACGGCGCTTGACCGGTCAATGCTCGACCGTTCGGCGTAGTCCGTAGACTCTAAAGCGCGCAGAGGCGCAACCTGTTAGTATATTGCGTTTCGCGATCTCGTTCACTGTCGCCGGATTGCCCGATGTCATCGATCGCGGCGCACCGGCACGGTGCTGGAGCGCCGCGACGTTGGCCCGCCGCGTCCGTTCATATCTTCGAGTGGAGAATCCGACATGGCGCTCGGTCAACAAAGTGATCCTGCTCGGCAATCTGGGCCGCGATCCGCGAGACGCGCTACACCACCGGCGGCGACGCCGTCACCAACCTGAATATCGCGCACATCCGAGCAGTGGAAGGACAAGAGCGGCGAAAAGCAGGAACGCACCGAGTGGCACGCGCGTCGTGCTGTTCGGGCGCTAGGCTGAGATCGCCGGCGAATATTTGAAGAAGGGCCGCTCCGTCTATATCGAGGGCCGCCTGCAGACACGCAAGTACACGGACAAGGACGGCGTCGAAAAATATTCGACCGAAATCGTCGCCGACTGGATGCAATTGCTTGGCGGTCGCGATGCCGGCGGCGAGTGGCGGCGACGTCGAGTTCGCCGGCGCGAGCACGGGCGGTGGCAGCAGCAACCGGCGCGAAGGCACGGCGGCGCTGCCGCGGGGGCGGCAAAACGGCGGCGGCGGTAAGGAAAAACACCGAGGACTTCGACGACGACATTCCGTTTTAGCGGATGCGTTTTGGTGAGCCAAGAGCGAGACGGCTTGATTTGCGGCGCCCGCGACGCGACCATGGGAACAAGACCTCCGACGCGACCTCACGCGCACCGTACTGGCGGTTCTCATCATCGGCGGGCTCATCGCCGCCTCGGTCTGGATCCTGCGGCCGTTCCTCGCGGCAACGATCTGGTCGGCCATGATCGTCGTGTCGACGTGGCCGATCCTGCGCTGCGCTGCAGGCGCGCCTCTGGGGCAAGCGCTGGCTTGCCACGACCGTCGCTGACGGCGGCGCTGCTGCTGGTGTTCGTCGCACCGTTTTCCGCCGCGATCGGCACGATCGTCGCCAACGCGGGCGAGATCGTCGACTGGGCAATCGCCTTCTCCGACGTGAAGCTTCCGGCGCCTCCCGATGTTCGTCGAGAAGATCACCGATCGTCGGCGAGAAGACGGCGAACCTTTGGCGCGAATATGCGGACAAGGGGCCGGAAGAACTCCGCGGAAATTGTCAGGCCTTACGCGGTCCGCGTCTCGGGCTGGTTCTGGTCGCCGAGGTCGGCAACTTCGGTCTGGGTGAGCTGCAGTTCCTGCTCACCATCGTCATCTGCGCAATCCTTTACATGACCGGCGAGGATGCCGCCCGCTGGGTGCGCCGATTCGGGCCGGCGCCTCGCGGGAGAGCGCGGCGATCACGTCGTGCGCCTCGCCGGGATGGCGACCCGTGGGTGTCGCGCTCGGCGTCGTCGTGTCACGGCGTTCGTGCAGTCGGTGCTGGGCGGCATCGGCCTGGCAATTGCCGGCGTGCCCTTTGCAGCGGCGCTGACGGCGGTGATGTTCATGCTGGCGCTTGCGCAGATCGGACCGATACCGGTGCTCCTCGGGCGGTGCTCGTCTGGCTGTGGTGGCATGGCATCACACCGCCTGGTTTGTCGCCCTCCTCCTCATATGGACGCTCGCCGTCGGAGCTCGACAACATTCTGCGTCCGATCCTGATCAAGAGGGTGCGGACCTGCCGTTGCCGCTGATCTTCCGCCGGGTCATCGGCGGGTTGCTTGCGTTCGGCTTTGATCGGGCTGTTGTCGGCCCGGTACTCCTCGCCAGTCGGCTATACGCTGCTCGACGCCTGGTATCGGAGGCGGCACTGACACCGCCGTGGATGCGACATGGTGGCTCGGTCCGCACCCTCCGCCGCCCTCGGAAGCGAAGAACGGCTGAAGCTGTTTCAGCGATCACGGGTCATGGCGCTGAGACCATGCGGCCGGCGCTGCGTGCAGGCGCGTCCAAATCACGTGAGGTCGGCGCGCGTAATCACCGCCGCGCCCAGGCACACATCGCCATCGTAGAGCACGAGATACTGCCCCGGCGTCGGCGCCCACTGCGGCGCGTCGAACACCGCGTGCACGTTGCCCTCAGTGGCTAGCCGCGACTTCGCACGGCGCATCCGGCATCCGGTAGCGCGTCTTCGCCGCCGAGCCGCGCGGGCATGCCGCGGCGGATGGCCGGCGATCCAGTGCACGTCGATCGCGTCGACCTCACGCCGGAACAGGAGCGGATGATCGTGCCCCTGTACGGCGATCAGTGCGTTGCGCGCGTCGTCCTTGCCCGCGACGAACCACGGCGCACCAGTCGCCGCCACGCCTGCCGCCCACGCCCAATCCCTGCCGCTGACCCAGCGTGTAATACGCAAGCCCGTCGTGACGGCCGAGCGAGCGCCCGTCCGGCGTCTGCGATCGGTCCCGGCATGCGCGGCAAATAGCGGGCGAGAAAATCGCGAAACGGGCGCTCGCCGATGAAGCAGATGCCGGTCGAGTCCTTCTTTGTCCCACGTCGGAATGCGCTTTGCGTTTCGCGCAATCGCGCGCACGTCGCGCTTGCGCAGCATCCCCGAGCGGAAACAGCACCGGCGCGAGCTGCGCCTGCGTAAGGCGATGCAGGAAATAGCTCTGGTCCTTGCGTCGAGTCCGCAGCCTTCAACAGCTCGACACGCCCGCCATCGTCATCGGATGCGCGAACGCGCGCGTAGTGACCCGGTCGCGATGCCGTCGGCACCCAACATGAGCGCATGGTCGAGGAAGGCGCGGAACTTGATCTCGCTGTTGCACAGCACGTCGGGATTGGGCGTGCGGCCGGCTTGATATTCGCGCGAGGAAATGCGCGAACACGCGATCGCGATATTCGGCGGCGAAATTGACGGCTTCGAGCTCGATGCCGATGACGTCGGCCACCGCGGCCGCGTCGACCAGGTCTTCGCGCGACGTGCAGTATTCGTCGGTGTCGTCGTCTTCCCAGTTTTTCATGAAGACGCCGACGACGTCGAAGCCCCTGCTGCTTCAACAGCCACGCCGCGACCGACGAGTCGACGCCACCCGAGACATGCCGACGACGATCCTCCGGCTCATAGAACCCCCAACGCTTGCGGCGGCGCTCATCCAATCTCGCTTACGAACGACTACCAGCCAGCGCTTGCCGGCCCGATAGTCGTCGACGCAGCGCAGAACGAGCGGGCTTCTATGCGCGTCCTTTGCACGCCGCGAGCTCGTCGTAGGTCATCCACACCGCGCGCACGATGCCGACATCGAGCGGGAGCGTGTCGTCGTGCTTCTTGGCGTCGGCGGCGAACGCGAAACGAATGAACGTCGCACGCGAGTCCGGGCGCTTCCAACGATAGATGCTCGACCGAGCGCCGCTGACGCGGACATGCCAGCCGGTCTCCTCAATGTCTCGCGATCGCGCCGGCGAGGCAACGATTCGCCGATCTCCAAATGGCCGGCGGGCTGATTGAAGCCCGATGGCCGTTGCGCGCTCTCCTCCTCGACTAGCAGGAAGCGGCCGTCGCGCTCGACGATCGAGGCGACGGTTACCGTGGGACGTTGGGTTTCGAGCTCGCGTGCATGGATCAAACGGCAGAGCGTGCTGAACGAAAAAGAGGCAGGGCACGCGCGCCCTGCCTTCGTCCGACGAATCGAGGCTTGCGACTACGGCGTCACGACTAGCTCTTGCAGCTCACTTCATCAATTGCTTGCGCTGTTCCGGCGTCAGGTCCTTGACGTTCGGGCATCTGACGCGCGTCGGGCTCTGCGCCTCGAAGCCGCGACGGCCGCCTTGGCATCGGCCGGGTTGGTGCTTTCCCTTGAAGCGTCCTGCGCCGCCTTTTCGTCGAACTTGGTCTTGGTCTTCGGCTGCGCCTTCGACTTGGTGGCTTCCGCCGCACTACAGCCGCGGATTTTTCGGCCTGAGTCTGTTCGGCAGCGGGGTTGGCGTATGCCGCGCCCGAACCCTTCGGACTCTTCTTTTCTGCCTTTTCCATGCCGGCGGCGCCTGGCGCGGTCGCGGCGCCCTGCGCAATAGCCGCGGTCGAAACGACGGCGAATGTTGCCGGCGATCAACGTTGCGAGCAACTTGTTCATCTGATCTCTCCTCGGGGTGTCATGTTGGACGCAACGTCGCAGCCTCGTGAGGACGCGTGCACGTCAATTCTGGAAATGCCGAAGCCTTGAAACTATACGACAATGCGGGCCTATTCGCAATGCGGAGAAAGCACCCGCCCGATTCGGTGCGCCGTGTTTTTTCGCTCATGCAAACGCGATCCTGCGGGCGCAACGTCAATCTCTCATTGTCCAATCGCGGCCCGCCGATCTACGGGGCCGCTTTCGGGTCGTGCATTCTTCAGCGGGCTTGTCCGATTTGGCGACCGGTGCTTCGGTTGTCGCCTTCTTCGACTTCCTTCTTCCGACTTGTGCGTCGTCTTCTTCGCGGCCGGTTTGCCCGAGTCCGCCGTCGCGGCCTTCGGAGCATCGGCCTTCATGGGCGCTTCGGCTTTCATCGGCGCGGCCTTCGCGGGTTCGGCAGCCTTAACGGCCGGGGCCGGGGTTGCCGGCGTGGTCGGGGCGGTGCCTTGCGCGTACGCCGTGGCCGCGGAACGCGATCGCGCACAGGGCGGTCAGGAGCTTGCTCATTGTTTTATCCTCAAGCGTGGAAAATGACGGCGGATGTCCGTGTCGTCGCCATTAACGCCATCATTCGATGCGCGGTTGAGACACGATCCCCCTACGGGTAGGCGCCCTCCTCCGCCGCATTTTCGCCGATGGGTCAAGGCACTAGTCGATTCGCATCTCGCCGGCCGACGACCCCGTTCTTCGGACATCCGTCACAGCGCGCGGACAAGTGTCGTGGCAACGACGCAACATCTCGTCGAAGCGACCTTAAGCCCCGACCTCGCCGGAAATCGCCGCCTTGCCCAGCTTCGGTGCGTCGCCCGTCAATCCAGGCTGTGAGTGCCGGCCTCGCGTTGCAGCCATTCGCGGAGCAGCGGCACGGTGATCGGCCGCTTTGGGACAGCGAGCGGCGATCGAGCGCTGCGAGTGTCGCGACCAGCGTGCCCATGTCCCGCCGGCCATGCGCCAGCAGTACGCGATCACGTCATCCCCCAAGTGGAAGCCGCGCTCGCGAGCGTAGACGGCGACGCCGATGCCTTGTCCGTGTCCGCCAGGCGGAGCGACTTCGAAGATCAGGCCGTGGCCGAGGCCAGAGTCCGCAGATCGTCGCGCAAAGCAAGCGTTGCGGGCGCCGATCGGCGTCGCCACGGCGAGTTGGACCGTGCGATGCCGCCAGTGCGCTGTGAGCGTGAACAACCGGCCCTCGCGACGGCATCGGGCGGTATCCGGCCTGGTCTGACTGCAATGAACGCGTGCGAAGCGGAACCGTCGCCGTCACGTCGGCCGGCTCGCGCGACGTGGCGCCGCATCACGCCCGGCGGCCTGCGCTGCGCTCACTGCGGCGCGCAACAGGTGCGACTTGCCGGCGCCTGGTGCGCCCCAGAGCACGATCCCGGTCTCGCCACATTCGCCCTCCGCGAAGCGGCTGGAGCCGTCGCCCATGCCTCGACGTTGCGCCCTGCACGAAGCTGGCAACGCCGGCGGCTCCGGCATCGCGAGCTCGAAGATCAACTGTTCCATTACACTTCTTACTCGCGGTTGTAGATCGGCGAGACCTCGTAGGCGGCACGCAAATGCCGCAGTCCGACAAGCAGCGCGCGCCGATACCGGCAGCGCCAGCAGGACGCCGGCGAAGCCGAACAGCTGGCCGAACGCCAGCAACGCAAAGATCACCGCAAGCGGATGGAGGCCGATGCGATCGCCGATCAGCCACGGGATCAGCACATAATTTTCCAGCAGCTGGCCGACGCCAGTACACGGCGAGCACCGCCAGGAACCCGGGCAAGCCATGCCATTGCAGCGCCGCGGCGACGACGCCGAGCACGAGGCCGAGCCCGAACCCGACGTAGGGAATGAACACCAGCAGCCCGGTGAGGATCCCGATCGAGATGCGCGCGGTCGAGTCCCGCGATGGCGAGTGCGATCGCGTAGTAGCAGGCGAGCACGATCATCACCAAGACCTGGCCACGGAGAAATTCGGCCAGCACGGCGTCGATGTCGCTGGCGATCGAGCGCGCCTTCGCACGCCAGCCGCGCGGCAGCAGGTCGTCGAGTCGCAGGAAGATCATCTTCCAGTCGCGCAGCAGGTAGAACATCACGACCGGTATCAGCGCCAGGTTGACGACAAGCGACAGCAGGATCAGGCCGCCGGTCTTGACGCCCGACGAGCAGCGTCAGCGACAACTTCGCGCGCTGCTCGCGTTCTGCGACAAGAATTCGCGCATCGTGGCGAGGTCGAGCGCCAGCTTGAGGCCGAAGTGCTCCTCGACCCACGGCACGACGTGCTCGGACAATTGCTGCAGCAGATCGGGACGCGGCGCGCGGCCAGAACCGCTTCGGACTGGATCAGCGGCACGAGCACGAAGAACAGCGCGGCCAGCACGACGCCGAATCAGCAGCACGACGAGCGAGCGTGGACAGCGCGCGCGGCACGCCACGCGCCGCAGCGCGGTCGACGATCGGCGTGCCGAGGTACGCGAGGATGACGCCGACCAGGAACGGCGTCAGTATCGGCCCCAGCCAATGCAGCCCGGCGATCACGACGAGCGCGGCGCCGACGAGCCAGACGTAATGCCGGAGCGTCAGCGGCTTGCGCAAGCGCGTCTCCCGTCGGCAGCCGCGGCGCGGAGTGCGACATCGGGTCCGACGGGCGGCAGCGGGTCGGGCGGAGTCATTTTGCAGTAGAATCCGGGAAGCAAACGGCGCACTGTAACGTGCGACGCACCGTTCGCTCAACGATTGTCGCGCGTTTGCCCGCCGCCCTCGCCCGCTCCTTCCCGATGCCGACCGCCGAATCCCCAGCCCGCGCTCCGCTGTCGTATGCCGCCTCCGGCGTCGACATCGCGGCCGGCGACGCGCTGGTCGAGCGCATCAAGCCGTTCGCGAAGCGCACACTGCGGCCGGAAGTGCTGGCCGGCATCGGCGGCTTCGGCGCGCTGGTCGAAATCGGCGACGCGCTATCGGCATCCGGTGCTGGTCGCCGGCACGGATGGCGTCGGAACCAAGCTGAAGCTCGCGTTCGCGCTCGATCGCCACGACACCGTCGGCATCGACCTCGTGGCGATGAGCGTCAACGACATCCTGGTGCAGGGCGCCGAGCCGCTGTTCTTTCTCGACTATTTCGCGTCGCGGCAGGCTCGACGTCGACGTCGCGGCGCGCCGTCATCGAGGGCATCGCCGCGGCTGCGAGCAAGCGAACTGCGCGCTGATCGGCGGCGAGACCGCCGAGATGCCCGGCATGTATGCGGCGGGCGAATACGACCTGGCCGGCTTCGCCGTCGGTGTGGTCGAAAAGGACGCGATCATCGACGGCCGCTCGATCGCACCGGGCGACGTCGTGCTGGGGCTCGCATCGAGCGGACCGCATTCGAACGGCTTTTCGCTGATTCGCCGAATCATCGAAGACGACGCACGTCCGCCTCGAGATGCGCGTTCGGCGAGCGCACGCTCGGCGACGCGCTGCTCGAGCCCACGCGCATCTACGTCAAGCCGCTGCTGCGCGCTCATGCGTGACGTGCGGATCAAGGGCATGGCGCACATCACCGGCGGCGGCCTCGTCGAAAACGTGCCGCGCATGCTGCCCGGTCACGTGCAGGCGCGGCTCGAACGCGCGCGCTGGCCGCGCCCGCCGATCTTCGACTGGCTGCAGAAGCAGGGCAACGTCGCCGATGCGGAGATGCATCGCGTGTTCAACTGCGGCATCGGCATGGTCGTCGTTGTCGCCGCGATGCGACGCCGAGCGCGCCGTCGCCGATCTCATCGCGGCGGGCGAGCTCGCGCAACCGTATCGGCACGATCGTCGCGCGGCCGTCGGGAGAAGCCCCGACGGTCATCGTGTGATGACATGAAATCGTCATTCCCGCGAGAGTGGGAATCCATCTTTGGTCATCGAAAGGTCAAAATGGATTCTGGCTCGCGCCCGCATTGCGGACGCGTCCGGAATGACGAAGTCTCGCGAGTCTGTCGGAATGACGGAGTATTCGTAGAGATGGATCCGTGGCGCTCTCGCGCATCACCGTCCTGATTTCCGGCCGCGGATCGAACTTGCGCGCGCTGATCGACGCCGCGCGGAGCGGCAACATCGACGGCGCGATCACGCACGTCGTGAGCAATCGGCCGGATGCCGCAGGCTTGGCCTTCGCCGCGGAAGCCGGCATCGCGAGCACGGTCGTCGATCATCGCGGCTTCGCGTCACGCGACGCTGTTCGACCTGCGCGCTCGCCGCCGCCGTCGATACCGGCGAGCCCGACCTCGTCGTGCTGGCGGGCTTCATGCGCGTGCTCGACGCGGCATTCGTCCGCCGCTACGAAGGGCGCTTGATCAACATCCATCCTTCGCTGCTGCCGGCATACCCCGGCCTCGACACGCATCGACGCGCGCTCGCCGACGGCGTTCGCGTGCACGGCTGCACCGTCCACTACGTGACGCCCGAGGTCGACGTCGGACCGATCATCGCGCAGCGCGCGGTTCCGGTTCGTGACGGCGACGACGAGGCAACGCTCGCCGCGCGCGTCCTCGCCGTCGAGCATCAGCTGCTGCCCGCGGCGGTCGCCGCGCACTGCGCCGGGAAGCTCGTCATCGAGAACGGGCTCGTCCGCGTTAGCGATAGGCCGCGCGAGTCGGTGCGAACCGACCGGCGCGTACCTGCCGGTCCATCGATAACGCAATGTCCCCGCCATTGCCCGCGACACCGATGCCGGGACCGCGACGCCTGCCCGTTACCGCGGAACCGGGCCCGTTCCGCGCGCGCGACGCACGCTGTGGATCGCGCTCGTGCTGTCGGTCTCGATCCACGGCGCGTGGTCGCTGTGGCCGGTGGAAACCCCAAAGTCTCCCGACGAGACCGTCCTGTCGGCGACGCTGACCGAAATGCCGGCGCCACCGGCCGCTCGCGCGCCGCAGTCGCCGCTGCCGCGCGCCGAAGCCCCGCCGCGTCGCACCTGCGCCATCGCATCCGGACGCCGGCGGCGGCGCCGGCAGACCCAGCGGCTGTCAGTGGCAGCTAGCGACAGCGGCCGGAGTCCGCCGCCGGCGGAAGCGCCAGCCCGCCGTAGCGCCCGCGCCGACTCGTCGAACCGCCGATCGTCGCCGCCACCCGGTCAAGACGCTGCCGCCGCGTGCTCGAGCTCGAATACAAGCTCTTCCTCGGCACGCAAGATTTCTGATCGGCGCGGCCACCTATCGCTTCGAGCACGACGGCAACCAGTACCGGATCGCGACGGTCGCCGAGGCGCGCGGCATCGCCGCGCTGCTCCTCCGCGGGCGCGGCAAGGTCGAGAGCCGCGGCCTGATCACGCCCACGGGATTGCAGCCGCTCGGAGTTCGCCGTCGAGCGCGGCAGCAGCGACCGGCGCGAAGTCGCGCACTTCGACTGGGAGTCGGGCGTGGTCACGCTGCACGAGGACAAGACGGCGCGTGCTCGAGGCGTCCGTCGTTCGATCCGATGACGGCGCTGTGGCAAGCCTATTTCACGCCGCCGGAAACCTGCGCAGCAGACCGTCAATCTCGTCACCACGCGGCGCGTGCTGAATTACACCGTCGAGCGCGACGGCACCGAGACGATCGCGTGGGCGCACGGCGACATCGAGACCGAGCGCTGGCAGTCGACGAGCGACGACGGCAGGACCGACGCGTTCTTCTGGCTCGCGCCGTCAGATGCACTACGTGCCGGTCAAGATGCGCGTCGTCGCAGCACGGCGCGCGGCACGGTCGAGAGCGCTGCTCGACGCGATCCGCGTCGACGAGCCGCAGGAGCGAATGACGGTCCGCGCGAACCAGCTCGCCGGGCTCGCCGGCGGCGATCGCCGACGCGTGCAGCGCGCTCGACGCGCCCGCCGACGTGCGCTCTGCCGCGTTCTTTCGCGCCCATCCGGCGATGGGCCAGCGCGACCGCGCGTTCGTCGCCGAAGGCGCGTTCGCCTACCTGCGGCGCAAGCGCTCGCTCGAAGCGCTCGCCGCGAACGACCGAGCCGCGTCGTCTCGCGCATCGCCGTGCGCAGTGCGCGAGCTCGGGTCATTCGGCTGCGCGAGCTCGACGCCGCGCTCTGCGCGCGACGACGCGCGCATGGCTCGCGAGCCTTCAAGGCCGCGTGCACGCCGCGCCGCTCCGCCCGCGGTCGCGGCCGACGCTGCCCGACTGGCTGTGGAAGCGGCTCGTCGACGTGTACGGCGAGACGGCATGCGGCGCTCGCGCGCGCGTGCGCAAGCGCCGGCCGCCGGTCGATCTGCGCGTCAATCCCGCTCAAGACGCACGCGCGTCGAAGGCGCTCTACGCGCTTGCGGCCGAAGGCATCGATCGCCACGACACCGTACGCGCCGCTCGGCATCTGCGCGTCGCGCGGACGGCCGTCGCTCGCTCAGCATCCGTGGCTCGTCGACGGTCGACTCGAAGTGCAGGACGAAGGCAGCCAGCTGATCGGCTATCTGGTGGCGCCGCGGCGCGACCGACATGGTCGTCGACTTCTGCGCCGGGCGCCGGCGGCAAGACGCTGCTGCTCGGCGCGCTGATGCGCTCGCAAGGGCGGCTGTACGCGTTCGACGTCGTCGCGAAGCGCCTCGCCAATCTGTCAAGCCGCGACTCGCGCGCTCGGGACTGTCGAACGTGCATCCGCAGCTCTGATCGCGCACGAGCGCGACACCAAGGTGAAGCGCCTTGCCGGCAAGATCGACCGCGTGCTCGTCGACGCGCCGTGCACCGGCTTCGGCACGCTGCGCCGCAATCCCGATCTCAAGTGGCGGCAGACGCCGAACGACCTCGCCGAGCTGACGGCGAAGCAGGCGCGCGATCCTCGCCGCCGCGGCGACGCTCGTCAAGCCCGGCGGCCGCGTCGTCTACGCGACGTGCAGCGTCCTGCCCGAGGAGAACGATGCGATCGTCGCCGGCTTTCTCGCCGCGCATCCGAGTTCGCGCAAAAGGACGCGAGCGCGGAGCTCGCGCGCGCCGAGATCGCGCTCGACACCGGGCCGGCGCTGCGGCTTTGTCCACACCGGCACGGCTGCGACGGCTTTTACGCAGCGATTCTGGAGCGCGTCGGATGACGATCACGCTATTGGCGTCGCGCCGTTTTCGTCGCGCTGTACGATCGCGCTGACGCCGCATCGGCACGCGAGACGGTCGCCCGCCGGCGCAGGCGACGTTCGAAGCGCTGTTCACGCCCGGCGATGCGATCGACGTCCGGCTCGCCGACTTGATCGACGGCGCAGAGCGCGAGGTGCTCGTGAACGCGCTTCAGCTTCACCAATCAGAAGATCGCGCGCGCACTCTCGCGGCGGCGCGGGCGCGTGCGCGCGAGTGGAAATCGTCGCCGACCGCATGCAAACGCTGGAGCAGTACCGGCGGCGCAGTCCGCGACCTCGCGCCGCGGCGTGCCAGTGTGGCTCGATCGGCAACTTCGCCGCCGCGCACAACAAGGTGATGATCGTCGACGCCGCGACTGCCGCACGCGGCGATCGTGACCGGCAGCTACAACTACACGACGGCGGCGCAAACGCGCAACGCCGAGAACGTGCTGATCGTGCGCCATGACTCCGCGCTCGCGCTGCAGTATCGCGCCAACTTCTGCGTCTGCGCGATCGGGCCTGCGCGGTACGACGGCACCGCGCCGGCGCGACGCTAGAGACGCGAAGCGAAGGCCGGTTGCGGTAAGCTAATGCCAGCACCGAACGACAGCGCCGGCAAAACCGCCGTCATCCTCGGGCGAGCGGAAGCGAGAACCGGGGATCCAATTTTCTCTCGACTCACAAAATGGATCCCCGCGTGCGCGGGATGACGACTGGAAGCAGCGGCCCTCTGCACACGTATTCCGGTTCCCATGCTTGCCCCGATCGATTTCAGCCACGTCGAGCAGACGCTCGCGACGCCACTCGGCTGGGCCGACCTGGGCCTCGTCGCTGTGCCTCGGACGTTCTGCCTGGCTCGACGCCGGCGCGTCTGGCGGGCACGCGAGGCCTCCGGCGACCAAGGGATCGCCTCGCGGCAGCTTCGCGCGCGTCGTCCTGCCGCTGACCGCGCTTCTCGCTCGTGCCGATCGCCGCCAGTGCGTATCATCGCTACGTCGGGCCGCCGTTCTTCCGGGCGTTCAGCGCCGCTTCTGATCGCGCTCGCGGCGATCCGCATGATCGTGTACGTGACTGCGGCGACTGTTCCGCTCGCAAAGCTGGGTGCCGACGTCCGAGCGCGCGATCGCGTTCGCCATCTGGGCGTCTCGTGATCCTGTACTCTCCTCGGCCTTCTGCCCGAGATCGCGGACGCGCTCGACGACATCCAGATACCCATCGGCAGTGACGCGGACGTCGCTGCTGTCGATCGGCACGGCGCGATATTGGTCGTCGTCTTCACGCTGATCGTAACGCTGTGGATCTCGGGTCTCATCGAGCAACGGCTGGCCCAGGCGACGCATTTCTGACGTCAACTTGCGCGTCGTGCTCGGCAAGTTCGTGCGCGCGATGCTTGCTGATCGTCGGCGTGCTGATTCGCGCTGCAGGCAATCGGTTTCGATCTCACGCTGCTGTCGGTGTTCGGCGGCGCGCTCGGCGTCGGCATCGGTCTCGGTCTCGCAGAAGCTCGCGTCCAACTATCGCTGGGTTTCACGATCCTGCTCGACCGCTCGATCCGCTTGGGCGACATGGTCACCGGTCGACAGGCCGCTACGGCACCGTGGCCAAGGTCACGTCGCGTTACGTCGTCGTGCGAGCCTCGACGGCGTCGAAGCGATCGTCCCCAACGAGACGCTGGTGACGACGACGGTGCTCGAACCACTCGTACACGACGCGCAACATTCGCATCGCGGTGCCAGGTGCAGGTTTCGAGCGACAGCGACGTCGAGCGCGCGCTCACGCTGATGGAAGAAGTCGCGCGACGGCATCCGCGCGTGCGTAACGCAGCCCGACCCGCCGACCGCCGTACCTCGAGCGCTTCGTCGACAACGGCGTCAATCTCGAAGCTCGGCGTCTGGATCGGCGATCCGGAAAACGGCCAGCGTCAACCTGCAAAGCGCGCTCAACCGGGAATCATCGCGCGCGTTTCGCGGCAAACGGCATCAAGCAACCATTTCATCCAGCTCGACATCCGCCAGGTTGGCAATCCGCCGCCCGGCCGCGGCCGCAAGACGCGGACGCGAGCCAATCGCCGATCACGCACCGAACGTCAAAGCGCCAGAGTTGACTGCACAGTGCCTTGCGGATGAGCCCGACCGAACTGCGCATATGCCGAGCGCGCCGGCAGTCGCGTACAATGCCGCCGGGCGCCAGAATGCAACCAATCGCGCACGCATATTCTGCCGGTAAATAACCGGATAATCAATGAGTTACGATATTCTCTCCCTTCTGTCGCACGGCCTGATCCCGCTGCCGTGGTGGGGATACGTCGCCGTGGCGCTGAGTCCTGACGCACATCACGATCGCGTCGGTCACGATCTTCCTGCACCGCGCGCAGGCGCACCGCGGCCTCGACCTGCATCCGGTCGTCAGCCATTTCTTCCGCTTCTGGCTCTGGCTCACCACCGGGATGGTCACCAAGGAATGGGTGGCGATCCATCGCAAGCACCACGCGAAGGTGCGAAACCGCCGACGATCCGCACAGCCCGCAGACGCGCGGCATCAAGACGGTGCTCTTGGCAGGGCGCCGAGCTTGTATCGCGACGCGAAGTCGACGAACCGCGAGACGCTCGGAGAAGTACGGCCACGGCACGCCCGACGACTGGATCGAGCGCAACGTCTACGCGCGCTTCTCCTGGCAGGGCGTCGGGCCTGATGCTGGCCGTCAACCTGATGCTGTTCGGCGCCGATCGGCGCTGACGATCTGGGCGGTGCAGATGATGTGGATCCCGATCACCGCCGCCGGCGTCATCAACGGCCTCGGCCACTACTGGGGCTACCGCAACTTCGCCTGCAAGGACGCGTCGACGAACATCGTGCCGTGGGGCATCATGATCGGCGGCGAGGAGCTGCACAACAACCATCACGCGTACGGCACGTCGGCCAAGCTGTCGTCGCGCTGGTACGAGTTCGACATCGGCTGGCTCTACATCCGCATCCTCGAAACGTTCGGCCTCGCCGACGGTGCGCAAGGTCGCGCCGCAGCTCAAGGTCGACCGCGCGAAGGCCGCTCCCGACCTCGCCACGCTGCAGGCGGTGATCACGCATCGCTACGCGGTGGTCGACGAGCTACGCGCGCACGCTGAAGGCCGCCTGCGCGGCCGAGTTCGCGGCGTCTGCGCGAGCATAGCCGCGAGCCCGCGCCGCGATGTGCCGAGCCTGCGCTGCATCAAGCGCTGGCTGCTCGCCGATCCGGCCACGCTGTCCGACGCCGATCGCGCGCGCTCGTCGCCGCGCTCGCGCATAGCAAGGTGCTGCAACAGGTCTATGCGATGCGGCAGGAGCTGGCAGCGCTGTGGGAGCGCTCGACCGAATCGTCGGAGCAACTGCTCGCCCGGCTTGCAGGACTGGTGCCACCGCGCCGAAGCCTCGGGCATCGCGCCGCTGGCGCAGTTCTCGTCTCACGCTCCGACGCTACGCGTAGCCGGGATTCGACATTTCGCAGCAAAGAGGCCCGCCGAAACGCGGGCTTTTTCGCCTCGAGTTTCAGGGACCGGCGGCATCCTCGGCCGCCGCGACGACCGATTTTTCGCAACAGATGCGGCACCAGCGCGTACGCGGGCATGCGCAGCCAATGCGAGCGCGTACAGCAGCCATAGGCGGCCGCGGTCGCCGGCGGCCAGCGCGCAGGATCGATCGGCGTCAGCACCGCCTCGAGCGCCTTGCGCATCCAACCTTCCGTCGACCGGATTCGGCTTGAACGCGCGTGCGTCGCGCAACGTCTCCGCGGGAATCGGCGTGCGCAGCACTGTGGAGAGCGTCGCGAACGCATAGTGAAAGCGGGCGTCCCAAGCCGTTGCTCCCGCGCACGCGCGATCAGCGCCGGCCAGAATTCCGCGCGCTTGCCGAACGCCGCCAACAATTCGTGCAGGTCGACCAAGTCGCGGAAGCGAGCCGTCGAAATCCGAGTCGAAGAACAAATGCACGGCCGAATGCAGCACGCTGTCGACCGCAGACAGCACCCGAACGCCGGTGTCGCCCGCGGGCTCGGCATCGGCCCAGAACCGCGCAGGATCGGGCCGCAGCCGGCTCCTCGGCGGGCAGATCGTGTGATGAACGTCGACGCCCAGCAGCCGGCCGGGATACGACAGCGGCGGGATCTCGTGCGACCAGCGGCGATAGTAGCGCTGGTCGTACGGATCGAGCTTCGTCCCCTTCCATCCGCCGGCGAGGAGCGCGGCTTCGGCGTCGTCGATGCGATCGCGCGGCACCATGACGTCGATGTCGGACCAAAATGCGCGTCGCCGCGTGCGGTATCGCGCGCACGATGCACGCGACGCCTTTCAACGCGATCATCGGGATGCCCGGCGGGCTGCAGAACGCGCCGCACGCGGTCAGCTCCCACCGCGCCAACTGGGCGAGCCGCGCGGCGGCGGTGGCGCGCCGCGCAGCAGGCTGGTTCGCGGCACGTCCGGCAGATCGTCGATCACGTCGGCGGACACGCGCGCTCTCCCAGATACGCGAGCACGGCATTGCGGCGCGCGCACGACGGGCAGGCGTTCCCAGCGCTTGCGGGTCAGTCGATCGGAGCGTGCGCGGATCGAGAATCGCGTTCACCGAGCGCCGGCGACGCGGTGCCCATGGCGGCCATGCGTCATTGCCGAGCCGCTTTCGACATGATCTCGTCGATCGCGCCACGCGCCTCGGCAAGATCGCCGTAGCGGAGGACATAACTCGCGCAGACGACGGATGATCGACGCCACCGCGCGGAACCGCGCTCGCCGACCACTTCTGTAATTGAACGCGTTGCCGGCGAGCTTCAGGAATGCGGTCGCTTTTCCAGCTGGGCGGACCGAGACCGGCGTCGCCGGACTGAAAGTCGGGAAACACGATCGCGCCGACGCGCGCCGATCGGATCCGCGCCGCACGCTTTCGGCCGGGACGCGGAAGTGCGCGACGTCGCCTTTGCGCGTCGTTGGGAACACCGGCCGATGAAACCCCTGGGTTCGAACGCGCGCATCACATCGATCGACGCGTTCTTGAGCGGACCGGGCGCGGGAACGGCAGCACGTCCGCGCCCGAAAACGTGACGACACCGAACTCGTCGGACGGGAATCGCCAGCCGCGAGACGCGAGCGATCGCGCCAGACAACGTGCTCTTGCCCGAGCCCGGCCACGCCGGCAGCACGCGCGCGACCGCCGCGCTTCGACGACCGCAGCGTGCAGCAGCAGATAGCCGTGCATTCGCTGGCTGAAGACCCAGTTGAGTCCCCACTCGAACATCGGCAGCGCGTGATCGACCGGGAACGGATCGAATGGCGTGATGCCGTCGACGATGAACTGAACTTGTGGCCGCGTCCACTTCCGCCATCCGCGCACGGGCATCATCCGGATATCGACGTGGGCAAATCGGCGACGCCGACGAGCGATAGTCGCGGTAAAGCGCCTGAATCTGCGTCGCCAGCGGGAGCAACGGTGAACGGATCGTGACGGGGTGATCGGCGAGATCGCGTCCGACAATCCAGGCGACCCGCCATCAGCGCCTGCACCTGCTCGGGCGACAGCGCGCCGACTTTCATCCGGCGGAACGGCAACGACAGGTTGAGATCCTCCAGGTGCCAGAGATCTTCCCAGCGCCGCAAGGGAAGCGCATCGTCGCCAGATCCCCAACCGCTCGAGCAGATCGCCGATGAATCGCCGCGGCCGGCAAGTCCGGGGACTCCTGCACGATCGCCAGCGTTTCCGCGGCGCTGGCGTTCAGCAGATGCGTAACCGACCTGCGCATCGAACATGACGATGCCATCGTCGAAATCTTCCCATAAAGACGAAAGCGCTGACCGTTCAGGGATGCGCCAGCACGGAATCGGAGTCGTCGTCCACGATCGGAGTTCTGATCGATGGCGCGCGATCGTTACGAAGCGCGCACAAAGCAAAAAAGCGCCGGGGTGTCGCGCGCCTTTCTTTCCTCGCAACAGGCCGGTTTCAGCCGAGCAGCGCCTTCGGCGAGCCGAAGCCCCATCGACGCCGCGCACGATGCCGTATTGGCCGGCTGGAGGAAGCTGGATTGCCGTTTGGGGTCAGAGCGTGGAGCTGGATGACACCCTTCGCGAATCGACGCGGACGCAAGGCCATGCGGTTTTCGGCGCGGAGCCTGGCGCGCGGAGCCGTGTTATTGCCGCGGGTAGCGCAGACGCCAACTCGCAGACGCCGTTGCCGATCCAAATAACGTCCGTCGGCGGCTTTGTCGGGGCTCGGCGGATTGGACACATAGGAGGCTTGATTCCACGTCACACAGTCTGCCGTGTTGTTTGCGAGCTTTCCCGTATGAGACCTGCTTTCGGACCCACGCGTCGCCGGAGTTCGTGAAACGCCAGATTGGCCGGCAGTCGCGGCCACGGCATGAAACTGCTGATTGACGCGGTCTGGGCCCTGCTTGTCAACGTAGCCGGAAGCACGGCTGGCCGCCGGGGCGCAATAGCAACCGCCGACGCGCCGGGCTCGGCCCCAACCTCGCGCGGGGCTTCTTGGGTAGTTCGTTTTGTGGTTGTGTGTGCGACAAGGGGATTGTCCCGGCAGGGTCGACGCGCTTGACCTCTTTTTGACAGAAGATTTAGATAAATAGCAAGAACCGCGCCCTGAATTCGTACGACGATAAATAGACAACGAGAATCACTTCATCGAAGCTGAATATTCTCGAGTTGGCCATTGTAAGATCTACCGACGATCATTGATTTCATAGGGTTTTGCATGATACGGCCAGAGGACGCGCTATTTCAGCCACCGCCTAAGTCTGATCGAACGGAGCGGCCAGCACATGCTTCCAAAGCAAAGCGCGGAATTGTCCGCGCTTCTTGATCGCAATCGCCGAACGTATCAGCCGGAGCAGCGACTCTGCGCCGCCTATCATCGACGCCATGCACGATCCTGTAGGCCGGTTGGAGGCTGCCTGATTGCTGTTGGGGATCGAGCGTCGTGATCGTCCCCTTCCGGCATCGACGTAGACCAGTCTCGTAGGCTTGCGGCTGCGAGCCGATGTTGATGCCGGCGCCGAGCCGATGTTATTGACGTCGGTGCTGCCTGCCGTACGGCGGACGTTGCTGACGATCCAGGTACTGCCCAGCCGTCGGTCGGGATGCAGCGGACTCACGCACGTGCCGACTTCAGATTTCGCCGACGCAATAGGCTTTGTCGTTGCCCCACTTGCCTAATAAAAGACCTTGCTATGAAAACCAGTTGTCGTAACTTTGGGTAAACCGCTGAAGATTGACGGCGGAGTTGCGGCTACGCAATGAAATGCGCTGGATAGCCGCCGTCTGCGCCCCGCTGGTCAACGTATAGACGCCGGGAAGCGCGGCTGCCGCGCCGAGAAGCAGCCGCCGACGCGCGCGCGACTCGACCGGCGTCGGGCAAGACGCTTTGGGCAATTTCGCCGGGGATCGATGCCGTCCCCGCCGGGTCGAGCAATACGTAACTGAACGAAGTACAAC
>ERZ1370068.10858-contig-9519_pt1 | contig 35590 bp, 57 predicted proteins | sample MGYA00561227_ERZ1370068 | MGnify/ENA primary metagenome ERZ1370068 (study PRJEB38410, sample SAMEA6850437) | metagenome | study: Metagenomic assessment of the ecological functions of the soil: analysis of the soil microbiota associated with the... | reverse complement strand
GTGTACTTCGTTCAGTTACGTATTGCTAACATCGACGCGGTGGGCGAGACTGCGGCTACAGCCCGGACTCGATCAGCCCGGAGCAGCCGGAAGCGCATCTCGCCGTCATTGCTCGTGAGCGAGATCACGAAACGCACCCGCCCGTGGCTTGAGGTGTCGGCATAGCCCGCGAGCGTGCGGACCCCCTCCATGGTGCCGGTCTTGTTCATGCCGCCGTCACGGCCGCGGAGCAGGTCGGCGTGGGGCGCGAACAGCTCGAGCACTTTGGCGAGGCCGCGGGCGGTGAAGCGGTTGTTGCGGCTGATGCCCGAGCCCTCCTCGAGATGGATGGCGCGCGGCGAGGCCGTGCGCGGCGAGCATCTCGTTCGCGACCTGGAGCGACTTCTCGAGGCTGACTGGCCCGCCCAGGCGGTGCCCGCCGATCTCCAGGAAGACCTGGTTGGCGATGTAGTTGTTCGAGGCGCGGAGCAGCTCGACGAGGATCTGCGAAAGGGTACGCGACTGTCGGTGAACGTAGACCGGCTTCAGTCCCGCGGGTACGGTTCCGGTCGAGATCTTGCCCTTCACGCTGCCGCCGGCCCGCGCGATGAACGCGGCGATCAGCTCGCCGGCATATTGCAGGCTCACCGTGGGGTCCTGGCTCAGGCTGATGCGGCCCTTTCCGTTCGGGCCCCGCAGCCGGAACTGGGTGATCGCGAGCGGGGTGATCGGGGTCTGCGTCTCGGCGGAGCGCACCTTGTTGCCGCTGCGCACGGCGTTGACGGTGTTGAAATTCACCGCCAGCGCGGAGTTCAGCGCATTGTAGGCCTCGTCGGTGTTCTCGATGCCCGGGATGCGGAGGTTCGAAGGGTAGTAGCTCGCGTCCAGCACGATGCCGGTGATCGGCTTCTTGCCGACCGCCGCGACCAGCTCGGTCGCGAGCGGCGCCAGCTCCTCTGAAATCAGGAAAGGATCGCCGCCTCCGCGCACGTAGAGCACCCGCTTGTCGTCGAGGTAGAAGCGGGTCTCGAAGCGGTAGTCGCCGCCGAGGACCTCCATCGCCAGCCAAGCCGTCACGATCTTGGTGACCGAGGCCGGGACGAAGGGCTCATCGGTGTTCTGGGCCACCAACTCGTTGCCCTCGGCGTCCATCACGAGCACCAGCCCCGACGGAGCGAGGGCCGCGACCTTCTCCTTGACGCCGGCCAGAGCCGGGGCGGGTAGCAGGAGCAAAGCGAGGGCGAGCAGGCGAGACCACATGGCGACTCCAGCGCGGGCGCAGCGTCTGCAACTTGCGCGGCCTATGCTGGTGATACTCAAGCGTTAAGTCAGTCAGATCTTGCGAAGAGTTTCCACTTATCGCACATTGCGTCGGGCGCAAGGACCCGGCGTTTGCGTCCGGTTTCGAGGCGCTGCGGAAGTACGAGGGCGCATTGCCTCGCCGACGCCCGATACATACGTTGTTCAGGGGGCATAGGCGAGGGCGGGTTAGGCGCTCTCTCTCGCACCGTAACCCCGCGCCGGCCTCGGGCGGCGAATTAACGCGGCGCCTGCCATTGATCATCGGGCCGCGCGGAGCGCGTCATCCGGGTCGCGCTCGGCGCGGGCCGTTGGCGCGGACCGCGTACCCGGCTAATCCGCGCTACGTGCTATCTCGTCCAACACGGCACCAGGTATCGCACCGATCCGGCGACCCCATGACCAACGTCGATATTCGCATCCGCAATGCCCGCCTGCGCCACGCCCCCAGCGTGCCGGTCGATATGACAATTGCGGACGGCCGGATCGCGGCGATCGGCCCGCTGCGCTCGAGGTGAGCGCGCGCCAGGAGATCGACGCCGGCAGCGCCAATCTCGTGACCGGACCTCACGTCAACCCACGCATCTGCATCTCTGCAAAGGTCTGGACTTTGCGGATGATGGCTGGGGACGCGCTCACTCGAGCTATCACGCCGACGGAATGGCCAACAGCCTGTCCGCCATCGACCTGGCAAAGCAAGATCAAAGAAAGTACGACGCCTCCTGGATCACCGAGAACGCCCGGCGGGCAGAAGTCGCCTTGGCGGCGCTACGCACAGCGAAGCCTGCTGCATGCGCGCCTTTGCCGATGTGGATCGCAAGGCGCGTCTCGAAGGCGTCAGGCACTGCTGGCGGTGCGCGAGGAATTCCGCGGCATCGTCGATCTGCAGGTCGTCGCCTTTGCGCAGGATTCGACCGCGCTGCGCTGAGCCGGCGCGCCGACCCGCTGATGCAGGAGAGCGATGGCGCTCGGCGCCGACGTGAGGTCGGCGGTATTCCGTGGATCGAAGCCAGCGCCGGTGACGCTCTCGCGCATGTCTGAATTCTGTCTCGATCTTGCCGAAAAATTCGGCAAGGACGTCTCTCCATGCTGCTCGACGACGTCGGCGAGTCCAGACATGCGGACGCTGGAGATGATGGCGAGCGGGCGATCATCGCGGCTGGCAAGGCGCTCGCTCGCCCATCATTGCCGGGCGATGGCGCTCTATCCGGAGCCGGTATTTCACGGCTGGTCGATCTGCTGCGCCGCGCCGTCGCAATCGTCAGCGACCGCACACCAGCCTGCGTGCGCGGGTCAAAGGGCTCGTCGCGGCCGATATCAACGTGTCTCAGCCAGGACGACATCTCGGATGCCTACTATCCGTTCGGGCGCAACAACATGCTCGAGGTCGCTTTCCTCGCGGCGCATCTCCTCTGGATGACCTACGCGCGCAGAGATCGACAAGCTCTACGACATGGTCACCGTGGCGAGCGCCCGAGCGATGAATTATCGCGGATTTCGGCCTCTCAAGCGGGCGCTGACGCATCTCGTCGTCTTGATCAATGCGACGTCGTCGACGTGCTGCGGTTCCATGCGCCACCCGGCGTGATCGGTCACGGGCGACGGGTCGACCTCGAGCGGATACGGAAGCTGGCCGGGCTATGATGGGCGAAGCCGCAGGCTTTAAGCGTAGTGTCGGTGTTACTGACGGCTTTTCATTTGGCGTCATTCCGGGACGGCCGTAAGGGCCAGGCCGGAATCCCATAATCCCCCGACCGTCGTTATGGATTCGGGCTCCCTCGCCGTCATCAGGCCGGCAAAGGCCGGACCCCGTTGGCTCGGGACCCGGAATGACGGGCAGTGAGCGTACGAGCCATCAGCGTCAGAACGCCTTTGTTCCGTGGGGATATCGCCCGTCGGCTTGCCGCGATTTCTCCGTCACGCGCCACGATCTGGCCTGCCTTGATCGTGGCCGCCGGCCAACCGCGCAGCCGTTTGCCCTTCGAATGGCGAAAAATCGGACATTCCTTGAGGTCTTCACTGTGCCCGCACGGCCCGCTCGGCGTCGAGATCGACGATGTGGCCAGATCCGCATCCGATCCCACCGCAGTGGTACCGCCCGCGCGGATGGGTCACCAGCGTAGACCGTAGCCGGTCCACTGGGTCAGCGCGGTCGACCAGGGTCTCCGAGCCGGAACGCGCCGCGCTTAGAGGCCGTAGTGAAGCAGAGCCGGAAGATGCGTCCCCAGCACGGCCACGCCGGGCCGCGAGCCGTGCAATCCTGCTGCTGGGCTGTTTGTAGCGCGACAACGCGACGTATTGTCAGTCCCCGACGGTGCTGATCTCGCCGTTGCGCAAACCGCTTTCCCACAACGCATCGTGATGTTTCTACCGGTGGACGGACCGGCGGGACCGTCTTGGCGAGAGAAACCGTTCGGGTCCTCGCTCGAATTCCGAGACGGGACTGGTCGTCTCGACGGTGAACCGAAGCCCGCGGCCCATCGTCGAACGGCTAAGTCCCGTCTCGGCTCTCGTGCGCAAATGAACGACGTAGAACGCTCGGCGCAGCTCACGCAAGATAGGCCGCGGTCTGGATATGGCCAACGCTTCCGCGATCGCCGGATGCGCCTTTTCCCAATCGGCAGGCGTGCCCTCAACGGGTCGAGCGACGCAGGTCGTTGCGCGCTTTTCCACCAGTGCACCGGTCTCGCAATGCACGCAGGCGATCGCATCCGGACCCAGCGCCGCGACTTGCCGGAAGCCTTCCAGCAGGAAAATCGTCACTCACCGGACGCGACGATGCCCGGTATTCCCGACATGTGGCATTTGCGGTGAGCGGACACCGTGCTCCGCGGCCAGGCGCGGCAGCTCGGCGAGCTGTTGCCCGCTGAAAATCTGCGGATGAAAGACCGAGATCGACGTAGCTGCGCTCGTCCTACGGTCCGCCGCAGCGCAGGCATCTGCTCGAGGTAGGAGCCCTCCAGACGGCGGATGAAGATGCCGATCGTGGTCACCCCACCAAGCACGGCCGCGCGGGTTCCGGTTTCGGCTTCTCCTCCGAATGAGCGCTCGTTGCCGATGTGCGTGTGCGGATCGAAAAATCCGGCAGAACCACGCGCCACGCCGGCATCGAGACGTCGACTTGGCGGAGCCGGCAAGATTTTCCCCCAGCGCAACGATGCGGTCGTCACCGGCACGCAGCGATATCGGCCCTGACCTTCTCCGACGCCGCGGCCGACCAGCATTCCGTTTTCGCGAACAACGAGTAAGTCGAGATTCGGCCGCGGGCCCCGCCGGCGTCATGTCATCAAATCCGCTCCAGGATATGGAGGCCGCGCGTGCGGTCCATGAGATAGATCACGGCCCCGATCATCGTAGCAGACGTCGTTGCTCGGACGCGCGTCGCGCCTACGGCACCGGCGGCATGAAGGACACCGTCTCGCGCGGGGCGTGCGGATTTGAGATATCGACGCATCTCAGGCCGTGCGCGAACCGGGCGATGGGGATCTCCGTGCTCCGCACCTCCTCGCAGAACTGGTGCAGGCCGGTGTAGTCCTGCTTCAGCGAGCCGTCTTCTCGGCGACCTGGAAGCTCGCGAAGGGAATCGGTCGTGTCTCGTCGGTGATGTCGACGATCCACAGGAAGGACGGGGACGCCGGGCCGAGCCGCACGACGTCCTCGTCCGCCACCAGCATCACGCGGCGGCCGCGCAGCGGAAACGGCACCGGCAGCGCGGTGTGGGTCGGCCAGGGAAACGGCGGCGACTCAGTCAGGACCGGACACGAACTTCGGCTTGCTCATGATCGTCGATGTCGAGAATCACGAAACCGCCGTGCCAGTAGCTGACGTAAAGAGCCGGTTGCCGGCGCGCATCGGGTGATGGCAGCGATGCGCCGGTGCCTTCCCAGCTCGGCGTTTCGCCGCCGGCCGGTCCACTGCCCCGGCATCCACCAGCGGCCGACCACCTCCGGCCGCTCCGGATTCTCGAAAGTCGATGATGCCGACGACGTTGCCGAGGTAGCCGTCCATCTCCGGCAGAGCCGTAGACGTACCGGCCATCGAAGGTGAAGCGGTGCATTCCGCGCAGCGCGAAGCTCGATATGTGTCTCGGATCGGCCGTGGCGCGCTGACGTCCGAAGACCTCCAGGCCACCCCTGAAATCCGGATCACTGGCGGCCGATCGGAAAGTATCTCGCGGTTGACCAGCATGATTCCGTTTTCGACCCGAACCTTGTGATGCCGGTAGGGTCCCCAGAAGCCGGGACGGCGACTTGCGCAAGCGACCGCGGCACGAGCGGATCGACTGACGATGATTGACGTCCCATATCGCGCGGCGCGATGCGACCGACATAGGTGACCCGGTCGTTCGATCACTGCTTCGACCTGCCCGCCGCCCACGCAATCGAAGCAGCCGACGACCCTGACGCCCTTGCAGATGCCGCTCATAAGTCTCTCTCGCATCGAGCATTTTTTGGAGAAAGTTTCTACACTTATGCGCCGCACCTGCGGCGGTCAACCGATTGGCCTACGCGCAGCAGTTATGGTCGGGTGGCTTGGCAGGGAAACGGCGCGACTGCGCCCGGGGAGTTACGATCCTCATGACCTCGATCAGAGCTTTGCAATGCTTGCTGACCATGGCGGCGCTCGCCGGCGCCGCATCGCCGCTGAATGCTCCAGACGGCAATCAGGTTCTCGTTGGATTGGAAGTATGAAGGGACGCAATCGCCGTTCCTCGTCGGTGTCGACAAAGGCTACTTCAAGGCCGAGGGGTTGGACGTCACGATCGACACGGCGGGAGGATCGGTCGAGCCGATCAATCGCATCGCCTCGGGCAACTACCAGATGGCGTTTGCCGACATCAATTCGCTGATCAAGTTCCGCGACCAGAATCGGGCGTCCCGCTGAAGGCGGTGTTCATGATCTACAACAACCCGCCGTTCGCGATTGTCGGCCGCAAGAGCCTCGGGATCAGCAATCCGAAGAGCCTGGAGGGCAAAAGCTCGGCGCGCCAGCCGCCGACGGCGCCTTTGCACAGTGGCCGATATTCGTACAAGCGAACGGGATCGACGCCTCGAAGGTTACGATCGCGAATGTCGGCTTCCCGGTCCGCGAGCCGATGCTGGTCTCGGGCCACGTCGATTGCCATCACCGGTTTTTCCTTCTCGAGCTATCTCAACGTCAAATACGGCGGAGTTGCCCAGGACGACATCGTCGTCATGCTGCTGTCGGATTACGGCGTGAAGCTTTATGGCAATGCCATCATGGTCAATCCGGCGTTCGCCGCCGAGAAGCCTGAAGCCGATCAAGGGCTTTCCTTCGAGCGTTTCTGCGGGCGCTCAAATACACCGCCAAGAACCCGGATGACGCGATCAACTCCGTGATGAAATGGAATGAGACCGCGAAGCGCGAGGTCAGATCCGACCGGCTGGCCATCGCGTTGCGCGACAACATCCCTGACGCCCGAGGTGAAGAAGAACGGCTTCGGCGCCGTGGATATGGCCCGCCTCGACGCGTCGATCGAGGCAGATCGCGCTGACTTACCAGTTCAAAGGCGAAAGGCCGAAGGGGTCGAGCGTGTTCGACCCCTCGTTCCTGCCGGCGGCCGCGGAGCGCGCCAGCGACTGAGGGCGCCTCTCTCCTCCGTCATTGCCGGGCTTGACCCGGCAATCCATCTTTCTTCGTAAGAAGCACTTCTTGCGAAGATGGACCCGCGGGACGAAAGCGCGTTCACGCGCGTCTTCAACGCGCCGCTTTGCCCGCGGGGACGCCAGCGCGTGGGCAAGCGCCGCATCAATCTGACCGAAGCGCGCTAGTCACTTGCCCGCGCCGAACCACTTCGCTTCCAGCTTCGCGAGGAAGCCTTCCTGCTTCAGGTCGAGAAGATGCTTGTTGATCTCGGCCAAGAGCTCCTTGTCCTCGAGCCTGGTATTGATCCCGACGACGCGGGAATCCCAGACCTCGGTCTGCCGAAAGCTCGCGTCGTTGCGCACCGCGTGGCGCAGCACAGGCAAGGGATTTACGACGGCGTCGACGCGGCCGTTGCGCAGGTCGTTGATTGCGAGCACGATCAGATCGTAGGTCATGATCTGGCCGACCTTCGACCCCAAGGTGTCCCTGACATAGCGCTCGCCGGAGCTGCCGAGCTGCACGCCGACCTTCTTGCCGGTGAGATCCTCCGCCTTCCGCACGGCGCTGTCACTTGGGGATCAGAGCGCCAATTCCGGCATCGAAATAGGGCTCCGAAAATGCAATCCGGGCTGCCCGTTCCGGCGTGTAGGTCAGCGCGGTGATCAAGACGTCCACGCGCTTGGCGGTGAGCGCGGGCGACGATGCCCTTGAAGTCGATCTTCTCCCATTCGACCTTGATGCCCATCCGGCGGGTGATTTCCTCCGCCATCTCGACGTCGTAGCCGATCAGCTTGCCGTCGGCGACGAATTCGAATGGCGGATACTCGCGCTGCTGCCGGCGACCAGCACGCCCTTCTTCTTGACCGCGTCAGAGTCGTCTGGGCCTTGGCCACGGTAGGGCCGGTGGCGGCAGCGGGGCGGCTATGGCGGTCACCGCCAGCATCCAGGTCAGATGGCGCATTCTCATTTCTCCTCTGTTGGTTCCGCATCGCGCTCCATGACGCGACGCAAGAAAGTTCGGCTGCGTTCGTGCTTCGGACGTTCGAACAATGCGGCCGGCGTGCCTTCCTCGATGATCCGGCCCTCGTCCATGACCGCGATACGGTCGGAGACGTCGCGGGCAAATCCATCTCGTGGGTGACGACGATCATCGTCATCCCGCCTTCGGCGAGCGACGCGCATCACCGCGAGGACCTCGCCGACCAGCTCGGGATCGAGCGCCGACGTCAGCTCGTCGAACAGCATCACCTTCGGATCCATGGCGAGCGCGCGGGCGATCGCGACCCGCTGCTGCTGGCCGCCCGAGAGCTCGGTCGGATAGGCGTTCTCCTTGGCGCGCAACCCGACACGGGCGATCTTCTCGCGACCGATGGCGACCGCTCGCTCCCGCTCCATTCCTTTCACGTAGATCGGCGCCTCGATCACGTTCTGCAACACGGTCAGATGTGGGAACAGGTTGAACTGCTGGAAGACGATGCCGATCCGCTGGCGCAGGCGGTTGAGTTGCGCCTCCGGCATGCGGACGCGAGCAGCGCCGCTGGTCAGCCAGCCGACCGGCTCGCCGTCGACGGTGATCTCGCCCTGCTCGAACGGTTCCAGGAAATTGATGCAGGAAAGGAGCGTGCTCTTGCCGGCGCCGCTCGGCCCGATGACGGTCACACGACCTCGCCGCGCGCCACGTCGAGGTCGACGCCCTTGAGCACCTCGGTGTCGCCGAAGCTCTTGTGCAGGTTCCAGATCCTGACCATCGCCGGCGCGGCCTCGGGCTCCGTACGATCGCTCGTTTCCAGCGGCTGCTGGAGCAAGCTCGTGCGGTCTGGCCGTCATGCCGCTATCTCCTTGCGGCACGCCCTGAGTCGATGTCGGAGCTCGGCTTCATCGATGGTCGTGAGGACATGATCGCGCATCAATACGCGGCCGCGCGCGATCACGTGACGCGGCTCCGCGCGCACGCCGAAAACAGAGCGATGCCGCCGGCGCCGCGTCGGACTGGAATGCGAGGGGGTCATCGTCGAAAATGATCAGATCGGCCGGTGCGCCAACCGCGATCATGCCTGCCAACGGTTCGTCGAGAGCAAGCCCGGTCGCGCAATGGCCTTGCCGTGTCGCCATGTCCAGCAATGTGGTCGCCGACGGCTGGGATGACGGCGGCGAGCCATCAAGCGCGCGGCAACAGCGCCGCCAGCTTGAGCGCCTCCACAAGTCCTGGGTGTCGTTGCTGGCCGCGCCATCGGTTCCGAGCGCGACAACGACTTGCGCGGCAAGCAGCGCCGGAAGCGGGGCGATGCCGCTGCCCAGCCGGCTGTTCGAGACCGGATTGTGCACCACCGCAGTCTGTGTCGCCGCGAGCCGCTCGATATCGATCTCGGTCACATGCACCGCGTGTGCGCAGCTCGTGGTTGGCGCAACAGGCCAAGCCGGTCAAGGTGCATGGCGCTCGATCTGCCGAAGCGCCGGCGAGCCTCATCGGCATCCTGCGCCGTCTCATCGAGGTGCGTGTGAATGAGCGCGTCATCGCCTGAGGCGGCGAGCTTTTCCAGCATCAGGTCCGAGCACCGGTGCGGCGCCGACGGCCCAAAGGCGATGACGACGCCGCGTTCGCGAGCTTGGCGCCTCGCCGCCGAGACGAGGGGCGATCTGCTCACCTGCGCTCGGCACCGCCTTGACGTGGGAGCACCAGGCAAGGCGCCGTTCCCATTCCCGCCGTCCCGCAACATCACTGCCAGCGTGGTTCGCAGGCCGATCGCCGCATACGCATCGATTGCCGCTGCGATGGCGTCATCGCGCATCGGTGTCTGTCGGAAGTGATCGACCACGCTGGTGACGCCGCGACGGGATCATCTCGGCGGCGCCGACCTCGATCGCGATCGTCAAGCGGTCCGCGGCGAGTGCATCGAGCGCGGGCCAGATCGCCTCGCGCCATTCCGGCAGACGGGTTCGCTCGGAGCGGCCACGCGCAAGATTCTCCGGGGAATGAGTGTGCGCGTTGACGAGGCCGGGCACTGACCAGCCCGGACGATGCATCGATGCTATCGACTGCGTCTGCTGGCGACACGGTGCGGGGCGGCGCCAGCTCGGCAATGCGACCATCCTTTATCAGGATATCGGCGCGCGCAACCGTGCCGTCCGCGCAATGAAGAACGCGCGCATCCGTGATGAGGAGATCGCGAGGCTGCTGCATCGCGCTCATTCAGTGGATGCGGTAGCGCTGCTCGAGCCTGGTGTTGAGCCAGACCAAGGGGCAACGTCAGGAGCAGATAGAACAGGGCGACTCCGGCGAACGGGCTGAAGGTGTTGGCCTGCCAGAGTCATGACCTCCAGGCCGGCGCGCAACAGATCGGCCAGCGCGATGGTCGAGACCAGGAGGTGTTCTTGAGCAGCGTCAGCGCCTCGTTGGTGAGCGGCGGCAACACGCGCCGCATGGCTTGCGGCAGGATGATCCGCCGCATGGCTCCTGCCCACGACATGCCGAGCGAGCGCGCCGCCCGCATCTGGCCCGGGTCGATCGATTGGATGCCGGCGCGAACGATCTCGCCGATATAGGCGCCGGAGGTGATCGAAAGCGCGATGATGGCGACCGTGAATGCGTCGAGCCGCACGCCGACCGAGGGCAGGCCGTAGTAAAGAAACAGCAGGGTCACGAGCAGCGGGACACCGCGCATCAGCGTTACGTAGCCCGCAAGCAACCATTCCAGAACCGGCCTTCCGGATAGCCGGCCTACTCCGACGATCGTGCCGATGAGCGCGCCGATCAGGATCGATATGACGGTGAGCTCAGCGGTGACCACGGCGCCTTTCGCCAGGGCCGGCAGCGATTGCAAGAACAGCGACAGCTCGAAATCCATGAGCGAAATTGCCGGTTTTTGATCTGGTCAAAGCACAGGCAAGGATGATGCCAAGAAAGGATGATGCCAAGATATGCCATGACATGACCGGCCCATTCTAAGCAGGTTGGCCCGCTCGGAGAAGCGCCCACCAATTGTGCGGGCCGGATTTGCGCTACGCCGGCCTGACGAGTTCCGCCACGTGAAACGGCGCCAGCGTGTCGATCGCCTCGACCGGCTGCGTATTGATGTCCCATTTGAACATCCGCAGCACCATCCTGTCAGGCGTGAAATCGACCAGAGTGAAGCCGTGCTGCTCGATCGGCGTTACCTTCTGGTCGAGATCGAGCACCGCGGAGGGCGTAGCCGGCGTGCCGCGGATGCCCGACGATGGCCAGCCGCCGGCCCATGTCCCGATCGTGCCGGACAGTGCGACATTGATCGGATTGGAGCCTGAGATCGTGCGCACCCGTCCGCAGCATCCGTGCGAGCGCGATCGCATGCATGTCGCCGCTGACGACCAGCGGCACTCGACCTTTCATCGTGCGACATCGCCGCCATCAATCGGTCGTGCTGCTTGAGCCAGCCCGATTGCCAATAGGGCTTCGGAATTCCGACCGTCAGCTTCTTGTCCGGCACCGACGATGTCGGGATACCACTCGCCCCATTTTCCGGCGGTCCAGCCCGGCGGATTGGACGGCGCGTGCACGACATGCGTCACCTCGGTCGCCGCCATTCGGGACGTCAGCCACTCTCTCGGCTTCGCGATCGACGTACACCGCGCTCGGTCCGGCAAGCGTCAGCGTGCGGCGAATGTCGTAGAGCAGGACTTCCGCCAGCCGGCCATATCGGATCGTGCCGAAGGTTTCCGATAGCGCCGTCGACGCCGGTCGCGCTGCGGACGACCACGGCAGGCCGCGCGGTCGCCCGACGTCCGGCAGGAATTCCGGATAGAACATGCTGCTGCGTGGCGCGCGCGAGCTGCAGCATGAAATACGAGGGCGGAAAGGTGATGATCTCGTCGGTCGCTTCGTCGTTGTCGAAATAGTCGTGGTCGTCCTGAATGAAGAAGCACCGGCGTGGAACGGAATGCGCCGCCGTAGACAGCGGCGATCTGCGGTGCCGGCAGGCTCGCTTGAGCACGGTCTCGTTGTCGCCGCCGAGAACCACGCCGGCGCGGTCGAACTTGCCGGCCATCGCGACGGCTTCCGGCGAGCGCGCCGAGCCGCTTCGACGTCAGCGGCGACAGCAGATCCCAATACACGTGGTCGCCGTTGGCGATCGCCGCCTGCGGCTGGAAGCTGAGCGCGCGGCGCAGCAACCGGTTCCGCACGGCCGGCGGCAGATATTTCATCGCCTCGTGACCGCCGGCGCAGGAGAGAAACAGCAGGCGGAATTGCGCCGGGCGTTCGTCGGGGCCGGGGAAAGTCGCGAGCTCCCACGGCTGGCACAGGGCGCCGCCCGTTCGAGTCGACCAGCGCGAGCTGGTATGAACGGCCCGCAGCGAGGTCGGTGGCGTGAAATTGCCAGAACTCGCCGCGCGTATCGCTCATCCTGCCGCGGACGGAAGCGCCGCCGACGCGCAGGATCGGCGTCTCGGCGAGCGGCGCCGCGAACGACGCCTTGATCAGCATCCGCGTGTCGCTGACGGTCGGCAGCACATGCCGCACGACGCCGGGGTCCCATGCGCCTGCAGCGGCCGATGCCCCGGACGGCTGTGCGAGCAAATCGGACGGAGCGGCGAGCGACCAAGCGGCCAAGCCTGTGCCGCGCAAGAATTGGCGTCGACTGACCGGCATTGAGCGCTCCCTTCTTTATGATTTGGTCCCGATCCTATCGGAAATCGCCAAAGATGCGATTCCCAGGCGCATCATTCCGCCGGGCCGGCGAACAGCAGCAGGTTTCCGTCCAAGTCCCTGATGATGAAATTCTTGGCGCTCCCAAGGCTGCCGCTCGAGCGGCTGGTGGAAGGCGACGCCCGCTCCTTGAAATTCCGCGTAGAGCTGCTCGATCTCCGCGGATGTCGCAACGGTGACGGCGGCGGAGAGAAGGTGCTCGCGCTCCCGCAGCTCGGCGTCGATGACGGGGCGATCGACGCATCTGAGATTGAACGCCGCGGCGTCTCGCTTCACCTTGTCCGTAGAATGGCGGATCGCCATAGACGAATGCGAGGGCGAAGCCGAGCTTCTGGAGTGAAGAAGTCGCACGACGCTTTGATGTCGGCGACGAACAGTTGCGGCTCGGCGGCGGTGAGGATGGCTCTGGGCAAGGTTCGATCTGTGCCTGGTTTGCCATGGCTTCGTCTCCGAGCCGGGCGGTTAGGCTCTGGGCGCACGTAATCCGTCCTCTGCCGCGTGCGCCTCGATGCGCCCGGCACTTCGTTACGCGGATGCTAGTCCTGCAATTCCAGAATTCGAGATCCTATCGCCGTCATTCCGGGGCGCGCCGAGCGGCTGAAGCCCGGAGATCCATAAGCCCCGGCTGTGGTTAGCGGATTCCGGGCCCGGCGCTTGCGCGCCGTCCCGGAATGACGACCCGTTGGATGTGAGCGGTTTCATGGAATCGATGGTCTAGCAATATTCGGGGCAAAGTGCGTAGGGCGGGTCAGGTCGTCCTTAAGCGCGTTTACGCGCCGTCCATAGCCGTCGCAGACGGGCGTGAACGCCCTGGTGGTCGCACTATGGCGCGTGACGCCCGCCCTGTCTTGGCGGATCACGCTCTGCCAATGCGCTACGCGCTTGTCTTGTTCGCGCTGAAATACTTCGTCGGATGATCTTGTCGGCGCCTGGCTCCAGAGATCCGGCGCCGCAATTGTTGCAGGCACTGACCGCAATCGTGGCGCGGCAATGGACGTGGCCCCTGTCGCTCCATTGACGAAACGATATGTCTTCAACGTGCTTGACGATTTGGCCTTTGCCACAAGAGTCGCAACTGGTCGGTCGTTTCTCGGCGGACATTTCATTCTGTTCCTTGAGCGGCAGCGATAGACTGCAAAGTCTGCTTGAGCCTCCTTGAGACGTGTGTGAGCCCCTTCACGTTCGCGGCTATTTTTTTCGATTTATGGCCGCTGCGCATTCTTCGATGGATCGCAGGCGGTTCGGCCGGCCGAATACTTGGGTCGAAAATCGTGATTCAATCCAAGTCGATTTCGTTCTGGAGCACGATCCCGAAAAGTTGCAGACTCCCGCGATAAGGCCACGCGACGACGAAAAAACTCGAAGCGACGTCGCATTCGATCCGAGGCGATGTCGCTTCAGTCGGGAAGGAGATCGACGATGATGAACCGGCGCCAGTTTTTCTGCACAGCCGCCGCAAGCGCGGCTGCTGTTCACCTGCATTCCGAACGCGCTTGCGGCGACCTACGATTTGATCATCAAGGGCGGGCGCGTCATCGATCCCTCGCTCGGGCTCGACGCGGTCCGCGACGTGGCGATCGCCGGCGGCCGGATCGCGGCGGTGGAAGCCAACATTGCGTCGGCGACGCCACCGGACACGATCGATGCGCGCGGCAAGATCGTCGGTCCCGGGTCTGATCGACATCCACACCCATGCTGCCCGCGCCAAGGAGCGGCCGGCGCTCTGCTCTGCAGGACGGCGTGACCGGCTTCGTCGATGCCGGATCGGCGGGCGCCGATCGCATCGATGAAACGGTAGCCGTCGCGCAAGGCGCGCGCCGAACCTGGGCCGCGTGCTCGATCAACATCGCGCGAACCGGCATCCTACCCGGCGGCGAGCTGATGGACCTCAACCGCGCCGATGTCGCCTTGGTGCGCGGGGCGATTGCGCGCCATCGCGACGTCGTCGTCGGCGTCAAGGCGCGGCTGTCGGACAACGTGGTCGGCACCAACGATCTCGAGGCGCTGCGGCGCGCGCAGGAAGCGGCTGCGCCCTTCGATCTGCCGGTGATGATCCACATGGGCCAGTCGGTCTCGCCGATGCGCGCCATTCTCCCGCTGCTCAAGCGCGGCGACATCGTCACGCACATGTACGCGCCGCCGCCGAACGGCATCCTCGACGACAACGGCCGCCTGCTGCCGGAAGTGCTGGCGGCGCGCCGGCGCGGCATCTGGTTCGACTTCGGCAACGGACGCAACGGTCACGTCACGCTGGGACGTGGCCGAGCGGGCGATGGCGCAGGGCTTCGCGCCCGACACCTTCTCCACCGACTGGAACACCGAAGTCGCGCACGACGGGGTCGTCGACTTCCCCGAACGTCATGTCGAAGTTCCTGCTGCTCGGCATGCCGCTCGAGCCAGGTGATCGCGCGCGCGACCGTCAATGCGGCGCGCGTCTTCGATGTGTTCAGCGACCGCGGCACGCTCAACGTCGGCGCGCCCGCCGACGTCGCGATCCTCGAGCTGCGGGACGGGACGTTCGAATTCGTCGACAACTATGAGGGCAAGCGGACCGGGCGGCAGCGGCTGTTTCCGATCGCCACCGTGATCGGCGGCAAGCGGGCTCCGCCGCGTGCCTGACCGCACGGGGTTGACGACGAGATCGAGCCTGCGTCGGCGTCGACCCGCCGCTTCAGCCGAGCAGGTTCATCTGAAACCCGGCTCGGCGCACGACACCGTCGCGGGCTTCCTGCACCAGTCGCAGCACGCGGGCGACATCGACGCCCGACCAGGTTGCCCCGCCATTTCTTGACCTTGCCGGCAATGAAGACGGTGTCGACGTGGCTCGGGTTCATGAGGTTCACGACCGCCCTGGGCGCGTTGTTGAGCGGCCAGACGTCGAGCCGATCGGCGCTTGCAGCATGACGATGTCGGCCTCCTTGCCGGGCGTCGAGCGTGCCGACCTTGCTGTCGAGGTTGGCGCAGCGGGCGCCCTCGATGGTGGCGAATTCGAGCACGTCGCGGCAGGTGAGCAGCGGCGGCAGGTTCTGCTCGCCCTGCTGCGCGCGTTGCAGAACGAGCAGCCGCTGCAGGTTGAAGGTCGACCGCATCACCGTGAAGAAATCCTGCGCGATCGGTCACGCCGTGGTCGGAGCTCAGCGCTCGGGCGCAAGCCGTGATCGAGCGCCTCCTGGATCGCCGGCAGTGCCGTGGCCCATCGCCATGTCGATCGGCGGCGCAGAGCGAAACGTGGCCGCCGGTGTCCTTGATCAGCCGCCACGCCGCGTCGTTGATGCCGAGTGCAGTGGATGTATTCGTCGCCCGGCCGCAACAGCCCGGCGCGCCCGAGCGCCAGCAGCTGCGGACTCGAGGTTGTTGCCGACGAGATGCTGGACGACCGGCACGCCGACCTCGCGCGCCAGCGCGAAGACATTGCGCGTCGAGGTTTGCGGCTGAGCGCGAGCGTGAGCAACTGGTCCTTGTGAGCTGAAGTAGGTCCGCTGCAGCCGCTTGATGTCCTGCGGATATTGCGCGCCGGCCCGGCGCCGCGGTGAATAGGCGTAGACCGCCCGGATGCCGGACTCCTGCAGCGCGCGAATGCAGGCGTCGCTGTGCTCCGGCGTGTGCGCTGACCTGCGAGATGTCGACGATCGCGGTCGTGCCCGTGTCGATCATGCCGAGCGCCGTCACCAGCATCCCGGCATAGGCGTCCGCGGCCTGATAGGCCGGCGTCAGCGTTGCTTTGAATGTCGCGATTGTAGTCCGGATTGAGCAGCGCCGCTGGTGAGGATGCTGCGCAGGAGGCCCTGATAGGAATGGCTGTGGGTGTCGACGAAGCCGGGGATGACGATCCGGTTCGCGGCGTCGACCACCGCGGCTGCGTCGCCCGACACCGCGATGTTCGGGCCGGACCTCGCGGATCTTGCCGTCCTCGATCAGCACGTCCGCCTGCGCGAAGTCGCCGACCTGCGGGTCGAGCGGACAGCACCACGCCGCCTTTCAGCAAGACGCGGCGCCGTCCTTGCACGCGCGCGAGCTCGGCGTCCGATTTCCAGTACCGGGGCCCTGGGCTGAACCGCCTTGCCGGGCACCAACATCTGCGTCGCCGCGGCTGCGGCGGCCAGAGCCGGTGCTGGATTTGAGAAAGTCGCGACGCGATGTCTCGTCAGCGCAGCTGTTGCGCATGGCTCGGAAATCCTCGCGGGCTAAAGCGGACGCCGCGGTGCATGGATGCACAACGTTGCCGCACGACTGGGCCGGCTCCCTTGCTGTGGGGGAGGTTGGGAGAGTCGATGTTGTTGCGCGACCTCTGCGGCAAACGACCACCCCACCTAACCCCCTCACCCACCCGCCCAAGTCGGGCGCGACGCGGGCAAGCTCGACCGAGCGAGCTGGCCGTGGCACGAGATGCGCCGTTGTGCCTCAATTCGATCGGAACGCGCTTTAGTGTTGCTACTCCAACGGTTGGATGCGCACGATCCAACCCTCGTGGTCCACGTACCAGACCGTCACCGGATCGGTGGAATTGTCGATCCATGTTTCGCGGTCGATGCCGTAGGGCTCCGGCAGCACGTATTCCGTCCACTGCTCGGTCTTCGGATTGAAGCGCAGCATAGCGGCCCGGCGTGCATTTCGCCGGCCCAGACCTCGCCGTTCTTGTCCGACATGGGCGGTGTAGATGCGACGCGTAGGGCGTCGGCAGGCGGTACTCGAAAATCCGCTTCTTTGCTGATGTCGAACTTGACCAGCATGCCGCCGCGACCGCCGGCCCAGTAGTTGTCCTGAACGGATCGAACTCGCCGCGCGCCGGGCCGGAGTTCGGGCTGGAGTCGGGCTCGAACACTTCGCGCGGTCTTGGTGTCCGCCACCACTGACGCCGTCGCGCGGCCAGGCGCCGCCGCCGAAGTAGCGGCCGTCCTTGCTCATGGCGCTGCCGTAGGTGCCGGCGAACTTCTTGGTCGGGATAGCTGAGTCACGTGCTCGCCGGTCAGGCGCGTCGACCTTGGTGACGGTCTTGCTCGCGCGCGCGCCAGATGAACCCGTCCGGGTCGAACGCGTACGTTGCCGCCCATCGGCGAGTTCACCGGCTCCGGAGACCTTCCAGGCGGATGCGCTTGAAGTCTCCGGTCTTCGGATCCAGGCGATAGATGTTGTGGCGCCCAGTTTTCCGAGCCCCACACGATGTCGTTCCTTGATCGACGTGGATCCAGTGCGTGCCGGGAAGCACGCCTTCGGGCACTCTGCGGAACGCGAAATTCCTCGACCGCGCCGGTCTTGCGGATCGAGACCGGCCGATGTAGGAGCTGCGGTGCGGGCTGTACCAGATATTGCCCTTCGGATCGCCGGCCACGTCGTGGGTGGCAAGCTCGAGCCGCGGCAGCTCGTATTCGGTGATGACCACGCGCGTCTGGCGCCCCTGCGGCCGCGGCAAGGTGACGAAAGGCGGGTCCTTCGCCTCCGGCCCGCGCACGGTCGCGAGCCACTTCACCAGCCGCGCCGTGTCCGCGTCGTTGAAGCGGCCGGACGGCCGCATGTTGATCAGCGGCGAGCCGGCGCCGTGTGGTCATGCGGTTGACGATCTGGCTCCAGCCGTGCTCGTCGTAGCGGTTGCGGAAAATCTGCTGATAGGAGTGGCACCAGTTGCAGTTGGTGGTCAGCAGCTTCTTTTCGTCGCCGGTGCCGGACAGGCTCGCGCAGCCATTCCGAGCCGGTCATCTGCGCCGCGATCTCCGGCGTACGGCGGCAACAGCTCGCCGCCGGTCACGCGCGCGAGGGTGATGTCCTCGAACTGGTCGTCGCGCCGTCGATCTGCAACCGTCTCCTTGACGAAGGGATGGAATTCGAGCGGCTGGGCGATCCGCAGCGTATAGGTCCCGGCATCGAGCTTCGGGAATTCATAGCGCCCGTCGGCGTTGCTGTAGACCGTGGTGCGGATCGCGCTCTTTCGGCGCGATCAGTTGCACCATGATCCCTTCCAGCAAATCGCCTTTGGCGGATCTCACCAGGCCGTTCGGACCGCTCCGAGCAGCTTGCTTGTGGTCTGTGCCGACGCATGCAGCGCGCCGGCACAGCAGGCAAAAGCCAACATCGCGACGAACAAACCGGACCGACGCCCGATGCGAGTTGTCATGCGTGCCATGGCTCCCTCCTGACCAGAGCATTTTCCGGAAAAGGTTTTCCGCAGACAATGCGACCACCAGGACTCTATCGCGCGCGATAGTGCGGGTTGGGCGGAGGGCTGTCCGAGTTCCAGCAGCATTTCTCCCGCAGATAGCTCACGAGATCGTTCAAGTCCGGTTCGCTCAAGGCATATTTGTAGGCGGCCATCCCCGGTCCGCCGTCGCGGATCTTCGCCTTCACGGTGTCGTCGTGTCACAGGCTCGCCGGAGATCAATGCAGGGCGCTGGTAAAGGCCGGGGAGCCTCGGGATGTCCTTGGTGAACTCGTTGTGGCAGAACCAGCATTTGTAATAGAAGATCTCCTGCCCTCAGGCCCGGTCCGCTGGCGGCGGCTTTACCTGAATTCGTGGGCCTGCAATGACTTCTGATAGGGGTCCCGCGCCCGGCTGCTCGCGCCGCCGCGTCCTGGGCTGAGGCGCATGGGGACCAGGTCGCCGTCAGCACTGCCGCGATCGTCGCGGCGGACGACGTCCATCTCGCTATGCACGAGCTCATGATCTCCTCCGTGCGGCGGGTACAGGGCTTCGATGCTCCCCGCTCTCGTTGCGTCGATGCTAGCAATATTCCGGGCGGCCTTCTCGATCAGTTTCGACATGCCTGGGCGGCATCCAGCCCTTTATGTGCCGGCTATGCGCGCGCCGTTTCGCGCTAAACTGCCTCCCCGCCAATCGACCCGCCGAGGAACGCCATGCTCTCCGACGCCGACCGCAAGAAAGCCGCCGACATCCTGATGACTGCGGAAAAGGACGCGCAAACAGGCGGTCCAGCTCTCCAAGACCTGGCCGGACATCGACCATCGAGGATGCCTATGCGATCTCCACCGAGGTGGCCAAGCGCAAGATCGCCGCCGGCGCCAAGCTGATCGGCCACAAGGTCGGGCTCACCTCGAAGGCGATGCAGCGCTCCTCGCAGATCGACGAGCCCGACTACGGGCATCTGCTCGACTACATGATGATCGCCGACGGCGCCCGCATCGCGCACGAGAACTACTGCCGGCCGCGGGTCGAGATCGAGCTCGCCTTCATCCTGGGCAAGCCGCTCAAGGGGCCCGGCGTCGGCCTGCCCGAGCGTGCTGCGCGCGACCGAGTACGTGGTGCCGGCGATCGAGATCGTCGATGCGCGCCTGCAGGACCCGCGCAAGATCTTTCGACACCGTGGCCGACAACGGCGCGGCCGCCGGCATCGTCATCGGCGGCCGGCCGGTCGGGCCGCTCGACGTCGACCTGCGCTGGGTCGGCGGCATCATGTACACGAATTCCGAGATCGAGGAGACCGGCGTCGCCGCCGGCGTGCTCGGCCATCCGGCGCTCGGCGTGGCCTGGCTCGCCAACAAGCTCGGCTCGCACGGCGTGGCGCTCGAGCCCGGCCATCTCGTGCTCGCCGGCTCGTTCACCCGCGTGGTGTTCGCGCAGAAGGGCGACACGCTGCACGCCGATTTCGGCGCGCTCGGCGGCATCGCGGTGCAGTTCGTGTGACGCAATGAGGTGCAGTGCTCTCGTAACGCACGCGCGGATGATCGCGATAGTAGAACCACAGGTGCTGGCTGAGCCAGACCGCCTGCGCGCCGACCGAGATCACCGCGACCTGCAGGTAGAGCTGATTGCCGCCGGCCGCGACCAGGATCGCGCTGCAGAGCCACAGCATCGCGAGGCTGAGACAATTGACGCCGAGGATGAGTAGCGGCAGCCCGCTCTCGCCTACCATCACGCGCCGGCGGACGTCGAGCCGGGTCATCAGCATATTCCAGTGCAGGCATACGCGAGCGCGACCGCGCAAAACACGCCTACGGAACAGCACGCCAACCACGACACGACCCTTTGGCTACGGATCAGGACGAAATAAACTAGCATTAACAATCTACACAGCCAAGCACGGATTGAGCCGGATGGTGAAGGCGACAGCGCATTGATGCGTTGCACGTATTCTGCAGCAAAGCGGGGCTGCCTGGCGGTCGATCCAGTGACACACATGGGGCCAATGCTTCAGGACAACGCTGACGTTTCTGGCCGGACTGGCATGTCCTGCTGGGCACCATGCTGGCGGTCCAACGGGTCGGAGGCGGCGGACTACCCGACCCGGCCGGTCAGTCTGGTCGTTGCCTTCACGCCGGGCGGGGCGAGCGACGTGCTCGCCCGCCTCCTCGGCCGCAAGCTCGAGCAAATCCTGGGACAGCCGTTCGTGATCGACAACCGGCCGGGCGCCGGCGGCAACGTCGCGGCCGAGGCGGTCGCCCACGCCGCGCCCGACGGCTACACGCTGCTGCTCGGCAACAACGCCATCCTCGCCACCAACGCGGCGCTCTACAAGAAGGTCAATTTCGATGCCGGAGGCGGACTTCGCGCCGATCGGCCTGATCGGATCGCAGGCCAATATCCTGGTGGTGAATCCGGCGGTGCCGGCGAAATCGATGGCCGAGCTGATCGCGCTCGCCAAGGCCAGTCCGGGCAAGCTCAATTTCGCCTCGTCGGGCCACGGCGCTGGCGGCGCATCTCGCCGGCGAGCTGTTCAAGGCCGAGGCCAAGATCGACATCGTGCACGTGCCCTACAAGGGCGCCGCGCCGGCCTTGCAGGACGTGATCGCCGGCCACGTGCAGATGATGTTCGCCACCGCGTCCTCGGTAGTGCCGCACATCCGCGAGCGGAAGGTGCGGGCGCTCGGCGTCGCCACGCTCCAGCGCACGGCGGTGCTGCCGGAGATTCCGACCATCGACGAGCTCGGCATCAAAGGGTTTCGACGCCACCACCTGGCACGGTCTGGTCGCGCCGGCGCGCACGCCGAAAGAGATCGTCGCGACGCTCAATCGCGCGCTCGGTCGCCACGCTCGACGATGCCGGCGGTGCAGAAGTCGCTCGGCGACCTCGGCGTCGACATCATCGGCGGCAGCCCGAGCGATTCGCCGCCTACATCAAATCCGAGATCCCGAAATGGACCGCCATCATCAAGGCCTCGGGCGCCAAGCTGGACTAGCCGAGGAGCGCAGGAGCGAAGCCATGAACATTGTCGAACGACCGAAGACCGCGCTCGCCCGCAACGTCCGCCGCCTCGGACATCTCGACCTCGCCGGGCGCCGGGCAGGTCTGACGATCGCCGGCAACGCACGCCTATGTCGGGCACATCCCGAACGCCGAGCCAGCTCGGCACCTCGATCATCGACATCTCCGATCCGCGCGCGCCGCGCGTGGTCGCCACCATCACGCTCGACGATCCGGACTCCCACAGCCACAAGGCGCGCGTCGCCGGCGACATCATGATCGTCAACCACGAGCGCAACATGAGCCGGATCGGGCGGCGCGCCGAGCAGTTGCCGGCGGCGCGGCGCGCGCTCGCCGACGAGCTCAGGCGCGAGCCGACGCGCGCAGGAGATCGCCGCCAGGCTGGGCATTGACCGTCGACGACCTGCGCGCAGTCGAGGCAGTTCGAGCAGCGCGGCTACCACAACGGCGGCTTCAAGATCTACGACGTGTCGAAGCCGGCGCAGCCGAAGCTCGATCTGCTACCAGAAGACCGGCGGCATCGGCGTGCACCGCTTCGACATGGACGAGCGCTACGCCTACATCTCGACCGAGATGGAGGGCTATGTCGGCAACATCCTCGTCATCTACGACATCGCGCGATCCGACGCGAGCCGCAGGAAGTCTCGCGCTGGTGGATGCCGGGACAGCACATCGCGGGCGGCGAGACGCCGACCTGGCCGGGCCGGCGGCACCGGCTGCATCACGCGCTGCGCTTCGGCAACGAGATGTGGGCGAGCTGCTGGCACGGCGGCTTCCGGGTCGTCGACATCTCCGACCTGTCGAAGCCGAGAACGGCTGGCAGCTACAACTATCATCCGCTGTTCCCGGAGCCGACGCACACCGTGATGCCGCTGCAGGACGCGCATCGGCGGCCGGCGCATTGCGCTCGCGATCGACGAGGAGGACCAGGCCCAGAGCGCGCAGCGAGGAGGAGGCGCGGCGCGGGCGCGCGCATGCCTGCATCCTCACCTTCGACGTGACCGACCTCGGCGCGATCAAGCCGCTCGGGCAGTTCCAGGTGAGCGAGCTCGACTCGCCGTTCAGCCGCACGCCCGGCGCGCGCTTCGGCGCGCACCAGTTCTGCGAGCGCGATGGCGGGCACCATCGTGCACGCGGTCTGGTTCGGCGGCGGCTTGCGCATCATCGACGTCGCCGATCCGCTGAGCCCGCGCGAGGTCGGCCACTTCATCCCGGAGCCGGTGGCGGGCAAGTCGCGCGCCGCAGAGCAACGACGTCGCGCTCGACGACCGCGGCCTCATCTACATCGTCGATCGCCACGTCGGCTTCGACGTGCTGGAGTTTGCAGGATGAGAGTCAATTTTTGAACCCAAATCGAATTCTATCTATTGACTACTTAAGATGGCCGCCTATATCCGCGCTCGAGGCGCGACCGATCGCGCCGTCACGATGGTGAATTGGGATGTGCGCTGGGTTTGGCAGAACGAACCCAAATGGGAGATGGGTCGGTTTTGGCGAAACAAAACCACCCAGGAGAAATCGGCCGACCAAAGCCAACTGGGCATTTTGGAAACGAACCGAAGCCAGCGCAGGCGCATCATTTGGGAAACGAACCGAAGCCAACGAGGGCGCATCATTTTGGGGAAACGAACCGAAGCCAACGAGGGCGCATCATTTTGGAGAAACGAACCGAAGCCCAACGAGGACGCATCATTTGGAAACGAACCGAAGCCAACGAGGGACGCATCATTTGGGAAATGAATGGAGCCCAACTTGGGAGGCAGATCAACTTGGTCCAAACGAAGCCAACCCGGCAGCGCGCGGTTTTGGCAGAACGAAGCCAACCTGGCGCGATGCCGGTTCGTCTGCGGTCATTGCGTCGATTGATAGAAGGTCTTGGCGTCCGCGGTGAAGGCCTTGAGCAGATCGTGCGTCGATATAGAACATGTGCCCGCCGCGATAGAGCGTGAAGCTGCGTCGCGCGACGGATCGCCGATCGGCGGCAGGTGGTCGAAGACGTAGCGGCTCACTGCATAGGGCGTCGACCATGTCGCTGTAGCCGTGCGCGACCATGCAGCCGGAACGAGGGCGTCATCGCCAGCAGCTCGCGCAGGTCGTCGGTGACGCTCGCGCGAGCTGCGTCCCGAGCCGTCCCAGTCCCATTTGCCGGAGATGTCCGGATGCCAGCAGGATGTAGGTCATCTCGGTCTTGAAGCCGAGCTCGTCGCGGGCATAGGCCGCGAACGCGCCGCCATAGGCGCGGGTGAGACCGTCGAGCAGCGGATCGGGGCCGCGCGCGTTCTCCTGCTCGGGAACGGATCGGCCGCCGCGAAGGTGGCGTCATAGCGGCTGACGATCTTGCCCTCGGCCGAGCGCAGGTGCTTGACGTAGGCATCGCGGATGAAGCCGCGCGACCTCGTCACGACGTCCTCGGCAGCCCGCTGATCTGGGCGACCGCGCGTAGAACGCGCGGGCAGCGTCGCCCGTGGGCGCGCGGGCCGGCGAGCGTGGTCAGATAGTCCGTGAGCGCGAATCGCTCGGCCTCCGCCAGCGCCTCCTTGCTGAACGTGCCCTTGCGTTCGAGCTCGGCGGCCGCCAGCGACGGCAGCTGCAAGGCCGCGCCCAGCGCGAAGCGGCTGCCGCCGAAGGTCAAGGCCGCCCTCGATCAGCGGCGACACCATGACGATGCCGGATACCGCGATGCCCTGCTCGCGCTGCAGCGCCTGCGCCACCTTGGCGGCGCGGAAGCCGCCGTAGCTCTCGCCCAGGATGTATTTGGGCGAGTTGCCGCGGCCGTTCTTCGGCGAGATAGAGCGCGATGGTCTTGGCGAGCGATCTGCGGCGTCGCTGCGCACGCCGTGAGAACGCGCCGCCGCCGTCGGCCTTGGCCGGCCTGCTCCAGCCCGTTCCCACGGGATCGATCAGCACCAAGTCGGTGAAGGCCAGCCAGGTCTGCGGATTGTCCTGCAAGCGGGCGGCCGTGCGGGTCGTTGCCCGGGAACTCGGCGATCCTCGGTCCGACCAGACCCAGGTGCAGGATAGGCCGAGGCCGCGCCCGGGCCGCCGTTGAACACGAAGGTGACGGGACGGTTCGCCGCCTCGGCGTTCTTCGACGACATAGGCGGTGTAGAAGATCGCGGCCGACCGCTCGCCCGATTGATCGAACAGCGACAGCGTCCCGGCGGTCGCGGTATAGGCGAGCTTGCCGCCGGGAATGTCGATCGCTGTGCTCGGTGACGGAGTCCGGCGGGCAGCAGCCGCAGCACGCTCTCGCGCGTTGCTCGCCTGCCGTTGCTCGGGTTGGGTTTGCTCGGCCGATTGCGCGGCCGGCGCGGCGCGGATGCTCCCTGCGCGCTGGCCGAGCGTGGCCGCGCTCGCGACGATCAGCAGCGCCAGAAGCAGTCGGCTCAGATTCATGATATTGGGAAAATTCATCTGGGCGTCCTGGGTCTATCGATCCTGCGGGCGCCCCGGCTCGGCCGGCACCATCATAGGATGTTGCCCGCTCTGCTCAAACCCGTTCATCGGTGGACAACCGGCGGGAGATCAGGGAATGTCAGGCCTCCCCGGCGCCCGCCGGGTCAAGAGACGTGAAGAGAACACCTCGATAGGTGCCGGAAAATGCCGTTTCCAAGGCGCTTCGCGCGCGCTCGAGCGATTCACGGTCCTCGACCTGACGCGGGTCCGCGCCGGTCCGACCTGCGTGCGCCAGCTCGCCGACTGGGGCGCCAACGTGCATCAAGATCGAGTTGCCGCCCGAGCCCGACGGCCGGCGAAGCGCATGGGCGGCCCGCGCGAGGGCTCCGACTTCCAGAACCTGCACCGCAACAAGCGCAGCATGACGCTCGAACCTGAAGTCGCAAGGAGGGGCGTGGCGGCGTTCAAGCGCATGGTGAAGAAGGCCGACGTGGTGGTGGAGAACTTCCGCCCCGACGTGAAGCGCCGGCTCGGCATCGACTACAAGGCGCTCGCGAGGTCAACCCGCAAGCTCATCTACGGCAGCATCTCCGGCTTCGGCCAGACCGGACCCTATGCCGACCGGCCCGGGCTTCGACCAGATCGCGCAAGGCATGGGCGGGCTGATGTCGATCACCGGCCTGCCCGGGCAGGGGCCGGTGCGCGTCGGCATCCCGATCGCCGATCTCTGCGCCGGCCTGTTCTGCGCGCTCGGCATCCTGGTGGCGCTGCTCGGAGCGCGAGAAGTCGAAGCAAGGGCCAGCACGTCGCCACCTCGCTGCTGCAGGCGCAGATCTTCATGCTCGACTTCCAGGGCGCGCGCTGGCTGATCGAGCGGCGAGGTGCCCGCCGCAGGCCGGCAACAACCACCCGACCAGCATTCCGACCGGCGTGTTCAAGACCGCCGACGGCCACATCAACATCGCCTCGACCGGCTCAGAAAATCTGGGAGCGGTTCTGCACAGCCGCTCGAGACGCCCGCGAGCTGATCCAGCAGCCGGAATACCAGACCGCCGCCGAGCGCTCGAGAACCGCGACGCGCTCAACGCCGAGATCGAGAAGCACACGCGTCAAGCGCACCAGCGCCGGACTGGGTCGAGCGCTTCAACAAGGCCGGCGTCCCGTGCGGGCCGATCTATACCGATCGACCAAGTCTATGCCGATCCGCAGGTCGATGCATCTCGGCATGGCGCAGCCGGTGAAGACGAAGGACAAGTCGAACGGTGCATGGCCGGCCAGCCCGATGTCGCTGTCGCGCACGCCGAGCAAGCTGGTGGCGCGCGCCGCCGGCGCTCGGCGAGCACACCGATGCGGTGCTCAAGGAGTTCGGGTTCAGCGCGAAGGAAATCGCCGCGCTGCGCAAGGCAAACGCGGTTTGATCGATGACGCTTACGGCAGCAAGTCCGGCGCGCATGCGCCAGCGGCAGACGCGCGAGGACGAGCCATGGACGACAAGACCAGGACCGACAAGATGCTCTCGCGCAAGGACGGGCGCGTCGGCTACGTGATCTTCAACAATCCCGAGCGTCATAACGCGGTCTCGCTCGACATGTGGGCGGCGAACGCAGCGGATCCTCGAGGGCTTCGCCAAGGACGACGAGGTGCGCGTGGTGGTGGTCACCGGGCGCGGGCGGCAAGGCCTTCGTCTCCGGCGCCGACATCTCCGAAGTTCGAGAGCGAGCGCGCCACGCTCGACGCCACCAGGCATTACAACAGCCACGGTCGAGAAGGCCTAATGCCGGCATCCAGGACTTCCCCAAGCCCACCATCGCCATGATCCGCGGCTATTGCATCGGCGGCGGGCTCGGGCTCGCAGTCTGCTGCGACCTGCGCATCTGCTCCGACAATTCGCGCTTCGCGGTGCCGGCGGCCAAGCTCGGGCTCGGCTATTCCTACGCCGGGCTGCGGCGGCTCACCGACGTCGTCGGGCCGGCGTTCGCCACGCGAGATCTTCTTCACCGCGCGCCAGTTCGACACCGAGGAGGCGCAGGCGATGGGCCTCGTCAACCGCGTCGTGCCGCGAGGCCGGAGCTCGAGACCTATGTGAAGAGCTACGCCGAGACGATCGCGGCCAACGCGCCGCTCACGGTCAAGGCGGTCAAGTACATCGTCGGCGAGGTGATGAAGGACGAGATCACAAGCGCAACCTCGCGCGCTGCGCCGAGATGGTGGAAGCAGTGCTTCGCCAGCAACGATTTCATCGAGGGCCGCAGCGCCTTCATGGAGAAGCGCAAGCCGGCATTTCACCGGTACCTGACGGCAGGAGCCGACGACTCAGCAACCGGAAGGGTTACCGCGCACAGCGTGAATATCGATGACGGGTTGCTGATCACTGCAAGGCGGCAAGCTGTCGCGGATGCCAATCAGCGGTTTGGTGTTTCAATAGCCGAGGACGACGGCGGCGGGACAGCCGCCCGGGCGTCAGGGAGGACGGGCGTGGCGTCGGTTGAACTGCGGGGTCTGACCAAGCGCTACGGCGATCTCGCGGTCGTCGACGACGTGTCGCTCACCATCGAGCACGGGCGGCTGGTCTGCCTGCTCGGCCCCTCGGGCTGCGGCAAGACCACGACGCTGCGGCTGATCGCGGGCTTCGTCGAGCCGATCGGCCGGCGAGATCCGGGTCGGCGACCAGCGTCATGTCCTCGCCGGCGCGCACGGTGCCGCCGGAGCGGCGCAACATGTCGATGATCTTCCAGAGCTACGCGCTGTGGCCGCATATGACGGTCGGCCGAGAACGTCGCCTACGGGCTCGAGCTGCGCAAGACTCGATCGCGAGACGATCAAGCGCAAGCTCGCCGCCATCCTCGACGACCACGCATCTCGGCGCGCTCGCCGAGCGCTATCCGGGCGAGCTGTCGGGCGGCCAGCAGCAGCGCGTGGCGCTCGCCCGCGCGCTGATCGTCGAGCCGGAGACGCTGCTGCTCGACGAGCCGCTCGTCCAATCTCGACGCCAATCTGCGCGAGGAGATGCGCTTCGAGGTGCGCCGCCTGCACGACGAGTACCGCTACACCACGGTCTACGTCACCCACGACCAGTCGGAGGCGATGACCACCGCCGACGTGATCGCGGTGATGAATGCCGGCAAGATCGAGCAGGCCGGCTCGCCCGAGGACATCTACGACCGGCCGCGCTCGGAATTCGTCGCCCGCTTCATCGGTTCGAGCAACGTGCATCAAGGGCAAGGTGCTCGACGACTGCCACCTCTCGATGTGCCGGCTCGACGCTGCGCTGCACCGGCGGCAAGTTTGCCGTCGGGCGGCGAGGGCGCGGTGGCGGTCCGCCAGCACGTGATGCGGCTGTGGAGCGAGAAGCCCGACGCGATCGGACAACGTGGTGCCGGGAACGGTGGTGCGGCAGGTCTTTCTCGGCGCCAGCCGCGACTATCTGGTGGAGATCGCCGGACGGCACGCAGATGCGCGTGGTCGCCTCGGCGGCTGAGAACATCCCGCAGGGCGCGTCGGTCTGGCTCTATCTGCCGCCGAGAGCGCTGCCGCGGTAGCTCCGAGCGGATGATGACGGTCGAAGCGCTCCCAGCAATGAACGCGATCACACGGACAGATTCGACAGATGGAGGAGACGAAAATGAAGAAGCCGACATTATCCAGGCGCGACATGCTCAAGGGCTCGACCGCCGTCGCGGCGTCGGCGCCTGTTCGCCGCCGGTCAGCGTCCGGCGGCTCCGCCGGCGAGCGCGATCACGCCGCAGCTGATCGAGGCGGCGAAGAAGGAGGGCAAGGTCGTCTACTACACCTCGATCGACCTGCCGCTCGCCGAGAAGATCGCCAAGGCGTTCGAGGCGAAATATCCCGGGCATCGCGGTGCGGGTCGAGCGCACCGGCGCCGAGCGCGTGTTCCAGCGCATCGGCCAGGAATATGCGAGCCGCATCTACGCCGTCGACGTGGTCAACTCGTCCGACGCCGCCCACTTCATCGTCTGGAAGCGCGAGGGCATTCTCGAGCCCTACGTGCCGGAGGACGTCGCCAAGCATCTATCCCGCCGAGCACAAGGACCCGGACGGCACTGTTCGCGAGCTTCCGCGCCTGGGTCTGAGCGTCATCGGCTACAACACCAGCCTGGTGAAGGCCGAGGACGCGCCCAAGAGCTACGCCGACCTGCTCGATCCGAAATGGACGGGCAAGATGGTCAAGGCGCATCCGGGCTACAGCGGCACCATCATGACCGCGACCTATCCAGATGACGCGCGATCTCGGCTGGGAGTATCTCGAGAAGCTCGCCAAGCAGCGAGGTCATGCAGGTGCAGTCCGTCGGCCGACCCGCCGAAGAAAGCTTGCGCTCGGCGAGACGGTTGCTGGTGATGGCGGACGGCGGCGAGTGCAACGTGTTCGCCGAGAAGGAGGAGGAGGGTAGCCCGGTCAGATCGTCAACGCCACGCGACCAGGAGCTCGCCGCTCATCGTCGGCCCCAGTCGCGCTGTTCAAGAATCTTGCGCCCAGTCCGAACGCCGCAGCGGCTGTTCCAGCAGCTTCTGCTTCTCGCCGGCCAATGGCTCGGCAGTCGCGTCAGCGACGCACGGCGGGGTTGCGCTCGTCTGCAGTCCGCTGGCCAAGGGAAACCCCGGGACGCAGAGCCGATTCAGCGAGATCAAAGAAGATGAAGGGCGATCCGGCGGCAGTGTGGAGAAGATGGGCGTTACGATCAGGCGCTACATAAACGTTCAGATGTGCCGCTGTCATCGCTGCCGCGCCGGCGACAAACCGTCGCTCCGCGATGAGAGCTTTTATCGTCATTGCCTCGCACCGGTGGCTACTGAATGCCCCGCATTCGCGGGGCATGACAGCTGAAGAATATGCCCGACCGGGATCGGGAGAAGCCATGACCAAGCAACGTTTCTCCAGGCGCGCGACGTGCTCGCGCGCCGAGCCGCGCTGGCGGCGTAACCGTCTTCGCTTCCGCCGCGCTGCGCGCGGCACCGCCGGAAGCGCCGCATCGGCGATCACGCGCCCGCGCTGGTCGGCGCCGCGAAGAAGGAGCAAGCTCGCCTTCTGCACCGCCATGGATACCTGGCGTTTGCCGAGCGGCTCGCCAAGACGTTCGAAGAAGAAGTTCCCGGTGTCGCCGTCGCGCGTCAGGCGCTGCCGGCGCCGAGCGCATCTTCACGCGCATCGCCCAGGTCATGCGGCAACGCGTCAACGTCGTCGACGTCGGTCAACGTCCGGCGGATCCAGGCGCGTTGCGTCGGCAATGGGCCGCAACCGGTCTGGCGTCGCGTACACACCCCTGCCCGGAGGTCGCCGAGCATTTCGAGCCTGTCCCTACTGACCCGGACGGACCCTCCACGTCACGCGGCGCGGATCCTGATCTCGCCGATCGCCTACAACGCCAGCCTGGTAAGAAGGAGGACGCGCCGAAGAGCTTTTTGCCGACCTGCTCGATCCGAAGTGGGCGAGGCCAGCCGTGGTGAAGAGACGCAGCCGGCGTACGGCGGCACGATGTCATGGCCTCGACCTTCAGACCGCGCGCGAGCTCTGGCTGGGGCTCTTCCGAGAAGCTCGCCAAGCGGCGCGTCCTGCACGGTTGCGAGTCGGCGGCCGGCACGCCCAAGAAGATCCAGCGTCGGCGAGCGCGCAGTCATCGTCGGCGGCGCGGCCTATCTCGTCATCCGCCAGCAAGGAGGACGTTGCCAGCCGGTCGATCGATCTACGCCGGAGGGAGGGACGCCGCTCGCCGCCGGGCCGGACCGCGGTGTTCAAAGGCGGCGCCACAATCCAGACGCTGCGCGCCTGTTCCCCGCGCGGATGCACTCGCGCGAGGCTCAGCAGCTCGTGTCGAGCTGGGCCGCCGTTAATCCGCCGCATCGCCAGGCCGTGAGAACCCGGGCTCCGCAAGCTCGCCGACATCGGCGTGAAAAGGCCAGGCGTCGATGGCGATAGTCAAGGACGCACACGCCCAGTAGTCGGTGCGATGGTGACCCGCTGAACTCCATGTTTTGCGGCGTGGCGTCAATCGACGCGCCTGCAATGAAAAATGCAGGCGCCGGAGGTTCGTGGATCATCCATATTCGCGTGATGACAGGCGCGCGGCTGTCATGACCATCGCATTGCCGGCTCGCGGCGTCCCGCGCGGCGCAAAGATCGACCATACTCGCTGGCCGATCTCTGGTCGCTGTTCGCCGCGCTGCTGTAGCGTGCTGATCGTCCTGCCCGCCGTCACCGGCTGATCTGTTACGGCCTGGTCGACCGCACCGGCGCGTTCACGCTCGCAACACTTCGAGACCCTGGTGAGCCATGCCCGGCCTTCCTCGATCGCGCTGGCGACGACAGCCGGTCTGGCGGTGAGCTCCGAGCATCATCTGCCTGTCGCGCCGCTCGCGCCCGTGGGCTGGCTGGCTGCGCGCACCGGCATGCCGCTGCGCCGTGCCGGTGCGCGCTGGTGGCGGCGTCCTTCGTCACGCCGCCGTTCCTCGGCGCCATCGCCGCAGGAGCTGCTGGCGGCGCCCAGCGGCGGTCTCCTCGGCAAGATCTACCGCGGAGTGACCGGCGCCCCGGGACGAGCACCTCTTCAACGTCTATCCGCTCGGCGGCCTGATCTTCCAGTCGTCTCCTGCTACGCCTTCCCCTATGTGGTTCGTTGCTGCTCGCCAACGCGCTCGGCCGCATTCCCGGCGGATCTCGAGGACGCCTCCTCGATCCTCGGCGGCCGTGCCTGGGCGACCGCGCGGCGCATCACCGTCCCGCTCGCGCATGCCGGCGCTGCTCGCGGGCGCGCTGGTCGCGCTGCCTGCGATGCTGGCGCACCTGTCCGGCTCGCCGGCGATCCTGTGCGATCCCGGCGGGCTTCCACACCATGACCGCCAAAATCTGGAGCCTGTTCAGCTATCCGCCCGAAGCCGGAGCGTGGCCGCTCGCCTCCTGCCGCTGCTCGTGTCTCACCGTCGTTTTCGCTGCGCGCGAGCGGCTGTTCTCGGCGGCGCGGCTATTCGGTGGTTGGCGGCAAGCGGGCGATCCGCGGCTGATCCGGCTCGGCGCGCTCGATTGGTCGGCGCTGCGCCTGATGCTCGCGATGCTCATGCCTGCCCGGTGTTCCTGCCCTATGGCGCGCTGCTCAACGCCACCTTCTCCGCGGTCGCCCCTCGTTCGCCCGTTCGACAATTTCACCCTGCACAACATCCGCTTCGTGTTCTTCGAGGTGTTCGCCACCAAGCTCGCGGTGAAGAACACGTTCCTGCTGCGGCGCGCGTCAGCCACCATGGCACGATCATGGCGCTGGTGAGTCGCGCATCTGACGCCCGGCGCGCCATCACAGGTCATCGCACCTCGGTTTCTCGCCACTGCGCCGGTCGCGATCCCGATATCGTGCTCGGCGTCGGGCCGTCTTCTCGACTATGCGCGCGCCGCCGTGGTGCTCTACGGCACGCTGTGGATCCTCGCTGATCGCCTGCGTCACCATCGCGCTGCCAGCGGCCTATCAGCAGCTGCAGTCAGCATTCGTTCGCTGTGCACCCGAGCCTCGAGGATGCCAGCCGCATTTCGGCTCGACTGCGCGCTGCGCACGTTGCGCGACATCACAGCGCCGCTGTTGCGCACCAGCTGCGATCACGACCTGGTGCTTCATCTTCGTCAGGCGTGATCCGCTGGATTGTCCGCCGCCATCATTGCTGTTCACCTCAGGAGACCAGGGTGCTCAGGTATCATCACATTCGACCTCGGCAGGGTCGGGCGATCTCGGACGCCGTATCCGTGCTCGACCTGATCGTGCTCGCCATCGCGCTTCGCGCAAGTCGTCAATCGCCGTCAGCCGCGATCCCCGGCTTCGGCGATGCCCGCCTGCGCAACGCCTGACATGCCACCGAAGGACGCTCAGTTCCAGCCTCAGGCCGGCCAACGGCGCCGTCGCCGGAGCTCCATGGTTGCTTCTTTGCGACCTGTGGCTGAGATTCGCGGCGCATGCGGTCGCGACCCGCTGGAGCGGCGCGGCTGCCATAACGGTGCATTCGTGGCGAAATGCGAGGACCTGGCCGATCGACGTGGTCGGGCTCTGCCTCACCGCGCGCAGCGAGAGTTACGTCAAAGGCGGCGCTCGCCGGGCTGGGACGACGAGGGCCCGTGCACCGCGATCGGCCATGCGCGCCCCATGAGCGCCGCCGGCGCCGCGACTTCGTCAACGGCACGGCCGCGCACGGCGGGATTTCGACGGCACGCTTCGAAGGCGGGCCCGGTGCGCGCCGGCGCCGTCGTCGTGCCGGCGGTGCTCGCCGCCTGCGAGCGGCACCATCCCGAGCGGGCCGGCGGCGCTGCATCGGCCTCGCGGTCGGCGCCGAGGCCATCTGCCGGCTCCCAGCGATCGCGGTGCCGAAGTGCGAGTTGCACAAGGCGGGCTTTCATCCCGACCGCCGTGTTCGGCGCCATGGCGGCGGCGGCTGGCGTCGGCGCGGCGCTCCAGCTCACGCCCAGGCGACTCGATCGGCTGCGCTCGGCATCGCCGGCTCGATGGCGCTGGCGGCATCATCAATCATCTCTGCCGAGAACCTGGATGTGGCCGCATCAGGCTGAACGTAGCGCAATCAGAACCACGCGGCACTGCTGGGACGCCAGGTTTTCGCTGCGCGCCGTATTCAGGCGTGCACCAGCCTCTTAACTTCATTATGCCAGCCATGTGATTACGACGCGCGCTCATCGACGATTTCGGTACGCAATTTGGTGGCGCAGACGCTCGCGCCCAAACCATGTCATGCGAGAACGATGACATCTCATATCGACTTCTGCGCGACCAGCCAGCTGCGCGGGATCCGGCGGAGGTGATCGAGAACTGTGTGCGGTTGTGAGCACGGTGCATCGCCTGTGGGGAACGCTCGCGGCAGCGCCCCACCAACACGGCTATGCCGGGAAATTCTCCTGCGTATTGCGTCGCCCGTGGCGCCCGTGCGCGTGGTCGAGGCATTCCTCGATACCCACTTCGCCGTGGCACGGTGAAGAGCCACACCGTGCTCGCGCTCCGTCAGGTACGCACAGATCGGCCGACAACCTCCCAACAACTTCACCAGTCGTATTGGTGAGTTTCTTTCCGATGGCGTGTGGTCGAGCGCCAGCCACCTGCGGCGGCACGCACAGCCACTCTCCACGGCAGCATCGAGAAAATTCATTACTCCAATGCGTCACGGCAGATCGGACCAGCGCACAGGCGGTAGCTGCGGTTCACTGCCGGACGCTCTGTGACGCCAGATCGATCTTTGTCATTGCGGGTGATCTGCCATGCCTATCGGTGCCATTCACGCCGCGTCTTTTTACATCAGTGCTGGACGCATGCGACCAAGAACTCGCTGGCGCCGTCGCGTCGTGCCAGCGCCGGGGCATAATATCGTGCCCGGCATCGCGCTCGTCGCCGCCAGCGCTGCAGTCGTCGTCGCGCCGCTTAACACGGAAGCCGAGGCGGTCGCCAGCGAGATCGGCGCGCGGGCGTAGGCGTACAACGTCTTTGCCAATCATCGCCGATGTCGAGCGTGCCAAAAAAATGTTGGCCGCCGCGGCACACGCTTCGGCGGCATCAACATCCTCGTCAACAGCGGCGCGTTGCGCCGAGCGGCGTTCGAGAACGACGCTGGCGCAATGGCGCGCGGTCACGAGCATCATCACTCCGACGGCGCCGTTCGCTGCGTTGCATTTGTGCGCTATCTCAAGAAGAGCAGCGCCGGCGCGATCGTAAACATCGGCAGCCTCTCCGCGCACCATGACGCCGCGCGGCGTCCCCATCGTGGTGACCGCGCCGGGCCAGCTCAGCAGGATTCACGTGCGCAAGCGCTGCGGCGCCAGCGACAAAGATCCGGTGACGAACACGGTCACGCCAAGGCTGATGGCAAACACCGCTGGCCAGCCAGCCAGGCCGCAGCATCTCACTGGTCCGCTGCTCGTCGACGCCGCAGCCAGCCACTTGTTTACTCGCTTCGTGCGTGCGCTTCGTCTGGCCGGGGCGGCTTATCTGGGCGGGCCTCCAAGGTGAACGGCGGACCTGGCGGAGTGAAGACCTTTCTGCAGAATTTATCTGCGGCTCGGCGCCATGCTCGTGCAGAGTTCAGCGCAGAGATCAGCAGAGGAGAGGTGATCCAACGCCAATGGTGGTTGCTAACAATCGTCGACCAGGCATCTCGGCAATCCACAGAAAGTGCGGGAGCCATGTGCGGCGATCACGCTCTGTATCGATGGAAATGGATGAATGGCGCCGGCCTGGGGCGAGACGTGATCAATCCGGCGACCGAGAAGCCGCTCGCGCACCTGCCGCACGCGAGCACAGCCAAATCTCGGCGAAGCGCTCAATGCCCGCGAAGGATTTGCGCTGTTGGCGGTGGCGCCTCGGCCTATGACCGCAGATCATGCGAGGCCGCCAGTCTCATCGCCGACAATCAGCGTATGTAAAATCGCGGTGCAGGGAGCAAAGGCAAGGTCTACGCCGAGGCGCGCGTCAGGTGATGGTATTACGTAGCG